>Ga0272442_10000437_pt1 | contig 67704 bp, 55 predicted proteins | sample SSMForm2O_FD_200262 | JGI IMG/M metagenome (GOLD analysis project Ga0272442, IMG submission 200262) | Marine sediment archaeal communities from Little Sippewissett salt marsh, Falmouth, MA, United States - SSM-Form-2O | ecosystem: Environmental > Aquatic > Marine > Wetlands > Sediment ...
CGAAAAGGAAATCATCATGGTGGACGATGGTTCCATGGACGGCTCCCGGGATATCATGAAAAGAATCGCGGGGGAAAATAAAAACGTGAAGATCTTTTTCCACAAGAGGAACCGGGGAAAAGGGGCTGCCCTGTCCACCGGTCTGAAACATATTTCCGGCGATTATGTCATTTTCCAGGACGCCGATCTCGAATATCACCCGGAGGAATATCCGCGACTCCTCGAACCAATCTCGAAAGGGGACGCCGACGTTGTGTACGGGTCCCGATTCAAGGGTTCGGGCCGGGCCTTCCTGTTCTGGCACAAGGCGGGCAACATCTTCCTGAACTTTGTCACAAATCTCCTTTACAACTCGACCCTCACGGACATGGAAACCTGCTACAAGATGTTCAAGAGGGACGTGATCCAGGATATCAATATTGTATCCAACCGCTTCAATGTGGAACCGGAGATCACCGCCAAGATCCTGAAGCGGGGATACAAGGTGTACGAGGTTCCCATTACATACAGCGGCCGTGATTTTTCCGAGGGCAAAAAGATCACCTGGAGAGACGGTTTCAGCGCCCTGGGAACGCTGATCAAGTTCCGCTTTACGAAATGAAACAGGAAAAAACAAAGAGGAATCCCTCCCGAAGAGAGGGGGATTCTTCCGGCTTGTTGTCTCTTCTTCGACTCTATCTCGATAAGCTTGTTTTCTGGCTGGTCCTTTTTCTTCTTTTCTTTACCCCGATTTTTCTCATACCGGGAATTATAACCCACGACACGGTTATTCACAGCAAAGAGGTTCTTGTTCTATTCGTATCCTGCACGGCCGCTGCCATTGCGGCATTCCGGATATTTTTTCTTTCCAGGGGATCCCTTATTCACAAGGATCCGGTCCGGATCGCCCTTCTGGGTTACGGTCTGGCGATGATTGTATCGGCCCTTTTTTCAGGAGAACCCCTTTACAGCCTCCGGGAATGCATCCGGACGTTACCGCTCCTTATGCTCTTCCTCGTTTTCCCGGAACTGTTCCGGAGTTTCGGAACCGGGAAAAAGAGCGTCCGGGAGGGTTCGGGAGGAAGCCTCGAAAAGATCCGCCTGGTCACCCTGACGGCAGCCGGTCTGACCTCGATCTATGGACTCTGTCAGTACTTCGGATTCGATTTCATATACCGCATTTTCAGGTATTCCCTGACAGAAGACATCGCCCGGAACTACATCCTTTCCACCATTGGGAATCCCGAGTACCTGGGGAGTTATCTCTCCCCCCTGATCCTGCTCTGCCTGGTCGATGTATTACGCCCTCTTTGTTCCAGAGATGAAAAGGCGCCCCTCTTTCCCCGGATCATGGGAATTCTTCTCTGCCTGATCTTCCTTTGCACCCTGTTTCTGAGTGGCGCCAGGGGGGCCGTGATCGGGCTGGTTGCGGGTGCGGCACTAACGACAATTCTGCTTTTTCCGCGTATCCGGACCGCTGTGGGGGGACGCCGGTTGATTGTGGCTTCGGTTGCAATTGCCGGGTTTATCCTGGCCTTTGTGATTGTCTTTTCCTTCCCCAACCCGATCAATCGCCGCAACCAGAATATCCTGGGACGATTCAGGGAGCTTTTCAACCTGCGATCCACCTCTGTAAAGGAAAGGATCCTGTTTTACTCCATCGGGGCGGATCTGATTGCCCAACGCCCGGTTTTTGGGGTTGGGGAAGGCATGTTCCGGGTCAAATTTTATCCCACACTCGAGGATCTGTCCGAAAGGGATGAAAGGGCGGGCGTCACCCGCTTTATTTACGAACTGAGGAACCGGGTGGCGGATAATGCCCATAACGACCTCCTGCAGATATGGATCGAAAACGGCATCGTGGGTTTTATGAGCTTCAGCCTCGGGGTCATGCTCCTTTTCGCCGGGGCGTTTTCCCGAATTTCCCGGGATTTGAAAAGCGGGGAGAGGGGCGGGATCACCTCCCTTCACCTTTGCTTTACGGCTGCGGCCTTTTGCCTTCTTGTCAATGCCGGTTTCAGTTTCCCCATGCACACTCCCACCCGTTCGGTGCTGTTCTGGTGTCTTCTGGGGGCCACTCACGCCGCCACCATCTCATCGGGGTATTCCACCTTGACATCAACCCGTGGGGAATCATAGATCAATACCCGTACTGGAATAGATCGCTTCAAATTTGATTCTGGATGGATTGTATGGACAATTTGGGAAATCCCGGCGTCAATGTTCCAATCATGTCTTCGAGCATGAAGGGTGAAACAAGCCGCTTGCATCATGGAAAACACATCTCGCCCGGGGGGATCATTTGCGGGCTTTTGATTTTTCTTTTTTCCCTTGCTGCGATATCGGAAGAGACACATTCCGGAACCGGCAAGGCCACCTTGTCCGATCGCAAGCTCGAGGAGAGCAGGAAGTTGCTCACGGATGCCGGGATATCGCCGGATCCCGCCGATCTGGTGGAATTTGTAAAAAACGGCTCCCCGTCCGACGTGAACCGGCAGTTTTTCCAGGAGAACGGCCTCCCCCTGACCCAGGCGATCATATCGTCCATCCAGCTACTCTCCCTCGAGAAACCGGATGGGGCATTCCCCCTTTTCATTCAAACGGCCCGCGGCGAATTTACCCCGGGACAAAACGCCTTTGTGGAACAGGATGCCATGAGCATCGCCCGCTCTCTCCAGGAAAAGAAAAAAGAGAGCCTTCATCTGTTTCTCAAGTACAATGCGATCAATGCCCTGGGACTCATGGGAAATTCGGAGGCTCTGCCCGCCCTCCAGGAGATCTTTCAGGAAACCGACGTGGATCTCATCAAGATCAAGGCGGCACTCAGTATGGCCTCCCTGGGATATGGGGGGGGAATCGAATACCTGGTCCATATGGTGGATAACAAGGATCGTACATTAGCTGTGGAGGCGACCCAGGCCCTCTCCCTGGTTACGGGAAAAGACCTGGATTATACCCTTTTCACACCGGTTTCCAGGAGGAAAAGAACCATTGACGAGGTCGAGGAGTGGTGGAAGAAAAACGGCGAATTTTTTCGTCCGGACGGCGTGGAAATCAGGGCCCGCCGGCTTGCCCGCCGTGCCGCTCCCTCCCCTTCCCCGGGTTCGGTTCGGGGGCTGATCCTGATCGCGAGCCTCCCCCAGTTCGCTGCCGGAACCAGCGAATCGGGCGAGGAATGGACCGTGATCGACGCCCGGGAAAGGCTCGCCGCCCTGGGAACCGGCATCCTCCCGGAACTCCGCCCCCTGTGCCTGGACAGGGAAGAGGATCTGAATATCCGGATGGAGGCCCTGAGGCGCTTCACCAGGCTGGCCACATGGGAAGAGTCCCGGGATGTTTTGAAACAGGCCAAAAAGGACAAAAATCCCGAGATCAAAGAACTGGCCAAAAACCTTTTGAAAGATCTCAAGAGGAAAGACAATTGAAAGAACGAATCACCTTTATCCCAGCCATCGACCTGATGAATGGCAAGTGTGTCCGGCTGACCCAGGGGAAAAAGGACTCCATGGTGGTTTATTCCGAGGATCCGGCGGGCATGGCCCGCAAATGGGAGCAGGCCGGGGCGGAAAGGCTGCATGTCATCGACCTTGACGGGGCGTTTAACGGCAGGCCGTGCAACACCCCGGCGATTCGTCAAATCCGGGATGCCGTTTCCATGAAGATCGAGATCGGCGGGGGAATCCGCACACCGGAAGAGATCGCGAATTATATCAACATGGGGATCGATTCCGTCATTCTCGGAACCCGGGCCATCCGGGACAGGGAGTGGCTTCAAAAGCAGCTGAATGCATACCGCGATCATATCATTATCGGCCTGGATGCGAAGGATGGATTTCTGACCAGCCACGGATGGACCGTCACGGAAGATATCATTGCCTCCAGTTTTGCCCTGGACCTCGAGGAGATGGGACTGGAAACCATCATTTATACGGATGTGAAAAGAGACGGCATGCTGACGGGTCCCAACCTCAACGCCCTCTCCACCATCGCCCATACGGTGGGAATGAACGTGATCGCCTCGGGCGGGATACACACCCTCGAGGACATCCGGAACATCGTTAACCTCGAGATCGATAATATCACGGGGATCATAAGCGGCAAGGCCCTGTACGAAGGGACGCTGGACATCCGGGAGGCCCTTTCCGAATGCCGCCCGCCCGTTCTCTAGCCTTTAAAAATAATCTGAGCCAGGAGTCCTGTTCCAAAAAGGGCCAGGAAGGTGCCGATAATCCCCCCCACCACGGCCATGAGAAGACCGACCACGGCCAGGTTGGGCTGATAGGCGGCGGCCACCACTGGGGCGCTTACCGTGCCTCCGATATTGGCCTGGCTGGAGGTCGCTGCGAAAAACATGGGAGCCCGGAGGACTCTTGCCCCTATGAAGAGAAAGATCGCATGTACAGCGATCCACACCACCCCCATCAGGATATAGTAGGGAAACTGGCCGATGGCGTTCAGGTTGGCCCTGGCTCCGATCCTCGCCAGAACCAGGTATAAAAGGGCATATCCCACCCGCGAGGATCCGTAATCCTCGAGGCGGCGGATCGGGGTAAAGGAAAAACCCACACCGATCAAAGTAACCATGATGATTAAAATCGTGTAGCTTCCCAGGATGCTTTTCAAAAGATCGCTTTTAATGTTCGCGTTCAACCAGGAACCCGCGGATTTGCTGAGGCTGCCGCAGACAAACGCCACGATCAGGGCAAGGGCGATCATGTAGACGAATTTCTCGGTCTCGAGCTTTTTCGCGTTTTTATCCGTGATCTCTTTGATACGACGGTTCACGTCCTCGATCATTCGGGTATCGGCCCGGTTGAATTTGTCGAACCGTTTCTGGAACGAGGAAAGGGCGATCACAATGGCCATCCAGGAATAGGCGACGATCACGTCCACGGCCACCATGGCGGAATAGATCTGCCCCTCGAGCCTGGTGGGGGGATCGCTGACCACGCTCTCCCACACGGCTGCCATGTTGGCGCTGCCGCCGATCCAGGAACCCGACAGGGCGGCCACGCCTTTCCAGAGGACGGGCAGGTGTTCCGTGGGGAGCAATCCCACGGCAAACAGGGGCTTGATCGCCAGCATGCCGCACACACCCCCGACCACGATGCCAACGGAACCGAAAACCATCATCCCGAGGGCCCGGGGGCCGAGTTTGATGATATCCGGGATACTCACGGAGAGAAACAGAAGGATCAGGCTCGCGGGCAGGGCAAAATCCTTCAACAGATTATACGTGGCGGATTTATTCGGGAAGATCCCGATGGTGGAGAGAACCATGGGAATGAAATAGATCCAGAAAACCGTTGGAAGAATCTTGAAGATTACCCTGAGGCGCCTGTTTTCCCTGGCGAGGTAAATGATCCCGATGATGGCGCATAAAAGGGTGAACACCCCCATGGGATGATCCCCGAGAAAGCGGTTGATCTGAAGTATGACAGTATCCATGATTCCTCCCGGTTACTTGATTTTCCGGACGCCGAAGCTGGTCCCCACGGCAAGTGCGGCCCGGATCAGGGGATGATTCAGGGGCACTTTTTTCAACTTGCGGATGGCCCGGGCAATGGGAACGGAGGTGAGATTTCGTCCCCGGATCGCCGCCATTTGCCCGAAATTCCCCTCCATAACAAGATCCACGGCCTTGACCGCGAGCTGGCTGGCCAGGAGACGGTCGAAGGCCGTTGGGGGGCCTCCCCTCTGAAGGTGACCCAGAATGACCGGCCGGGTCTCCAGACCCGTTCCCTCCTGGATCATGTTCGATATATACTGACCCACACCACCCAGCTTGACTTTCCACGATACATCCCGATCCTGTTTCTTACCCCTGGGGGTCACGCCCTCTGCCACCACCACGATACTGAACCGCTTTCCATGTGTGCTGCGTTCGAGGACCCTTTCGAAAATCACGTCCTCTTCGAAGGGGATTTCCGGCAACAGGAGGACATCCCCCCCGCCGGCCACTCCGGCGGCCAGGGCGAGCCAACCGACCCAGCGACCCATCACTTCCACCACGATCACCCGGTGGTGAGACATGGCGGTGGAGTGAAGATTGTCGATGGCTTCCATGATAATGGAAACAGCGCTGTTGAATCCGAAGGTCAAATCGGTTTCCATAACGTCGTTATCGATGGTTTTGGGAACGCCGACAACGGGAAATCCGTTATTGAAAAGCTTATTGGCCATGGTCATGGTACCGTCGCCCCCGGTGCAGATGAGGGCATCGATTTTGAGGGAACGGAAGGCCTTTTGGAAAACGGAATAATCGCCCTCTTCTTTTCCAGCGGCGTGAAATGGATTCCCGCGGGCGGTTCCCAGGATGGTTCCCCCCGTGGCCAGGATCCCGGAGACGTCGCGGTTTGTGAGGACTTTTCCCTTGCTCTTTGCAAGCCCGATGTAACCGTCTTCGATCCCCACCACCTCGATACCAAAATCGTTCTGGGCGCACTTGGTAACGGCTCGTATCACGGCGTTCAGGCCGGGACAGTCTCCCCCGGCGGTGAGAAGGCCGATGCGTCTAATTCTTCTATTCACGGTATCCCCCATTCAGGTATTAAAAAAAAGATAAAGTGACGCCGTAAAAAAGGTCAATGGATTTCTATGAACTTCCGTGCGTTTTGCGAACATGCTTTCAGATCCGCACCCTTTCTCCCCTCTTGTTTTCTTTTTCCTTGCCAATTCCGATTTGGAAATGATATCAGTAAAAGTCAATCACTCTGGAGGTCAATGCGTTCATGAAGCAGAAATCTTTTATGGACCGAATGTCCCTGGACAAGAAAAGGACAATCGAGAAGGAACAGATTGTTTCAAAGATAAAGAAAAACTATTCGCGATTCGGGGACCGCATTGTGAATATCATGATCAACTATGCCTGTACGGAAGGGGGGTTGACTCAACTGGCCAGGAGGTTGGAAATCCCGAGATCGGAGATCAGGGAAGACAATCTTCACCCGAATATCATCAACTGGCTGAATACATTCGGGGAACGGCGATTCATCGAGTTACACAGCCCCAATGAGAAGAAAAAGCACAATATTTTTGCCATTCATCCGGTGATCAAAGGCAATCCCCAGAAACCCCTTTATTCCCTGGAAGCGGAATCCTCCCCGAAGAAGGAGGCCACGGGGGGCCCAACGATCGAGGAACTGCCCCCCCCGCAAAAAAAGAAACATGTCCACATTGAAGGGGTTTACAGCGGGCTGGATCGAAGAAGCGGCAGGGATCGGAGGGACTCCCCCGACCGCCGGATGTCCGTTGAGTTGATTTTCAAGAATCGAAGATACGGCGGGGAAAGAAGAAGTGGAGAAGACCGCCGTAAAAACGGGGATAAACAATCCTGACCCGATTTCGGGTAAGGAAGGACATCCCCTTCCCTTTATCCCCTTTTTCCATATTTCCTCTCCAACTCCTTCATGCTCTTATCCTTTTCGGAATCTTTCATCGCATCGGCGATTTCAGGGGGAAGATCTTGCTCCCCCTTTTTCTTTTTCTTCCCGTACAGGATCAGATACACAAGGAGACCGATGGAGACGGACAGGCCCAGAAAGATGAAACTCGCATACCAGGCGATGGAAGGCAATCGACACCTCCTTATCTCCCCTTGAGGCGGGAATCCGTGGGCAAGGCTTTATTTGCAGAACTCCGAGTCATCGAGGGCCACGATACAGATGCCGTTTTCCCCGGCGAATCGGACGGCTTCTTCCTTTTGGAAAAAGAGCATTTCCCCGGCCGTGATGGCCAGAACGGATGCACCGATATCTCCCATCTTTTTCAGGGTTGTGAGGCCGATGGTGGGGATATCGAATCGGAAATCCTGATGCGTCCGGCTGACTTTGATGACAATGGAATCCCGAATGCCGAGTTCTCCAACTCTCTCCAGGACCTTGTTTGTTCCCTCCATGGCCTCCACTGCGATCACGGCCTTGCGGCGGTCCACCACGATGGTCTGCCCGATTTCCGCATCCGCGATCCACTTGGCAATGGGATAGCCGTAGCTGATCGCCTCTTCCTGCTCGGTGGAGAGGGGATGAGAGGGAGTCAACAGTCCCGGCCCGGGGAGATAGGTTTGAAGATAGGGCCTGGTATCGATGATTTCGATTCCCTCCCCGGCCAATTCCTGCTCGATGGCATTGAAGATGCTCTTCGGTTGAAGATCGGGCAGGTTCATCATGACAACGAGGCTTCTCAGATCGTAATTAAAGGGATTCAGGGAGAGTTTCTGTTTCACGCGGCCGATCATGGCAACCCGTTTGATCCCTTCCTGTCTGCAGATTTTGAGCATTTTGTTGAAGCGGCCGAGTTTGAACCAGTGGATGGAATCGGCGGATGTCTCGATTTCGGGAGCGGTGATGCCCTCAATGGCCAGAACCGCAACCTCGAGTCCCTGGGCATGGGCGCCCTGGGCCACATATATGGGGGGATTGCCTTCCCCCGCAATGATTCCGATTTTATCGAGTGTCATGATACGGACCTTTTCGTTTCGTCCTGATTTCTGGAGAGTGCAAAGGAGATTTCCGCCTCGGCCGCCATATCGCCATTCACAGTGGCGACCCCGTGAACTTTTCCGAAGGTGCTGCGCATTTTCAGTATGGTGAGTTTGAAATCCAGGCGATCGCCGGGGACCACGGGCCTTCGGAACTTGGCCTTATCCACCCCCATAAGGAAGGCGATGCGACCCTGGTTCTCGGGTTTGGCCAGAACGTAAACCGCGCCAAGCTGGGCCATGGCCTCCAGGATCAGGACTCCCGGCATTATGGGTTTCCGGGGAAAATGACCCTGAAAAAAGGGTTCATTGGCCGTGAGGTTCTTATATCCTGTTATGATCCTGTCATCCTCGATCGTCAGAACACGATCAATGAGGAGAAAGGGATACCGATGCGGGATGATCCGCCTGATCTGTTCCACATCCAAGGGTGGCGTGTAGATGGGGGAATCCGTCATAATCCAGCTTCCTTTCTGAGAAATTTGATAAACCGGGCATGAGCGATATGCCCGCTTCGAAACGCCGTCACATGGGCGAGAAGGGGGGCGCCCAGGAGGTACAGATCGCCGATGAGATCCATGATCTTGTGCCGGACAGGTTCATCGGGGAACCTGAGGGAGCCGTTGAGGAGCCCCTTTTCCCCATAGACAAGGGCGGAGTTTTCGGTGGCGCCACGGAGCAGCCCGTGCCGGAGCATTTCCTCCACATCGCTTTCGAAGCAGAATGTCCGGGCCGCCGCAATCTCGCTGGCAAAGGATTCGGGGGTTACTTCGAGGGTGAGGGACTGGGATCCGACATGGGGATTCGGATAAGAGGCGAAAAAGGTGACCCTGAGAACATCGGAAGGGCAGGCGGTCATTTCCACGCCGTTTTCTTTGAACACGATGGGGGCTTTTATCCTCACAGGTTCCCTGGGGGCATTCTGCACCTTGATTCCGGCCTCCTTTACGAGCCGTAGGAGGAAGGCGGCATCGCCCTCCATGAAGGGGATTTCCTCGTTGTCGATCTCGATCATGAGATTATCGATCCGAAAGGCGTTGAGGCATGCCATGAGGTGTTCGATGATACGGACCATGGCTCCGTTTTCGTTTCCGACGCAGGAGCACATGATGGGGAGTTCCTTGAAGTAATCGACGCGGGCGGGGATCCGGGGTTTGCCCGGGAGGTCCACCCTCCTGAACAGAATGCCGGTTCCCGGGGGGGCGGGGAGGAAGACCATCCTGGAAGGCTTTCCGTTATGAAGAGCCGTTCCCTTGATTTCCACCTGTTTTTGAATTGTCTGTTGCATTATTTTCGGGGGCGGGAGAAAGCCGCACCGCGTTCCCGCCATCTTTCTATGAGGTTTTTGGTTCTTGTATCCACGAGGTCTCGAAAGAGCCTCAAGCGGTAGGGTTTGAGGGGTTCCACCCGTGAGAGCCTGCGTTTATCCCGAACCCGGCGTTCGTGAAATTCGTCGGGTGTTTCGTCCTGACCCTGATCGAACAGATCTTCCCGGAGATCCTGAAACCTGATGTACTCATCCAGGGCGGATTCTTCCTTCCGGAGCCAGAATCGAAGGATTCGCCTGGCGAGGTAATCGTGAAGTCGTCTCCTGGGAGAAAGTGGCACGGGAGAGTCCGATTCGAGGTATCGTTTTCTCTCTTTTTGGCGATATTCGCTGAAAATGCTGTTGATATACCCCTCTCTTTCGAGGAGGGCGTCCCTGGATTGAACAATCCTTTCGTCCGGTTTCATTTCACCGGAGAAGGTTTTTTCGAAGGGAAGGAAAGCGGGCCGGTTTTCGAGTTCTTCCTTCATTTCCTTGATACGGTATTGTCTGATATAGCGCCCTTCCGGCCGCAAGGGTTCGAGTTTGCGCCAAAAGGAGAGGATTGGTTTTTCCAGTTCCTTTTTCAATCTCCAGCGGGCGCGGGGTGCCAAACCGGGGGAATCCTCCGGTACGGGCTCGTCCATTCCAAAGCCCGGGATCCGAATCAGGAAAGGAATGATCCATAGAATGACGCGGAATCGAAACATCTTTTTCTCAGCGACCGAAAAACTTGTTTAGATATTTAATTCAACCCTCCGGATGTCAATCATTTTCTCATACCGGAAGGAAAGGGGGGCATGACATGGGAAATATGGTTGACAATTGGAGGTGGAACAAAGAGATGTTTATTTAAACATCGTGGGGAGGAATTCATGACCCGAAGGTCCAGTCCGCTTTCGTTTCTGATGCTCGGGATCGGCGACTTTTTCACCAAGTATTACTATCACACCGGTTTCATCATCTTCCTGGAAGATCGTCCCATCCTGGTGGATTGCCAGGACCCCCTTCCCAAGGCGCTGTATGAGGCGTCTTTGAAATCGAAGGTCAAGATCGGCCTGGACGATATCGACCACCTGATCCTGACCCATTTACACGGGGATCATTCCAACGGTCTGGAGAGCCTGGGGTTTTACAACTATTTCACCAGGAACAGAAAACCCATGATCTACACCATCCCGGAGGTGAAGGAGGCCATCTGGGAAAACAAGCTCAAGGCCTCCATGCATCCCCGGACGAACGATGATTTCGAGAAGGTCGGGGAGATGAAACTGGAGGATTTTTTTCGAATCCGCCTCCTCAGCCCTGAAAGAACCCATTCCATACTCGGGATGAAAATCAAAATCCGCTACACCAGGCATTTCGTCCCCTGTTTCGGATTCAAGGTGTTTTATAAAGGACGCTCCCTCGGGTACAGCTGCGATACCTGTTTCGACCCGGAACACATCCGGTTTCTCGGGGAATGCGATACGATCCTGCACGAAACCAACAACGGCGGTCACACGGAGTACAGGAAGCTGTTAACGGTTCCCGGTGAGATCAGGAGGAAGATGCTCCTCGTTCATATTTCCGATAGCTTCGATATCAAGAAATCCAGGATCCCCGTGGCCGAGGAAGGACGCATGTATTCCGTATAAACGGGGATTCTGCGGATTGTTCGATCCTGCGACCCGGAGGTTACCCGGGCATTTTTTATGGCGGAGTTCACTATGAAACTGGGCCTTTTCGGGGGAACTTTCGACCCCCCCCATATCAGTCATACCCTGGCATGCCTCTACATCCTGGAGACCACGGATGTGGAGCGCATCCTTGTGGTGCCCTGTTATCGCCATCCCCTGGGAAAGCAGGCCACGTCGTTCCAGGATCGAGCGTCCATGAGCCGCCTGGCCATGAAGAGCCTCTTCCCCCGTGTGGAGATATCCGAGATCGAATCGGAGAGGTCCGGACCGAGCTTCACCATAGATACGCTCCGTATCTTAAAAGAACGCATGCCCGGATCGAGTTTTTCGCTCATTATCGGATCGGACATCGTGGAGGAAACGCACCTGTGGAAATCCTACGATGAGATAAGAAAGCTGGCACGGATTCTGGTTTTGCCGCGGCCGGGGCGCGATGAGGGATGGAAGAAGGGGGAAACCGGCCGTTTTTTTCTGCCCGACATCAGCAGTACGGAGATCCGCCGCCAGCTCCTGGAAGGGGCGGATGTTTCCCCGTTTCTTTCCTCGAGCGTTATGGAATATATCGAATCCCATCGATTGTACCTCGAAACCTCCCCTTGTGAGGGGGGAGAGCCCCCGGCCTGCGGCGGATTGTCTAACAGAGACGAGGGGGAAGCTCCTCGAGGCGGGAAATGATATAGTCGGGGAGGATTTCGGCGTTATCGGGGAGCTGTTCCCCACCCGGATTAAACCAGACAACGGTCCCGGCGCCCGCCTTTTTCGCTCCCACAATATCTTCATGGTAATGATCTCCCACGCAGGCGATTTTCTCCCTTGGAAAACCGGCGGTGAGAAAGGCCTTTTCGAAAAAGGCCCGCTCGGGCTTGCTGCAACCCGCGTCATCCACCGTTACCATGAAATCCAGGTAATCCCTTAAAGGGGACTGGTTCACCTTGAAGGTTTGGGTATCCAGGGTCCCGTTGGTGATGATCCCGATGGTATAGCGGGGTTTCAGGATGCGCAGGATCTCAACGGCTCCCTCCACGAGGAAGATCGATTTCCGATAAAGGACGAGATATTCCCTGCTCCAGAGGTCCGGGGAACATTCGGAGGCTCCAATGGCGCGAAAGGCCTTTTCAAACCGAACGATCCGCATTTTCTCCAGGGAGAGTTTCCCCCTGGCATAATCGCTCCAGACTTCCCAGTTGAAGCGGACATAATGGGGATAGAATGCCTGGAAATCAATGCTGTAACTGTCACAGAGGGTGTGAATGGCTTTTTCCTGGGCCCTTCCGTGATCCCACAGGGTGTAATCCAGATCGAATAAAACCGCTCCGATTTTCATCGTTGTTTCATCGTTCATCATATTTCCTGTTGACTGTTAAAATGATTTCCCGAAAAAACAGTGCATTAAAACATGTTAAACCCTGGAGCATTAAAAAAAATGCGTAAAGAAAAAAAATTAAAAACCAGAAAGCACGAGAAAAAGAATATCTATATCATCGGGACCATACTTGTTGTGTTCCTGGGGATCATCCTGTTTCTCAATGCGAGATCCGCATTCAGGAAAATGGAAACCAGGGATTGCATCAAGAACATGGTTCTGATGGAGGAGGCCATGCTGCAGATGCGAAAGGAGTTCCGCCTCGATGTGCCCCGGAGCATCTCCTTCGACGAGCTGGCAAGGGTCATGGCCTATTATTACCACTTCGGAGAGGTCGTGTTCGAAAACCCCACCACGGGGACCCTGCGATTAAAAGACGAGGAAGGGCTGGACAATCTCCCCCTCAGCAACCGCCAGGCCCGTTATATCCTCGATGTCCCCAAATGTCCCTCCAAGGGCAAATATACCCTGATTCCCAGCAGGAAATACCCGGGACTGTTCGATATCTACTGTTCGGTGCACGGGAACCTCTATCTCCCGAACGAGGAGAAAAAGTACTCCTTCACCGGCGACATCGATGCCCTCAATCCTCACAAAACGGCCCTGGGAAGGGAGGCGGACATCTATTTTTCCAAAGAGGAGAACACGAAGGAATTCATCACCATCGTCCCCTTTACCGAGGCAACGCCGACCCCCACGCCAACCGCCACTCCCAAAGGGGAAGCCGGAGAAACCGGGACTCCATGAAACGATTCCTCCTCATCGTTCCCCCCACGGGGAAATATATCCGGGAAGACCGCTGTCAGACTCCGATCGAGAAGCTGAAGACGGTCGCCCTGAGGCCCCCGATCGATCTGATGTATGCAGCCGCGGGCCTCGAGTCCGGCGGCGCCGAGTGCCGTCTTGTGGACTTTCCAGCGGAAAACCGCTCCTGGGCCGATTTCCGGAAAATCCTTCAGGAATTCTCCCCCGACGCCCTCCTGATCAGCATCACCACCCCATCGCTCGAGAGGGATCTCGAGGCCGCGGCCCTGGCCCGGGAGATCATTCCCGATATCTTCACCATCGCCAAGGGGGCCCACTTCAACACCCTCGATGTCAAAACCCTCGAGGAGCATCCCGAACTGGATGCCGTATTAAGGGGGGAATACGAAATCACATGCAGGGAGCTGGCAGAGGGAAGGAAACCGGAGGAAATAAAGGGAATGACGTTCCGTAACGGGGAGGGTAAGATCCGGCAGAACCCCTCCCGTCCCTTTTGCGACGATCTGGACCAGCTCCCCTTTCCCGCCCGTCACCTGGTGAAAAACGAACTCTATCTCCGTCCCGATACGGGAAAGCCCCAGACCACGATCGTGACGAACCGCGGATGCCCTTTCAGCTGTATTTTCTGCCTGGCGAACCAGGTGGCCGGGAGGAAGAACCGCGTCCGCTCCCATGAGAACATCCTGGCCGAGATCGAGGAGTGCATCCAGCGATATAACATCCGCAATTTTCTCTTCCGATCCGACCTGTTCACGGCCAGCAGGAAATGGGTTATGGATCTGTGCGATGAAATCATCCGGCGTGATCTCGATATCACCTGGGCCTGCAACAGCCGTGTGGACACGATAGACGGGGAGATTCTCAGGAAACTGAAGGCGGCCGGGTGCTGGCTGATCGCCTTCGGTGTGGAGAGCGGAGACCAGGAAATCCTGGACCGAATGAACAAGAAACTGAAGCTGGATGAGGTACGTAAGGCGCTCGAGCTCACCCGTCGCTCGGGGATTCTTTCGAGCATTTATTTTCTGTTCGGTCTGCCCTGGGACTCTCCCCGGGTGTTTGAAACGGACCTGTCGTTCGCCAAAGAGCTCGATCCCGACTTTCTGGAGATCTTTTACGTTTATCCCTTCCCGGGCACCCGGCTGTATGAAATCGCGGTGAAGGCGGGCCTTTTACAAGAGGGAGAGATCCCCCAGTCCGCCTATGACGCGCCGGCCATGGGAACCCTGCATCTCTCCAAAGGGGAACTCTCCGAGTGGAGGAGGCGTTTTCTCCGACGTTTTTACCTCAGACCCCGCTATATCCTTCATACGATGAAAAATATCCGCACCCCCCGCGTATTTTCGAATTACGTGAAGTATGGAATCGCCCAGTTGATCGATTTGATACTCCCCTCTTCCCGCGGGGAGGAATAAGGGGCTTTCAGGTTGACATGTTTTCGCCTGCATTGATAGAAACCGATCGACTTTTTTACACGCGCCCCGAGTTCCGAGAATAAACGGAGACAAGATGGAGAATCCACAAGTCATCCTGATGATACCGGTGCTGCTTTTTTCCCTTTCCCTGCACGAATTTTCGCACGCCCTCGCGGCCAGGTGGGCAGGGGACGACACGGCGACGCGCATGGGTCGCCTGACCCTGAATCCCATCAGTCACATCGATCCGGTGGGGACTGTGCTGGTTCCGATGATCTGCCTGTTCCAGTCCATGATGGGAGGAGGGGGTTTTTTCTTCGGATGGGCCAAACCCGTGCCGGTGAATCCCAACCGTTACAGGAAGTCGAGCTGGGAGGTGCTGGTGAGCGGGGCCGGACCGGCATCGAATTTTCTGCTGGCGATCCTTTTCACGATCCTTTTCAAAATCGTGTATGTGACCGGGGTTCTTTCGGCGGATATGTTTTCCGTTAATGTGTCGGAAGCCATCGTGATGCTGATGCTCCAGTTTATCGGGTTGAACGTCCTTTTGGGTCTGTTCAATCTCCTTCCGATCCCGCCCCTTGACGGTTCGCACATCTTTTACTACTATTTTGTGCGTCCCCACAGCCGGGATCACGTCATGTTCCGGATCTTTCATTCTCTCGAACGATTCGGGTTTCTCCTGCTGATGCTGCTTTTGTTTGCGGTTCCCTCAGAGGTGAACCCGTTTTATATGTTGTTTAACGGCGCCATGAGGTTCATATTCTGGTTTATATCACTTTAAGAGGTGGAAACAATGAAAAGGAATCGCATCCTTTCCGGGAACCGTCCAACGGGCCTTTTGCACCTTGGCAATTACGTGGGCGCGCTTCAGAACTGGGTGAATCTCCAGGATGAATACGACTGTTTTTACATGGTGGCGGACTGGCACGCCCTGACGTCCGATTACGCGGACACATCGGAGATCCCGGAAAACATCGACGCCATGTTTCTGGACTGGCTCGCGGCCGGGCTGGATCCGGAGCGATCGGTGCTCTTCATCCAATCCAGGGTCAAACAGCACGCCGAGCTGTCGCTTCTTCTCGGGATGTTTGTGCCGCTGCCCTGGGTGGAACGCTGCCCCACATACAAGGAGGCCCTCCAGCAGATCAGGGAAAAGGATCTCCGGACGTACGGCTTCCTGGGATATCCCATTCTGCAGGCCGCGGATATACTGATTTACCGGGCCGATGCGGTGCCCGTGGGAGAGGATCAGCTCCCGCACCTGGAACTCACCAGGGAGATCGCCAGGCGCGTCAATTTCGCTTACAAGAAGATCTTCATCGAGCCGAAGGATATCCTCTCCCGCGTTCCCAAGCTCCTGGGAACGGACGGGCGGAAAATGAGCAAATCCTACGGCAACTGCATCTACCTCTCGGACGACGCCAAAACCGTGAGTCAAAAGGTGAGCCAGATGGTCACGGATCCGGCCCGGGTGAGAAGGGACGACAAGGGGCATCCCGAGGTATGCAGCGTGTTCGATTATCACAAGGTGTTCACTATCGAGCGAACGGGCGAGATCGCGGAGGGCTGCCGGAAGGCCACACTCGGATGCGTGGATTGCAAAAAGATCCTCTCCAAAGGTCTGAACGAACTCCTGGAGCCGATGCGGGTGCGGCGAGGGGAGCTGACGAATAACCCCGATTACGTGAGAGACGTGATCGAGACGGGGAACCGGCGCGCCTCCGAGGAGGCGGAGGAAACCATGAAAAGAGTCCGTGAAGCCCTGAATCTCCCGCAATAAATCAGAATCCCGGAATGAAAGGTATGAGCTATCGGGTAAAAATCAAGATCTTCGACGGTCCGTTCGATCTCCTCCTCCATCTCATCAAGATCAACGAGATGGAGATCAACGATATTCCCGTATCCGAGATCGCGCGGCAGTACCAGGAATATATCCAGCTGATGAAGGAACTGGATCTGGAGGTGGCGGGCGAGTTTCTGGTGATGGCTGCCACCCTGATCAATATCAAGGCCCGCAGCCTTCTCCCCCCCCGCGAGGATGACTCAGACGAGGAGGAGATCGACGAGATCCTTTCCGCGAAAGAATTGATGCGCCAGCTCGTCGAGTACCGAAAATTCAAGGAGGTGGCCCTTTCCTTAAAAGACAAAGAACAGGCCTTTTCCGAGATTTTTTTCCGTCCGGAGATCATTCCCGTGCTTCCCCCTCCCCAGCGGGAGAAAGAGCCGATGCGGGAGGATCTCAAGGTCCTGTTTTCCGCCTTTGCCCGGGTGCTGCGTTACACGGAAGAGGAGGTTTTCCACGGTGTTTCCTCTGAAGAATTCACGGTCGAGCAAAAAATGCAATTCCTGCGAGAGCTCCTGTCGAGTGAAAAGAGGGTGGAAATCATGACGCTGTTCAAGCGATGCGTCAACAAATCCGAGATGGTGGCTACCTTCGTCGCCACGCTGGAGATCTGCCGGCTGGGGGAGGTGGGAATCAATCAATCCGGTCCGTTCGAGCCGATCTACATCAGTCTCCGGGAAGACAAAATCCAGGACATCACTTGACACATCCCCCCATGTGTCCGTTAATCGAATCGATTCAATGCATACGTGAAAAGGAGAAAAAAGATGAATCGTTTCTTTTATCTTGCAGCGATATTTTGCCTTTTTTCCTGCAGCAAAAATCCCATTATCATACCGGAATTCGAAACCTCGACGGAGCAGTATATGTATGCCAGAAGCATACAGGAGCGAATGCTCATCGACATGCCCCGGGGATCCGAGAAAAGGAGATACAACAGGGTCCTGGTCAAGGCTTACCAGAACGTTACAGATCGCTTTCCCGAGGATCTCAAGGTCACTCCCCTGGCCCTGGTGAACATCGCCGACGTGAAGTTTCGCGAGGGGTCTTATAACGAAGCCGGGGAGATTTACGAAACCGCGTTGAAAAGATACCCGGACCAGGATGATATCCAATGCAAAGCCCTCCTGGGAGCGGCCCGTTCCTATGATAGACTGGAAGAATACCAGAAGGCCCTGGATTATTATCGCCAGTGTTATGAACGGTTCGAAAACGATAAACGCCCCCCCCTTTCCATTATGGGAAGAGAAGCCAGGTATTACTACAGTATGATCAGATTTAAATAAGGGATTTTCATATATCGAAACCAAACAGAGAGAAAAAGGCATGAAAAAAACAGCAATCCTGTGTCTATGTTTTTTGGTTGCATGTTGCCTGGTTCCCGGCGGTTCCGAGTCTCCGGTCACATCCTCCAGGAGGAACATCGAGCGTTTCGTTCAAGATCCCCTGGCCGTTCGGAGCCTGAGCCCGGTTTTCGACGAATTCCCGGATTCCTCACTGGTGGACTTCAGTTACCTGCTCGATCCGCCCGCAGGGAAGCACGGGTTCGTGATCGCGGGGGACGACGGTCACTTTCATTTCGAGAAAACCGGAGCCCGGGTGCGTTTCTGGGGAGTGACGGTAGCATCTTCTCACATCGATATTCCGAAAGAACGCATCGAGCGAGCTGTGGACGCGATCGCCAGAGCCGGCTGCAACGTGCTCCGCCTTCATGAAATCGACAACCGGGGTGCGGAAAAATATAACCTGGTCCGGCGCAATATCATCGACGAGGCCCATCCTCACAATACAGATTCCCGCCATTTTGACGCCGAGTACCGCGACCGGGTGGACTTCTGGATCTCCGAGGCGAAAAAGAGGGGGATCCATGTATACCTCGTGATCAGGGGATACCGGACCTTCCGGAGCGGGGATGGAGTGGATGCCGCCGACAGGCTCGATCGGAAAGCCAAACCATACGGCTTTTTCGATCCCAGATTGATCGAACTGCAGGATGAATATATCATCGAGTGGCTCTTCGAACACAAGAATCCCTATACTGGCCTTCCCAACGGCCTGGATCCGGCGATATGTCTCCTGGAGATCGAGAACGAAGACAGCCTGCTTTTCAATCCCGGGGAATGGATTCATTTCATAGAGCCTTATAAAACCCGGTTCAGGCAGCTCTTTAACGAGTGGTTGAAGGAAAAATACGGGGATACCGAAACCCTTAAAACGGCCTGGTCTGTTCCGGACGGTTCATGGTCCGCCCTTTTGGAGGATGAAAACCTGGAGGAGGGAACCGTCCGGATCCCGGATATGAAAATGCGTTCTCCATCACAGATCAAACCCGAGCAAAGGGGCGAGCCGTTGAGTCATCCCCTTCGCCAGAGCGATGGTTTGAGATTCGCGGTTTCACTCCAGCGCCGTTTTTTCGCGCGACAGAGGGACCTGATCCGATCCAGGGGGTGTCCCATCCCCCTTACCGCGGTCGTGAACAGCCAGATCATCCCCGACACCTGGAGCGTGATCCAGGAGCTGGACTTCACCGGGGAGAACGCCTACCAGGATCATCCCTCCTTCAAGGCCGGAGAGGCCTGGGTGGGACAATCCTTTTACCAGAACAAAAATTACCTGAGGGAAACCGGTCCCTGGGGTCTGGCCGCCTTTATGGCCCGTTACAAGTGGGCGGGCAAACCCCTGGTGTGCCGGGAATGGGCCAATTGCTGGCCCAACCGTTACCGTGGAACGGCCAATCTCGCCATCGCCGCCCAGGGCCTGCTTCAGGATTATGATGGCCTCATCTTCTTCTCCTATTACACATGGGGCAATCAGAACGCCTGCAGCGCCTTCGGGATTCAGGCCGACCCGGTCCTGTGGGGCAGTTTTGGATACGCCTCGGATCTGTTCATAAACGGGAGGATCAAACCCGCGAAAAACCTGGTGGACATCGCCTATACTGATGCCGATCTCTTCCGATGGGGCCACTATGCGGACTTACTCCCTAGCCTGGCATGGGATAACCGGGTTCAGAACCGTTACTTTTCCGGAGCGGTCCAGTCCGATGCGGACGTCAGGATTTCCAGCGGGAGAAGCGGCATGGGGGTGTTCATGGGCATCAATAATATCTTGTGGGACGTTCGTTTCGAGAGGTGGAGATCCCTCCCCTCTTCCCACGTCCGCAAAAGCATCTTTCACACCAGCGGATACAACAGGATTCATCCCGGCCGGAGTCTGGAATCTGGGGATGCCCCCGCAGAGGGGGAACAAACCGGATCCGGGGACTTTTTCACCTCGCGGGTGCTGAATGAGGGGTATATCCCTCTGTGGAACGAGAACGGTTCATGCGGGGGGTATCTTGATCCGGAGCAAACGAATATCATATTGGGAGAAACCGGACCGGGGAGGGTGCTCGAGGCCGCCCGAGGTCTTCTGGCATTCCTGGAGGAACCGGACAAACCCTTCCAGATCCGCCCCCGGCAGGAACGTTTTGCCTCAAAGGAAAACCGGATCATCCGGGATGCCTCCAGGGGACAATTGATGATCGACGCCCCCTGTTTCAAAGCCATCGAGGGGGAATTCAACCCCGGGGAAAAGACGATCTCAGGAGAGCTGGAGGTTCTTTCCCAATCCCCGGTCGCCTGCGTTCTTGCGCTCTCACTGGATGGTAAACCAATCCGGGATTCCGGGATATACTCCTTGAAAATGACGACCATCGCCCATAATCGCGGTGAGGTGCTTCGTCCCGTCAAGGGGGATCACATGCCCGGGAAATACGTTCTGTCATACCCCGGGGCCCCTCCCGTTCAAACGGATGGAAAGCCCTCCCGGCAACCCACAGTGATATCGCTGGGAGGGGAACCGATCCTCAGGGTATTCCTCGTGAACGGGACCTGGGAGGCGATTATCCATCGCCGGACCAGAACGATCGACCTGTTCTGTGACACTCCCAACATCCGCTTCCAGCTCGGGGAGGGGATTTTCCCGGGGGGCGCCCCCAAAATCCTTCACATGAGAAAGTTCTATTACGAATATCCACCGGATGATCCGGTGGAGGTAAAGCCTGATCTGATCTATCCCGGTTTTGCCAAGTATGTCCGGTTGACCTGGGAAAAGTAAAAACGAAAATCCCGCAACAGGGATAACGTCAGGAAAAACGGGGTTCTTCCGCCGCATTGTTCCATATTCACGGGAAAAAGAAGAAATACCGATCCGCCGGTTCTGTTTTTTCCTTGATCTGCCGTTATAATTCTCCATATTAAGCGTTACACCTTTCATGGAGGTATTGGGACCAATGGTCACGGCAATTATTCTGATCAACGTGGAACGCAAAAGAATCCGCGAAACCGCGGAAGCCCTCCATAAGCTGGACGGAATCGCGGAGGTCTATTCCGTGGCGGGGCATTACGATCTGGTGGCCGTTATTCGAGTGAAGAATAACGAACAGGTGGCGGATCTTGTCACGGGTCAGCTCCTGAAACTGGAGGGGATCCAGAAAACGGAAACCCTGATCGCGTTTGCCAGCTACTCCAAATACGACCTGGAGCATCTCTTCAGCATTGGCCAGGAAGAGTAATCTTGTCCCGCATCATGGAGAGGGAAGACCCGGAGCGACTCGGCCTTTTGGCACTTGGAAACCTTCCCGACCACGGCCCGGTCCGCCTGTCGGAAGTGCTCGATGCGATTCGTGCGGGAGCTGGGGATCTTCGTTCATTTCTCAATCTCTCCCCTTCCGGGCGACGGCGATGTGTTCCTTCCCATGTTCATTCCTCCCTTGATCTCCTTCCGGATGCAATACAAAAGGCCCGAAGCTTATCGGCGGATCTGGCGAGGGCTGGGGTATCGTGGATGGTTGCGGGCGATCCCGGGTATCCCGCCCGGTTACGCTGTTTCCTTGGAAGAAACGCCCCTTTTCTACTCTATTACCACGGCAATCCGGATCTTTTAAGCAATCCATCCATTCTTGGAATCATCGGCACCCGGAAACCCTCGATACGGGGAGCGAAGGCGGCCTTTTCCCTGGGGATGGAGGCTGGAGAACAGGACATCTGTGTGGCGAGCGGCGGGGCCATGGGAATCGATACCGCGGCTCATGCCGGGGCGCTCGAGGCGGGTTCCACCATCATCGTACTTCCCAGGGGAATCCTCCGGGCGGGCCGTTTTTCTCACCTGGCCCGAAATTTCAACCCCGAAAATCACCTCATCCTCTCGGAATTCCCTCCCTTTTACAGGGGTAACAAAACCAGCCCCATTGTTCGAAACCGCACGGTTGCCGCCCTTTCCGACGCGGTGGCGGTTGTGGAAACAGGGGTCAGGGGGGGAACTCTTCATACGGTCCGTTTTGCCCGGGAGATGGGCAAACCCATCCTGGTGACGGATTTCTCCCCGGAAAGCAATCCCAGGGGCAATGCCTCGCTTCTCTCCACTGTGGGAGAGGCGATAAAACCGACGAGCTGGGAAGATATCCATAACGCCCTGGAGCGGGGGCTCCGGGAGATGGAGAAGGAAAAAGGAACCCAGCTGGACTGGGACCAGCCCGAATGGGGTCAGTTTATATAATTATATAATAAAACCGGGGCGAAAAGTCTTTTCATGACCAGGTTGGGGCAATTCTCCCTGTCATTAATTCGCGGAATGTCGCCTGCTAGATCTTTCGGAACTCATGGAAAAATGAAGAGAAATGAGGGATAAGAATCCATTTTTTATTATATAATTATATAAACTGACCCCAGGCTTTTCCGCGGGCTTTTCCGGCATGGAAGGAGCGCTTGCAGCGGTCGATCAGGTCCCGGTTGCCGGGGATATTGCGGATGTAAATTTTATATCCCTCCCTGGTGGTTTGGGCGTCCGGATGGAGGCGGTGGTAAACAAGGGTCCATTCGTCGCTCTGATCCAGTGCCCACCTTAAGGGGATATCACCGGAGATCAGGATGAAATTGATCTCCCAGAAATCCAGGAGTTCGTCCCATGTTCGATCCCCGGGTTCAACCTTACGATCAATGGCCTGCTGGATCATCTGTTCATGCCTCATGAATCGACCGCCGAAGATGTCGTAACGGCTGTCGGTGAATACCTTGTGATGCTCGGGGCTGAGCCTCCAGATGAGATACCCGGCATCGTTGATCTGGTTGTACATCCGACCCGTGAATTCATTGGCAATGATGAAATCGGCCTCCTGCACGGGGTAGCTCCCCGGGTAATACCCCATACCCCTGGAGAAATTATAGTTGCGATCGAAAAAGGATTCCCCCTCCCGGTGGTTGAATACGGTATAAGAGATGACCAGGAGTGCGATCCCCCCCACGACAAGATCCGAAGCCGTTTTTGTCCACGCCCGCGGGCGATATTCCTCGATCAGGGCAGCGATGACCCGGGCGGCCACGGGCGCCGCCACGATTCCAAACAGGGGGATATGGCGAACATGCAGCAGGGCCTGATGCAGGAAAAACACCATCAAAAGTCCTTCCGGGAGATTCAACAATCCCTTTCGCGTACCGGAAAAGGCGACAATCAGGAAAAGGATCAGGAGCTCGAACCCGACGGTATAAAAGAATTTGGGAGATTGCAGTTCCGGAATGATTCGAACCAGGAGGGCATCGCTCATTACCCTTCCCGGGAGGAGGTAGAGGCGCCAGGAATAGGGATTGACCAGAGAGGCCAGAATGCATGCGACGAAAAGGGCGGCCATGGCCTTCACGTTCCCCCCGTGAACCGGTTTGCCGCTCCGGAGGTTTTTCCAGGCCTCCCCCGCGAGAAAGGCCCCGATTGCAATCAATCCGAGCATGAATCCACCGTGAAGATTCACCCACAGGATCATGAGGGGCGGGAGGATCCAGAGCCAGCCCCGTTTCCAGCGCGATGCGGCAATTTCCCTCAGGATGAGAAGGAAAAGGGCAAAGAGGGGATAAGTCAGAATGGGGGGACGGGGATAAATGGTGCGGCGGGTCAGGATAATGGTCCAGACGGCACAAATCACGGAAATGGGGAGGTTTTTCGTTTCCCGAAAACAGGTCATGAAAACCAGGAGGGAAAGGGCGAGGAGAATAATCGCCTTGAATCCGATGACCATTCGCATCCCCCCCTGAGCGGTTCCATCCCCGAGCTGGAACACCTTGTAAAAAAGGATCTGGGAAAGCCATTCGTGGTTGTGCCAGGGGATATTTTCCGAGGTAAAGGCGAAGATGTCGTTTTCGGGGAGCTCGAGTCCCCTCTCGATGAGGATTTTTCCGGTTTTGAGATGCCACCAGGCATCGTTGGTCGAGCGAAGTGGGGTGAGGGAAAAAGAGATGACAAACAGGAACATGAGAATGATCAGAACGATTTGGAGCGGCTTTCTCACGATACCTTCTCCCGGTCAGATTGATACAAGTAGTATAACAGGCCGATCCACAGGGCAAGTGCAATCACGGAGATACAGATCCCGAAGATAATGGAATCGGGTCTGTAAAACATGGTTACGATCTTTTTTCCCCTGGGAATCTCGATGCACCTGAAGGCGCCGTTGGCGCGGTAGAGTTGAAGGGCCTCTCCCGCCTCGGTTTTGGCTTTCCAACCCGGCATCCATGTATCCGCGAGAACCAGAAAGGAATTTTCGGGGAAATCGGTTTCGAGCCTTACACTATTGGAGTGGTAATCCAGGATGCGGATGTGATACTCCCCTTCCGGCCGGGATCGTTTTTTGAAAAAGGATTCCGGGGAGAGAATATAGGATAGCTCGTGGGGATTGAAGTCCCGGGCCTGTATGGTTTTCAGGATCTTTTCGCCAGCGGGCATGGACTCGATTTTACCGGGAACAAAGGCATAGGGGGTATTTTCGCGCCATTGGTAAAGACTCTGTTTTCCCTTCGGATCCCGATCCACAAGATCCCAATCCCTCCGTTTTTCGGCTCTGGAAGCCACGATATAATGGCACCCGGTCAGGCGGGCCGCCTTGAGGCTGCCCGGGCCGGCTGCGTTCCAGGTATCGATATAATGCCTCAGTTCGATGGGGTGGTATCCCAGTGGAACGCCGATCCCGCTCATCATGTGACGGTTGGCAAGTTCACCTCCGATATCGTGAACACGAACGGGGGTTTGCTTCCTTTTCAACAGCGGATCCGGCCAGGTACGGAAGAGGTAGCGGTGATATGGGGGTGCGGATTCGGCCTGGATAAAGGCGCGGTCGTTCATTGCCGGATCAACGGCCAGAAGGAAGAGGAATACAGCCCCGACCAGCCTGGATGCGATCCGGGGGATTTTACCCGACATGAAAAGATGCCTGGTATGAAAGAGAAACGCCAGGGATGTGAAGAAGACGAGGGAAAAAAAGGCGCTTCGCCTGATGCTCATAACCAGGAAAAGCAGTTTCCTGTAGAAACGGGCGGTTTCAAACTGGCCGCTGCTCTCGAACTTTTCCCATTTGTCAAAGAGGCGGTTCCCATAGCCGTGCAGGAAAAAAAGGAGGATCAGGAACACCAGGGCAACGAGGAGGAGAGCCAGGAGGAATCTTTTCTTATCTTTTCGCTCCCGGAACCTGTTCCACAGGGCCTCCATTCCGAAGGCCGCCAGTACGGCGATGGAAAGGCTCATGAGAAACATGGCGGTGGCGGGTGATCGAAACCGGTTCATCCCGGGCACCACATGATACATGAGGCGGTAAACCGGGGAATATACCCCGCTGGCCGTCAGGACAGTGAGCAGGAACAGGGCGTTGAAGAAGAATTTCGAGACGCGGCGGGAAAAAAGGCCCCCTGCCAGTGCCAGGAAGAAGACGGCCATTCCCACGTAGTCGCTGACGAGTCTTTCCCCCCATTTTCCGTGGTATTCACCGATCCCCCCCCGGATGCTGTCGCCCGTGAACCGGGGGAGAAAGATCTCGGGCAGCTCGCCCGGTGGGAAGGAGCTCTTCACGGCATCCTGGAAACTCATGCCACCCGCCCGGACGGAATATCGGGATGTTTCGAGTCCTGGAAGCAGCTGTGAGGCGGAAAGGGCGATGGAGAAAAATATCACCAGAGCGAAAAGGGGGGCCAGTCGGGAGCCGGGAACCCCGAGCGGTCGCCGCCTTCTATCCGCAATGCACCAGAGGAAGTAGAGCAGCATCACGCCGGCGCTCAGGTAATATATCTGGGGATGACTCGCGAGAAGCGGCATGGCCAGGGCGAAACCGGAAAGGAGGAAATGTCGTCGCCTGCCCGTATAAAGTCCCCTGTGAAGGAACGAGAGGGCCAGGGGAAGCCAGACTATGGATTGAACCTTCTGCAGGTGACCCGGATAGCAGAGCGTGGCGAAATGGCCGCTTAACTGAAAGGCCAATCCCCCGAGAACGCACGGGAACCGTTTCAGGCCGAATGCCCGGAGAAGGCGATACATGAATACCCCGGCCAGGAGACTGTGAAGCAGATACTGCACATTGAACGCCAGGGGAAAGGGGAGAAGAAAAAAGAGCCAGGAGGGCGGATAAAACGGACAGAAGGCAAACGAGCCGATGAAGGGGATGCCGGAGTAAAGATAGGGAAGCCAGAGGGGAAGCATTGCCCCTCGAAGCAACCGCCAGCCATAGAGCAGCATGATATAATCGTGATAGATGGTATCGTTGCCGAACAGAAAAACCCCGGGTTTCAGGATGGGTCGATAGAGGAAAAGGGCCGCCAGAAGGAAGGCGGCTCCCGGGAGAAGGCGCTGTCTCTTTATCGAGGAAAATCGTGACATGGAAAGAGGAATTACTCCCTCGCGATTAAAATACTGGTTTTCATCAGCTTCCTGATAAGGCTGAGATAACGAAGGGTTTCCGGGGGAAGAAACGCAGTGTCCATATCGCCGGAACGGTATTTCTGCTCGACGGTCCGGAAATCGTCGATGATCCCCTGGGTGGCTTCGACGGAAACATTCTCAATGTCCTCGATGTACCGGATCACCACCTGGAGGAAACTGTCCAGGGCGGGATGTTGTCTGGTGGCATGGAGCAGGTGTTCCACGAAAAGTCGAATGGCGCGGTAAATATCGGAGAGGGAATCGAAGGAGTCTTCCTGGAAGGCAACGCCAGCCAGCTGGGCGGTATTCTTTCGGGTGAGTGGAGAGGAAAGGGAAAAGAAATATCCCCAGATCGGGAGCTTGCGGAGATGGAGGATATAGTCGGCGAGTTGTTGAACGCTCATGGCTTCGATGGCTGGGGCCAGGAGGGAATCGTCCTCGATGCGTTCGAGGTCGGCCCTGACCCGCCGGGTGAAATCACCTGGAGATTTCTGTGGGTAACGGGTGATAAGAGAGGTCACGATTCCCTGGGATGCCCAGTCTCCGGGGGTGGTTTTACGATCCGCCGATTCGGGATTTTGGGGAGGAAGTGTGCCCGGGACCACGGAGAAGAAAGGCATGCCGATTCGTGACTCCCGGAGTCTTCCGGAGATATAGTAGACAAAGGAAAAGAGTCGATCTTCTTTCCACCTCTTCCATCGCCTGGCTGCGGCTTCGGTCTCCGGAGAGAGCGTTTGCAGATCGAGCTGGATTTCCTCCCTGACGTGTTTTCGGCAATATTCGCAATAACAGGCGGTATTTTCCGGAACAGCGGATTGAAAGGGGTAGCTATGAATATCGACAGCAGCGCCCCCGATGGGATAGGATTCTGCGAATTCCACAACCAGTTCAGCACAGAAGCGACGGACGTCCGGGTTGTTCAGGCAGAGAAAGAGATTATTTTCCGAATCACCGATGGGAGTGAATTTCCCCTGTTTATTCATCGCTCCCCATTTTTTGCTCCTCAGGATAATGGGTCCGTAGATCTGGTTCCTGCGGTCTCCCACGGAAAGCGGCTGTGAATATCCATAAACGGACAGGCTGTTTTCCTCCGCCGCTTCGATGAGCTCGAAGAAGAGCCCCGGCATCTTTTTCAGATCCGGCCTGATATCCGGAAATTTGTGATCACGAGCCACCCGGCTGGGGAAAAGGGGATATCCTCCCTGGAAAAAGGGAAGCAGGAGGACGTTGAACCCGGATTGAGCCGCCAGAATAACCTGTTCCCGGAGATTCTCCAGGATCGGTTTGACCGGGATATCGAGGAGCAGGGCCCTCGTTTCCGGGGAAGAGGCCCCTTGAGGGCGCACCACCCTTTCCTCCTGTTCAATCATGCCGCCCATCCCCTGAATACAAATAATCCTTTACATGAATCCCATCATTGATACAGTCATTACTCTAATATCTGGTTCAAAAACAAGGAGCTTTTCAACCTTTAATTATTCATGGAGAACGTTGCCTGAAACGGACCGTTGACGCAATCAAAAAGAGATCCGGCCGGGCGACGGTTTCCCCGGGAGAAACATGAAGAAAACTCCCCCTCCACTGAATGTCATGATCCTCTGGCACATGCACCAGCCGTACTATAAGCGATTGGACACGGGGGAACACGTCATGCCATGGGTGAGGCTCCACGGAACCAAGGACTACCTGGACATGCCCCTCCTGGTGGAGGAGTGTCCCGGGATGAAGGCCACGTTCAATCTGGTTCCCTCCCTTCTGGAACAGATCGGGGAGTTCGCCGAAGGAAACGCGAAGGAAAAATCCCTCGAGATTTCCCGTAAACCCGCTTCCCTTCTGACGGAAGGTGACAGGCGAACCATGATCCGCGATTTCTTCCGTGCCAATCATGACCATATGATCGCCCCCTTCCCCCGTTACGAGGAGCTGTACTCCCGCCGGGTATGGGCGCGGAATGAGGACGAGCTGAGCCGCACGATGAATCGCTTTTCGGTGGACGATTTACGGGATCTTCAAGTCTGGTTCAATCTCTCCTGGATCGATCCCCTGCTTCGAAAGAGGGATCCTTTTCTTCAGGCCCTGGTAAGTAAGGGCAGCCTGTTTACGGAGGAGGAGAAGAAACGGCTCCTGGAAACGCGCCGGAACATCCTTCGTCAAATCGTACCCACTTACCAAAGGCTCCAGGAGGAGGGCCATATCGAAATCAGCACGACGCCCTTCTATCATCCGATTCTTCCCCTGGTTTACGATACCGATTTCGGCCGCCGGCCGCGTCCGGAAACCCCTCTTCCCGGAAAAAGGTTCCATCACCCCGGGGAGGCTTCCCACCAGATCCGGAGCGCATGCGAATATCACCGCCGGCTCTTTGGAACTGCGGCCCGCGGCATGTGGCCCAGCGAGGGATCCGTGTGCCCGGAAATCATCCCCCTCTTTTCTGATTCCGGTATTTCCTGGATCGCCACGGACGAGGAGATTCTTGCCCTCTCCCTTGAAAATACGACGTTCAAAAGAGACAGGGAGGGTTCCCTCACTCCGGAAAACGCCCGCCGTCTCTACAAACCCTACCGGGTTCGGAAGGACGGAGGGGAAGTAACGGTTTTCTTTCGCGACCACCAGCTGTCGGACCTGATCGGTTTTCAATACGCCGGGTGGGACCCGGAGGATGCCGCGGAGGACCTGACGGGGCGGCTCAGGGCCATTCACTCCTCCCTTCCTCCCGAGGGCGGCCCCTGGGTCGTTTCCATTATCCTCGATGGAGAGAACTGCTGGGAGTTCTATCCTGACGACGGCTTGCCTTTTCTCCGGCGCCTTTACCGCAATCTGGTCAGCGATCCCCTGCTCGCCCCGGTCACCCCTTCCGGCTTCCTGGAGCAATCCGGCGATCTTCCTTTGTTGAACGATCTTTATACGGGATCCTGGATCAACCACGATTTCCATATCTGGATCGGTGATGAGGAGGATCGTGTTTCCTGGGAGTATCTTTCCCGGACCTACTCGGAGGTGACGGAGAAAATCCGGAAGGAAGAGGATAAGATTCCCCCCGATGCCGCCTCCCTGGCCCTGAAGTCCCTCCGGGTGGCGGAAGGCAGCGACTGGAACTGGTGGTACGGGGACGATCACAGCTCCGGCATGGACGAGGAATTCGACGCCCTTTACAGGAGCCACCTGATGCAGGCTTACCATGCCGTTGGTCTCGATATCCCCCCGAAACTACTGATCCCGATAACCGGAAAGAGAAGGGGGGGAGATCTCGAGGAGCCCCAGGCCTTCCTGCATCCTGAAATTGACGGGCGCGACACCAGTTATTTCGAATGGCTGGCCGCGGGCGTTTATGAAGCCACGTCCGGCAGTATGCATCGCTCTCGTCATTCCATCCGTCGAGTGTTTTTCGGCTTTGATCTTGAGAACCTGTATATCCGGATCGACCCGACACCGGATCTCCGGATGTTTCTCAAGAGGACGGCGGCGACGTTCGTGGCGGCGATCCATGACCCCACGCCGTGGCGGATCAGGATCAATCTATCCCCGGAGGCGGCTGATCCCCCAGAGGCCCAATGCTACAGGGAGAGCGGGGATGGTGGATGGTCGTATGTTTTTTCGCTGGAAACCGTGGCCTATCGCCGGATTCTGGAGATTTCCCTCCCCTTTCAGAGTCTCGAGCTCAAGCCGGGGATGGTGATTCATTTTCAGGTGATTCTTCAAAGTTGCGACCGGGAGATGGAGAGATGTCCAGCGGGGATTCCCCTCCAAATTGTGGTTCCGGACAGCGATTTTGAAAAATCTCTCTGGTTTGTTTGAAAATTTCCTTTACAATTGCTACGCCGACTTTAGATTTATATGGAAAATGAGCAGGGTTGAATCTGATATAAATACCTTTTTTCTCTCCTTGAGGAAAGAACTGCCCGCCGATGATCTGGCCTTGATAGAGAAGGCCTATCACTTTGCGGAGGAGGCTCACCGCGATCAGAAGAGAGCATCGGGAGAACCCTATTTCAGCCATTGCTATAGCGTTGCGGAGCTCCTGGCCGATCTGCATATGGATTCCCACTCCATATGTGCCGGCCTGCTTCACGATATCCTCGAGGATACCCCTATTACCCTGAACCTCCTCAAAGGGGAATTCCCCTCCCCCATTTGCAACCTGGTCCAGGGAGTGACGAAAATATCGTCCATCGATTTCCGCACCGCCAGGGAGAAACAGGCGGAGAATCTCCGACGCATGATCCTGGCCATGGCCAGGGATATCCGTGTGATCATTATCAAGCTGTGCGATCGACTTCACAACATGAGGACCCTGGAACACCTCCCCCCCCAGAAACAAATCTCGATCGCCCAGGATACCCTTGATATCTACGCCCCTCTGGCCAATCGACTCGGCATGATGAGGATTCGCTCCGAGCTCGAGGATCTCGGCATGAAATACATCTATCCGGACCAGTACCGGGAGTTGCAGGAGAAGATCCGCAATCGCGCCCAAAGGCGGGAACAGCTGATCGAACGAACCAGGGAGGTGCTCGAGAAGGAGATTGAAAAAAGAGACCTGCCGGCCAAGGTGGAGGGGAGATCGAAGCACCTTTACAGCATATTCCAGAAGATGAAACGCCAGGATATCACATTCGAGGAGATTTACGACCTTACGGCCCTTCGCATCATCACGGACACCCTGGAGCATTGTTACGATATCCTGGGTCTTGTTCACTCCCTGTTTCGCCCCATTCCGGACCGTTTTCGAGATTACATCGCCCTTCCCAAGGAAAACCGGTACCAGTCCATTCACACCACGGTCATCGGCCTGGAGGGGGAAGTCACGGAGATCCAGATCCGAACCCGGATGATGCACCGGCTGGCCGAGGAGGGCATCGCGGCTCACTGGAAATACAAGGAGGGGAAACTGGGACCCTCGGATATCGACGCCAGGCTGCAATGGCTCCGCCAGCTCATCGAGTGGCTCAAGGACATCCGGAATCCGGACGATTTCATGGATGCCCTGAAAAAGGACGTGTTCGCCGATATTGTGTTCTGTTTTACTCCCAGGGGGGACGTGGTGGAGCTCCCGAGGGGATCGACCCCCCTGGATTTCGCGTACCACATCCATACCGAGGTGGGGAATTCATGTGTAGGGGCCCGGGTGAACAAAAAATACGTCACACTCAAGACCACCCTGAAGAGCGGGGATGTTGTGGAGATTATCACGAGTAAACACGCCCACCCCTCCCGCGACTGGCTGGACCTTGTGAAAACGGGCCGCGCCCGGAACAAGATCAAGCACTACCTGAAAACGCGCGAGTTCCAGAAACACGCCCAGGTCGGTCGCGATCTTTTGCAGAAGGCCCTGAAGTCGCGCAATCTTTCCCTTTCGAGCAAGGAATTCCAGGAACAGCAGGAGAGCGTTCTGAAGGGATGCCGGGTGAACTCCCTGGATGAGCTTTTCTTCGAGATCGGATTCGGGAGCCTCCTTCCCCAGGAAGTGGCGGTTCGGATCACCCAGCCCCCCCCTCTCCCACAAAAGAGAAAAAAGAAAAAAAAGGAAAAAAGCCCGGGCATCATCGTCCAGGGGCTCCACGACGCGTTTCTCCGTTATGCCAAATGCTGCAATCCGATTCCCGGCGATCCCATCGAGGGGTTTATCACAAGGGGCAGGGGCATCTCGATACACAAGGCAGATTGTCCCTCGCTTCTCCGTCTCAAGAACGATCCCAACAGCGATCCCTCCCGGATCGTCAAGGTTTCGTGGGATTCGGACAATCCACCCCAGCGTCGCGTCAGCATCCGGGTGGTGGCGCGGGATCGGACCGGACTTTTAAAGGACATCTCCGCAACCATCAGCCGGATGGGGATTAACGTGGAAGAGCTCCATTCCAAGGTGATCCCGCAACGAAACCAGGCCCTGTTCCGCTTCATGACAACCATCGAGGATACCGCCCAGCTCAATGACCTCCTCAACCAGATCAGGAATGTTCGTGGAGTCACTTCCATAACCCGCACGGTACGACCGTCATAAATGAGGAATGAATCGAATGAACAGAAAAAAAATCCCCTCGATCGAGACTTTCATTATTCTTCTTATTCTTTCAGCTTTCAGTGTTACAGGAGGGACTGCTGAGGATTCCCTTTTTATTTACGGGATACATTCCTGGGGCGACGGGGCCTCAGGTCTCATGAACGGCCGTGGCGGATGGAGCGTCGAGGTGGTGAATACGGATTACTTTCCATGGGATTTCACCCTGGATCAGGCCGGCCGCCTCGAGGGTGAGGGGTTTACTCTCATCCTTCGGATCAACAAATATTTCGGACAGACCGTCCCCTCTTCTCCCTCCTCGTTCGATGCCTTCGCTCAGGCCGTTTCCGACAAGGCGTACCTGTTCCGGAGACACACCTCCCGTTTTATCATAGGAAACGAAATGAACGCCGATTTCGAGGGGGATATCCCGGTGGGGAACTATGTTTCGGTTTTCCGGAAGTGCCGCGACAAAATCAGGGAAAGGCTGCCCGAAGCAGAGGTGATCGCCGGGGCCGTGGCGCCCTGGAACGCCTCCCAATCCGGCAACGGGCCCTATCCCTCCAACAGACCCTGGCTCAATTATTTTTATCAGATGGTGGAGGACCTCGGGGAGGATTGCGATGGTTATGCCATTCATGCTTACGGAGGCCGCGGAGGCGATGACGACCCCCGGGACGATGACGAGATGGGATTCGGCGTGTTCCACAAGTGGCTCGAAATCATTGAACAAAACCCCTATGCCTCCCGGAAACCCGTGTACCTCACGGAAATGAATCACGCCGCGGATGGTGAGCGGGCGCCGGGCATTCCCAAATACGATTACAAGACCGGATACATCCCCAAACTGTTCGAAGAGGTGAACACCTACAATGAAAGCCACGGTTTCCGGGTAAGGGCCGCCTGCTGGTTTTCCCACGCCAACGGCGGATTTCCCGGATACAATATATCCACGAACTCCACCATGGCGGATGACTTCCGCCAGGCCACCGGTGACACCGATTATCTGAGTCGTGTCCTTTCCGCACGATCCTGGAACCTTTATGAATGACAAAATGAATCATTATACCGTTGTCATTGTCTCCCTGAACGGGGAAAAGGCCCTCCCTCTCTGCCTTAACGCCCTTTATCGAACACGCTGGGATTCGTTCGACGTGATCCTGGTGGATAACGGATCCACGGACCGCACCTCGGAGATCGTTCAAACCCGATGGGATCGGGTCAAAATCATCCGGTCGGACAGGAACCTGGGATTCGCGGGTGGAAACAACCTGGGGATCAAGGCCGCGAAAGGAGAGTGGATCGTCCTGTTGAATGACGACACCGAGGTTGATCCAGGCTGGCTGGAAGCCCTGGACCGGGCTTCGCGAGATCATCCGGCCGCCGGGATCCTTGGTTGCAAGCTCCTCTATCCCGGGGGAAAGATCATCCAGCATGCAGGGGGAATCCTGGAACCAAACGGTCTGACCAGACATTTCGGTTACGGCGAAGAGGACCAGGGGCAATACGACCGGATCAGGGAATGCGATTACGTCACGGGAGCGGCCTTTGCCGTGAGCCGGAAAGCCCTCGAGCAAACCGGTCTGCTGGACGCCCGTTTCTTCCCCATCTACTTCGAAGAAATCGATTACTGCGAGAGGGCCAAAAACAAGGGATTTCAGGTGCTTTACATTCCGGATGCCGTGGTGATTCACCATGAATCCAGGACCACGGACCGTTACAGTCCCGGATTCCTGTACAAGTATCATAAAAACCGTCTCAGGTTTCTGATCAAGAACAGGTCTTTCCCGGGGCTGGCCCGGGCGCTTTGGTACGAGGCGGGCTGGCTCCTGAAAAACAAGCCGCGTGACGTTTTCCTTCCCCTTTTGAAATCATGGCTTTACATTCTGCCACGGATACCCTTTCTCCTTCTTCGCCGCCTCACCAGGCACTAACCCGAATGGGGTCCCACATGGGATGCGGGTGTTTTAAGGGGTAATGCCTCTATCCCGGAGGAGATCCCGGACAATGCGTTCGATCTCGGTGCGATCGATGGGGGAAGCGGTTTTTTCCCGGGAGGGTGATGGGGATGGGATGGAACAGGAGATATCGGCTCCGGGCTTCAGTCGCCGGTCGGGCAATCCCAGCCGACGCTTGATTTCCAGGAGTTCCCTTAAGTTTTCTTCACTCATCTGGGTATATCCCTCGAGCTGCCTTGCCTGGTAGATCACCCGGCAGTATTCCTCGAGGATCTCCATGCGGTAATAGGCCTCCACGATGTCCCTCCCGATGGTAAGAGCGCCATGATTGGCCAGGAGGAAGGCGGTGAAATCGCTGAGGAAGGGTTTGACCGATTCGGCGAGTTCGCTGGTGCCTGGAGTGGCGTATTCCACCACGGGGATCTCTCCGATGAAGATTTCCACCTCGGGCAGGATGCACTTTGGGAGGGGTCTTTTGACCACGGCAAATGTGGTGGCAAAGGGGGGATGGGCATGGATCACGGCCTTGATATCGGGTCGATTCTTGTAGATTTCGAGGTGCATTTTGACTTCTGAAGTGGGTTTTTTCTTTCCTGCGATCTGGTTTCCCTCCATATCCAGGGTGACGATATCGTCGGGTTGGAGGAAGCCTTTGCTGATAAGGGTGGGGGTGGCCAGAACCCTGTTGTCAGTGATGAGATAAGAAAAGTTGCCCTCGTTGCCCGCCACGTAGTTCCGGGTCCATACCCGGCGGCCGATATCGCAAAGCAGCTCCCTGGCCTGCCATTCAGTCAAAGCCATGGTAAAAACTCCTTACAATTTATCCTCTGGAATACCGCTGATATTGATGATAATCCTGTGCTTTTTGCGGGCCTGTTCAAGAACTTTTTTTCTCAGCTGTTCGAAAAGGGCTTCCCTGACGACTTCCCTGGCCTCTTTGAAGGTGGTTCCGAAAAGGGGCTGTTTTTCCTCGACACGGATTACATAATAGCCATATTCGGTTTCCACCACCTTGCTGGTTTTCCCCACCTTGACTTGAAACACGAGGGCGTTGATGGGAGGGGGGAGGCGGTTGGTGCGGTAGAGCCAACCGAGGTCTCCCCCGATGGCGTTGATGGAAGGACCCGAGGATGCGGCCACTTCCCTGAGATCTTTGCCTTTTTTGGCCTCTTTTCTTGCCTTTTTCATGAAATCTTCCCGAAGTTCTTTCTGCTCCGGGGTTTCATTTCCCTTGAGGGGGCAGAATACATGGGAGGCCCTGACCCTGGGGGGACGCTGGAAGGACTGGGGGTTTTCCAGATAGATTCTCTTCATATCATCTTCCGTGTACAGCTGGTTCAATCGATTTTCCACGAGCTTTTCTCCCAGGAGGGCGTTGCGGATCTGGCCTGTGTATTCCTGTCTGGATATCTCGAGATTCCTAAGGGCGTCATCGATGCTGATTTTCACTTTGGAGGCTTTTTTGAGGAGTTGTTCCTGTTTCTCTATCTCATCCTCCGTAACCTGGATTCCCTGTTTTTCCGCCTCCTTTGCCAGGAGATTCCGTTCGAGCCATTCCTGCATGATATTCCGTGTATAGACCAGTTTGATCCGCTCGAGGTTTTGGGGATCATCCCGGATTTTCCTGTGGAGCTGATCCAGCATTTTATCGACCATGGCCTGTGTCAGACGTCGATCATCCACCACACACAGGATGATATCCTCTGGACTGGGTCCCGGTGAGGGGATGGGCACGGGTGTTATGGTGACGGAGGGTACGTTTTTCCCGGCATCCTGTGGAGGGGACTTTTTTTCCAGGCCGGCACTATGGATGGCAGGTCCGGCAAGGAGGAGCAGGAGGATGATCGGAAGTTTTCTCATGGCGTTATTTCTGTTCAAGATTACGAAGCATGGTTTTCACCCTGGCAATATCCTGGTAACGGGGAAAGTCGCGGAGGACTCTTTTCAGGGTGGTTGCAGCGTCTTTGGATCGACCGAGATTCACCTGGCAGACGGCGGCTTTCACAAGGCTGTCGGGCACCTGCTTTGCGGCGGGATAAGAATCCGCCAACTGGAGGAAATGTTTCAGAGCGGCATCATAGTTCTTCTGGTAATAGTGTGTATCGGCCAGGAGGGCCATGGCCTCCGCGGCCCGAGGAGAGGAGGAGAAATGCCGGAGGTATCGCTCGAGGGAATCTCGGGCTTTTTCGTATTTTCCCTTTGTAAAGGAGAGATTCGCGGATTTAAGTAAGGCATCCCCGTCAATGGTCTGGCCATCCTCGGAAACCGTGACATCCCGGATGCCATTTCCCGAAAGCCCGGAAGAGCCGGAGGAGTGGACATTTCCGGAGCCCTGTTTGAGTCCGTAACGCAATTCCTCGACCAGGGCGCGGAGTTCCCGGACTTCGTCAGTGAGTGTAATCACTTTCTGTTCGAGGGCATGGAGCCTGGCATGGGATGCGGCGGACTCGGCTTTCTGTCTCTGTCTGGCCTCCTCGATTTCAGAGCTGAGGAGTTTGTGTGTGTCGCCCTGAAGGGTCTGGAGCCTTCCGACCTGGACCTTGATATCGTAGATATCCTTGCGAAGATCCCGCGCCTCGGGTGGAAGAAGCAGGCAACCCGAAAGAACGGGAAGAATCAGGACACAGATATAGATATGGTATCTTCGATGCATCATGTCGAGAGGTTTCGATTAGTAAACCAGGAATTGAACACGACGATTCATGGCCCATGATTCCTCGTCCGACCCCTCGACGAGGGGTCTTTCCTCTCCATAGCTGATGGTATGAAGAGTGGAGGGATCGAGGCCCTTCTGGATGAGGAATTCCCTTACGGAATCGGCGCGTCTTTGTCCGAGGTTCAGGTTGTATTCCACGGTACCGCGGTCGTCACAATGACCCTCGATGAGAACGTGAATGCCCGGATGTTCACTGAGCCATTGATAGTTGCCATCCAGGGTGGCCCTGGCGGCCTCATCGAGTTCGGAGCTGTCGAAGGCAAAGAACACGGTCTGGAGCTCGGAAACGGTTTGCTGGGGCTCCATCCTCATGGGTTTGGCCTCCGGAATGCCGAGATCGTCCGGGGCCGGTTCCACCACGCCTTCCATGGGTACGGGCACGACCTCACCGGGTTTATCCGCCTTGACCACGTCAGGCGGCGGTGGGAGCGTGCTCTCGGTTGGATAGATGGAGGGGGTTGGTTCCTCCGATTTTCCAAACCACTTTCCAACGACCGGGATTTTGGAACATCCAAGGGAAGACAATCCCACCACAGCCATCAACAGGATTGCTCCGACGATTCGGCCTTTTTCCGCTTTTCCCATCTTGTAGAACCTCCTTTATAAATATCCCTTTGATTGTTCCGGAAACTGATAATACTGTCCGGTTTCTATTTCAGGCAACAAAAGCATTACTTCCTTCAATTCAGGAACGGAGACCATGCGGGAGACTGATTGCTCTGTTCAAACGTGAGCTGGCGCTGGTCGGTTCCGTCTTCCAGCATGATGTAGATCTGCGGTTTCCCGGTTCTGTCCGATGTAAAAACGATATGGTGACCATCCGGGGCCCAGCCGGGATCTTCGTTATTTCCCTGGCCCGAGGTGAGTTGGATCCATCCCCCCCCTTGGACTCCCATGAGGAAGATATGAAAAAACCCACCCTGCCGGGAGACAAAGGCGATTTTATCGCCCCTGGGGGACCAGACCGAGGAGTCGTTATACGATCCCTGCCGGGTGATCCGCCGGACGTTGAGCCCTTCGGAATCCATCAGGTATATCTGGGGGCTTCCCGAGCGATCGGACGTGAACACCATGCGGTTGCCCTCCGGAGACCACGATGGCGAGGAATCGATGGCGCGGTTGAAGGTGAGTCGTTTCAGATTCTTCCCCCTCGGATCCATGGTATAGATCTCGGAATTTCCGTCCTTGCTCAAAGTGAGGGCGATTCGCCTGGTTTTTTCACACCAGGCCGGGGAGAGGTTGAACCCCGGGTAGCTGGAGATGACCCCTCTCTTGCCGTCAGAGAGCCTGAGAACCCAGAGATCCGGATTATACTCCTTATAGGAGGTGTAGTAGATTTCAGAGCTCTCATACCCCCACGAGGGTGTGGCGGCAAGGTTGCCGTCGCTGGTGAGGGGGGTCTGTCCATGACCGTCCGCATCCATGATGAACAGTTCCTTGCTTTTGCCCCGTTTGCCGATAAATACGATGCGAGTGGAGGCTATGCCGGGTTCGTGTGTCACGTATCGCACGATTTCATCGGATATTTCATGAGCGAGGCGTCGCTGGATTTTTTTTGTATAACCGGAAAAGGCCTTTCCGAAGACCCTCTGTCCGGTTTTGACGTCATAGAGGAGGCATTCCGCGGTGAGCCCTTCCGGGGTCAGGTTGTAGATTCCCTTCAGGACAAAGGAACAGGAGAGCCGGTTCCACTCGGGGAAATTGATTTTCCCATCACGTTTGTCGGAGCGGTGAGTATCGTTCACGAACTCCTGGTTTCGCGGTCTTCTGAAAAAGCCCGAGATTTCGAGGTCGCGATAGATCACACCGGAAAAGGCCCCTGGAGATATGGTCTGAGAACCATTCTTCGGGGCGAAATCGGGTATGGCAATCGTGGCGACGAAGCTTGTGGGTTTGATGGTGATGGTGTGTTGTTCCTGGGGAAAGGCGGAAACAGCCGGAATCAAAAGGCAGAGCAACATCCACGGGAACAAAGAACAACGGGTCATAACAGGACAACCTCCACGAGAAAATAACAACAACAGCGAGAGCTAAAACAACTATTACGATTCATACAGGGGTATTTTTCGTTTTTTCAACACATTTTTCAAATCTATCGAAAAAATATTCATCTTACAAGAGGGGGAAGGACCAGAACGAAGACTGCCGGGAAAAGAAAGAGGCAAGTATCCGCTCAAAAGCGGACACTTGCCTGTAAGAATCACCTACCAGCTTCCAAACTAGGGAATGCTGTACGTGTAAAGCTCAATGTCGCTCATGATAACCGTACCAACCTGGGTATTGCTACCGTCAGAGATGTCGAACTGGAAGGCCATGTTGTCATTTGCATCTCCGTACAGCTGAGGCATGGTTTCATACCAGATGCTGTATTCCTTGCCACTGGTATCGGGCATATGGCCGGATGCGAAGTCAGGAATGAGCTCCAGGATGGAGACCCACTTACCTGTCGTGTTCTGGTTGATCATACGGATCTTACCCAGATCATCCGAGGATGTACCCTTGGCGAGGGTGTAGATACAACGGTAGAGCTTGTCGGCCTCATATGCAACGCCTGAGGAACCAGCGGGCAGAGCCCAGGCACCGTAGTTGATGTTGGCGGTGGTGAAGGACAGAGGCGTCTCGATCTTGAGACCGGACGAGTCTGAGGATACGGTCACGTCGCCGAACGACGGGATGAAATCATGCAGCACGGTCGAGCTCCAGCCGGAGAACGGCGCGGACTGGGACCAAGCGGGCGTACCCTTGGCATATTCCTCGAAACGGTAAATTTCGAGTTTATCCATGTAGTTGGTACCTTCTTCGTCCACGCTGAAGTCGATCACCTCAAACTTGAAGCGCAGGTAATCGACAGACTGTGCGGTGAGATCGCCGGGACCGCAGTAAACGGTGTAAACCTTTCCTGCGGGAGTGGCGGCAAACGGGCTGGCGCCCACGCGGCCACCACCGACGACGACCTGGCTTCCACCAGTCAGGAACTCGATGTACAGACGGCAGTTCGGAACCTTGGTCAGGTCGGTCTGCGTCGTGCTGATTGTGAACTGAGCCTGGTACACGTTGTTAGCAACATACGCGACCTCGTCTCCCGGGCTCTGCCAGGAGCCGTAGGCACCCGGATCAGCGGCGGAACCCTGGACGCGACCAGCGGCACCAACAGCATCCGTGCTGTGAGTGGCGATATAGAAAGCGCCATCAGCAGCATTGATGAAGGTACCATCGGCCGCACCGATGCCCTTGCCCCAACCCTGGTTGATGGGATCGTCCCATGTCTTGACATGGATCTTACCACCGCTCAAGGCATCCGGAAGTTCAGTCACGCCATCCTGGACGTTCGCCACGACCATGATCTGACGGGAATCAGCTTTTAAGCCGTTTGAGGCGTAGATGGTGATGATTTCGTTCAGTGCGGTAGCCTCAGAGGGGTCACCCCACGGAGGACCGAGCCCGGTCGGGCTGTCCACGAGGTCGTAGAAGGTGGCGTTGGAGCTGGCGCGCGGAACCGCGTCATTGTTACCATAACTGGTCAGTTCCTTGCTGATCAGATCCGGGTTCAGAGACTCGGACGCATCGGCAATGGTATCGATCCCGTTAATGGTAATCAGACCGGTGCTGTCGGCCAGGAAGGACCACCTCACCTCGGTGGTGCTGAAATCTTCATCACCAGGTTCGCCGGATACATACTCGTCAAAGTTGAAGGCGTTGGAAAAGCGGAAGAAGTTCAAGTCGATTGTGGAACCGGCATTGTCTTCTTCATCACCAATCCATACGTCAGGAATGGCGCCGATGACCGGCGCGTAGCTGAAAGCACTCGAGCACAAGAGCGCAACGACGACAGTGAGGGTTAGGATTAACCCTTTTTTCATAATATTCTTCCCTCCTTTCAATGTTCAAATCGGGCTCCCTCTTACGGGGCAGCCTCTAAATCTCTCTCACCTGATGCCGCTATCACCTCCTATGCCCAATTTATTTCATATCAGGCATACACTGGATTATTACAGTTTATGACATATAACAGCCGGATAGGGAGCGTCAACTTTTTTTCGACTGCTTGAGGACTGGAACGGGAAAAATTTCAACACAACTGCTTCTCTACAATTACATAAACTTGAACCATTTCTTACCCGGAACCGGGAAAAACTGTCAAGTGCAATCTTGAGAAAAATCAAGATTTCTCACTCTCCCCCAACTGGTGATTTTCCCTCCATACGCGCCTCCCCTTTCCCCTCCATGCCCTGTTCCTCCCGATCCCTCCAAAAGACCCGGTAAATAAGATTGTCGCCATCTTCGTAAACGGGTTCGATCCTCACGTTTCCCCGATTTTTCCAGAACCGCGAATCCTCCAGAAAACGGGCAATCCTTTTCCATGAAGAAGGATGAGAATACAGCCATTTATGGATGTTCACATACCTCACATTCGCCCCTTCCAGGCCGGCGGCAAGCCGTTCCACGTAGGAAGGCATCGCGTCAACAGGGGTTTCATTCAGATACTTGTCGATGTAATAGGGGTCCTCGTGACGGCGAAGCTCGGGAAACCACACCCTCCCTCCGAAACCGTGAACGGCGCGTTTCCTGTGGAGATGGGTAAAATACATGTAACACTGGAGACCGGGGTGAAAGGGGCAATCCAGCACCGCAACATCGTCCGGATCTCCCCGCATCACCATGTAAAACGGACAGTGTCTCGGATTCGAGGAGGGGTAGGGAAACAGGGTCAGCTCCGCCATGTGAAAGAGGGAAACAAGCAGGCAAAGCAAAACGACGGCATGTTTTTTTATCTTGAGAAACGGCCCGCTTTTCCGGAGGCGCCGGCAAAGGGCAAAGGCCCCGTATCCGGCCGAGATCCCGAAACAGATCTGGGTCACAATGATATAACGCGAGGGATTCCGCACGGTGTTGATAATGGGAACGGGCAGGATCAGGCGGAGAGGCAGGGGCAGCCACGGCCGGCCCCCTGGAACCAGGGTGAGATCGGGACCGAGACTGAAAAGGAGGAAAAGGATCCCCGGAAGGGCCCATCGCGTCACTTTGCGGGGGTAATGTCGCCACCCCAGAACCGTGAGAATGAGAACAATGAATCCAAGAAAGGCCTCGAGGGAAGGCTTCACTCCCCAGAACCGGTCGGCGTTCACGGAAAAAAGGGAGTAGAGGGGATGCGTGTTTTTCCAGGGAAGGATGTACTGAATCAGTGAAAATCGAAAAGTGTGCACATCTCCCTCGAGATCGAAACCGGCTGCCCACTCCGGGTGTTTGAGAAAGGTAACCGCATTGGGAATCAATTGGGGAAGGTTGATGATTACGGCAATGATCGCTGCCATCCCGAGCGTGAAAAGATGTCCTTTCAAAAGTCTTCTCTTCACGATGATCCATCCCAGAAAAGGCAGGGTAAAGAGGATGACAAACACGATATTCTGGATAAAGCAGGCCACGGCAAGGGCGGAGGAGAGTCCCAAAGTGAGGGCATGGGAAAAACCGGGCCGTGGGTCCCGTGCCCATCTCTGGATAAAATAGCAATAAAGGATAAAGCCTTCCATGGAGAGGATGTTGAGGTGCTGGATATTCTGGTTCAGGGAACCGCTGAAGGCGACGAAAAGGGCGATGAGAAAGGCGAAAATCCGGGCTCTCAAGAGACGGCGGCCGATATAATAGGCGGCCGCGGCATTGGCCGCCAGGGTGAGAAGGGTGATGATATTGAGGGCCACAAGGGGATTCCGGTATCCCCCCAGAAAGCCCCCGACCAGTTCCTTCAGAAAGCAGGTGGACTGAAGGGTGAGATCCATGCCTGGGGGCCAGAAGACCATGTCGCAGAAAAAGGGATTCTGTTTCTCCACAAAGAGGGCATATGGGTACCACCACATGCGCCATCCGTATTCGGGCCCCTCGATCATGGAGGGGCCGATGAACTCGCTTGTAAGATGAAGGGACCCGGGGCTGAGGTGCAGGAAACCGAGGGCCAGGAACAGGAAAAAGATCCAGACCATTTCTCCGGGTGTGATCCTCTTACAGGAAATCATCCGGCGCCCCTTTTTCAGATTATAGTGTCGCCACGGGATTACTCGGGAGGTGCGCTCTCGACGCGGGCCCGAAGGAGGTCGGCCTGGGCGTGAATATATTCCGCAAAGGCCTTTTTCGACTCGGCCCATTCCGACTCCCGGGGAAAGGTATGGACGATTCCTTCCCAGATGATCTCGTATGCCCGCTGGAGGAATTTATCGGCCCCGGCCGCTCCGGTATATTCGAACACGGCCCGGATGGCCACGGGTTTGAACACGGGGGTGGATCCGGGTGGGATCTCCGTTTCCGCACCGAGAAAGACAATGCCCATCTCTCCCAGCATGTCCAGGTGTTCCCGGATGGCCGCGAGAACGGATGCGATGGAGTAATCGGCGGAGGAAAACCGGAGCACGAGTCTCTTTTCGTCGATATCTCCGAAGGGCAGTGACATTTTTAATCCTCCTTGTTTTAAGGATGAATGGGGGCTGTATCAATCATCCGATCTTCTTTCTACAGCCCCCTTCCGACGGTTTCCCAGTCTATTTGTTGATCTTTTTCCACGAACCGGTCAGATTTTTGATAAACCCGGGGGTGATTTCAATGCCGGCTTTCTGGGCGGCCCCGATAACCGCTCCCACGGCCGGGGAGGACTTGGGGGAGATGACCTTCAGCCCCTTGATCTCCCTTCTCAGGCCGTTTTTGACGGCTCGGAAGTAATAGGGGTTGTTTTCCACCACCCCGCCCACCAGGACCACCTGGGGAAGGGTTAGGGCCTTCATGGCCTTGACCACGGTTTTGACCATGTCAACCAGTTCGGCCACCTCTTCCTTTATGATCCGGCGTGCCATAGCGTCGCGTTTTTCCGCGGCCGCGATCACCAGGGGGGCCACAGTGGCCATCTCTGTTTTGATCATGCCCTCCTTGTTCTTTTTCGCGGCCCATGAAATGAGATCGTCCGGTTTTTTCAAACCGAGGAGCTTCAAGGCCGGTTTTTGAAAAGCGACGGGATTAATCCGTCCGTCTTTGGCCTTCATGATGGAGCAGAGGGCCTTGTGCCCGAGGCGAAAGCCGCTCCCTTCGTCCGCGAACCAGTTTCCGTAACCGCCCGCCCGGAAGCTCTTGCCTTTTTCATTGATTCCAAAAACAATGGATCCGGTACCGGCGATAATGATGATGCCCTTCGGTTCCAGTGCGCCCCCCATGAGACCCACTGCCATATCCCCGACCAGGAGGGTTTTGGGGAAGATCTTGAGTTTTTTCAGCATGGGATTCAAGACCTTGTAATCGCTGGGTCGCCCGCAACCGGAAAACCCGAGGCAGCAGGACTTGAGCCTACTCACGTCTCCCTTGACCAGTTTATCCAGGAGTTTCTGCATGTTTTTCTGAACTTCGGCCACCCCCACGGCGTGATAGTTTGCCGGGCCGGCCTTGGCCTTTTTCACGATGGTGCCGTCGAGGCGGGCAAGGGCCGCCAGCATTTTGGTACCGCCGCCGTCCACACCTAACAGATAGTCCATAGTCCTTACCTCCATTCTTCAGTTTGGTATGAAAAAATCGTATCCTTTCAGTGTTTGCGCCTCCATATGGTTCCCTGGGGATGATCCTCGAGGATGATGTCCGTTTCATCCAGGCGGTTGCGAATCATGTCCGCGGTTTCGAAGTCCTTTTTCGCTCGAGCCGAGTTTCGAATATCGATGAGGATCCTCATGAGATCTTCCGCGAGCTGATCCTCACCCGCGGTTTCCGCTTTTCCCAGGGCGGGATCGAGTCCCAGCACCTCGAGCAGTTCCAGGAGGAGGGAGAGATTGATCCTGATGGCGGCGATGTGGGGTTTCTTGGATTCGGCATCCGGGCATCCCTCGAGGGCGTTTCTGGATTCGTGCATGCTGGTGACGATATCATGGAGCACACCCAGGGCGCGGGCCGCATTGAAATCGTCGTCCATGGCGTCTTCGAAGGTGCGCCGGGCCATGATGCATTTTTCCTTGGCTTCGGTGTGGGCGTCTTTTTCTTCGGCATCCACGTTTTCCAGTTCGAGTATTTTTTGCATGGTACTGATGGCATCGAGGATGCGGCGGGAGGCGTTCCGGGCGCTTTGCATGTTTTCCTCGTTGAAATCCAGGGGATGGCGGTAATGGGCGGAGAGGAGGAAAAACTTGACGGTGAGGGGATCGAAACGATCGAGGATCTGGTTGATGGTGAAGAAATTTCCGAGGGATTTGGACATTTTCTCGCTGTCGATGTTGAGAAATCCGTTATGGACCCAGTATTTCACGAAGGTTTGTCCGGTTGCGGCCTCGCTCTGAGCGCGTTCGTTTTCGTGGTGAGGGAATACGAGATCAGAGCCGCCGGAATGGATATCGATGGTTTTTCCAAGGTGAGTGATGGCCATGGCGGAGCATTCGATGTGCCATCCGGGGCGCCCCTTTCCCCAGGGGCTGTCCCAGCTGGGTTCACCGGGTTTGGCGGCCTTCCAGAGGGCGAAATCGATGGGGTCTTTTTTCCGGTCGTCCACATCGACCCGGGCGCCTTCCCTGAGATCGTCCACGTTTTTCCCGGAAAGTTTCCCATAGGAGGGGAAGCTGCGAACGTTGAAATAGACGTCGCCCTCCACCACGTAGGCATGTTTTTTTTCGATGAGATCCTCGATGAGACGGATCATTTCAGGAATGGTTTCAGTGGCCTTGGGATGAAGATCGGCCCGTTTGATCCCTAAAGATTTGCACTGGTCGAAGAAAATCCTGGTATACTTTTCAGCCACCTCCCGGGCCTCGATCCCCTCCTCGGCGGCTCGTTTTATGATCTTGTCGTCGATGTCCGTGAGATTCTGAACGAAACGCACTTTGAAACCCCGGTATTCCAGGTAACGACGAACCGTATCGGCCAGAACGAAATTGCGGGCATTGCCGATATGGAAGTAATCGTACACAGTGGGACCGCAATTATACATGAGGACCCCGGGAGGGGATACGGGTTTGAATTCTTCCTTTTGGCGGGTCGCGGTATTGTAAATCTTCAAGGATTCCTCCTTTGATTTGCCAGATGGAGTTTTATATGTCGGTTATTTTCCAGGGTGCGTCAAGTATTCTTTAAACATTCCCCACAAACCGCGGGCCTGCGGCTGGCGTCCTGCGGCTGGCGGCTGGCGTCCTGCGGGGTTGTTCCAAGACATAGGTAACACTTTTGACCTTAAATCACCATCCTGAGCTAAGTCGAGGACGTTATCCTGTTTTATCCGGCCAGGGACAGATGTCTCGGAGGATGCAGCTGGGGCAGTCGGGTTTGCGGGCTTTGCAGGTGTGTCTTCCATGAAAGATCAGTTCGCCGGAAAAGTCCAGCCAGCGATCTTCCGGGAGAAGGGGTGCGAGATCCATTTCGATCTTGTCCGGATCTTTCTTCCCGGTGAGTCCGAGCCTCCCGGAAAGTCTTTTGACATGGGTATCCACCACGATGCCCGGTTTCCCGAAGGCCTCCCCGAGAACAAGGTTGGCCGTTTTCCTCCCCACACCCGGGAGTTTCACCATCTCCTCCATGGTTCGGGGGAGTTTCCCGTGATGCTGTTCCATGATCTCTTTGCAGCAATTCCTGATGCTTTTGGCCTTGTTTCGAAAAAAACCCGTGGGGCGGATATCTTCCTCGAGCTCTGGAAGGGGCGCCTTCGAATAATGCCTCGCTGTTGGGTACTTCCGGAACAGGGACCGGGTTACCTTGTTGACTCTCTCGTCGGTGCATTGCGCTGAAAGGATCGTGGCGATCAGGAGTTCCAAAGGATTGGTATAGAGAAGGGCGGTTCGCGGTTCGGGATACTTTTGTGAAAGGCGGCGGTCGATCTCGACGGCCCGTTTCCGGATATCGTGAATCACCTGGAAGTTACCTCCCCCCGGGATGTTATCTTTTGACATGAGAGGGTGTAGTAATGTAAGAATTCCGCAAGATATCAAGGGAGACAATCCAGCATCACATGGGGAAAAGTCAATCATTTATCCGAATCCTCGAACGCGAACTCGAGCCTTTTCCCGAGGCGGGCCCGGGAAGAACCCTGATGGCCTGTGTTTCCGGGGGGGCGGATTCCACGGCACTGTTTCAGGGACTTCTCGAGATTTCCCCCCGGCTGGGTTTTCGCCTTGTCGTCTGTCATGTGAATCACGGCGTCCGGGGGGAAGAGGCCCTGGAGGATGAATCCTTTGTCAGGAAGCTGGCGGAATCAGCCGGTATCCGGTTTTCCCTGAAACGGCTCGATTTCAAACCCGGAGAAAAGGTTTCCGAGGATAAGATGCGATCCGCCCGGCTATCCGCCATCCGGGAGTGTGTCGGGGAAAGCGGGGCAGGGGCGGCCGTTCTGGGGCATCACAGGGACGATCTGGTGGAGACCTTCCTGATGCGTTTGATCCAGGGCGGCGGTTTGAGGGGGCTGTCCGGGTTTCGCGGGCGATCCCGGTTCGGGGACCTGGTTCTGCTGCGTCCCATGAAAAACATCTCCCGGCAAGAGATCCTCTCCTTTCTGAAGTCCCGAAATCTTAAATGGCGGGAGGATCGAACCAACAGGGACACGAACCAGCTCCGGAATTTCATCCGTCACGATCTTATCGGTCTCCTGGAAAAAAATGTGAATCCGGGGCTCCGAAGCACACTGTCGCAATCCTCCCTCCAGTTCGAAAGGCTCTCCGATTATATCAGGGAGCAGGCAGCCAGGTTTCTGAACGCGAACCTCGAGAGAAACGGGGGACCGACCGGGGTGGAATGGATTCCCCTGGAAGCCCTTTTTTCTCTCCCCGATTTTCTCGCATCTGAAGTTTTTCGATTATGGATCATGCGAAAGGAGAAAAGACAAACTCCTCCCCCGTTTTCCGCAACCGAGGGCCTTGTCAGGCTCTCCTCGAGGGGAAAGAGCGGCTCTCTTATCCGGCTTCCCGGCGGCATCTTTGCGTTCCGGGATTACAAAAGGATCCTGATCGCCCTCAAGCCGCTCCCCCGCCGCCTTGAAAAAGCCGAAATCCTGGAGGCCCTCGCTCCCCTTTTCCTCCCGGTTCAAAACCGGGAGATCCAACTCCCCTGGATCGCTGATCCGACCATGCGATGGATCTTGGAAAGGAAGGATCTCCCCTCCCGTAACAAAGAAAAGGTGTTCAATGCGGGAGACGTGGATCTCATTATACAGGTGAAAGAGACGGCGGGGGAAAATCCAAGGGACACGATCCTGATCCCACTCAAAACGATCCGGTTCCCTCTCATCATCCGAACCAGAGAGGAGGGCGACGGGATCGTTATCCGGGGAATCCGGAAATCGCTGAACAAGTGGTACGGGGAGCAAAGGATCCCCCTTCCCCTGCGGGATCATCTCCTGGTGGTAAGCGATGAGAAGGGGATCTTGTGGGTTGCGGGGAAAAACACGGATCTGTCGCGGGAAATTCCGGGGAAGGAATGCGTCACTTTGAAATGGCGGAAGTGACAAAAGAGACGAAGAGAAGGAATGGGAACCGGAATCTGGGGTCAGAAATCTGGGGTCAGACGCGCTCATTTACTCGATTTTCTCTCTATTTTTGACAATGATGGACAGGATTTGAGGAAAGCGGTTTTGCGGCTGGCGGGGTGCGGCTTGCGGCTGGCGGGGGGGGCCAGAAGATGGGTGATATTCGCTCTCGCATCCACAGATCGGGATTCGAAAGGGCGATTCGCGAGTGCGAGTGCGATAATGATCGAGACCAGGGTCAGGATTATGGAAAAAAACATGATCGCAAAACGCATACATGTTTCAACAGATGGCTCTATCAACCTCTGTTCCGGGCCCTGAGATGAATCAGGAGGATGGTGATATCGGCGGGACTGACCCCGGAGATGCGGGAGGCCTGGCCTATGGTGGCGGGACGCATTTCATCCAGCTTTTCCGCCGCCTCGCGGGTGAGACCCTGGACGGCTTTGTAATCCAGTTCTGCGGGAAGGAGTTCCCCCTCCATCTTTTTCATGCGATTGATTTCGTCCATTTGTTTCCTGATATACCCATCGTACTTGATTCCGATTTCCACCTGCATGACGGCCCTTGGGTCGTTTAGATCTCTTCCCAGCCCGAGGGCCTCGAGGTGGCGGTAGTTCATCCGGGGCCGCGCGAGGAACTGGGCAAGTGTAACGCTTTTATCCACACGGCCCAGATCATTTTCTTCCAGGTATTTTTCATCCACGTCCTTTGTCTTCAGCGGTGTGTTCCGGAGGCGCTCCATCTCTCCCTGGATCAGATCGCGATAGCTGCAAAGGGAGTTATACCGGGAGTCACTCAAGGTTCCGATGCGGCGGGCATGTTCCATGAGGCGAAGATCGGCGTTGTCGTGTCGAAGGAGGAGGCGATACTCGGCTCTCGAGGTAAACATGCGGTAGGGTTCATTGGTTCCCTTGAACACCAGGTCGTCCATGAGCACCCCGATATAGGCTTCGTCCCTCCCGAGGATAAGGGGGGGCTCTTCCCGGAGCCGGAGCACTGCGTTGATTCCGGCGATAAGTCCCTGGGCCGCGGCTTCTTCGTAACCGGACGTGCCGTTTATCTGGCCCGCATGAAAAAGGCCGGGAACGGTGCGGACCTCGCCTGTCGCTTTGAGCTGGGTGGGGAGTGCATAGGTGTATTCGATGCCGTAAGCGGGACGCGTCATGACGGCCTTTTCCAGCCCCCTGATGGTATGGATGAACCGGATCTGGACATCCTCCGGAAGTGTGGTGAAGATGCCGTTGGGGTAGATTTCATGGGTATCGAGCCCTTCCGGTTCGAGGAAGATCTGGTGTCGGTCGCGGTCCGGGAAACGCAGGATTTTCGTTTCGATATCCGGGCAGTAGCGGGGGGGGCTGGCATCCATTTTTCCTGCGTACATGGGCGACTTGTCGATATTGTCCAGGATGATCCGATGAGTTTCGGGATTGGTATAAGTGATGTGGCACGGGACCTGATCCCTCTGGATGGCTTTCGTGGAGAAGGAAAAGGGAATCGGGGGCGTATCGCCCGGCTGGATCTCGAGTGTGGAAAAATCGATGGTTTTTTTATCCAGCCTGGGAGGGGTGTCCGTCATGAAGCGACCGAGCTGGAGGCCCAAAGAGGCGAGCGAGGAAGCGAGGGCGTCAGCGGGCGGTTCGCCGGCACGGCCGGCCGGATAGCTGTGCAATCCGATGTGAACCTTTCCTTCAAGGAAGGTTCCGGTTGTCAGGATGACAGAGCGGGAGGGAATGCGTGTTCCGCATTCGAGGACAACGCCGGAGACGCCATTTGTGTCCAGGAGGATTTCCACGACCATGCCCTGGCGGAGGTTCAGGTTGGGTGTGTTTTCGAGTGCCTTTTTCATCCAACGGGAATAGAGGTGGCGGTCTGCCTGGGCACGGGGCGCCCTGACGGCGGGTCCCTTGCTCAAATTGAGCATGCGGAACTGGATGCCCGTGGCATCGATGGCGCGGGCCATCAATCCACCCAGAGCGTCGACCTCGCGAACAAGGTGTCCCTTGGCCAGTCCCCCGATGGCCGGGTTGCAGGACATCCTCGCTATGGCATCCAGCTGGATGGTGACCAGGAGGGTTTTGGCGCCCATTTCGGCGGCGATAGATGCGGCCTCGCATCCGGCATGGCCGCCCCCCACCACGATGACATCGTACATTTCGGTCACTTTGCCATACCCCGTTTTATTCCTCAGATTCCGCGGGTGATTCGTTTTATGGAAAGGGCCTTTCCATCGGTTGGATTCACATCGACAAGAACGGAGTTGAGACGAAGATCGCCGGTGGCGATCTTGTGACGAATGGGGAGGCGAGAGAGCATGCTGGTCAGGACGAGGTCGCGTTTGATCCCGATCACACCATCATGAGCCCCCGTCATTCCGGCATCGGTGAGATAGGCGGTGCCGCCCGGAAGGATCTGTTCATCCGCGGTGATCACGTGGGTATGAGTTCCGATCAAGGCGGAAACCTTTCCATCGATGAACCATCCCATGGCGATTTTTTCACTCGTGGCCTCGGCATGAAAATCAACCAGGATGATCGGAGTCTGCCCCTGCAACCGATCGAGTTCCCTTTGCACGGTTTGAAAGGGACAATCTATGGGATTCATGAAAATCCTGCCCTGGAGATTGATCACGGCGATTTTGTGTCCCTCATGGGTGGTGTAAACGCCGGAGCCCCTCCCCGGCACATCCTGACCAGTGGGATAGTTGGCCGGGCGAAGAACGCGAGCCTCCTCATCGAGTACGGAAATGCCCTCCCTGTTCTGCCAGGAATGATTGCCGCCCGTGAGGACGTCGATGCCGGCCTGGAACATTTCCCGGGCGACTTCTGGGGTGATGCCTTTGCCCCCGGCAATGTTCTCGCCGTTGGCGATTACAAAGTCCAGGTTGAGTTCTTCTATTAAACCGGGAAGGATTTTCCTGACCGAGACCCTGCCCGGTCTCCCCATGATATCGCCGATAAAGAGAATCTTCAAAGCAAAATTTTCCTTTTTTTCTTTAAACCTCTCGGGATTTCTGGTAGCCATTTACTGATATCTCCCGAGAAATTGTAAAGGGCAAAATCTCTTTTCTTTGGATATTGACATGGAGGAAAAAAGAACATTCGACGAAATTCAGGAGCGCCAGAAGTGGAACACGTTTCTCCTTCTCCTCCCCCTGATTGTTTTATATCTCATCGGCATCGGCGGAATTTACGTCTTTTTCCTCCTCCTCATCCTGGGGGGTGTGCTGGACGCCTTCCAGTTCTCATTCTGGCACATTTTCATCATTTTCCTGCTTGCAGCGGGACTCGGGATCTCGCAGTGGCTCGATGCGAAATACTCGGGCACCGATTTTATCCTGAAGAGATTAAACGCCCGGAAACCGGATAAAAACGATCTTTACCACAAGCGGGCCATGGACATTCTTCAGGAGATGCGTATAGCAGCGGGATACGATAAATTCACCAAGCTTTACGTGGTTCCGGCCAATGCCATCAATTCCTTCGCCCTTACGGAACCGGACGGAACTCCCGTCGTTGGAGTCACGGAGGGTGCCCTTTCGCGGTTGACCCGGGATGAGATCCAGGCCGCCATTGCCCATGAACTGGCCCATATCATGCGCGGGGATGCGGTCTATGTGACGTTTGTGTGTTCCCTGACCAATATCTTCCAGAAAATCGAGGAGCTCATGGAGGGATCGAGGGACAGAAACGAGCTGTTGATCTTTTACCGTGCCCGACCCGAGAACGTGGTGGCGGGATTCGCCGGGAGGTCCGTGGCGGGTCTCTTTTCCGGCATCATGCGTTTCATGACGTTTCTTGTAAGCCGCGAGCGGGAATACATGGCCGATGCCACGGCGGTGGAATTCACGCGCCAGCCGGAGGCCCTGGCCCGGGCCATCCTGAAGGCCCACCGGCAATATTCCTTCCTCGGGTTTGCCGGTGAGAGCTACAGCCCGATCTTCATTGTTTCCCCCGAAAGCCGGGGGAATGTCAGGAAGAGCGGTTTCTGGGAAAAACTGCTCGCTACCCATCCCCCCACCATGGATCGAATCAAGCGGCTGGTCACGATGGACGATCAATCGCTGCTCTCACTGTATCGAAAAGCAGAGGAGACGGAAACATTGCGGGAAAAGGCCAGGGTTGAGATACCATCGGAAGAGGAGAAACAAAAATACTCCCCCGGGATGAGGGGAACAACTCCCCTCGAGGGAACAGGGGACGAAATTCCCAAAGGGGGAAATGGAAACGCCTTTGAGGTGCGGGATCAGAAGGGTCAGTGGATCGGACCCTATAACGTGGTGGAATTGTTGGCTCTGCCCTGGTTTACCGCCCTTTCCCGGGTTCGGATCCCGGGAACCAGCATGGAGGTGCCGGCCCGATCTTTTTCACAAATTGTCCAGGCCTTTCGAAAGCCGGGAGGAACGAGTCACGAAAAGGGACGTTGTCCCGTTTGCGCCTCGTTTTTGAAGGAGACGCATTACGAGGGAGTCCCGATCCGGATATGCCATCGTTGCGGGGGAAGGCTGGTTCCGGAAGAGGGGATCGTGCGAATCGTCTCGAGGAGGGAATACAAGCCGTCGCCATATCTCCTCGAGAAGGCGCGAAAGTGGAAAGAGGAAAACAAGTTGAATCCGCTATATACCAGGCCCCGCCCAACCACGGAAAACCAGGTTCATTGTCCCCTTTGCGGGCGTTTCATGCTGCGGAAACTTTTCAGCTACCAGTACTTCGTGGAGGTGGATTACTGCGGGATCTGCAAAGCCATCTGGTTCGATGCGGACGAGCTGGAGATCCTTCAGATCCTGATCGAGGAGGCGGGGTATTAGCGGCTTGAGGTCGGCGGCTTGCGGCCTGCGGCTGGCGGCTTGCGGCCTGCGGCTGGCCCTTCGACTTTGCTCAGGACAGGCGGCTGGCGGGGTTGTTCCAAGACATCGGTAACACGATATACACTAAATCGCACTCGTACTCGCTATTCGGATATTCTCCTGATTATTTCCATAGGTAAAGCAGGAATCGATTACGATCACGATCACGATTATGGAAAAAACGTGCTCGCAAAACCCAGAGAAGAGGTAATGTAATGTTTCCGAAACTTTTTATCCCTCTTCCTCTTCCTCCGGCATCTGTTCCCTGAGCTTGATGGGCATGACGAGGTAGAGGGTATCCTCGCGTCCTTCCTCGTGGAATATGACGGGTTGGCTGGGTGTTTTGAGGTGCATGCTCACCTTCTGGGTTTCGGCGACGTGGAGGACTTCGAGGAGGTATTTATAGTTGAAGGCCACCTCGAATTCCTCCCCTTCGTACTCGACGGGGAAGCTGCCCTGAAAGGAACCGAGGTCAAATGTCATGGCTGAGAGATCCACTTCGCCGGGTTTGAAGTGGAACACAATGGAGTTATTCTGGGTTTCGGAAATAATGGATGCCCGCCTGATGGCGCCGAGGAAGGCCTGTTTTTCCATAGCGATGCGATAGTTGAACTCGGTTGGGATCACCATGGCATAATTGGGGAATTCGCCATCGATCTTGTTGGTTTTGAACTCGGTTTTCCCGAAGCGGAAGAAAACCTGTCGTTCCGCGAAACCGACGGATACCAGGCCTTCATCCTCGAGGAGTTTCTGGAGCTCACCGAGGACTTTCTGGGGAATCACGGCCCCGTTCTCCCCGGTTCCGGAGAGTTCCGAGGCGATCACATCCATGTACCCCAGCTTTTTACCATCGGTCGCCACCATCCTGAGGTGAGCCGGTTTCTGGATATCCTTGACTTCAAGGGAATCGGGGAATGAAGAATCCACGGTGAGATAAGCTCCGAGCAGGACCTTTCGTGGATCCTTGGCTGGTATGGCGAACAGGGTTTTCTCGATCATTGATCTCAAGGTTTTCTGTTCGAGTGTGAAGGTGGTTTCCGGTTCGATTTCGCTCCATGGTGGAAAGTCCGCGGGAGACATGGTTTGCAGTCGGTATTGATTCCGATCCGTATCCACATGGACGTTTTCATCTTCATCCAGCCAGAGCGAGATCTCGGCTTCCGGCAGTTCTCGCACGAGTGTGGCGAAGGGTGTTGCCGGAACGGTCACCTGGCCCTCCTTTTCCACGTGGGCCTTGATGGTGCAGCGTACGGCGGATTCCATGTCGCATGCGAAAAAGGCAACCTCCTCCGAAGAGGCGGTAATCAGGATATTCCCCAGGATCGGAAGACTCGTCTGGGGTGGGACCAGGCTGTACACAACGCGGGTTGCATAAAGCAGATCATCCTTTGTGAATTTAATTTTCATTCCCTTTTACTCCTTAAAAAGTGTGCGATTATTCATAATCTCCTCTTTCCCTTGCAAGAATTTTTTCATCAAGATTTTTCCGGGGTGTTCGAAAAGGAGAGAAACAGGCGCTTTTTCAAGGAACTCGAGGGGTTTCCGGAATGCCTGTTTTTACCCGATCTCAACCGGCTCCCATCCAGTGGAGGCGGGTTTCATCCGGGATCCCCCTTGATCCTTCATAAAATCACAGGCAAACTATTTTCAATCAAGAAGAGAAGTGTCTTTATGTCAATAATTTATGGTCATCAGGAATAGCAGAAAAATTTGCCTGTGATTTTATCCGGGGACTTGTCCCTTTTGAGCGCTATTTCCTTTCGTTTCAACTCGGAGTGCAAAAGCACGCCTTCGTCTCACGAAAGAAAATAGCGCTCAAAATGAACTTCGTGAAGGATCAAGGGGGTTCCCGGGTGGCCGAGTTTTTCCTTGACATTCACCCTGTTTTCAAGGGAGAGTTCTATTAGTTGTTTGACATGAGATCTTAATTATTTTAGCCCCTGCTATGTTGGTGTGAGGGTAACATTATTGAGCCAACACCTATTGAAAAGGGATCCCAAATATCCTTCCGTGGCTGAGATGTTCCGCCTGCCGGATATTCCGGGAGCCGGAAACCTCAAAAGTGGTTGTGAGGGCGCCCACCTGGCGCGAGGGACTCATTAATAACCTTACACGGCGGTGCGGGGGTTAAATTTATGCGCCTTGTCCTTCAACGAAACAATTATGTCAGATAGAATCCTCAGGCATCCCTTTCAAATACCTGTCGACGCAATCAACACAGGGGAACTCCTGAATAGGGTCATCGGGTGGGCCAAAACCTCCCATCCCCGTTTCATCACGTATTTGAACGCCCATTGCATCAACATTTGCTTTCGCGATCCCGCCTATCTGGAGATCGTTCGGTCGTCGGACCTGGTTTACGCCGACGGGCAGGCGGTGGTGTGGGCCTCCCGATTCCTGAAGTCTCCCCTTCCGGAACGCGTCAACGCGGGCGATTTTTTCCTTCGTTTCTGCCGTCTTTGCTCGAGTGAAGATCTCCCGGTGTACTTTCTGGGATCCTATCCCGGCGTGGCGGCTCGAGCGGCGGAACATATCCGTGAAAAAGTGAAGGGGTTCAGAATCGCGGGTGCGCGATGCGGTTTTTTCTCTCCCGATGAAATCCCCGCGATCACAAGCGAGATAAAAGAGTCGGGGGCCGCGATCATCCTTGTCGGAATGGGGGTTCCCCTCCAGGAGAAATTCGCGTATCAGCACTTCCGTGAATGGAACGTGCCTGTGACGTGGTGTGTCGGGGCGCTTTTCGAATATTATGCCGGCCTGACACCCCGTGCGCCGGTTTGGATCAGGAAGGCGGGGATGGAATGGCTTTTCCGCCTCCTGTGCGAGCCCCGCCGTCTCTGGAGGCGGTACATTCCCGGCAATCTCTCCTTTATATACAAGACCCTCCGATTCCGTTTGACCGGGAAATGAGGCGTTGATTCATCCTTTTCGGTTCGAGCGACCGTCTTTTTCCGGGAGAATCAGGTTCAGGGACTTCACCTTGCGATAGAGTGTGCTTTTGTGGATGCCGAGTTCCGCTGCGGCGGCAGTGCGGTCCCAGTTGTTCCGTCGGAGCACCTCGCGGATGTAAGCTGCCTCGTTTTCCTGCAGGGATTCGGGAAAGGCGAGGTCTTTGCCCTTCTTTGACCAGAGGGATTCGGGCAGGTGGCGGGGATGGATGAGTTCATCGTCGCAAAGAACAAAGGCGTGTTCCACCATGTTTTCCAGTTCCCGGACGTTCCCGGGGAAATCATGTTTCATGAAAAGGGAGAGGGCCTCCGGACTGACCCCGTGGACTTTCTTTTCATAGAGGCGGTCAAACCTTGAAATAAAGTGATCCACGAGGATGGGGATATCTTCCTTTCGTTCTCTCAGGGGCGGGATGACCAGTCGGATGACATTGATGCGGTAATAGAGGTCTTCCCGGAAGAGGCCCTTTGTTACCATTTTTTCGAGGTTCCGGTGAGTGGCTGCGATGATTCTGACATCGGCCTTCAAGGTTTCGACGCCCCCGAGGGGTTCATAGGTTTTTTCCTGGAGGACTCTGAGGAGTTTGACCTGGAGTGCCGGAGAGATATCGCCGATTTCGTCGAGAAAGATGGTGCCTTTTCGGGCAAGTTCGAAGCGTCCGGGTTTATCTTTTCTGGCGCCGGTGAAGGCCCCTGCCTTGTATCCGAAGAGTTCCGATTCGAGGAGGGTATCGGGGAGTGCGCCGCAATTCACCACCACCATGGGTTTGTTTTTGCGGGGACTCAGGTTATGAATCGCCCGTGCGAAGAGTTCCTTGCCCGTTCCGCTTTCCCCCTCGACAAGGACGGTGGATTTCGAGGGTGCGATCTGCACCACCATGTCGAAGAGTCGTCTCATGAGGTGGTTTTTGCTGATGATATCGGAGAAGGCCTGCTTTCCCTCGATTTCCTTTTTCAATTCACTGACAAGGCTCAGGTCGTGAAAGGTTTCCACTCCCCCGATGATCCGTCCGTTTTCATCCCTGAGCAGTGCGGTGGAGATACTCACGGGAATGCGATTGCCCTGTGCATCCACGATGTATATTGTTTTACAGAGCGTGTTTTTCCCGCTTTTCATGGTTTGCCTGAGGGCGCACTCGTTTTCGCAGATGCTGGCCCGGAAGACCTCCCAGCATTTTCTCCCCACGGCTTCGTCGCGGGATATGCCAGTTATCTTTTCGGCGGCGCGGTTGAAGGAGGTGATTTGCCACTGGTCATCCACGGTAAAGACGCCCTCGGCCAGGGAGTCGAGGATGACCCTGGTGTTGTCTTTTTCGAATTCAGCGGACATTTTTGCCTTATTATTCCCGATTGCAAGATTAAGAAACCCACACATACGACAGGGACGGGAAAAGGGGCGAGAAAAAAATAAAAAATAATACTTGATCCCGCCATGCAATATTTATTAGTTAATATCAGTTTTTCGTGTTGACGAGAAGTGGGCCATGGCCCACTTTTTTTGTTACGGCTTTTGGGAACCGGACCACACATCTAAGGAGGCGGTCCATGCTGGAAGGTAATCTTGGAAATTTTGTTCGGATGATAAGCAAGGAGAAGGATCTGGATATCTCGGTAGTGAAGAGCGCCATCGAGGAGGCGATCCTGTCCGCATCCAAAAAGAGCCCTCTCCGTTTGAAGGAGGCCCGGGCGGTTTTCGACGTGGAGAGCGGGGAACTTCACATCTACGTCGAGAAAACAGTGGTTTCGGAGGTGGAGAACCCCAAGATGGAGATCGGCCAGAAAGCCGCCAGGAAGATATCCAAAAAGGCGAAGGAGGGGGATATCCTGGAGGTGGAGGTCGATCCCTCCGAATTCGGGAGAATCGCCGCTCAATCGGTTCGACAGGGCATCCTGCAACGCCTGCGGGATGCGGAGCATGAAAAGATCTTTAACGAGTTCATCGATAAGGTGGGGACGGTGGTCACCGGGATTGTTCAGCGTTTCGAAAGAAGAAACACGATTGTCAATATCGGAAACGTGGAGACAATCCTGCCTCAAAGCGAAACCCCATACGGAACCCGATACCGTTACGGCGATCGCATCAAGGTATATATCCAGGATGTCCAGAGGACCCAGAGGGGGCCGGAGATCCGGATTTCGAGGGCCTGTCCGGAACTGGTTATGAAGCTGTTCGAACAGGAGGTTCCTGAAATCGCGGACGGGACGGTGAAAATCATGAGTATCGCCCGGGAGCCGGGGGTGCGGACCAAGATCGCCGTAAACAGCAGCAATTCCGATGTGGATCCCGTGGGGGCCTGTGTGGGTATGAAAGGTTCGCGGGTTCAGATGATTGTCCGGGAGCTCGAGAATGAGAAGATCGACATCATCCCTTACAGCATCAATCCGCAGGAGCTGATCAAGGCGGCTCTGAATCCCGCCGAGGTAATGTCTGTCAATCTCCAGGAGGAGATCCGAACCGCCCAGGTGATCGTATCCCAGAACAGCCTTTCCCTGGCCATCGGGAAACGGGGTCAAAACGCAAAACTGGCGGCCAAGCTCACCGGATGGAAAATCGACATACTCTCCGAGGAGCGCCAGGAGCTGCTCGCCAAAATGGAAGAGTTGAACCGGCGTTATCTGGAGGATTTTCTCAGTCAGGTGGAGGGTCTGTCCCAGCTGGCTCGGGACGCCCTTTTGAAATCACCTTATAACAGCGTTGAAAAGATAAGCAAGACATCGCCGGGTCTTCTTTTGAACTTCACAAACGGAGATCTCTCGATTGCCGAGAATCTCGTGTCGGGCGCCAAGGAATACCTGAACGCCCTCGAGGAGCTGGCCAGGGAACTCAGCGAAAAGGAAAAGGAAAAACAGGCGGAGGAGGCGGAGGAGGCAAAGGAAACAGAGGAAAGCCCTCCTGAATCCGGGGATGCCCCAACGGATCAGGAAGCAGCGGATTCAGAGGAACCGCGAGCTCCGGATGAGGGGGAGGAAGAAAAAGAAGCCAAACCAGACGAAGCTCCCCAGGAAGAGAAAGAAGAACCCGAGGAAGAGACCGGGGAATCCGATCAGGAGGAAAACCCGGACGAGAAGAAAGAGGATTAGATATTGACGACTGATCCCAGGAATCATAGTTTTCTTATTTCAGTTGAAAACACCGGGAACCGGAAGAAAGATTTTTCAGAATAAACGGATGGATTGGGGAGAGATTGTATGAGAGTTCATGAGCTCGCAAAGCTTCTCGGAGTCAGCAGCAAGGGATTGCTGGCGGATATGAAGCGCATGCGCCTTCACGTGAAAAACCACATGAGCATTGTGGAGGAGCGTGAAATCGAGCACATTAAGACGATTTACAAGCGCCGCAAGGAAAAGGAACAGGAATCGGAAGAGGTCGCGACCCCGACTCCGATTTCCCCTTCATCCCAGGTTTCCACTCCCTCCGGTCAGGCTCCCGCACCCAGACCGAGAGCTGGTGTTCCACGACCGAACCTGCTGTTAAAAACCCAGCGGCCGACAACCAACAAGGCCAAGCAGGAAGCCATCGAGAAGGCGAGGGCTGCCAGGGAAATCCGAAAGCAGACGTTGCAGGAAAAGCGTTCCCATCGCCCGCCCATGCCCCAGGTGGCGCGTCTTTTAAAGAAGAAAGCCGAGAGCAAGACATCCAAGAGCGCCGCCCAGGTGGAGAAGACCAAACCGGCTCCCCCCTCGAAAATAAAACCCAGGACCGAGCCCTCGACAAAGAAAGATCGGGATAAAACCCGGACCCGCAAAAAGAAAAAACCCCTCAAACCAGGCGAGATCATCATCCCCACCATCGAGGTCATGAGCTTCAAGGAATTGAAGAAGGATATCGCGGAGAGATGGAAGAAGCGATCCAAGGGGAAAAAGGGAGTCAAGAAAGTCGAAGCCACTCCCCCCCAGAAGAAAGGGGGGAAACGGATCCGACCCTCGTTTTACGTGAATATCGAAAAAATGCCCGCCCAGAAACGCCAGAAACCCGGCAGGCGAAAATCGCAGGGCAAACCAAGAGTCAAAACCGTCACCATCCACGGCGATATCACGGTGGAGGAATTCGCCGATAAAATCCAGATCCCCGTGGATGAAGTGCTTTCCAATCTTGAAACCATGGGGGAAGAATTCGCACCCGATCAATTCCTCTCCGCCGAATACTGTGAACTTTTGTCCGAGGAATTCGATATCAAGGCGGAAATCATCCCCGAGGATGACGAACATGATATCCAGGAGTACATTATAGAGGACAATCCGGAATCCATGAAAAAGCGTCCCCCCGTGGTCACTATTATGGGGCATGTGGATCATGGAAAAACCACGCTCCTGGACAGCATTCGCAAATCGGATATTGTGAGCAGGGAATATGGAGGCATCACGCAACACATAGGCGCCTATTCCCTGAAAACCAGCCAGGGGGAACTGGTTTTCCTGGATACCCCCGGTCATGAGGCCTTTACAGCCATGAGGGCCAGGGGGGCCCAGGTGACGGACATCGTAGTCCTGGTGGTGGCCGCCGACGACGGCGTTATGCCTCAAACCGCGGAGGCCATCAACCATGCCAAGGCCGCCAATGTCCCCATCATCGTGGCCATTAACAAGATGGACAAACCTGATGCCCAGCCGGACCGGGTGAAACAGGAGTTGATGAAATACGAGCTGTTGCCGGAAAATCTCGGCGGCGACACTTTGTTTGCAGAGGTCGTTGCCCGGACCGGAAAGAACATGGAAAAGCTCATCGAGTTGATTCACCTCCAGGCGGAAATACTCGAATTGAAAGCCGATACGGACAGGATGGCCGAAGGGGCCATACTGGAATCGCACATGGATCCCCTTCGGGGCGTTATCGCCACGGTTCTGGTTCAGAAAGGGACCCTCAACACGGGAGACACCATACTCACGGGAACGGAATTCGGACGAGTGAGAGCCATGATCGACGATCACGGCCGCACCCTCGAGAATGCCGGCCCGTCCACCCCCGTGGAGCTGATCGGGCTGACGGGTGTTCCCTCGGTGGGAGATCTGTTCATTGTGCTGCCGGACGAAAAGACAGCCCGCAGGATCGCGTCCACCCGGACCATTCGCCGGAGATCTCGCGACCTGAGACAGAGCCGGCACGTCACCCTGGAAAACCTCCAATCCTACATGGGGGAGACCCAGACCAAGGAGCTGAACGTCATCCTCAAGGGGGATGTGCAGGGTTCTTTGGAGGCCATCAACCAGAGCCTGGACAAGATCAGTACGGAAAAAGTAAAAATCAACATTCTTCATATCGCCGTGGGAAGCATCACGGAATCGGACGTCAATCTGGCGGATGCCTCGGATGCCATCATCATCGGATTCAACGTTCGCCCGGAGAGCACCGCGACGGAGCTGGCCCAGGAACAGGGTGTGGAAGTCAAGCTCTACCGGGTCATTTATGACCTTCTGGACGAGATCAGACAGGCCATGAAAGGGCTCCTGGAGCCGAAGTTTACAGAGGTTCAGCGGGGAAGGGCCGAAGTTCGACAGATTTTCAAGATTTCCAAGTTGGGAAACATCGCCGGCTGCTTTGTTCAGGATGGCGAAATCAACATCTCGGACAGGGCCAGGCTGCTGAGGGATAATGTTGTGGTTTACGATGGCACGATCTCTTCCCTCCGTCGTGTCAAGGAGAATGTCACCAGCGTCAGCCAGACCCTCGAGTGCGGAATCGCCCTGAAGAATTATAACGATGTCAAAGAGGGAGACATCATCGAAACATACCATCTCAAGGAAATCCCCCAGGAACTTTGACAATTCCCTTTCCCCGGAGCTCCGTTTTTTCCTTTTCAAAAGCGCCCTGAGGGAGCGGCCGGATGGATAAGAAAGCAATTGCGGGAATCCTGGAGGAAATCGCCACCTTCATGGAGCTGAAGGGTGAAAATCCCTTCAAGAGCAATGCCTACCGAAACGCCGCAAGAAGCCTGGAAAACCTCGAGCGTCCCCTGGAGGAATTCCGATCGCCGGGCGATTTTAAAGCTGTCCGCGGGATCGGACAATCCCTGGCGGAAAAAATCCTCACCCTCCATCAAACCGGAAAACTGCCCTTTTATTATCGGATGAAGGCCCAGATTCCCTCCGGCCTTCTCGAAATGCTCGAGATCCCGGGATTCGGCCCCAAAAAGGGGCGGGTGGTTTACGAAAAACTCGGGGTGACATCCGTGGGCGAGCTGGAGTACGCCTGCCGGGAAAACCGACTCCTGGATCTGCCGGGCTTCGGGCCGAAAACCCAGTCCAACATCCTCAAAGGCATCGAGTACCTCCGAAAGGCCAAGGGCAGGTTTCATCTTCATGAGGCCGGAATCGCCGCATCCGAACTCATCTCTCATCTCAGGCATATTAAGGAAGTGGAAGCGATCGAGACGGCCGGGAGCCTCCGCCGTTACAAGGAAACGGTGAAGGACATCGATCTTTTGGTTACGTCGAACGATGCGGAGGCCGTAATGACGGCTTTTACCACCCACCCCATGGTGGAAGACGTCATCGCCAGGGGCCCGACAAAGAGCAGTGTTCGACTGGATTCAGGAATAAACGTCGATCTTCGAGTGGTGGGAAGGGAGGAATTCCCCTTTGCCCTCATGTATTTCACGGGCAGCAAAGAGCACAACGTCACGCTCCGGGGTCGGGCCCAGAACCTCGGTTTCAAGTTGAACGAATACGGGCTGTTCAGAAAAGGTTCCCAAAAGTCGGAAAAACTGAAATCGGAAAAAGAGATATTCGAGCGGTTGGGACTCGCCTATATCCCGCCCGAGCTGAGGGAAGACCGGGGGGAATTCAAAGCCTCGGAAAAGGGCGCGATCCCGGAACTGGTCGTCCCGGGGGATATAAAGGGCATTTTTCACGCCCATACCACTTACAGCGACGGCCTTCCGACCATACGGGAATACGTGGAGGAATGCCGGAGGAGGGGGTGGGAATATATCGGGATCAGCGATCACAGCAAATCGGCCTTTTATGCCCATGGGCTCAGCATTGAAAAGATCGAAAAGCAGATCGCGGAGATCGATGCCTTGAACGGCGAGCTGAAGGATTTCAGGGTGTTCAAGGGCATCGAGTCGGATATCCTCCCCGACGGCTCACTGGATTATCCGGATGAGATCCTCGAGCGGTTCGATTTTATCATTGCCTCCATTCACAGCGGGTTCAGAATGACCCGGGAGGAGATGACCCGGCGAATGATCCGGGCGATCGAGAATCCCTACACAACCATGCTGGGGCATCCCACGGGACGGCTCCTCCTGGCCAGGGAGGGGTATGAGCTGGATATGGAGGCCGTGATCAGTGCCGCGGCCGAACACGGGGTGATCATCGAACTGAACGCCAATCCATTCCGCCTTGATATCGACTGGCGATACCTGAAGAGGGCGTTGGACGCCGGGGTGATGACCAGCATCAACCCGGATGCCCATCGCCTGTCAAACCTGGATTATACGGATCTGGGTGTGGGATTGGCCCGGAAGGGATGGTGCGAGGCCGATCATGTCCTCAACACCCGCTCCGCCGAAAATATCGCCAGGATCTTCGAGAATCGGCAGTTCAGAGACTCTATTCGAAAGTGACTGGGATTTTCTTGATTTCCAGGAACTTTCCGTGCCGGAAATCATAGGGAAGAATGGGGCTCAATCCCGGTTCCAGCAGATAGGGTGTGATGAAGAAGAGGATGTCCTTGTTCTCCTGAACCTTTTTTTCGCTTTTGAAAAGGTATCCCAGTACGGGAATCCGTCGCAGGAAGGGGATGCCGCTCTCGCTCACCACCTCCCGCATGGTTTTGAACCCGCCCAGGATCACGGTTTCTCCGTGAGTGATATCCAGCCTGGTATTGGCGCTGGATTTGGCGAATATGGGACGGTTGACGTTCTGCAGGGTGACGTATCCGGTCACGCTGGAGAGATCCAGCTCCTTGATTTCCAACCTGATCCGGCCTTTTTTCAGATCGAGGATTTCCGGAGTGGCCCCGAGCCTGACGCCGACCTTCTCGTATGAGACGTCCAGCTTGGGTTGTCCCTTGGAATAGCTCACATCCTGGAAGGGAACCTCGTCGACGGTTTCAATGGTTACGGGTGTTTTATGGAGCGCCACTGCGATGGCATGGGCCCGGACCTCGGCTTTTCCGGATTCGAGCAGGGCGCGGAGGTTGGCGGAAAGCATATGGGTTCCGACGTCCATCCCGCTCAATGCCAGTCCCAATCCGGGCATTCTATTGGTATAATTTACAGTTCTGGCCCCTTCATTGAAAACGGGGACCTTGACATCGACTGGGGTAAAGGGGAACTCGACGTCCACCGCCTTGAGGTTTGTGTCGGTTCCCTCTTTGCGGCTGAGTGTGTAGGAGAGCCCAATATTACGGGTATATTCCTCGTTGATCTCCACCACCATGGCCTCGATGGCGATCTGGCGTGTATTCAGATCGTTCGCGAAATCCTGGGCCCCGATCCTGCCCGATCCCGGGAAGAGAAACATCAGGAATGCGGTCATATGTATGAAATAACGTCTCATCAGTCGTAAATAATCTCCGGGCGCAGGAGGAATACCAGCTCCTGCGTTTTATTTGTTGTTTTCCGGCTTCCGAACAGGGCCCCGATAAGGGGGATTCTGGAGAACCAGGGCACTCCCAGACCCGAGGAGGTGCGGGATTCGTTAATGAGGAGACCGGTGATCAGGGTTTTTTCGTTTTCCGCCATGAGGGTGTTGGTGATTTCCCGGGAGGTCAGTTCCGGCACCAGGAGGGGATTGCCGTCCTTGTTGGTGCCCACCGAGATATACCCGGCGAGGTTCGTCACCTTGATTTTAACCTGGATTGACACGAACTGGTTGTTCATGATCTGGCGAACCTCGACCTGCAACGTAACGCCCACGTCACGGAAGTCCGTCACCTGAGCCAGGGTCTCCCCCACCGGTTGGGCCTTTTCGAAGGGGATCTTCGAGCCGGTGGTGATTTTCGCCTGGTAAGGTTTCTGTTTGGGTTTCAATTTCACAACGGGACATATGATGTTCGGTTCGGATAAAATCTCAACCGATCCATACTGTTCCAGGCATTCGATGACAGCCTCGAAGGAGCCCGAGCCCTCCATCACTTTATCCAGGAAGATTCTCATCCCCGATTCTGTTGCGGACGTCATGGGAAAGGTGAGATCCGCGGAATCCACAATGGAGGAGGCGCCGTCCATTCGATCGAAAAGGACGCGAAATCCATACTCATCCGACAGATCGGTGGTCCACTCGAGTACTTTCATGTGGATTCGAACCTGGTTGCTCTTCCTGAGAGGCGGTTTCGGGAGCTTGATCACTGTTGGAGTAGTGGAGATATCGTCTCCCGGAACCATAGTAGCGGAAAGGAGGAAAAATCCTCCGGAGAGCAGCATGAAGACAAGCAGCCCGAATCTGAGCCCGAAAAGAGGAGTGTTTCCCCTGGACCGTTCGGTGGTTCCTCTTTTTTCAGGTCGCTTGAAATACATGATTCCGCCTATTGATAGGTCGTGTTAAACTCCACATCGTCAATATTATAGAGATTATCGTAGTTTTGCCCCTTCACCAGGAAGGCCCTTACCTCGTTCGGTCCCATGGTTCCGATGTAATAGTTCTGGGTATCGAGGAGTTCGTAGTGGACGTTGTAGAAATTCACGGAGACCAGGACACTCCTGAGGACGTTTTTGCTCTGGTTGCGAACCTTTCCGGTAACGGTCTGGAAGGCCTTGCTGGCCCCGAGGTAGTCGGGTTTGATCCGCTGTTTGTAGGTATTGATATCAAAGATAACAAGGGGGTTGCGTTCCCGGTCCATGGCCCTTTGCCGTCTGGGTGTGATGGGAACCACCTTTCCCTCGTCATCGATCATGAGGCGATTTCTCAGGAGTTCGTTTTCCTTGAGTGCGGCGTCGATCTCTCCCGCCCTGAGGTAATGCTGCGCCGCCTCGTTGTATTTCCCCAGCTCCCACAATTTGTTGGCCAGATCGTAATGGACCCGGGCATTATAGGGATCCTGATCGATCATCTTATGAAGGAGTTCCACATCTCCCCTGATCTGTTCCATCTTGAGTGTGTAATTTCTTTCCCTTTCAGATCGAATCGACTCGATCTTGGTGAGGTAGGAACGAGCCTCATCCACGTATTTTCCCTCGGGATATTGCCGGAGATAGGATTCGAAGGCCTTCTGGGAATCGTGATAGGATCTCAGGATATAGAGGGACAAGCCCTTCTGCATCTGGAAGAACTGTCTTTTCTCCGGATCCGGGTGATGGAGGGAGAGGAAGTGATACTTGTTCACTGCGGAGTCATAATTCTGCTTCTGGAAATCATCCCGTGCGGATTTTTCCCGGGATTGTAAAATGAGGGCATTGTAAGAGGCGCATCCCCCGGAGATAAGGGAGAGGGCTCCCAGGGAGATCATGAAAACACACAAATGTCGCATTGAACGATTCACTCTTCCCTCGTAAAAAAGGCCTTACGGAAACAAAAGACCGATTTTGAATCGTTTCGGTTTGGCCGGAAGACAGAATAATATATAATTCCCCTGGATTCGACATTTCAAACCCTATTTTCCCGAAAAAAAGGATTTTCACTGATAAAACCTCTTGACACGGAACTCATAGTATCTTACGGATTCTTTCCGTTCTTTGTCATGAGAATACGTCAGGTGTTCGAAAAAAAGATCCGGCTGGTGTAGCTCAATGGTAGAGCAGCCGCCTTGTAAGCGGCCGGTTATGGGTTCGATTCCCCTCACCAGCTCCATTTTGCCAAATAAAAGGTTCTTTGCAGTGGAGGGGTTCCCGAGCGGCCAAAGGGGACGGGCTGTAAACCCGTTGTGTTTCACTTCGAAGGTTCGAATCCTTCCCCCTCCACCATTTTGAAGTTCGTTCCCCGGTAGCTAGAGTTGGCAGAGTCCCGCCGACGGCGGGATTAACCACTTGAACTCAGGTTGGTTCTTTGAATATTTCGTTCCCCGGTAGCTCAATTGGCAGAGTCCCGCCGACGGCGGGATTAACCACTTGAACTCAGGTTGGTTCTTTGAATATTTCGTTCCCCGGTAGCTCAATTGGCAGAGTCCCGCCGACGGCGGGATTAACCACTTGAACTCAGGTTGGTTCTTTGAATATTTCGTTCCCCGGTAGCTCAATTGGCAGAGTCCCGCCGACGGCGGGATTAACCACTTGAACTCAGGTTGGTTCTTTGAATATTTCGTTCCCCGGTAGCTCAATTGGCAGAGTCCCGCCGACGGCGGGATTAACCACTTGAACTCAGGT
>Ga0272442_10000438_pt1 | contig 67700 bp, 50 predicted proteins | sample SSMForm2O_FD_200262 | JGI IMG/M metagenome (GOLD analysis project Ga0272442, IMG submission 200262) | Marine sediment archaeal communities from Little Sippewissett salt marsh, Falmouth, MA, United States - SSM-Form-2O | ecosystem: Environmental > Aquatic > Marine > Wetlands > Sediment ...
TGGGTATAAACGTAAGGGGTAAAAATTGTAACTTCTTTATTTGCAAGGGTTTATAAAATGGAGGAAAATTGCACAATTTTTGTGCAATTTCATTTTTTTTTTGAAAATATTCTAAATAATGCCGGCTTTGGACCGCTCACTGATTTTGATGGAAATTTGCAGATTTTTGAAAAAATGCAAGAAATAAATCCGATAATCGCGAAATCTGTCATCGGTTCATAGCACTTGAAACCTTTTCCTCTGTGTTCTCTGTGGTAAAATCCTTCGGAGTGGTGTGTGGGGCACTGACACCTGATTATGATTTTATTCCCATCGCAGAGCATCTACCGGCGGGAGTTTTGCCGCTTTTCGTGCAGGAAAGAATCCGAATGCAACCCCCGCAACTGCAGAAAAGACCAAACCGAAAGCGAGAACTGGCAGTTTGAGCGAGATTGAAAATGGGATAAGATTTCCGACTGCAAGGATGACTATATAAAGTGTGATAAGTCCGAGCGAACCACCAAACAGCGAAAGCACTGCGGCTTCGACAGTAAATTGCGTAAGGATTTTTTTCGGCGCGGCGCCACAGGCTTTTCTAATACCGATTTCTTTGGTGCGTTCCGCAACCGATACAAACATAACATTCATAATCCCGATTCCGGCAACGATAAGGCTCATCAATGCGATACCGACCCCGACCGCATATATCGAGCCGATTATTACTGTAAGAAACGAAAGCATCAAATCCGATGTGAATATGTCGAAATCATCTTCCTCGAAACCTTTCAACTTTCGTAGTCTTCTGAGAACCGCAGTAGCTTCATCGATAGCCCGGTCGAGTTTCCCCGGTAAAGCTTTGAACATATATTGAACGCCCCACCATCCGCGCCAATGATGAAGCGCAGTGGTTATCGGTACAATAATTGTGTTGTCTCTATCGTGCCCCATAGCCTCGCCGAACGGTTCGAGTATCCCGACAACGACAAACGGAATGCCATCGATTTTTAGTTTTCGCCCAATCGGATTACCCCCGCTGAAAAGCTCCTCGATAACAGTTTCGCCGATAACGCAAACATATCGCTTGTGCTCGACATCGTTTTCATTGATAAACCTGCCGTAGCCAAGTTTCAGGTCGGTAAGCCCATTAAACTCTGAAGTTGCGCCCGAGACCGACACATCATGCTTGATTTTGCCGAATGTAACATTTTTTCCTTCATAGCTGGCAATAGGAGCGATAGCTTCACTGCTTGGGCATCCCTCGATAAGCTGTTTCAGATAATTTATCTCGAGCTTTGGGCGACGCCATATATTGCGCATTTGCCGGCGCTTTGTTCCAAATTGCATAAACCGGATTGGAGAGATGCGCATTATCATGAATGTGTCCGAACCGAACCGGGAAAGCTGGTTCTTGATTTCGCTCTGAAGTGAAAGCGCGACAGTGGTCATGCCTGCAACAGCGATTACACCGATAGCTACACCCAGTGCAACCAGAATGCTGCGCATTTTCTGTCCGTAAATCGAACGAAAAGCGATTTTTATCATTTCGTAAAACATAATTAAGTTCTTTGAGAATGGAATTATAATGTTAAAAAGTCTTTATGCAAAATATAATATCACTCGCTCGAGCAAAATTCTCCGCCATCCTCGAATGGATACGAATCGATGTCGCCGAATTTCAAAAAGCTCCAGAGCATATTCAATGCTGCCGATGAGCTTCTCTCACGAATCGAATATCTCCCCCCGATAAAATTATATCTACGAGTAAAAACCATATCCGGTGTGGCAAGCGATATATACACAAGCCCGATAGGCTTCTGCGGTGTTCCGCCTGTGGGTCCGGCAATACCTGTAATACCGATTCCGAAAGTTGCGCCAAATTTCTCCCGTACTCTACCGGACATCTGTGCGGCAACCTGCTCGCTTACGGCTCCATGCGCTGTCAAAATGTTCTCATCGACACCGAGTTGCTCCACTTTGACCTCATTTGCGTATGATACGATTCCACCGGGGAAATAATTCGAACTACCGGGGATATCCACGAGCCACGACGACAGCATCCCGCCGGTGCATGATTCGGCAATTGCGAGAGTCTGTCCACCGGCTACTAAAATCTCTCCAATAACAGCCTCGAGCCGCCGCGATTCATCAAAAGCGAAAATGTATTTCATCAATCTCTTCTCGATTTTCGCGGCACCTTTTTCAAAAATGTCCCGATTTTCGCAAGTGAGACAAATATCCACCCCTCGAAGTGAAGGATAAAAAGAAACAATAATTTCCCCTGAGAGTTTCATCCCGTCAAGCCAAACCGCAAGAATAGATTCCGGGACACTTATTGTGCGAAATACTTTGAACGATCTCGAATCGAGAGCAAATTCCTGCTTAAGAATTGTCTCGACCGAACGAAAGACATCTTTCATCTCCATCGGCGGACCGGGTAGTAGAAAAATCATATTATCATCATGACGGGCGAGAATCCCCGGTGCCGTTCCAACATTGTTTTCGAGTGGCACTGCACCTTCGGGAAAATAAGCTTGAATCAGATTGTTATCCGTCATTTCAATTTTTCGGCGGGCAAAAAAATCACGGAGTTTTTGTGCAGCTGGATGATTAAGTACAAGCTCTTTGTTTAAAAAGCGCGAAAGTCCATGACGGGTGGAATCATCGGGAGTCGGTCCTAGACCACCGATAGTAATGACGAACGACCCGCGTCTCACAGCTCCACTTAGAGTAGCTATCACCCATTCCTCACTATCGGGAATCGTTGAATGCCCAATTACATCGATTCCCATCTCGTAGAGTTTTTTGGAAATCCATGCAAAGTTTGTATCGACAATGCGTCCCCGCAAAAGCTCATTGCCGATAGATATGATAAAAGCATTTGTTTTGCGTATTTGCATATTGTCAGGTTTCAGGTGTCAGGGATTAGTACCTCATACCCCCAAAAGAATTTAGGCACAGAGGGCACAGAGAACATAGTGATAAACGGTAATTGTTTGCCGGTTATCAGCTGTTATCTCCCTCATCCGGCGCTGTTCGCTACCTTCTCCGGCGGAAGAAATACCCTCCGAATATTTATAATGGCGACTTTCCTTAGCTTTGTCAATTCTCTGTCGCCTTACACGGTTCTCCCTCTCCCGCCGGGAAATGGAGATTCGACACAGTCGAACCGGGTAAGGTGGTTATCATGTTTCACAGTTTAATCATTTTCATTACCGATTCATTTTTTTCATGGCGATAATGTAAGAGATAATTATAAGTTTGGCAAGGGGAAAAAACTGAAATCGGCAACAACAATCGATTACCGATTACCTCTTTTTTATGTTGCCTTTTGGATAACAGCTTATATTGTTTATTGTCTCATATCTAAAGGCTTTTTTAATGCAAAATCCGGATAATTACATAGATGAACGGATGATTGTGGGTGTCGATAAGGATTCTCCCGGATATTTGTCTGGAATCCGCGAGGGAGATATCGTAATCGAAGTCGATGGCAATAAAATTCATGATTCTCTTGATTGGGCATTCTTTGTCGGCGGTGAAGAACCGGTTGAAATTATTGTCGAAAGAGACGGATTCGAGTGTGCTGTTGAACTTGAACCATTCGACGGGGATACCGGACTCAATCTTGCACCGCTTCGCGTGCGGAAATGCGGAAACAAGTGTATCTTTTGTTTCATCGACCAACTCCCGAATGGCTTGAGAAAGTCGCTGTATATTAAGGATGGCGATTTCAGATTCTCATTTTTACACGGAAGCTATATCACAATGACAAATCTCTCCGATGATGACTGGGAGCGGATAATCGAACAGCGAATGACGCCGCTTTATATCTCCGTCCACTCGACCGATGAGAATGTGAGAGAGCAAATGCTCGGTCGTAACAATATTCCGATAATCAAGCAGCTACAAAGGCTTGCTAAATCCGGGATTCAATTCCATACACAGATAGTGCTTATTCCCGGATTCAACGATAGTGTTGTTCTCGACCGCACTATCCACGAGTTACTCGAATTCGGGGATTCGCTTTTATCGCTTGCTATCGTTCCGGTCGGTTCTACAAAACATCGCAAGGGATTGCCGCATCTTGAAAAGGTTTCACCCGAATTGGCTAAAACGATAATCGACCTGCACCGGAGTTTTAAATCAAAAATCTCGGTAGAATTATCCGGCAAAATTCAGCTTGCCGATGAGTTCTTTATTATTGCCGGAGAACGGATTCCTCCACAAAGCTATTATCGGGATTATCCACAATACGAGAACGGCGTTGGCATGGTCAGGGATTTTATGGAATGTTTGAACCGGTGGCGAGCGGAAGAATTTCCCGATTTAAAAGGCGCTGAAATAGCAGTCGTAACGGGTGAGCTTTTCGCTCCCTTGTTTGCAATGGAGGCGAAAGATAAACTCGAACAACTCGCCAATTGTAGAATACAGGTAATAGCAGCGGATAATAACCTTTTCGGCAGAGAGGTAACGGTAGCAAATCTTCTTTCCGGTTTAGATATAGTCCGGGCTTATCGCAAGTTCGACCGCACACCCGATGCGCTTATTTTGCCGCCGCGGATTGTTAATTCCGATAATCGCTTTCTCGATGGCATTACACTGGATGAACTTCGCGCCGGATTTGATATCCCGGTCATTCTTGCGCCCGATAATCCCACTGAAATTGGAAAGGTATTCTACCGGGTACTCCACACGCGCAACAGATAAAAAACAGGTTTGTGATTTATGATTCGATAATCCCCTCTGACGCTTCGCGCCATCTCCCCCTTAATCAAGGGGGAGAAAACCCAGTTAGCGAGTAAAGCGAGATTACTGAATAGAGGGTGTAACAACCGACAAAGGGATGCGACCGGTAACAGACAAACGACAATTGACAACTGAGTTTCGGATTGAGGAACATCAAATAAAATACTGTATTAGCGTTGAAACATAAAAAATTCTACACTACATTCTCCGTCCATTCATCATCCTCGCAGATAATCAGTGAAATGCGCTCCAATTTTGGAATTGCAGAAAGACGGCGTGAGAATTCCTCGAGTAGATTTTTATCTTTCAGTTTGATAAGAAACGACAACTCGACAAGCTCTCCCTGTTGGAAAGTGCGAATGTTGAGCAGGCTGTATTTAATGAGGTAGGATTCGAATACTTCTTGATATGGGAGTGTTGTTTGCTTACCTCCAGCTCCCACAGTGAATTTAAGCAAGACCTCTTTCCTTCGCAGCAAACCGATTCTCGAATACTGGATAATCAGTATCATACCCCCAATCATGAGAGTCCCAACGATAGCGACCTGATAATAACCGACTCCTGTCGCCATCCCCGATGCCAACGCCCAGAATACAAAGGATGTGTCTTTGGTGTCCTTAATTGCTGTTCTGAACCGGATAACCGATAGAGCGCCGACAAGTGAAAAAGCCCGTGCAATATCGCTACCGATTATCATCATTACAAAGGAAACTATCATCGAGAGGAAAATGAGAGTGTGCATCATGGATATCGAATATTTGAATCCCTTTTGTGTCGAGCGATACACCATAGCGACAACTATGCCCAGCACAAAACTAAGCGTGATGTTAATAACGACATCCGCCCATGTTACAAAATTGAAAATCGGTGTCGATTGTTCAAACATATCTAAAACCATCCTTTATATCGGGGTGTTCGCCGAGAAAATGTTTAATTCCTGTGCAGTATTTGGAACATGCCTGCGGTGTTATACCGAAAATTGTGGTCAGGTCTCCGACCCATCTTGGAAGATGATGGTCGAACTTTATTTCGAGAACCACTCTATCGCCGATAATAGGTTCGAGACGGGAATCGTTAAAAATATCATCCACATGCGGGAAAGACATCGCTCTCAGGTTTTTATCGAATGTTATCCTGACTCGCTCCTCATAAGGGCAGATATAAGGCTCTCTATCATATACAACAAGCAGCACAGGGAAATATGCTCTGCGAAATATATGGAAGAAAAACCTGTCTATTACTTTTATATCATCTTCATCATGCTTCGTGCTTGAAATCGCAGTATGGTCTCGATCGATTATCGCTTTAAACATTTCTTTATCGACAAGAACCCTGTCTTTCATGCCCTTTCGACAGTTTTTTCTCTTGCTCTCAAGGAATATCGGCGCTCGAGTGTGGTCATAATTATATGTCCTAAGCCTGAATTTTTCTCTATTGGAAAGCCCGGCAATTTTCTCGTAATGGCATTTGAAATCGGGAGAATCGTAATACAGACTCCGGACAGTGTATAGATTGCCATCATCACTTTCCGCATATTTATCCACCTCGAGATACGGAGCAAGGAATTCCGCTATTTGTCTCGCCTGTTCGGGCTTGATAAGATATTTATACTCATATCTTGTGAATCCCGATATATCCCGATATTTATTTAAAATCTCTTTCATGATAGGCTCATTACAAACCGAATTGAACAAATATTGTGTGTCTAATTCTCTCGTAAATATATTGAAAGATTGAAAGCTTTCTCCCATAAATCTTTGCGACACCAAGCATTCCCGGCATCAAAATGCCGTCATCGTTCTCGACATGCCCTATCGCCACAAAATATGAGCGATTGTTTAGAATCTCCGGGCTTGTCTGCAAATACTCGATTTCCCCGTAGAACCTTTCGTGCGGCAACGCAAATGAACGAACTACAAATTTACCTCCGGGATGCACATATAGCAAATCTTGTTCTCTTATGAGAATCTTTATGGTCATTTTCTCAAGCTGGGCAATTGTGCAGAACACCGATGTCGATTCCGGCTTGATAAGCACACCCGATATCGGCGTTTTGATTACATCTCTTTCGATACATTTCTGTAATGCATCGATTTGCTTGTTTAACTTTTCAATATTTTTTTCTTCCACCCTAATGCGCTCATCCGATTCCCCCGCTGTTGCCGCCGCCACTCGTGAGTGAGCAAGTTCGAGTTCTTTTTCAAGCAAGGCATGATTATTTACCGCTATCTCGTATTCGGCATCCGAGACATAACCGGAATCATGCAATGCGCATTTGCGTTCATATTCCGCAGCAAAAGCTCTAAAACTCTGCGCGGCAATATCGAGTTGTTTTTGTTCGATTGCAATATCCTCCGGGCGACTACCGGCTTTGAGCAATGTTAAATTGGCTTCGGTAACATCGCGCTCATTTTGCAAATCCTGAAGCTCTGAATTCATTGTCCATGAACCGATAACCGCGATTGTCTCACCCGCCTGGATGGTTCTACCTTCGATGCAGCATTCCGCCAGTTCAAAATCGAGGTGGTCGGAGTTTGATGTTTCACGAAAATGGAATTTCTGGACTTCGATACGGTCACCGCGCTTCAGCGATGCCTGAAAACTCCCCGGCTCGGGCTGGACAAGACTCCACTGAACATTGGGCGCTACGCGCGCAAAACCGATAACCTTCTCCGTCCAGGGCATAGCAAAAAGAACAACGAAAGCTATCGCTATTATCACAGCGAAAACTAATGTTCTTACCCGTCCCAATTTGGTTATTTTTTTGTATGTTAAAAAATTCATCGCTCGCGCCTATTTTAAATAAATGAGTTTCATGCTTTCCTGTCTATCTTCCAATATTACTACTGCAAAATATATGCCAGAATCGATTTCACTTGCGGGTCGCCAGATGAATGTGCGGTTTTGTTGGGACATGGCGTTGACATGTCCTTTTCCGGTATCGGTTGGTTGGGCATGTCTGCGCCATGCCCCTACAACATTCCCCCGCAAATCGAATATTTCTATCCCTTGAATCCTTGAATCCTCGACCTCCTGAATCCTTATTCTGCACGATGAATTAAATGGATTTGGATATGCCTTAAGATTTATACTTCTCGGCATAGCTATAATCTCTTCCCCAATATCCGAAACATTAACTCCCTCTGGAGTTGGAAGAGTGAATTCCCAGTTATCGCTGCCATCGGGATAGCGCGACCATGTCGTGTCCGTCTTTTGCTCGCCGAACCACACAAGGTCGATTGCTCTCGGTGTGAACCACGGCTCCTCCCACGGTTCATGCTCAACTTTGTCGAATAGTCCGATAAATTCACCATCGGCATCGAGCTTGAATGGACCGTGCAGTTCACCCTGCCCGGGCTGGTTGTCCAGCCAGAGCAATAGATGCCCTCGCGCGGCAATATCGACATTTGGAAGCTCCCAACTGATTAGAGAATCGATATCGTCTGTCAAATACAAGCCTTCCAGATTGATGGAAAATGGATTGGAATTATACAATTCGACCCAGTCGTCATATTCACCATAATCATCCGCTAATGCGGAGTCATTCGATGCGCAAATTTCATTGATAAAAATTCCTTTCGGGTTTTGCAATTCACGGAAATCTTCAATATTTGCCCTAACTTGCTCAACCCGTTCCGACACATAATATGCAAGATGTTCGATATGCCATTCCCACGCCCAATTATCTTCAAAAGTTCCCTTTCGATAGTCTGCGCGAACATCCCTATCGATATAATTTATCGTGCTATCTCTGTATTCACCGAACAGAGCCGCCGTAAAAAGATAAAGAGTAAGCGAATCCAGCAGTTCGCAGTATCGTTCCCGGTAATTCTCGGTCCGCATCATTCGAGTCCAGAGTGTATTCCCTCCGCCGATAGTTTCTGGAGAATAGTGCGTTCCCTGGTCGAGTGGATAAAACTCTATGTCCGGATTCTCGAATGAAACATTGTGGTCCCATGGCACAAGATGCCATTTGCCCGAATCCGTATCCTCTCGGTGCATATAAATATTGTGCATCGAGAAATCGTTATCACCGGTGAGAACGATTATTGCATAATATCGCAGCAGGCTTTCGACATCGAATGCAGAATCGAGGACAGCCTCAATCTCGGTATCGGGAGTGCGTGTAACAAGTTTTATCATATCCTCGAGTTCGTCGAAATCATCGGTTCCATTCTCGATTTCCCAGAGCCATGAGTAATCATCCGCCTCATAGAATGCGAGCCATTCGCAGCGATATATAATATCGTCCTCGGAATAGTGTCGATGCCGCAGGTAGGCTTCGTCAACCTGTTCGAGACTGAGGAAAACACCGTAGAATTCATCATTAAGCCATAAATTTGCAAAATTAGCGAAAGGAGCATCTATCCCGACCCGGCAATAAAGATTATAGGCGTAATGATTGCGCATAAAAGACGGGTCTTGGAATTCGGATGCGAGATTGAGTTTGCGTCGGTCCTCAAAAAGGTCGGTGGAGGAAAACTTTACCTTCCAGCTTTTTTTCGAGACCGCCCGCGAGACATTGCCGCGGTGCCGAATCTCGACATAGGGGAAAGAATCATCCTCGCAGACAAAAGCTCCATGGATATAATCGTCCGACCACGGGTCGTCGGCGAGAATGTTAAGCTGGTCGTTTTCAATATAAAGTTCATAAATAGGCAAATCTGTTGCGCCGGGCGCCATTGCGGAAACCGCAGCCGTTTCATAGGATATTTCACTCAGATTACCGAAAACATCATAAGTAGCAACAGCATATACATAGGATGAATCCGGCGTTACGGATTTGTCGATATGCCGCCAGAGTGGCGTTCCCGCCGGTGTGATATTTTCCCATTCGCCGCCGGGAATTTTTCGAAGAACCATATATCCGGCGACATCCATCTCCCGGATAGGCTCCCAGCGGACGATGTTATAATTGTACCCGGGATAAGCTTCAACCCAGTCGGGCTGTCGCGGCGCTGTTGAATCCGGCTCGATAGACCGAACCGAAATCCCCGCCAGCAAAGGCTCGCCGACCGATGCCGGAAGAGATATGTCAAGCGTGTCGTCATCGACCTCGATGTAAAATACCGCCGTTACAGCATAATCTTTCCCAACAAAAGCATAGAGGTCGATATTGGATACGATAGTGCTGTCTTCGGCAACAATACTGAATATGCGCCGTCCGGAGATGTGATGTTTGCATTCTGCCAGTTCGAGACGGACTATATATCCACCCGATGGCGCTGCGAAAGCATATTTCTCGAATCCTTGGCGGTGATTCTGGAACAACATGTGTATAAATGTACCGCCAATTTGCCACACGCCCCATTCCGGCGCGGTAGGCTCGCCGCCGACATATCCCGCGCCGGCAGAATCGAAAGGCTGGTCGGGCTCCCAGATAAAACCTTCATCTTCGACCGGTTCGCTGCCGCCGCAGTTGATATGTTTCTCGTAACACAAACCACTCGAGAATAAAAGAGTTACTAAAAAAATGATTACCACAATCTTGTTTAATAAATAATTCATTTTAGATACACAATCCTTCGAGTTAGTGTTTCATCATCTATTGAAACCCGTATAATATAAACACCCGACCCAATCGATTGAGCGGGCTGCCAGATGAATTCGGTAATCGGTAATCGGTTATCGGTTATCGGTGCCCCAAACAATCTCACTAGTTTCCCCCGCAAATCGAATATCTCGATACCCGATACCTGACACCTGTTCCCTGATACCTGACACCTGATTGTTGAATTAAACGGATTTGGATAGACACTAATATTTAAAGCCTCCGGTTGAATCGAAGAATTATTATTAATAGCCGCCCATCCTATATTTGCTGCAAGTGGTGTTGGAGAATCTTGAATACCCCATGCTGGGTCTCCATCGAATTGGCGCCCAAATGACTCGTCCGTTTCCAGGGGATCAAAACTCATGCTGTCTATCAATTGATTCTCGTAAATATCGGGAGCATAAAGCCCGACAAACTCACCTTCGGATGCCGAAAGCTTAAAATTCGCATGAAGCGGCTCCTGCTCGATATCATTATCGCACCATATGAGAAGATAACCCCTTGCGGCTATTATAGCGCCATCGGGAAACTCGAACTTATGCGTATTGTCGATATCATCGGTAAGATAGAAACCGGAAAGGTCGATAGTCGTATCGGCGGGATTGTAAAGTTCGACCCAATCATCATATTCTCCATACTCATCGGCGATTGTCGAATCATTAGACGCCATGATTTCATTGATAAACGCTGTCTGATAAATATCGGTGGGGGCTGTATATGGCGGAAGTGTCGAGCGCATGTGCTCCGCCCTGTCATGAATGAAAGAAGTCAATCCAACCACAGGCATTCCCATTAATCCCGACAAGTCGAAGTAAAGGTTTGTTTCAAACTCGCTGTCCGAAAACATCTTCATTGTGTCGGCATAAACATAGAAGCGAATGATGTTCGCAAGTTCATCGACCCTTGCAGTGAATACATCGTCCGACAGGTCATTTTCAATTAGCTGCCACACTATCGATTCCACTGCCGGTCGGAAATCGGGGATATCGAAAAACGGTCTTTCCGCAAGCGGTCTCGGTGATTCATAGTAATCTAACGGGAGAGTTCTGAGTTCTGCTGCATTGAAATCGGCGGAGAAATTGGCAAAAGCTTCGTTGACATCCCAGACAATATAGTTGCCCTTGCCATCGGCGGTGAAATAAAAGTAATAGTTATGCCCGGTATGAATATAACTGTCGAGATTCACAAGCATCGTGTTTATAGCGTAAAACCGCATCCATACGGACAAAATGAATGTATCGGCAAAATTCTCCTGAAATTCTGCTATAGAAGAATTATTTAAAAAATCAATAAAAGCGATAAGGTCTGTCCAGTCATCTTCGGCGATATTAGTATCTTTTTCATAGTCCATTCGATAGTTATCGGGGGAACTTCCGCGCCAGACCAGTTGTCCACGGGGGTCGCCTTTATACAAGTTGCCATCATTTTCGCTAAACCTTGAATCCAAAAAATCGTTATTGACAGGCTCAATTATTGTGTATAAGCCCCAATAATCATCATTATAATAAACTTCCGCGAAAGTAGTCCGTGGACAAGGCACATCCCATTTATTAAATAAATCACATGCAAGCTTTTCTCTCAGCAAAGTGGGGTCTTTAAATCCATTGGAGAAATTCAAGCGGTCGAAACCGAGATAATTTTCGTCTTCAAATTCATCGAATTTAATAATGAAAGGTTTTTTTCGTCCTGGATGCCCATATGAAGAATTGCCTTTTAATCTAATCCCCACATTCTCAAATGATGCTGTGTCATCGATAATTACATCACAGGTGATATATTCCTCGGTCTCGTGCGTAACCTCGAGTTCGAGCCAGAAATCGCCGCTATCGAAAGTAACCTCGACCCGATGAATTGCATCATTGAAAAAGCCATCGGTTTCAGCATGGATAAGACCGCATCCGATGGCTAATATACTGAAAAGTGCATATTTACTTAATTGAAATAAATAAGAGTTAATTCTTTTTCCTTTATTATGCATATTTCCCCTTTTTTTAGATTCCATAGTAATAGACGCTTTTATTTGGGACTGGTTTACAAAAATACTCCAAGGATTTTTAACATCAAAAAAAATGAAGTGTTCATATTAAGCAGAAATCGTGCCAAAAAAATCCCATAATCCTGCATTAAAAGTGTATAAAAGTCAATTTGATGTGAACCGTCAGGTTCACGGATGTTCATACAGGGACATCAATGATATACTATCGATTGGTAATAAAAGCATTGTTATTATATTATCACACTATGTCATTTTTGTATAACTATACTTTTATCATCACATAACAGATATATAAAAAAAAACCTTGTTTTTTTTCGCAATGTTTTTTTTTTGTGGAACTATTCATAAGATATAATATGTAAAAAACAATAAACCATTTGAGGTGAGTATGGATACCAAAAAAACAACAATTCGCTGGGGTTCGATATTTCTTTGGAGCATACTGGCATTTATTCTCACATTCATTCTGGTAATGATTGTTATTATGGTATATGCTACGGTTCTGAGATTTCAAGCTCGAGGCGCCCCCGACCAGGCACAAATAGCGCAATTCGCTACGGTATTCGGTATGTGGGGGGGATTGATTATCACATTGCTTTTAACTTTTCTCGCATCAATTCTTGTTGCTCGCAAAGCAAAATCCGCTGCACAGATAAATGGTTTAATTGTAGGAATTATTGTCGTGGTTCTAAGCCTGATTTGGGATATCATGTTCCCCGAAAGCTTTGGTCTAACAACAATCATTTTCACTATTCTCACAGTTGCAGCGGGATGGCTCGGATTTGTTGTCATAAGCAAAAAAAAGGTGCAACAGGGCACGCTATCCGTCAACTGATTCAGTAAAAGACTATTTGACGCATGGAAAAAGAAATGTATATTTAAATTGATTTAGCTTACTGGAATGCTCTATATATATCAATATTTTAAGGAAGACTATTCAAGTCACCACCGAGTATGATTGATGAGAGGATAATTGCAGATATGAAAATATATGTTCTTACATTATTCCCGGAATTATTCGCAGGCTATCTCGAACATGGTCTCGTAAAAAAAGCTTGTAATCTCGGACTTCTCGATGTTAGTATTATAAACTATCGAGACTTTGCCGGCGATGCTCATAAAACAGTCGATGATGAACCTTTCGGGGGTGGTTCCGGGATGGTTATCAAACCGGAACCGGCAATTAAAGCTTTTCTATCGATTCCCGCTGAGGACCGCGCGAAAGCTTACAAAGTCGTGCCATCGGCGAGAGGCAAGCTATTCAATCAGAGATGTGTGAATACACTCATGGAACATGATACACTTATTTTCCTCGCCGGTCGATACAAAGGTTTCGACCAACGGATTGTCGAGCTTATGAATGCCGAGGAGATTTCAATCGGCGATTATGTTGTTCAAGGCGGCGAAATTCCCATAATGACGATACTCGATGCGACAATTCGATTTATCCCCGGCTTTCTGGGTGATGAAGATTCCGCTGCCACCGATTCATTTGCCGCTGGCTCGAATCTGCTTTCGGCGCCGGATTTCACAAGACCCCGAGAGTTTATGGGGAAATCCGTGCCCGAGGTTTTGCTCGAGGGCAACCATGCAAAAATCGCTCGATGGAAAAGAGAAAAAGCTTTGCAATCGACAATGGAGCGACGACCGGATTTGATTCCCCGGGTCGAATTAACCGAAGATGATATAAAAATTCTCGATGAGCTTAAGGAAGCGGCGCATAAAAAAGAGAAATAAATTAGAAAATAAACATCCATGAGACCTGCAAAAATAGATAATCTGTTTGTTTTTTACTGTATGTTCAAGTAACCAACGACTTCAGTCGTGGGTTGGTAACAACCTGAATAATAATAAGCTATCCACTTCGGTGGCTTATGATAGATAGCGAAAGATTTCAACCATTTTAATCAAGAATCGCAATTTTGCAGGTGCAAAAAAAACATCCCCGAAGGAGGGAAAATGAAAAAGCTTGTATTTCTGTCAATATTACTTGTATTTACCGTGATTTTCTCTGCCGAGCAGACATTTCCCAAATTTACACTCGATGATTTCGATGGCAACAGCGTTTCTATCGACAGCATAATGGGCATGGGTAAACCTATTATGCTGACATTCTGGGCGACATGGTGCAAACCATGCTGCAAGGAACTTAATAAATATGTTGAATACTGGGAGAAGCAAAAGAGTGGTCATCAGTATGTTGTAGTCGCTTTATGTGAGGATGGTCCAAGGTCGAAGAGAAAAGCAAAATCGCTTGCAGAAAAACAAAAATGGACAAATTTCATCCTCCTTTATGACAAAGCCGGTCAGGTAAAGAAAAAAGCCGGTGTCGCGGATATCCCAGAGCTTTTCATTCTTCACCCCGATGGCACAGTTTACTATAGGCATATTGGATTCAATACCGGCGACGAGATAGAAACATTTGAAAAACTCGAGGTCTTAATCGAGGAACTCGAAAAAGAGAAAACTCCTCAAGTAAAACCATCTTCACAAAGTAAATAGTAAACCAAACTGACATTTTAGCACAAATAGCTCCGCTGGAGGCGATAATGAAAAATATAAACATTGTTCTTTGGGAGGATTTCACCGCAGATATGTTTTATCCTCTCACACTAACCCGACCTGTTTTTCATCTTCGCACCGGCGTTTTTTCGTTTCTTGAACGAGCAAAATTTTTCTTTCAACCAAAATCCGTTGCCGGGGTATGCCGTTCAAATATATCACCTGTTATCAATTATGAAGGAATTCTTACGGATTTGGATAGTATCGACAGGAGACTTCCGACTCTATTTCTAAATGGGAGAGCCTTTTTCACAAAAAGAGCCGCAACGCATATCATAAGTATAGAAAATGCAACGGTTTTTGTGTCTAGAGGATTACCGGTTGCTCTCTATCTCCCAGCTGGAAACGAAGAATGGAGGAAGTATTTCGAAAATCCCCTCGATAAATCAACTTACCAAAAAATTATGGGTTCTTATGATGCCATCGAACTCGACATACATGTCTTGTCGAGTCTTTGGGAGATAATTTCCTTGAATGGTGAATTTATCTTGGAGGATTTCTTAACTTTTTTCCGGCGACAGGTGATACAATTCACGGGGGATAGCAGAGTCGCTCTCTATAATCCAGACAATATCTATATCAGTCCCGGAGTTAGAACCGATGCTTACGCCGTTCTCGATGCTCGCGAGGGACCGATAATTATCGGCAAGGATGCGCAAATTCATACGGGAGCGTATATCCAGGGACCTGCGGCTATCGGCGTCAACTGTCAGATAATGCCATACACTCGTTTCCGCGAAGAATCTTCAGTAGGTCCAGATTGTAGAATCGGCGGCGAAATCGAGGCATCCATCATTATCGGTCACTCGAACAAGTATCACGATGGTTTTTTGGGGCACTCATATATAGGCGAATGGGTTAATTTTGGTGCATTGACAACGAACAGCGACCTTAAAAACAATTATCATGAAATTCGCGTGGCAATGCCCGGAGAGGATGTCTCAACCGGTCGGAACAAGGTCGGTATATTTGTCGGGGACCATGCCAAATTCGGGATTGGCACATTGATGTCAGCGGGCAGCACTGTCGGTATCAGTGCAAATCTATATGGTGGTGGAACACTCGCAAAATATAATCCATCTTTTATCTGGGGCGGTTATGCGGATGGTTTCAGACATTACGACCTCGAAAAAGCTATCGATACAGCTAAGATGGTCATGAAGCGCCGCGGGAAAAAGATGTTCAGAGCTTATGAACTCGTGATGAGAAGTCATCATGGATATTATGCCGAGGATAGAACGAATTATATTGTCAAGAATTCCGGGAATAAATGATTCATTAGATAGTTTTGATGCGAATTGTCATTCCCATGAAACCTTTCCTCGCAAAACTGGGAAGTAGAAATTCAGCATCCCTTATTGTCATTCCCGCGAATGCGGGAATCCAGTGAGGCTATAAAGGATATGGATTCCCAATAGGGGTCGGGAATGACAAAACCGAAAATGTTACTTGACCAATTACAATTTCGTTTATGCCCTTTGGGGATTCACAATCAACTCAATCTGGAAAAAAAATATGCCAAAGGTTTTAATGACAGGCGCCACCGGTTTTATCGGAAGCCACACTGCTGAACTTCTTCTAAAAAAACAGTATTCCGTTGATGCAATTATCCGCAATGAGAAGCGAATAGAAGCGCTTCCCGAAGGCATCGAGCCTATTGTCTGTTCGCTTTTTGAACCGAATGCGATACTGGAGAAAATCAAGGAAGTAGAATATTTCATTCATATTGCCGGTGCAACTAAAGCGCGGAAACCTGTGGATTTCTACAACATCAATGCAGAAACCACAAAGAAATGGCTCGAAGCTATTGAAAAGCATGCGGTGAAGATGAAGAAATTTGTATTCATAAGTTCGCAAGCTGCAACCCGCCCTTCGTATATCCCAATCGATGAAACAATCGAATCCGCTCCTCTCACGGATTATGGCGCAAGCAAACAAAAAGCCGAAGAATATGTTCGCGAATTTATTCCGAGAATTCCCATAACGATAGTCCGCCCACCGGCTGTGTATGGCCCGCGGGATAAAGATATTTTCTTCTATTTCAAGCTCGCAAGTTTTAAGCTGTTGCCGCTTGTTGGTAAACCAGACAGACCATTTTCAGCTATATATGTGGAAGACCTTGCCGAAGCGATAATCCTCGCAATGGAGCATCCCGAATCGACCGGCGAGATATTTTTTGTAACCGATGGTGAAATCCACACATGGCGCAGTTTTGCTGAGGAAATCGGCAAAGCAGTGGGCGGGAAAAAATTAAAAATTCGCTTACCCGGCACGGCATTGTGGCTCGCCGCGACAATCGATGAATTCATTTCATTCATAATCCGCAGACCAGCATTGCTGTCGTTTCAAAAAGTCAAAGAACTTCTCGCTGCATGGGTGGCGGATAGCTCGAAGATAGAAGAAAAACTAGGTTTCAAGCCAAAATATGACCTTCCAACAGGCGCCAAAAAAACCGCGCAATGGTATCGTGAAAATGACTGGATTCGGTGAGCGGTTTACTCTAAGCGAAACCGGAGGATGAGCAGTTGGTGGTGGTCGGTTCATAGCAACGGACAAAGAACAACTGACTAGGGACAATTAAAAGATTCTGCAAAAAGTTCTTTCCAATTTGCTCTTAAATTGTAAATTCAAACAAAATTGCGTTTTGCCAAAATCGTTAATCATGTAATCGACAACGGACAATCTTTTTATTATCAAAGTTATCTGTTTTTCCAAATGTTCTCTATAGCTGAATTACATAGGATTGGGGAAGCAACGGATACCCGACAATGAAAAACGGACAACCGAGAAAGGAGGAATTTCATGTGTGGAATAGTTGGATATGTAGGTTATCGCGAGGCTATATCAGTTCTTGTCGATGGGTTAAAACGGCTCGAATATCGAGGTTACGATTCCGCTGGACTTGCGCTAATCCAAAATAATGAGCTAATCACGATAAAACGCAAAGGCAAGATTTCGCATTTGGAGGCCGAACTTACCGCACAGGAATTCGATTCCGCCATAGGTATCGCTCATACGCGCTGGGCAACACACGGCGAACCTTCGGATATAAACGCACACCCACACACCGATTGCACGGGCAAAATCGCAGTGGTTCATAATGGAATAATCGAGAATCACCGTGCGCTGAGAAAATTTCTCGAGTCGAAAGGGCATAAACTCACAACCGAAACCGACACTGAAGTTATTGCGCATCTTTTCGAGGAGATGCTCGAGGTTACCGATGATTTCGAGGAAGCATTCAGATTAGCGCTGCTCGAAATCGAGGGAACCTACGGCATCTGCGTTTTGTTCCTCGACCAACCGAATAGAATTTATGCGGCTCGCCATGGAAGTCCACTTCTTATCGGCGAAGGCGGGAACGAACGGATTATCGCATCCGATGCCACTGCGGTGATTCGATATACCGATAGGGTAATTTATCTCGACGAGGGCGAATATGCGATTGTAACCGGCGATTCGTTCGAGATAAAGAACTTGCAGCGTGAGCGTATCGAGCCGAAGATTGAAAAAATAACTTTTTCCATTCATGAACTAGAAAAAGGCGGCTTCGACCATTTCATGTTAAAAGAAATTTTCGAGCAGCCGATAACTCTTCGCAATGCATATCGCGGGCGGCTGAAAATCGAGGAGGGTACCGTAAGATTGAACGGTCTAAAGCCGTTTCACGAGATGTTAGCGAATGCCGCTCGAATAGTAATAACAGCTTGCGGCACAAGCTGGCATTCTGCGCTTATCGGCGAGTATCTTATCGAGGAACTGGCGCGAATTCCGGTCGAGAGCGAATATGCATCCGAATTCAGATATCGAAGTCCCATCCTTTCGCAAAAATCGCCCGTGATTTTAATTAGCCAATCAGGCGAGACCGCAGATACATTAGCAGCACTCAGGGAAGCGAAACTTCATGGCGCGCCTGCGTTTGGTATAGTGAATGTGGTCGGTTCCACAATTGCGCGGGAGACCGATGCCGGCGTTTATATCCATGCCGGACCCGAAATCGGTGTCGCATCGACAAAGGCTTTTACATCGCAAGTTATGACACTGTCACTGCTCGCAATTTTGCTCGGAAGAATGAAAGGACTTCCGGGTGAACGCGGAAAGCAACTCGTTAATGAACTGGCGCTCATTCCGGATAAAGTTCAGCAAATTTTGGAGCGTGAAAAGGAGACAGGCGCAATCAAAAAGCTTGTCGAGCAATATATGGACAAATCCAATTTCCTGTATCTCGGTCGCGGATACAATTTTCCGGTCGCACTAGAGGGCGCATTGAAACTCAAGGAGATTTCATATATCCATGCCGAAGGTTACCCCTCCGCAGAGATGAAACACGGTCCAATCGCATTGATAGATGAGAATATGCCGACAGTCTTTGTTGCCACCCGCGACCCGCTGTATCAAAAGATTTTGAGCAATATCGAGGAAGTGCGTTCACGCGGCGGAAAGATCATAGCTGTAGCAACCGAGGGTGATGAAGAAATAAAAAGGCTCGCCGAACACGTTATCTATATCCCGGATACTGAGAGTATTTTTACTCCCATACTATCGGTAATACCGCTTCAGCTTATTGCATATCATATCGCAGTACTTCGCGGATGCAATATCGACCAGCCAAGAAATCTGGCAAAAAGCGTAACTGTGGAATGAATCATTTGGTATTGGATAATTACCAAATGATAAAATGCTCAATCATAATAATTATCTTATCAGCGCTATTTTCCTGACAACACTGCAATTCCCAGATTTTACACGAACCAGATAAACACCGCTTGGAATCGATTCATCGGGTTGCCAGATGAATGTGTGACTGCCAGTCGTTTCGACTCCACTCAACAACCGGGGAGTATCAGGCACTGAGCGTAGTCGAAGTGTCCCCAGCAAATCAAATATCTCAATCTGTACGGGCGTTTCGCGAACCGCCCCGACATTCACGGAGACGCGGACAGATGAATTGAATGGATTCGGCGAGATATTCAGAATTATTTTATCCCGCACAGGATTTTTACTTGCAATATCGAGTGGCGATGTCGAAATCCACATAACCGCATCCGCCATGACAACTCCCTCGTCGTCGTACCGGTCGTTTAGCTCGACATAGCCGTCCGTTCCGACATCGAAATAAAACAATCCGAGATAATGCCATTCGCAGCCGGAGCCTTGCTGATTGACAAAAACGGTGTCATTATCCGTGCTTACAATATTCACGAGGATATTATCGCTTCTGTTTGAGCCTGCAATCCACATCATATAAACCTCGAAAGAATCGGGATATGACAAAGTCGGAGTCCATCGCGCCCAGGCAAGCTCACCGCCGGAGTTGCAGTATTCGTAATCGCTGTCCCATGCAAGTTCCGGCGACCATGTTCCCTCGAACCATGTTCCTCCCTCGGTGAAACCGGCATCGCCGTTATCGACGATAAATGTATCGGCATCTCCAGCCGGTTCATAAAGCCTGTTATAGACAGTATCGCGAATCGATGGTATTTCGGGATGGAAATTTCTACCGGGACATGCTGTCGATGCCGATGTCCAGTCCTTATGCCCGAGTATGCAGGGGGCATCCTGTTCGTAACCGGGGTCGCCGTTCCATGCGGTTCCATACGGATCGATATCGCGCTGTGAGCATTTCCAGGTGATGAGGTCGTAAATAGCGGGCCAGGTCGGTTCGTGGATATAAATGCCCTCCTCATCGAAATTGCCCATAACCGAAAAGCCCATCCCATTAGCGTTATGATACGATACCTGTGCGGGACGCACATCGAGACTAGATGGGTTGGCTGTATATCGTCCGTGGTAGATGTTTCCGAGATGGTCGAGAACGAAATTATATCCGATATCGTTCCAGCCGCGTGTTAGAACATGATAACTCCAGATATTTCGCATTTGTGCACATGGGTCGGCAGGGGTTGGGGTAGCGCCGGCGGTATGATGAACCGTTACATGCGTAATTACGGTATAATAAGTCGGTGTTCCAGTGTTAAAAGTATCAGGTACAGCGCAGTTCCAACCTGTCGGACCGCGTGGAACATATTCCGGCATGGGCCAATCGACAATGCTTTCCGGGATAACTGTTCTCACCTCATAATCCGTCCAGCCGCAATCCATGAACACAAATTCGATGCCTTCGACAATCGGTTTCAGTTCTTCGGTTCCGAAAAGAGTTAATGATGTTCGATAATACTTGGCAGGGGGTTTGTCGGTGTAGTATGGATTCGAGTAAAGATAGCCATCATGGAAACCTTCCTCATCATTCGGTTCGATTTCCCAGTCCGTTATTGGACCTATCCACTTTTCGCCATCATACGACCAGAAAATTTCCGCGAAAATAGATGTTCCCCCGGGCAGCTCACCTCTAATCCTCAAGCCAAAACCGGTCAGGTCATCCAGATTTGCTTTAACAGCGCTGCTATAGATTGTTCCTAAAAGATGCCCTTTAGCGATTGAAATATCCCCGGTAAATGGTTTATCGATGTTTTCATTAAAACTGAATGGAGCGGATACATATTCCATAGGATATGGCAATTCTAATGCAACGATTGCGGCTGTAATCAATATTGTCAGAATAAATACTTTTTTCATAGCGTTTTCTCCATGGTTGTTTCTAATATCAATACTATTGAGAATTGAATGATAATCAAGGACTCTTTTAAAAATATTATTATTTACAGTTTTTTTACACTAATATAAGTTGACAGAATGAAATGAGACAAATATCTTTATTAAAATCAATTTAAACTGGAGGGAGATATGCGAGCAAGGACTTGTCTTTTCTTGGTTTTTGCAATGTTTTTAAGCATCGGTTCATTTATCTATGCCGATTCGGTAAATAACAAAGATGTTGAGATTGCAGGTATTAAATTCATCCGAAAAGGAATGACCCGCAGTTTTACAGAAATTCTCGAAAATGAATTCGATTTGCGGATTTCATGTACCGAGGATACCGGCGTGGTCGATATTGTCTTTGTTCTCGACACAACAGGCAGCATGTCGGGATATATCAACGATGCCGTTGACCACATGATTGAATTCGCTGAAGTCATGGATTCTTTGGGATATCGGTCTGCTTTTGGTATCGTTACTTATGGCGATGGATACCATTTCCCTCATGGAACAACTCTGACCGAGGATATCGACACGTTCGTAGCCTGGGTTGACCCGATAGGTTCCTCGGGCGGCGCCGATGCCCCCGAGACAGCTCTCGATGCTATTATGGGCGCTGTTGACAATTACGAATGGCGAATCGGAGCGCTTAAAGTAATTATACTCCTCACCGATGCTTGTTTCTGTCAATACGGTGAAGATTGTGCACAATGCATATCAGCATATACCGGTGATGAAGTTGCCACCACACTTCTCGATAATGGATTTATGTTCTTTGGAGTAACTGAATCAGATTTATCATGCAGTTATTGCGCCGACGAGACATATAGTGAATGGTGGGTTCATACAATCTCCGATTCCACAGGAGGTTCTTGGTTCGATATCGAAGATAGCTTCTCGGGAATATATGCTGCCCTCGTTGGACTGCTCGGTACATTTAATGTTATCCAGCTCGATGTTGTCAACAATACCGACCATGAGATAGATTCGGTAGTGGCATATCTTGATTATGGTTCATGCATCACGCTTCTATACGGTGATGTGATGCAAATTCGTGAAGGTATAGCTGTTGGTGAAACCGTGTCTATATACTGGCGTGTTGATTTTGCCACAGGCTGTGAGGGTCCCGAAGGATGCTTTACAATCTATATTTCATCTACCGATACCTCTATCATAACACCAGATCCGGCATTGGGCTGTATGTATATTCAACCTTGTTGGTGCTCGCCGGTGGTAGCCGAGAATATCACACCGGAGGTGGGTGTTTGGAGCGCATGCGACCCACAGCCGATTCAAATTGGAATCTATGACGATGATGACGGTGTGAATGAAGAAACAATCATCATGAATCTTAATGGTGTTGAACTGGAATATCCCGCACCGAGATTGACATTTGCCGACGATACACTGACTTATATGCCCGACCCGGATGAATTCAGCTCGGGTGATTCTGTTTATTACGGATTGCTCGATGTTGAAGATATGGCATCATGCACACTCGATGCGCCTGTTTCCGGATGGTTCCTGGTTGACCTCGACCCACCGATTCTTGAAAATGAAGAACCTGAAGACAGTCTGCTTTCAAGCGGCTCGCCTACCGATATTGCTATCGACCTCGATGACATTCATGCAGGTCTCGATGAGGAAACAATATATATGGTTATCAACGGCACGGACTCATTTACACTCGACAGCGCTGCATTGACTTACGATTCTGGAAGACTGCATCTCGACCCAACAGGCATATACTCATGGGGAATGGGCGATACGGTCCAGGTTTGTGTTTACGCTTCCGACATCGTGAGTAATGAATATTGTGGACCGAACAGCAGCGAGTATTGCTGGTTCTTTATGATAGACGAACTGTTTCTTTTCTTCGAGGACACAATTGTCCATGCCGGAGATGATATTACATATTCACTTCAAGCGCTTGAACCCGCAAGATTTTCGATTACAAATTACGAGCTATGGGTAAAATACAATCCCAATGTGGCTACTTTGAATGCCGTTATAACATCCGGTTCGGCATCCGATGGCTTTGCAATGGTATGGGATACGACAGGCGGTATGCTTCATATCGAGGCTTCCAACTCGTCCCCTGTCGGTGTGAGCAACGATTACATCTTTTTAGATATTCACATCAACGATGATGTTTCCGGCGGCGCTTTCACAGCGATGCAGCTTACCGATGCAACTTTTGACAGCGGTAGAGTCAGCTACCGGTCTGAAGATGCGATGATACTTGTCGAGTGGGACCAGCAGCCATGGCTCCACGACCTAATTTTCTATGCCTATGACGGCGAGGGAGAGTATCTCGAATATGAGTATCTCACAATTGGCTGCAATGCATCTGCGGATGAAGGTTTCGACCCTGAATATGACATTATCAGCACGCCGCCGTGGCCATCCAAGACCGAGGTCTATATCGAGCTTATCGACCCTCTTTATCCCTCTTTCACACGCTTACAGAGAAGTCTGAAAAATCTCTATGAGATGCCTGTAATCTGGAGGATAATCACAGTCGATGAACCCGGTTCGCTGTGGTGGAATCCGAACCATTTCCCGCCGGGTGTTATTACGCTTAACGGATATATCGATATGAAGAGAGATTCGTTCTATTTCTATGCTGCAAATGAAACATTGATAATTATGTTCTCACAACCCGGTATCGATGTCGGCGATTTTGGCGGATGTCCGGGATGGAATCTAAAATCGCTTCCCACAGCTATCACCGTTCCCGGATGGACAAGCGGTATCGAGGAGATAATATTCGGTCCACTCGAATATGACGCTCGCACAAAGACATGGGTCAGGAATGACCCGCCAAGAATGGGTTTCGGATTCTGGGTATATTCACTGAACGAATTCAATGTCGATATTGGCGGAATTCCTATCACATCGGTTTCTGTCCCGGTTTATCAGGGTTGGAATTTTGTCGGTTCCGTTTCAACTACTGCGACTTATGAAACAGACCCACCGGGGATAATAAACACAAGCGGAGGGGTATATGAGTTCGATTGCGAACTGCAAACATATATCCCGGCAACAATACTGACGATAGAACCCGGAAAGGGATATTGCGTATTCTGTTTCGAGGATGGAATTTTGACTATTACTCCATAATCGAGTTCTGAAATAATGAATATTGGAAGCCCCGGATAAGTTAAATCATTCGGGACTTCCACAGAATAAACATGCTTTTTGTTTGACACGCAGCTTGTTGGCATTATCTTCTTTCTTAGAAGTATTACTTGAAAAATATTCTCACATCTTTTCTTCTTTTCCTGCTTCTTGCGGGCGTTGTTTTTGCCAACCGCATCATCGCAAAGGACTCAACACCCGGTGGCATTTACATCGTCGGTCCAGATGTATCACCAGATTCAACTGATTTGACTTTGCTATATTATTCGCCGGATGCAGGTTCAACATTAGTTATTAGAGATACTCTTGATTGGACACTTTTCCCGGTATTTGGTATTGCCGCTGATGTCACTGAAGGCATTGTTTATCTTTCTAGAACAAGTCCAGCAAATGATGGTTTATGGGTGAGCTTTGATGGAGGAATAAACTGGGAGAATAGAGGAGATTATCATAGTGGCATACCATATTCAGGTAATATAGCAGGAGAAATTCTTATGGGTATTGCAATGTTTAGCACGGACTATGGTGTTTCTGCCTTTGCGGGTGCAGGACAAGGTTTACCAATACCTCTTAATATTTTATTTGCGGGGGGAGGAACAGAACAGGGTGAATCATATTTCATTAACACCGGTGGCTGGCTTTATCGGGGTTGGGAATATGCAGATACTTTTATACTTATGAACCGGGTTACTATGTTTGTAACAGTTGGAAATTTACCAGGAGAACTTTGGGGTATACAAGGCATAAGTAATGATAGTATTTTCTGGAGTGCATCGCATGGTTCAACTTTCACTTTTCTCTTACCCGTTCCAATGTCATTGTATATCGATTATTTAGAACCAGACCAATGGGATTTCATACGGGGTTATATATCAGGTTCTTTGTTCATCTGTAGAGCTGATTACGATACCTGGTTTCGAGGTGGTTTTATCAAAATTTGCTATACAGAGAATTTTGGCGATACTTTTGTTTGCGTAACGCATGACGCTAGTGGTGTGAGATTTGATACCATTTTAAAAGTTAATGAAATCAAAGCAGAACCGAGAGATTATTCAATTAATGCATATCCAAATCCTTTTAATTCAACAATTATAATTACAGTGAATAAACCAACAATTATTGAAATTTTCGATATTTCCGGGAAGTGCGTCCACGAATCAAGTGAAAAAAACAACTATTTTGAATGGACACCAAATAACCTGCCCGGCGGAATTTATCTGATAAAGGTTGTTGATTCATGCGAAATGAAAAAAATTATATATCTAAGATAGGGAGCTAAAATGAAGTATGTAATCCTTTTTTCTACAATTATATTATCGGTCGTTTCTGCATATCAATCCGGTTGGTATGGCATTTCCTCACAGAGTGAGGAAAAAGTATCAAAAACGGATGAAAAAGTTTGAAAAACGCATGAAAGAGTATTACCGATTGGCACGGAAACTGCTCTACTCGTACTTCCGATGACAAGGGCTTATGATTCTAATATATAATCCTTTCTTGGGGCAGCTTTTTTCTGGATGCCTATGCAAGCGCCTTCTCAATTTTCTCCGCCAGCGCCATCATAATTTTTGCCGATTCCGTATCGGGATGTTTGATAACATACGCTTCACCTTCCTCGCCGCTGTGCATTAGGTCTTCCTCGATTGGTAATCTTCCTAAAAACGGGACGAGCAAATCCCCGGAGGCTTTTTCGCCACCGCCGGTTTTAAAGATATCGGAACGCTTACCGCAGTGAGGACAAATAAAACCGCTCATGTTCTCGACAATCCCGATAACATCGACACTGAGCATCTGTGAGAATTTTACTGTTTTTCGAGCATCGAGAAGAGCCACATCCTGAGGAGTGGTTACGATAATCGAGCCGTTCAGGTCGGGTATAAGCTGCGCCACCGAAAGCGGTTCATCGCCTGTTCCCGGCGGCGAATCGATTACCAGCCAATCGAGTTCACCCCAGTTAATATCGCTTAGAAATTGCTTTATCGCTTTCATTTTCAATGGACCGCGCCAAATTACAGGCTGGTCGGGATTCTCGAGAAGTGATGACATCGTAATTACTTTGACGCCGTTTTTGTCGATAGGTTCGACCGATTGGTCCTTATTAACTGCAAGCGGGATTCCCTCGATTCCTGTCATTCGTCCGATAGAAGGTCCGTGGATATCGACATCCAGAATTCCGACTTTCTTCCCGATTTTGTTAAAAGCATAAGCAAGGTTCGTTGCAATAGTGCTTTTGCCAACACCACCCTTGCCGGAGATAACAATAATTTTATTCTTTATTTTGGACATCCGGTCTTTGATTTTTAAATCTTCCTCGCCCATTCCGGGAAGGTTCTTCTTTTCAGTCTTTTCGTCGTTCATTTTGCACCTCGAAAATTGGTTAAATTAGTTGAGAATGATAATAAGCAAATGCCTAAATTGTGCAAGCTTTTTATCGAAAGTTTTTTATTAAATCTTTACCCTCCGCAGTTCCAATGATGTTAAACCTTCAATGCTTTGACCAGCAGGAATTGGCTTATCAAATTCTTCCATTCATCTTGCCCGATTTTCCCGCTGATAGCATCGATAAGTTCACCACCATCGGCAATTGTCTCTCCAACACCTTCCTCGACATTTGTATGCAATCTGTCGAGTTCGCTGCCCAACCATGCTATCGCTTTTTCCCCCTGTAGCATAGATTCAGCTCTTTCCTCGAGATTCCCCGGCTTAATCTCGAGAACCCATCCGGTTTTTTGAGGATCACTGTTCAGCATTGACAGGTCATCAGATAATTTGCGATTTATCTCGATAACCTCGCCATCGATAGGAGATAGCAGGTCGATACTCCATGAATCGATTATAACCTTCCATGCAGGTTCTTTTACTTTGAGGATTGTTCCCACCTCGGGAAGCTCGATACCGGAAATATCGCCCAGCAGGTTTTGCGAGAAATCATCCAATCCAATTCTTATAACATCTTCACTTTTCACTTGCATCCATGTATGCCACTGAGAATAATACAGGTCTCTGAGAATAGCGAATCCATGAATAAGCACCGGTTCCCGAAGCCATTTTTTCTCGGCTCCAAGGCACTGAAACCTGTATGGGCATACCGGACAATTAAGAACTTTGCAAAGTTTCGACCAGTATGCCGGGAAGAAATCGGCGCTGCCTTTGAGAGAAGGCTCCGGCTTATACTCCGGTTTTGCTTGCGGCGCTTCTTCTGGTGCGACATCGACTCGCGCAACTTCACGATAGGTCGAGCAGTTACAATGTTCTTCTCCAAGGCAAATACTTTCCTCACCCGAATTGGGAATCATTTTTCGGATAGGATACGCCTTGCAATATCTCACTACCACTTCTTCAATAAATGGGCACTTCATTTTGAACCTCCGCGTTTTGGTTTTTTGTACTTGTGCTCATTCTAAACATATTTTGTGCCAAAAAAATGGGCAAAGGCATAATCCTTTGGATTGCATATAGATACATGAATGATGGTTGTGATGAGTTATGGCTCGAAGAAGAATTGTGTGGTATTATTCGACACTAATAAGGTGCAGTGTGTGGAGATATTCAACAGTATAATACTGGAACGGTTTGTACAATACTCACGACTTAAGTCAAGAGCTATTCCCTGTCTATCCCATACTTCTTCATCTTATTGTAAAGAGTGGTTCTATCTATCTCGAGGATACCCGCCGCTTTCTTTATATTCCAATCGGATGCTTCCAATACATGCAGTATATGGATTTTCTCGATTTCATCGAGCGACAGGCTGGCTTCTTCAACTATCGATGCGTGCGCTGTTTTACCGGGCGCTGCTTTTATCGAAGGGGGTAGTTCATCAGAACCGATAAAGTTGTTTTTAGCAATAACAACAGCCCTTTCGATAATGTTCTCAAGCTCCCGGACATTCCCGGGGTAATTGTGCTGAAGCAAGAGAGCGAGCGCATCCTCATCGACAAAGGCAATTTCCTTCTTATTCTCGATATTGTATTTATGCAAAAAATGAGTAACCAGAAGCGGGATGTCTTCCTTTCGTTCGCGCAACGGGGGCACATCGATTGTTACAACATTCAGCCGATAGTACAGGTCTTCGCGGAATTGTTCATCCTTAACCAGCGCCTCGAGATTCTTATTTGTAGCTGAGATAATGCGCACATCCACTTTGACAGGTTTGGAACCACCGATACGGCAGAATTCTTTCTCCTCGATAACACGCAGCAAATGCGCCTGCGTTTTCGGACTCATATCACCGATTTCATCGAGGAATAATGTGCCTTTATCCGCAAGTTCAAATTTGCCTTTCCGCTGTGCGACCGCACCTGTAAAAGCTCCCTTTTCGTGTCCAAATAGTTCCGATTCAAGCAATGTTTCCGGTAATGCAGCGCAGTTAACCGCAACAAACGACATCTCGTCTCTCGGGCTTTCTGAGTGGATCGCGCGGGCAATAATCTCCTTACCGGTGCCGCTTTCACCAAGTATCATTATGGTAGAATTGCTCCGTGCCACAGTTTTAACAAGCATAAGAACTTCCTGCATCTTGTTGCTTTTGCCGATAATATCCTTGAATTGATATCTCCGTTTCAGTTCCTGACGTAAAAATAAATTTTCCTTGAGAAGCTTCTGGTGAGCTATAATGTTTCTTATAATAAGGTCGATTTCCTCGGGATTGAATGGCTTTACGATATAGTCGTAAGCGCCTTCTTTCATTGCTTCAACAGCAGTATCAACCGTTGGATAGCCAGTGATAATAATGATTGGCAATTCCTTATCGATTTTCTTCACCGCCATCATCACCTCGATACCATCCATACCACGCATTTTCAAATCGACAAGAAGTATATCCCACTCTTTTTCTCTGACTTTATCGAGCGCTTTAGCGCCGTCCTCAACAGCTTCAACATAATATCCACTTTCATTCAGCCAATCGGATAACGATTCCCGGATAACCAATTCGTCATCGACAATCAGTATTCGTGTTCGCTCAATCATAACTTTCTCCTTAATACTCTAAGACAGCTTTCGCAAAATGTGTCTTTCTTTACATCGATATCTCGAACCGCATTTGAAAAGTGCATGGCACAATTACTATTATGGCAGTGCACCATTCCGAATGTATGTCCTAATTCATGAACGATTTCCTTGCTTAATCTCTCGAACAATATAGTATCATTTCGAGGTAATCTGTAGTATTCCTGTCTCAAGCGATGTGTTGATACAACAGCCGCCTTGCCATCGAGCTGTGCCTGCCCAAAAACAAATGTTAAAATGGGAATAAATAAATCAACAGGTGTTATTCCTATTATTTTGGTTGCGTTTTCCGGGCATAATTCCAATACTCTCTTCAGTATTTCAGTGGATAGATACTGGCATCTTTCCGTGTCGAAAGCCTGCTCTGGAATTTCTTCATAATCCAATACATTGCAAATGTAATCGAATCGTTTTTCTATTGTTTTCCTGGCAACTCCAAGCATCTCTTTCGTAATATCGCCAATTGGCAGCACATAAATAAAATTCATAATCCTATTTAGTGGAAAACCTTATATTGAATGTTGTTCCTTTCCCGGTAGCGCTTTTCACAGTTATACGTGCATGATGCGATTTAAGAATTCTTTCAACAATTGAAAGACCAAGCCCGAGTCCAATGCTTTCCTTACCGCCTTTTGTTGTGAATAACGGATTGAATATTTTGTGAATGTTTTGTTGAGGAATACCGCATCCTGTGTCGGAAACACTCACTATGACAAAGCACTCCTTTCCGGGTGTGCCTTCCGCAGTAGTACTGATAATGAGCTTTCCACCATCTGACATGGCTTGTATCGAATTCAGCATAAGATTTAAAAAGACCTGCTGCAACTGTCCAAAATCTCCTCTTATTTCAGGAAGATCGCTCTTTCCCGTTCTCTCGACCTCGATATTCCCAGTTTTCAACTGGTCGGTCAAGAGCAGCAGACTCTGGTCGATTACTTCGTTTATATCGATAGGGATAATTTCCGGTTCCTTCCGCCGCGAAAAATCTAATAGATTTTTTACAATACGACCTATGTTTATTGTTTCACGCTCCATTATAGACAAGTATTTGAGAAATTCTTCATGTTGCGAAGAGTCTTGCTTCATTTTCTTTGAAATTAACTTGATATAAGTCAATATACCGTTTAGCGGATTGTTCACCTCATGAGCCACACCGGCAGCAAGCTGCCCCAACACTGCAAATCTATCCGATTCCATAAGCTGGTTTTTAAGCGCACTAAGTTCACTTATATCACGGAATATCTCACACATACCAACTATTTCTCCGGTGTTATTTCTCAAGGCAAAAGCCGTGATATTCACCGGTATCGGTTTACCATCCTTACCATGAATTTCAACATCCGTCCTATAAGTAGAACTTCCACGTTTCATTATGCCATCGAAAGGGCAGCAAGTTTCACACATAACGCAGTTCAATATGTCTTTGCAGTTCTTCCCCTTTACATCATCCAGACAAAATCCTGTTATCCACACCGCAGATTTGCTGAAAGAGGTTATTCTTTTCTCTTTATCAATAGTAAAGACTCCTCCCTGCATGTGACCGAGTAATCCCTCAAGAAAAGGTTTCGCCATGGAAAAATCGAGACCTACTGCATCATTCACGGATTTCTTTTTCTGCTTTTTATCCATTCTATTTAATACTTTTATTGCAATAATCTATAAAAATATTGACACACATATATTATAATAATTTTCAGTCTGTGCAAGCTTCTTTTTCAGTCGTCGGTCATCAGTCATCAGGCTGGTTGATATTCATCCCGGGTACATTCCTTTTTGCCTCGATGAGAATCTTGTTTATGTTAGTGGAAACAAATATCCCTTTCTCAATAACCTTTCGTCCCGCCACAATAACAGTGTCAACATTATCCGGTGAAGCGCTGTATAAAATTCTTGCAAAAATATCTTTCGACAGTGGTCCTATCGTTTGCAGTCTATCTAAATCGAGAATAATGAGGTCGGCATATTTTTCCGGTTCTATCCTTCCAGATGGGATCCCAAGCGAGTCGGCGGCATCTGCGGTAACCAAACCGAGAATCTTCTCGGCAGATACTGCACTTGCACCGTGTTTGCTTTTTTGCAGAAGCGCCGCTAGCCTGATATCGTGCCAGATATCGAGACGATTATTACATGCCGCGCTATCCGAGCCGAGCATAACTTTTATACCCGTATCAATCATTTTAGTGATATCGGCAATACCTGAAGCAAGTTTCATATTCGATGACGGGCAGTGAAGTACAGCGGCGCCGGAATCGCGAAGTATGCCGTATTCATTTTCCGCGAGATGCACACAGTGAGCGATGAAAGTTTTTTCATTCAATGCACCGAGTTTATGTAGGGCTTCAATTTCACCAACGCCGTATTTTTCACGGAATTTTTTGGCTTGCGTTAATATTTCCGAGGCTTGAGTATGGATTCTAATTTTATATTTCTCGGAAAGCTCGACAATTTTTTTCCACATCGATGGACTGACAGCCAGCAAAAATCTCGGGCAAAGCACATATTCAACAAGCGGCTGGTTATGAAATTTGAATATCATCTCTCTGGCGTTCAGCATTTGCTTTTCGGATATCGGCAGGTTTTTTGCCGGCGCCCAAATCTGGTGATTATCAGCAATCACCATGCCGGAAAAAAGTCGTAATCCCAAAGTTATAGCGGCATCGAAAATGACATCCTGATGGCTAAACCCGCCCATATCGAGCGCGGTTGTAACTCCCGATTTCAGTAGTTCGGCAACACCGAGCCTTACACATGCGAACATGGAATTGTAATTGTGCCCGAGTTCATAAGGGATAATTCGCTTTTCGAGCCAATCCGAACGTTCGAGGTCTTCCGCAAAACCTCGTGCGAGTGTCTGGCAAAGATGTACATGTCCCTGAATAAGACCGGGCATCACGATTTTGCCCGTAGCATCGATAATTTTATCACCGAGCGATGGCTCGATAGAACGGTCAACAGCTTCGATTCTATCCCCGACTATCGAGATATCGCCCTCGAAAATACCGAGCTGCGAGAAAGTCAATAGCTTACCGTTTTTTATTAGAATACCCATTTTTCCTTTGGTTACCAGTCTATTCTATGTATAGGATTCGATTAGTCAATATATTTTCACAAAAATGGCAAGATATTTCCCGATTGTTTTACTCAGGTTGTCCATAATCGCTGGATTGCTTTGACCGCATTCGATACGCCATCTTCGTTGCGGATTTTTTCACCGATTGCCTTTGCGCCGATATTTATATCTCGATTGTCGAGAGTGGAATCGATTGCGTTTGCCAATTTTTCGGCATTTAGCTTTTTACGTGGGATGGGTCTAGGTCCGATACCCAGTTTGAAAATCTGCATAGCCCAGAAATTCTGGTCGGCGAAAAATGGAATGAGCACTGATGGCACACCGGCGCGAATACCAGCGCCGGTGGTTCCGGTACCGCCGTGATGTATAACCATCGAGACTCGCGCAAAAAGCCAGTCATGCGGGACAAAATCGACCTTGAATACACGGTCTGGCAAATCGATATTGCTGATTCCGCCCCAACCTGTAGCAAGAATAGCCCGTTGCCCGGTGCGTTCAAGAGCATCCAGAATAATATTCGTGATTTCGAGCGGGCTGCGACTGCTCATGCTGCCAAAACCGATGTATATCGGCTGAACGCCGGATTCGAGAAAATCCCGAAGTTCAACCGATGGCTGCCAATCATCCTCGCGATTGAAAAACCAGTATCCTGTTACATCTATCCAGTCTCCCCAATTCGTCGGCTTTGGGCAAACCAAATGGCTATAGCCGTAAATGATGGGATTGTCCGGGTGTATTCCTTCCCAGAATGACTGCTTCATCGGCTTTGGGGGTAATCCCAGTATTTCACGCCTGTCTTCCGCAAGCACCCTGTGAAAAAGTAACCAGAAGATTTGTTTGCTTACAGAATATGTCATTCGATTATAGCGTCCACCCAATCCGGCGAGCATCAACGGCGCCATGAAACTCGGGAAATCCGCTGTCGGCGTCATCGGCTGCAAATATGCACCGATAGCTTTGATACCGAGTTTCTCGGCAATGCTGATTCCCGGAAGCGCACCGAGTATCGAAAAGATTATCATGTCCGAATCGCGGCACGCCTCGTAAGATTCTAGCAATATCCGTCTCGTGAACGGACGAACCAGCGAACGAAAGTACCTGAAGAATTTTATTGGATTAGCGCTCGATTCCAGCCATGACTGACCCTCATCACCCTCGAGGACATCTCTCGGATTTAGACTGATATTCGAGAAATCGAGTCCCTGCTCGAGTATGAGCTTTTTGAAATTATCATGCGTTGCAATGCGCACCGCATAACCGATCGATTGCAGTTCCTTGCCGAGAGCAATATATGGCAGGACATCGCCGGTCGAGCCATAAGTTAGAATTGTGATATTGCGATTCATATTATATATGTCCGTAGTCCGTTGTCGGTTGTCAGTTGTCGGCATCCAGAATTTCCCGATTATCTTACATATACTACGCGCGTTGTTACAGTCCGTTCATCTTCTGTTGTTGCCCGCACGAGATAGATGCCTGATGAGATAGATTCGTCAGGTGCCCAGATGTAGATCCCCTGAGTCGATGCTGATGCATCGCCTCTGTTCCCCTTAATAAGGGGGACAAATGAAGATGGCTTGCCATCCGAATAGGGCATTACGACATTCCCCCGCAAATCGTATATTTCCACCTGTAAAGGTGATTCATGAATCGACCCTACATCCACCGTTATCATGCACGATGAATTAAACGGATTCGGCGAAATTTCTAGCGAATATGTGCATTGTCTCTCGATAGGAATATCCGTTCCAGAATAAAAAAAAGTATCGATTGCCGATAAGCTTTCACCTTCAGTTGTAAAAATGACTAGTCGAACCAGAAAATCCTCATCATGAATAGTCCATTCGCAGGTTCCGAGTGTATCATTAAAAATCTGCTCGGTGGAATCGCTAATCAAGTGCCAATCGATTGAGCACATTTCAGACCAATATAAAGAATAATAACTGAATTCAATGTCGCTGAAAGGACCGACATCGAGCCATGCATCGCCGATAATATGAAAACCCTCGATTGTATCTATTGCGGCAAACATCACCAATGCAGTATCCATAGCATACGGTAGCGTGTCGAACTCACAATTTGAACATAGCATTTTCGAACTCTGGTGAGCAATGTTCGTTATTTGAGCAATTCCCGGACGACAGGGTGTAATCCATACATTCTCGAGATAGGTAGTGGCGTTATTCCACGAACTCACGAATGCTAGGACCTTCCCGTTTTTAAACTCAAATCTGCCATCTTCGGTCGATGTAACAGAACTGGGGAAACCATTTGTCGAGCAAGCATCTGCAATGATAGTCGAGTTGTCCTTTGCATGGGATTCTCCCCAATAACATGAATCCATATACAGAACGGCATTATCGAAAGTATATACACACCATAATTGAAGATATGTGTTCACAAGCCGGACTATCCTGTCGGAAAACGGAATTGAGAGATACGGATAATAGGTTTGATTGCTGATATTGCTAAGATGTAATGTATCTGAATCCGGTATGCGAACAGCAAGGTCGAAAATCGAGTTTCGCACTGTAACATCGCATCCGGGGAATACATCGACACCGCTTGTGAGTATATTGCAGGAATCGAAAACGGCTGAGTATTTAACTCCACTAACTCCTGTAAGAAAGGAATTGAACTCGAAATGCTCTATAAAATTATAATCCGGGAATTCGATATCCATGACCACGCCATCGGTTGCGCAGAACCAGGGAAGAATTGTGTCGCATCTGGTCATCGAGACTGTGCAGGAATCGCGAATAAGCAAATCGCCAACCATATTTGCATCTTCCAGTATCAATGTGGACATATCGAAACACTCGCGGAAATTCCAGAATGGGAAATCGGTTCGCCGGGCAATATATGTGCTGCTGTCATAGAGAAATGTCCGATAGACACTATTTGCATAAATTATCGCATCTTCCGCATGAAATAGTGAGTTATCGTGCATAAAGTGCGGATACTGCGAGAGATATTCCTGCATCACATGAAGATAAGCGCCGTTGCGAATAATTACAGTTCCGTTGCCCTCCTGCCAGAGACTTCCATGAAGGGAGTATTCTGCACCATCGACAATTACTACGCCATCGCCGATTACGAAAAGATTTCCTATTTGCGTTTCATTCGATGTAACCAAAAGGGTTTCAGCGGATGGACCGATAAGAAGGTCTGCGGTCGTCATTATATCTTCGATACTTATATGTTGCTCAATTTCTGGAAGCAAATACGATGAACGATAAGAAAGCTGCCGACACGGGACAGCAGAAACTAAAAGTATTATGGAAAAAAACAAATAGAATAAATGCTTCATAATATATACAGCTTTTTATAGTAATTATAGAAAGATTCGTCGAAATTCCGCCATACAAGGACAATACTGTACTAATACTTGATTATCGCAGCAAAACCGCTTTCCTGACTTTGCTGAAATCTTTTGATTGAATGGAATAAAAATAAATGCCCGATTGAACATTATTGTCGAGCATGTCGGTTGCATCCCACAACACTTCATAATGCCCTGCGTATTTATACTCATCGAAAAGCGTTTTCACAAGATTCCCTCTCGAATCGAAAATATCAATTCGGACATTGCCGTTTTCGGCAATATCGAAATCGATTGCTGTTTGGTTATTAAACGGATTCGGGCTGTTATATCCGAGTTTGAAATTCTCAATGGGCAAATTATCTGCAATCTCCACAGTCGATGTATCCCAGCCTGCGGTGATACTATATGCCACACCGTTCAAAACGGCGGTGTTTCCCGTGTATTCATAACCCCAGCTTCGCAATGTTGTAACAACGGTCGTGGCGCATTCGACACCAATATACCATACACCCGCCTCCGGTTCGGGAACTACAATTGTTTTCGTAGCGCCTATGGAATTATCCCAATATAAAGCTGAACTCCCGAAAGCATAATACCCGAAATTCAAATATAGATTCATATCAAAAGCATCGTCACCATCGAGAGCGACAGTTAGCGAACTTGCGCCGGTGGGAATACTAATCCTGAAATGGTGATACTGCTTGTCTCCTATCATCGTATAAGAAGGGTCATCATCTGCAGTCGTTTTGTCCATCACCCTTGCAACATCGTTTTCGAGAACGGCTTTCACATGTGGCACACCGTTTCCCGCAATTGCATACTGCAAAATTGCCATCATAAGTTCGAGTCTTTCCCCGCTCGAAATAGATTCGGGGTGCGAACCTATAACGACAATTCGCCCCTCCTCGATAATACTTTTATATGCCCAGCAGCTTGCTTTTTCGTGCATCCCGGCTGATGAATAATCATAGCGGAGAAGAATCTCTGTCTCCGGGGGGAAATCTAGTTCCTCTCTCGCATAACAACCACCGTTATGATAAATATGGTCGATATACATATCTCCACCGAAATCGAAATAATCGAGCAGTGGTGAATCCTCGACAATGAAATGCCCTGTGTATGTATCCAGAAGACCTGTCGATTGGGTTCTTCCGGGCCAAATGTGATAATATGGGGTATAAGTTCCCGAGCTGAGGTAACTAATCGAGCAAATGAAAGCCCCGGCGCATGAGCCGGTGTAACTTCCACCGTTTGCGTAAAATGTGCGTATCCGCTCACGACCTATCTCCCCAAGCGAATTCCCATGATTTGTTGCCGAACCTCCGTTTGTGTAAATCACTCTGAAACGCGGTTCGCCATCGGGATAGAGAAGCGCTCCATTCTCGTCGTTATCGCTTATGACCATTATTTCCGCTTGTTGCGAGGAATCGCTCGTGGCAAGATATTCCATATCGAGTTCAAGTGTATCCGAGGAGGGAAGAGCCGTTCGGTGTGTCAAATTGACACCGCCGTCCATAAACAAATCTTTATAATATCCTTCGTGATTATCGATTGCAAAACATGCTCCCACCGATAATACGATTAGCGATACCTTAAAGATATTTCCAGATAATAGCTGCATTTTTGAAACCTCTACGACCCGGCATGAAGTTTCATACCTTTGTTTCGCCTATGGCAGACTGACCCGTGAGCGCATCTCGATTTGCATTGTCAGGTTCATATCTTCCGTGGAATGACTGGAATAGCGTGGCGCAACAAATTTAAGCCATAACTTGTCGGATATATCTTCATCGGATGCAAAGCCACCGTTGTAACACATTGGCAGCAAGTGAAAACCACCATCACCAAAAATCGTTTCGGTTGCCCAGATTATCACATCGCTCAAATAGTTGTTGACATCATCGAATGCAGAACCGGCAGGAGCGGTCGAGGATTCATTGAATATCGCTCTCACCGCAAAAGTGTCTTTACCCGCTTCACCGGCAACAGAAAATGATATTGGAGGGTCGGCGTCGGAAATCGATATGACACGCAATCCCAAATCAATCGGCACGGAACCTTGATTTTCGACTCTTATAGAATCCGCTGTTTCGAGTATCACAGTATCTTTGCAGCTAATCGTATCGAGTGAAATTGCAACTTCTTCAAGTCCATTTACTTCGAATGCATATATTTCAAGTCCGGTGTTAATAGTATCCCATGCCGTAGTTTCGAAATACATGCCATCAGAGAAAATGAACCTGTATGGCACTTTATACGGATTGGGCATGGCAATATTGGCGACAAAAACCGAGCCATCATCATAGGAGTGGTCGTAAGCATACATATCATAAATTCCCGGATAACATCCTCCGATTTCAATCTGGTGGATTGTGGGTAGATTATTGTCGCCATCATTGTAAGTGATGGAAATATCAATTGATTCCGCGGTAGCATCCGAGGAAAGCCCCGATAGTGAAAAAGCCGTGTTTTCATCGACAACATCACTTAATGTAGTCATATAAAAACCTGTATTTCTGGAGAAATCGTTGACCACATAAGCGAATGTGTCGGTAACCAATGATAAGCATTCTTTGTAAGCCATAAATGCAGATGCTATACCACACCCGGTTAAAATACCGTTGTCATCTGGAAGAGGACCGAAATGTGGGTCGGAAGTTAATAAAGAAATATCGAACCACATATTGAGAACATTACCAGCGATATTGTATCCATAGTTTGAACCGTCGCTAATTTTCTCATAAGCATCGAGGTAGTCTGCAATACCTGCACCTTCCCCCGGATTTATGATTTTATATACTCCCGGAGTTATGGTTATACCGATACCGAGGAAACTAATATCCAGATCGCCATAGATTACAGCATAAAATATCGAATCGTTGAATTCAGCCTGTGGATTGATTATCGGTGCAGCATAAAGGTGATATACATCTACATATTTATCAAAGAAACAATCCAATTGCAACAGGTGAGAATGTACAGTTGCAAAGCCTCCGTTCGAGGTAATCTGGATATACATTTTATTGTCCGAATATCCAAGTTTAAAATTCCGCAGGTCTGTATTTTCCCAATTATGTGTTGCATCGAGCACAATCGGCAAATCATCGCCAGCGGGGTCATCATGAATATTCGCCATCAGATTATTCGGTGGTGGGAATGTTTCGGAGGAATTTTTAGGCGCTTGCGAAGTTACTGTGCTGTCGGTGCCGACTTGAAAATAATAGTAAAATGTGCCGCTCGCTATTGGAAGCAAATAATCGTAGTAATATGTATTTTCGTAACCGGTTCCACCGATATTGCTTATATCATAACCTGTCCAATTCGCCTGATTGTTTGTCGATATATATATTTTGCTCGATGTCATCGGTATAACCTCTTCAGGTTCATTCAGTGTATCGATTATATCAACATTGAATGTAACGGTTCCAGATGCAGGCGGAGCGGAATTACAAAGATTAAACACTTCTTTCGGTTTTGTGGAAGGAATCCCAAAATCCCCCTGTGCAAACAACATAATTGGAAATACTAAAATTAGAACAATTCCTGCGAGAAAAAATTTCATTTTAACCTCCAGAGATAAATTGAATTGAAGTGCAATAGGGACAGATTCGTATGTCTGTCCTTATATTTGGAGCACGCACTTACATACCATTGCTTAATAAAATGCATTCTTTAGTATCATGCAAGAAAAATGAAACAATGCTCATTTTTTTCTACAGAGCTTATTGTATATAACCATAGGAGTAGTTATCTTGAAATCACTTTTTTTTAGAGGAACTCTTGTGGTCGAATCACCGCTACACTACGATATATCTCGGCTGAAATACAAGGTGAATGTGTGCTTGTAATATATCGATACAAATTTCCCATAAATTGAATATCTTCAATTCTTGGTTTTTAATAATCCTTTGCATATTTTCGAGCCAAAATATGCGACTGCAAAAATTAATAGCACAGGTTCGATTGGCATTCGGAATCTCACTCGTGTAAAGAATACTGCATATCCACATGCAAATAGAATAATTGACATGAAGATTGTCCTAACTGAACTTTTTTTTCTTTTTTCCTAACAATACAGCAAAGACATAACTAACACAGGCGTCCAGAACAGGGCATATAATGCTTTTGACTTTACAGATGCAGACCTCGTCTGTGTTACCGGCCTGGGATATAATCTCCAGAAGTTGAGGAATTTAAGTGGATACATCATTAATGTTCGCAATGGATGCTTACCTATGTATTCAAATGCCCGCCTTTTAAACTCATCAGCGGCTTCAAACTCGCCAAGTAAGCTAATCTCCTTACCTTCATCAGTTCGATAGACGGGATATGAACCCGATGAGTATCGGTATTTTGTACTAATGCTGACATAAACAGTATCACCGGAATGCACTCCGCAAATCCCCGCTGCAATAGTCAATGCGGGCGAAAAATGATAGTATTACGCATTTCATTTCTCCTGCTATAATTGCGATGTCATCTGGTTTCAAGATTCTGAATCTCTTGCAACAACGATGCATATTAGAGTGATACTTGCTTTGGTGTTTTAGAACGTTTGCCGAAAAACATCTTCAGAAAAAAAATTAGCTTTTTCAATGAAAGTTCGTTCTGAATAGCATGAAGCAGTACAAGTTAGCTTACATTTAGCAGTAATAAACCTAACTTCTCGAGCTGTATCGCCTTTCCATATTTGTTTTATTGGTGAATCGGCAATATTTCCAATTACAGTTGAAATCGTAGAGCAATAATATGCATCGCCATTAGATAGGATAGAAAGCATTCGCATACCGACTTTGCATGCACCCTTTCGTTTCAAGGTTTTGCCTTCAAAATGACCTATCCAGGTTGCCATTTGCCTTTGTGTGTTTGCAAGTGGAAAACCTTGCTTTTTCATCTCGGACAATTTATCGATTACCTTTCTGAGTGCTGGAATATCGGTGATCCACATATTTTCGCCTTCCGGTGTCCGAACTGAAATAGGTTGAATATTGACAACAGTAGCTCCCCATTCTCGAGCATTCTCGAGCAATTGCGGCATTTGAAGCATATTCAAGCTATGAAGAGTAGGTTTAATGGATATGATGAAATTGCGATTCTCTTTTTCTGCAGCGAGACGCAAGTAACCTATTGCAGAGATTGCTCTATTAAAAATTCCATCCTTACCGCGCAATTTATCATGTAATTCTGAAGTTGCCGAATCGATTGAAAAATTAACATTGTTGATTCTGCAAGCTACAATTTGCTTTGCGATATCCTTTGTAATAAGCTCACCATTAGTAACAAAACCAGCCGAAACGCCATTTTGTCCACACCACTGTAAAATCTGCATGAAATCGCGTTTCATAAGAGGTTCACCGCCGGTAAATTGAATATGAAATCCCGGTGCAAATTTCCGAAGATTATCGAGCGCTTCTATCCAATCCTCAGCGGGCAGTTCGGATGGATAATCAGTCTGTCGCCAATAATGGCACATTTCACATCGGGCATTACAACGCTCGGTTATCAATCCAATTATCTGTATTGGACGTGTAAAATCGATACGAAATGCAACATACAAGCGTTCAGCAACTTCCTGCCGAAGATTTGCTATTGCTACTTTAATCGCCTTTTTCATTAAATAATCCAGTCTTCGGGTTTGTTTGTTTGTCATGTATCATGCGTTCCTATTTGATATATATAATCCGTCTAACGATTTTCTGTTCCTGTAAAACTACTCGCACAAGAAATACTCCCGATGCAATTGTTTCATCGGGGCGCCAGATGTATTCGTTATCCGTTGAGCGCTTATCGGTAATCGGCACATCCATCCGCCCTACCAATTTACCATTCAAACCGAATATTTCAACCACTTGAATCCTTGAATCCTCGACCCCTTGAACACTTATTTTACATAATGAATTGAACGGGTTTGGATAAGCGCTTATGCTTGCCGAAACAGGCAGGTTCTTATTATTCTCTTCAATATCAAGAATCGAAGGGTCGAGCCAATTAAGAATGCGATACATCAATGTATCCCGTGCCGACTGACTGTTGACACCCTCAAAACCGAAACCGGTGTAAACTATTTTAAATGTTCCTGAGTCATATTTGATACCGGCATGTTGTGTTCCGCTTCCATATTCGAGACATGTGCTTGCACCGGAGCGCGGTGATATATAATCGGGCCATGTCTGGTTATCCGCGCCATCACCGCCCTCAATCGAGAATGCAAGCCCATTGCCGATTGGGTCGCTGGTTACTCCATTAATTGAACCTGTGCCGGCATCGTCACCACTATATGTCGCTTTAAGATAGTTCTCATAAAACGATTGAACATGCGAACCGCTGCCGCCATCATAAGTATAGTATCCCAATTCTGTGCTCGAGAAATAAAGTTTTCCACCACCGCTAAGGTATGTTTGTAATGCTGTAATATCGGCTGAAGATAAACAATCGCTGTAATCGTTCCCGGTCATCCATATTACAACATCGAATTGGGATAGATATGCCCCCGAAGGTGCACCGGAACCATCATGGTCGTAATTTGAAAAATGAGCGCCGATTCTATTCAAACAGCTTTGGAACCATGTCTCGAAACTCCCCCCGTCATCATCATCGACAAGGACAATATTCGCTCCAGCATTCAGTGTCATCAGAACTGTATCGACCTGTCCGGGTATATTTGGACTGGAAACTCTAAATCGAACGGTTCCCGAACCTGAAATGCCATTGGAATTTATTGTAGTAGAAATCGCATCATTCCCATCGCTTAGTATGAAAAGTGTAGTATGAGTAGTGAATGGTGTTCCACCGGCATAAGTCGTTACCGTCCAACCCGTTGGCAGTAGCAAGTCCGCATAAATATCATAAGTATCATTGTTTGCACCATTATTACTGACCGTTGCATTCATTGTAACTGTTGTATCTTCCGAAATTGACCCCATTGTCTGCTGAATCGGTAAAACATTAAACATGTAATCCGGTTGAACAAGTTGAATGCGCGCTCCCTGCAAAAACTCATCTGTCGAAGTATTCTGAACAAATGCAACAACATAGCAATGAAGCATATCCCAGTCTTCATGAATATCGAGAGCATAATTCTTCACAACCGGCGCTTTAGCGAGAGCGCTCAAAGTAACATTGTCACCGTAAGAAGACGCTGTAATCATGGAGCGGAATACCTGATGGAAAACCGTCTGTCCGTTGGGTGCGCTATAATAAATCGTATCCTCGATAATCATTGCAAAGAGTTTATATGTGCCGTTAAATCCAGCGTTTTCCAATGTTAGTGTAATTTCAACAGAATCGCCTGTGAGTTCTGTGAACGAAATATCCAATGGAGCGATTAACAATGCGCGGCTTTCAAGCGTAGAGAACCATGTAGCATAAGGTCCCGATGAATAGTCTGTGCCATCGATGTGCATATTGGGAACACCGTAAGTTCCGCTGAAATATTGTGACACCCTGCCATTTGTGCCCGTAGGGTCATATGCAGGGAATGGACCATCAACTTCATAGCGGACAATAATGCTAATCGGTTGAATACCGGGGAAATTAGCATCGATGTACGCAGCGGCGCTGGCACATGGTCCACAATCCGTTGCTGTGAATAACTCACCGACAGGCATTCTTACCGCGCCGGATAAAATGACTACTCCCACTATAATCACAATGATTGTCAAATACAGGTATCGCATTTAAAAAAGCACCTCCTCAACCGGTAGTGGTTCATATTTTAAACTCTTCTTTAACTGTAAGTATTATTGTACGAGTAAAATCCTTTTAGTCGCAATGCTATTCTTGCTTTTCGCAACAGCGAAGTAAATTCCTGACGGAAGCGCTTCAGCGGAAAAAATAAGTGAATACTCCCCCGGAGAAAGCTTGGTTTCCACTGGAGCGACCATTTTCCCCGATAAATCATAAATCATCACATCGCCACCATCGGGAAGACTAACAGATATCTTACAACTCGAGTTGAATGGATTTGGTGATGCCGAAATTGCAAGTTCTCGAATCTTAATATCTTTGTTCTCTGAAACACCGGTTCCAGCAAGCCATGTAAGAACTCGGGACATGACAGAATCTCTGTCCTCTTGAGCGCTAATTCCCTCGAACCCAAAACTAAGATAAACAAGTCTATAAACATCATCATACATAAGCCCTGCACATTCTGCTGTTCCCGCACCATAGTAAAAAACTGGCTCGGCATCTCCAAGTGGAGAGATGACATCGGGATAGTTCTGATTATTCGCGCCATCGCCGCCCTCGATAGAAAATGAGAGACCGTCACTTATTGGATTGGCATCGACACCGTTGATATCTCGGCTTGCCGCTTCATCAGCTACATAAAGCGCATGTAAATAATTTTCATAAAAAGGAGTAGTTCCTATATCATAACCGGTTTCTTGACTTGTTAAAAACAGTTTTCCACCCCCATCGAGGAATCCGCCGATTACATCCTCATCATCAGCCACAATAACATCCGTCCATGGACTTCCGGTGAACCAGATTACAGCATCGAACCGAGTCATTCCCTCGATTGTTGGCACAGCCGAAGAGCGGTCAAAAACCACATAATTCATGCCGATATTATCCATAGCATCGGTATAATAATGTCCATAATCATCCCCCTGGTCGTCATCCACGATAAGGATTCCGCCGCCGGTGGATACGCCAAATTCTATCTCATAAGTTCTGCCAGTTGCACGGGATGTAAATGTCAGTATTGAAGCGCCCGAACCGATTTCTACAGTATCGGTAATGAAAGAAACAAAAACGGTTTCGAATGTCGCAGACGCAACCTCCACCCAGCCATCCTCGTCGAATGTGGAATACGGTGTGGTTGCTTCGACTGCCCAGGTGGTGGGAATTTCTGTTTCGAGATGCATATCGATTGTATCGCCGGATAAACCGCTGTTCTCGATAGTTATGCTGAATATCATTTCCTCGCCGGGTTCACCCATCAAGAAAGTTCCCTCATCATGAAGAACATAATAATATTCGGGAGCAGGTAATGTTCCATGTGCGCCCTGTAAAATAACATGGTCTTCGCCATTGTCAATAAATGCAGCGAGTTCACATTCAGCGATAACCCAATCGGTTCCATATACAAATGGGACTGCAAAATGAAGCGTATCGCCATAAGCAATTGTGAAATCTTCGCCTGTCTCGCCTGTAAGCATATCACGCACAGTCCAGTTATATTCGTCGATTGTTGTTCCGGGAATTATAATATGGCTTTCGAGCAGAAAGACAAACAGGCGATAATCACCTCCCGCTGTGGAATCGTCGATTGTAACAGCGACATAAGCTGTGTCATCGGTAACACCCTCGAACCAGAGTCCCACAGGTGTCTCGGTTCCTGCAGCGGAAGTGAGGTGTGCTATAATATCTTCCGGTGCACCGCTTCCGACAAAGCCCCATGTGCCATCGGTGCCACCCGAAGGAATGTAGTATGCATCCTCATCGGGATTATAAAGCCAGTAAATAGTATAACAGTATGGGTCAACCTCCTCGCTGCCAAGTGTATCGGTAATAAAATCTAACAATACCGCCTCGTCATAGATTTCCGGATAATTTTCATCCATATATGTGTGCACCGGTCCACATGGTCCACACCATGTTGTGCTAATAATTTCTGCAACCGATATCCGCGGAAAACCCATCAAAATTCCTGCAGCAAATGTGAGAACCGCAATTAGTAATGCCTTTTTCATAATAACTCCTTGTCAGTGTTTTTTTAGGTTAAATATCCAATGTTAATGATTCAAATTGTTTTCTTCAATTTAAACTATTACAGTTAACCATAGATTTAAGTTTTAGGCTGTTCTTTACTTCAATGAAATGAATTTCCTACAGAAAGTTCCATCCGGTGTTTTTAATCTTGTAAAATAGACACCCGCGGGTAGAATATCACCTGCATCGAGTTCAAAATTACCGGTTATGTTCGTATCGAAGACTTTTCTTCCGCCAATATCGAATATTTCAAGTTTGCCGATAGTTGAATTGCAGATAATCCTGTCGAAATATACCATAAGAGCGCTATCTTTGTTATTAGAGGATGTTTCCGAAATTCCGGTGCGGTCAAATTCCACATGAATGTATGTATTATGTCCGGCTTCTATCGCAACATCGGTGAAGACTTTCTCTCTGCTGTAATCTCTCACACTGACATTATAATTATCCGCTCGAAGAAAGCGATGGAATCTGCCATTGTGAGCTGTCCATCGAGTGGGAAAAGTAGTATCGGTAACCGCTTCAACAATAATTTCGGCTCGAATCGGTTCACCTGTCAGACTGTCGAACACATCGATGACAAGTCCACTCTCGAGCATTCTATCGAAAATATAGAAAAAACCCCTGCCGACTCTGGCATTAATCGTATCGATTGTGTCGGCATGCCAGAAACATTGGTTTGTAATCTCCATCAAAATCGAGCAAGTGCCGGTGAACCAATAAACCCAGTTCTCGAGTTTCGGTCGCTCATTATATGAAGCGAGGTCTTCGTAATATTCACCGTCCACCTCGGTTTCGGTATTTTCCGCAAGTTCCTGCGCAACTCGATAATAGTGGATAGAGCTTTCCATGTGATAATTCCCGATATCCGGGTCATACCAGCTAAACCATAGTTTATTGCCACCGCACGAGTCGGGGGAATGCAAATCGAACACAGCCGTAGGCCGATAGTGGTCAACAAAATCGCGGACTATGACAGATGCATTTTCCGACCATGGATAAGGACCTTTATAATTCACGCTCTCAAAATCGGTGCTGTCATATTCATCCCAACGATAATCGTAGTTCCTATTCGGATCCACACCGTCGATAGGAAATTCGGTAATGCCATTTTCATCATTGTCTCGCTTGGTCTTTCGCCACCATAGTGTATGCGCCGGATGGTCGGACATTACAATCTGTCTGCCATCAGGATTATCACATGGAACGAACCATAACTCGAGAGAATCCAGCCATTTCGTTACATCCGGATCCGTGCCATAGTTTGATGTAAGATAATCCAGCAACCACATAACGACCTCTGTCCCGTGAGGTTCATTTGCATGCTGTCCGCCGACAATAAACACAACGCTTTCCAGTTCATACTCCGATGCGTTATCGGAAAGCTTGACAGCGATAATCGGCAGGGAATCGACAGTCGAGAGAGCGAGAGTTTCTATGTGGCAAATCGATGGATATCCCGACTGTAAAATCTCGACCTCGGCAAGAACCTCGTCATAGGTGTGGTAAAGTGGGTCGATATCCGCAGGTTGTGCCAATATTACACAAGAAAACAGTAATACTGAAAACATAAAAAGCTTCATTTAATAACCTCGAATTTTTGGGATTTAATCGCCACCGAAACGAATGCCGAACATCAAAGAGAACATAATATCTGTATCATCGTAATAATAATCACCCGAGACAGAAACAATACCCAGAATAGCTTCGGCATAGGGTTTAATCGGTGAATTTTTCAATTCGAACTGTGCGCCGCCGCCAAATTCAAAAACAAGGTTTGTATATCCCGAACTGGTTGTTAAGCTAAGACCTGCTCCGGCATAGGGTTCCATCTGTCTCGATGGGAAAAAATATACAAGCCCAACACCTGTGCCGGTGCCGAAAGTGAAAACCGTGTTGTCGCCGGCAGCAATACTTAGAAGTGTTGTTCTCGCATAAAGGCTGTTGTAGATAGGCACCATACCCTCGGCGCTCATAACAAATGCAACATTATCGCCGACAAGCTGGAAACCGAGACCACCGCCAGCCATCGGTGAGTACTTCTTCGCGGATGCTGTTGTGATAACAGCAAATAAGACCATAGCAATGAAAATTACCTTTTTCATTCTGCCTCCTTTAATGATGTTAATGATAATTCGCTAACTAATAAACTTAAACTTTTTTCAAGCGCAATTGAAAACCTACTCGATAAGTCTAAAACCGATAAAATTCCTTCGGCTTTCAGGATCCTTGGAATCACGGCTTGAATTTCTGTGATAGAATCCGGGAAGATCCATGGATGATACTAGAATATGACTACCCCCGCGAAAAACCTTTTCGGAACCGGATTCGGGACCTGTTGGATTATCATACGGCAAAGTGGTGTAATAATATGGATCATACCAGTCGCTGCACCATTCGCCGGCATTTCCCGCCATATCGACCAGCCCATAAGGCGATTCGGCATCGGAAAATGAACCTATTGGCGCTGTATATTCGAAGTCATCATTATATATGTCCTCGACGCCGGAAAGATAATTGCAATGAACTGTGCCATCGGCATAGAAATCGCTCCCCCATGGGAATTTCACGCCATCGGGAACGCTATCGCCGTTGATGTCATCCCCCCCCCTGCCTCTTGCGGCGCATTCCCATTGAGCGGCTGTCGGCAATGCTCTTCCCACAAAATTAGCATAAGCAATTGCTTCATACCATGATACCCCGATAACGGGATAATCGGGATAATCATCACCGCAAGGGAATCCGGGAGCATTCCATTCATACGGCTCGGTTATCGCATTACCCTCTTTCCATAGCCATCCTATGCTATCCCACCACTCTGAATCGGAGTATCCGCCGGCATCGATAAATTCTTTATATTGAGCGCATGTAACCTCGTATTTATAGATGCTATATGAATCGAGCAAAACAAGATGTGCCGGGTATTCGACACTGGCGGCGCCTCCCCAAACATCGCCCATAGTGAACTCACCGGATGTAATATCGATAAGTTCGGTGCCGTCATCGAAAGGCGATGGCGTACTTCCGGTAATCAACTGCGCAATATTCGATTCCATAACATCCCCGGTCTGTGTATATGAATAGACAATAAAAAAGAAGCCGGTTTCCGATTGTAGATTGTCGATAAACGCGGTTGTATCGCTTTGTCTGTTCTCTATCGAAGCCACAAGCATATCGGTTGAATCGACTGTGCTTTCCTCGGACATATAGAGAGCGTATTTATGAAAGAACATCTGGTCGGATTTCACCCAGCCGAGGTATGCATTATGAGAACTATTCGCAAGCACAGTGAGAATAAAATCATATTCCTGAACCGGCACAAAGACGGAAATAGAATCATAGGCGACATTGTTGTCTGTATCCTCGGCGCGAACCTTAATTACAATATTGCCAGAAACCGCATAGTATGTCCATACAGCTTCGAATGGCGGAGCGGAAAGCTCGACAAGTCTCACACCGGCGGCAAATATTTCTACCGATGTTATTTCACCATCAGCTTCAACAGCCGCGACAATGCTTTGCGGGAAAAATATTGTATCATCTTCGGAAGGTGATGTGATTTCCACAGAAATAGCTTCATTACCATTGGGTTCGGGGTCATCCTCCGAACATCCCGAAATGAAAAGCGATGAAACCAGAACGAGAACAGAAATGTATATTATCGAAAGCCATCTCATTGTTTCTCCTTTGCTTGGTATTTTCGCAATTTAGTGATAAAAATTGTTGCTGTCAAACAAAAAAAATAGTTACTCATACCGCACTGCACAGAATTGATGATTGACGATTGCTCCGCTCCCAACCCACTGACAAACGAAGCATCTTTCTTCGGGATAACTAATAGCAAACAATGAACAACGGACAACAAACAATTCTTTTCTTGCGAATTTTGATGAAAAGATTTTATAATATAATTAATTCAAAGGGAGGAATAAATGAAGAAAGATATACTTTTCGTTATGCTTGTGCTTATCATTGCCCATATAGCGCTTGCCGGTGATTTTAGCTCGACTCTCGAACCGGCAACATTAATTACTGCCGAGATTTATGAGCCTATCGATGTGAACCATGACGGCAGGATAATCTCAGCCAGCCTCGACCAAACGATTATTTGGAATTTTATCAGTTCATCGATGCTCGACACCGCTTCAATTTCGGTTGAAGTCTCCGGGGTAACTTACACTCTCGCCGATGCTGAATTGATGCTTCTGGGCACCATGTTGATAATGACGCCACCGTATCCCCCTGGTGGGCGCGATAGTTGCGGTTATTGTCTTATGACAGCATGTGATACCGCCGGCAATTGCCTTGAATCACCCGTCTGCGGATGGTTGACAATGGATTTGTGGTCCCCCTTATTTAATGACGCGATACCGGCGCCGTCATCATCCACTCCCGATACAGGGATAACAATTTCGATTTCCGCATACGACTCGGTTTGCGGTGAAGTTGCAATCGATTCGTTGCGTATCAGGTCGTCGGATTCCGGTATCGACACAGTTGTGAATAGTGGAGAATTTGCGCCGACCGGATTGGTTGACGGCGATACCGTGTGGGTTCACGCTTATGCCCACGACGGCTGCAACGACTATTATGCATCAAATGCCGATGATTTCTCATGGAGATTTCATATAAACGAACCGGGAGTAATTTCAGCCGAAGTGATCTCACCCATCGATGTCAACGGTGATAGCAGAGTGATAACTTCATGCACAGACCAGCCGATTATCTGGCATTTCCTCGATTCGCCTGTGCTCGACATCACATCGGTTGAGGTTGAAGCATGTGGCGAAACATATACTTTCATGGATATCGAATTGACTTTGAGCGGCGATACACTGACATTAACTCCCTCGACACCGGGAAGCGACAGCGATAGCTGCGAATTTTGCCTTACCGCTGCGTGCGATATAGGGGGCGATTGTCTCGACACAATTGTCTGCGGTGATATAATAATTGATATTTCACCGCCGGTATTTTCCAATCTATCGCCGGAACCGGGATGCACTATAGCATTTACTGCACCTCTAATCTGTGCGCAAATCATCGATTATATTTCCGCTGTGAATGAAGAAGCGATTGTCTTCACAGTGAATGGCTCACCTTTCACACTCGGAGATACCGGAATCTACTGGGAAGACTCGACTCTCTGTTTCGACCCGGCAATTGCCGGTATTTCGTGGACTGGCGGCGATACAGTCGAAGTCTGCATCTCCGCTGGCGATGCAATCGACTATTGCGAACCGAATGTTGCCGATACTTGCTGGTGGTTTGCAATTGCAGAGGGTGGACCGGTTGCCGAAATCGTTCGTCCATTCGATGAAGCTTTCACTTCTTGTGAGGATGAGTATATTATCATGGTTATCGAGGATGATGATGGAATCGATTGGGAATCGATTGTGTTCTTGGTGAATGCTGTTTCTTATGATGCCGGTTGTCCTGAACTACTCTGGTCGGTAGCGGGAACGCTTTATTTCTATCCTTCACTTCCATTTAGCGATGGCGATACGATTGAATGTTGTCTGCTCGGAGCTTGGGATTCTTTAGGTAATCCACTCGAGGAAATCGTTTGCTGGGAATTCTATATGGATATGAGTTATCCGGTTCTTTATGAAGCCACACCGCCCGATGGCTCGCTCGAATCCACCAACAGACCGGTGATTTCATTCCGCCTTTATGATGATATTTCCGGTCTCGACCCGGAAAGCGTCCGGATTATTCTTAACAGCGTTGCATATTATTCCGACTGCTATTCATATATCGACCTCGGCGAAGGCGATTATGAATTCACAATGGACACAACATGTTATTGGTTCGATGATAATGACACTATAGAAATATGCATCGCTGCCACCGATAGCACGCATTATTGTGAAGATAATGAACTCGATATATGTTGGAGTTTCTTAATCGACTTCGATGAAATTCGCGAATCTTTGGCAAAACCGGAGAATATACTCCTTACTACTTATCCCAATCCGTTTAATTCATCGTGCAAAATAACCGTTGATGTAGGGTCATTTTGCGAAACGCCCTTACAGGTGGAGATACTTGATTTGCGGGGGAATGTTGTCGCAACCCCCATTAACATGAAAGCACAACAGGGAATTGCCAAAGGCAAGGAAAGTTGTGCAACGAAAAGCATCCACTGGTGCCCTGATGAATCAATCTCCTCAGGCATATATCTCGTCCGGGCAACGACGGAAGATGGTAATTTCAAAACGAAACGAATCGTGTTAATCAAATAAGGGAAGAGAATGAATTGAAAAACCGCACTATTTTCACTAATCCGTATTTCTCATAAATTCTTGAGCCGTGCTTTCACAGAATTCAAACCTTAGAAAACATAGGAAAAAGAATACTTAAAAAAGAATCCACCTCAAAAACCGCGGAGAGCGCTACGAAAGGATTGTAGAAAAAACCTTTGCGAGTTTTACGTTCTTTGAAGTAAAAATTGTTTTCTTTGTGAACTCTGTGATTATTCCTTTGTGTTCTCTGTATTTAAAGCATTATGAATTGTAACTATTCTCGTTTGTGAAATATGCAGGCTAATTACATTTGTGTTAACTCTCGATTAAATCTTTTATTTTCAATACGCCCAGTGGGATTCGAACCCACAGCCTTTGGCTCCGGAGGCCAACGCTCTATCCAACTGAGCTATGGGCGCATTTTATTAAAAAAAATGGATTCAAAATTGTACCTGTAATGACAGAATTGCCAATGTTGCTCTGTCGATTGGAAATTTAACTAAAGCTCGAGCACTTTAATATTATTATTTGTGTATATACAGATATCCGCTACGATTTCCAAAGCATAATTTGCAATCTGACTCAATGGCATTTTCTTGCCATAAAGCACCATAGCTCGTGCCGCAGCAATCACATATCCGGCGCCTGACCCGATTGCAACAATCCCGTTTTCGGGTTCGAGAACATCACCGGCGCCCGTGAGAAGCAATGCTTTTTCGCGATTAAGCACTGCAAGTTCCGCCTCGAGTCTTCGTAGATATTTGTCTGTGCGCCAATCTTTTGCGAGTTCGACCGCAGCTTTGACAAGGTCCCGGTGTTCGTCGAGTTTATCCTCGAAACGCGAAAGCAGAGCGAAACCATCGGCAGCTGCGCCGGCAAAACCGGCAAGAATATTACCGTTATCGAGATACCGAACCTTTTGAGCATTGCTCTTTGCAATAATACTGCCGATTGTAACCTGACCATCGCCGGCTATCACAGCCTTACCATCGCGAACAATTCCGATTATTGTTGTTGACCGGTAATCCATAGAACCTCCAGATTGATTCAGTTTTATTTAGCAAATTTATTATAAAGTAATGAATTAAGCAAAAAAAAGTATTAAAAAATTGACATAGAAACCTCGATAAATTTATTAGGTAAGATTTAATACAGTTTTCGTTTTGAATATTCCCATAAATAAGCATAATAGCCGAAGCGTCCCACTTCGAAAACACACAAATCAAATTCACGAAAGGTAAGGATGTATGATTGAATTAAGAGGTAAACTTATAGTCTGCATATTTATTACTGCCTTATGTTCGATTATTTACGGTCAATTTGCAGTTTCCGGCACAGAAAAACTCGAGGAAATTTCCGTTACCTATGAAGAAACTCCATTTGTTCCGATTATATATTTTACGAGCGGCTCCGATATTGTGGATTCACGCTTTAATGTTGTCCTGAAAGAGCTTGCGCAGCGTATCGAGGACAATCCCGATGTGATTCTCGATATTCGAGGTTATTATCATCGAGGGGGCGATGGTGTCGCCGGCGATGCCGGTCTCGTCAGGCGTCGCGCCGATGCTGTTCGGGCAAAATTAATTCAATTTAAACCGGACATTTTAAACCGCGTTTATGTGCAGCCGACTATCGACCCAACATTGGTTCGCAGAGGAAAACACGGTTCACTTAACCCCGCTATTCGACAGGAAAACCAGCGTGTGGAATTTTCTATCAAACCCTTAATATCGATTGAATCTGCAAATATCGAGGAACAGAGATATCGGATAGAAAGACTTCTTATCGACAATCCGCTTGCGGTAGCTTTTGTGCCCGACCCCGATTCAAAAGTGTTCAAAAAAATGCCCGAGAATATCAAAGCGCGAATTTTCCACGGCAAAGATGATGAAATTGTCATTTCTGCGGAATGGGTTATTGGAAAACCGCTGGCATCGACTCGTTCCAATGCGAATCCAGCCAGAAAATCATGCTCAAATTGCGCTACATTCAGGTGGGATGGACTAAAAGCCGATAATTTCAATCCCCTATGGAATTATTCGACCTCGCATATTGAATCGAAATCATCGGGAATAACACGAACATGGGGTAAACCATTGAAATTTAAAGCAGAGCGTTATTCCGTGAGTGAAAAGTTCATTCTTGCCCGCTACGAACTCGATATGCTCGAACCTCCGGCGGATTTGACATCGAAAGCCAATAGAGAACTTATTGCAGGACATATTATCGATTTTACCAATCGAACGGACAATTTTAAAATCACCATTATCGGACATACCGACGATATCGACGACCCGGAAAAAAGCCGGCAAATGTCTCTATTCTGGGCGCAAAAGGAGCTTGATGAATTGCGAACAATCATTATCGTTCGATTGAGACTATCTTCTGAACGGGAACTCGATAAATGGCTGAAATCAAACGGCATAAGCATTTCTGCAATCGGTGAATCCGACCGGGTGTCATCCGGGATAGCGGGGAAAATGTCCAGCGACAATGCGCACCCGGAAGGAAGAGTTGCAAACAGACGGGTTGAGATTAAAATCGAGAACTAATAACTTAGCGAGAAATATCAATGAAATATCGATTTATTGCTCCTGCTTGTTTAATGGCAATTTTAACAATTGTCGGTGTTTTAATGGCATTTGGCAAAGCGGAACCTCCAGGGTGGAGTAAAATATCCGAAATCGGGATGACCGCAACAAGCTGCTTTGGAGTGTGCCCCGCTTATGAAGTGAGCTTCACAAATGGCGGCTCTGCTAGACTAATCTGGAAACCGCCGCATCGCAAGATAATAATTCTCCGGGATAGTCTTTTTGCGCATATCGCAGGCGGCGAAGTGAGTAATGAATTACTCGCTTCACGAGATTTCTTGATTTTTACAGGTAGAATTTCAGCCGAAACATTCAACTCGCTTGCGCAGATACTCGAAAGCAAAGATTTCTTCGATATGGTTGACCACATTGAAAAAGTTACCGATTTACCATCATTCAATTTCTCCGCAACAAGTGAGAATGAAATCAAAAAAATAAAAATGTACGGAACTCGTCCACCACAATCGATGCTCGATATCAAAAGCTCAATCGAAGAAACGATTGCTAAAATCGACTGGGATTTCGAGAAAACGATAGAAAACAGATAATGCAATATTTTAGATTATGAATTCTGTGAAATACAAATAAAACACAACTAAAATCGTGCTTAATAAACTATTGAGCAATCGTGAATAGCAATCCTTGACTTAACGAAAATTCCATATATCATTCTGAACTATAACCGAGGAGGATAAAATGAGAATCCGTTTTATTGCGGCAGTATTACTTTTGAGTCTACTTTCATTTTTAAGTGCAAAAGCGCTCAAGCCCGACAAGGGCGGTAAAAGGATAGCTATCGAGGTCGATAGTAAGAAATACGACTATTGGTTTGTTAAAAAAGGTAAGGAGATAAAATATGAAATAAGCGGGATTGCAACAGTTACTTTTTATATTCGCAAAGGTCTGGACACAAATCCAACTGTGGAAATCAAGGTCGATAATGAGATATTAAAGACAATCCCGATTTCTGCAAACAAGTCTGAAAAAGCAGCGACGGAAAGTTTTGATAAACTCACGAAAGCACAAAAAATAAAGCTAAAAATCGCAAAGGGTAAACACACAATAACAATTACTACAAACGATGAAATATTTATCCGTGCCAGCTATACTAAAAAACAGAAACAATATACCTTTGCACCGCAATATCATTCCGGTGGAATGGCGCTCGTTGTCGATGAAAATGAATATGGATACTACAAATCCATTAAAGAACATCCGGTTCAGTGCTTGCTTAACGGCGGCGGCACGATAACCGTTTATTCACGATTGCTTTATTCTACCGGCACTATGGGAACACAGCATTACACTGTACTGGTATCGATAGACGACGGCAAAGTAACTGCTTATGAATTTGAAACGAAAGCTTCCGATGTAGCATATTTTCGCTCACACGAGGATATTATCCCAAGCAAAGCCGGACAAATCAAGATAGAAGTTCCCGAGGGCAAACATACTGTAACAATAGCGCCGGGAGATTCAAAAGAAATTGCCGTTCGGGTCATGATTCCCGAATCGATGGTAAAGAAAACAGAATGATACGATTAAAATGGCAACACCCGACTATCTGAGATGCACTTGCGCCAAGTTGGTTTTTACACAATGATAATTAAGGAGTATTTAAAAAGATGCTCGATTTAAAATATATAGCCGAAAATATTGAATCGGTTAAAAATGCCTGCGCAAATAAGCGTGAACCGGATTGTATCGATGAGATCCTCGAATTGAATACGAGTCGAAAGAAACTTATAGCTAACAGGGACAATCTTCGCAAAGAGCTTAATGAAATCTCATCGGAGATTGGCAAAATAGCAAGAGATAAAGGTGATATAGCTCCGCTTAAAACCAAGGCAGGCGAAATCTCGGATAAAGTTAAAAATATGGAGGAAGACCTTCGGAATATCGAGAAGAAACTAGATGAATTACTTAAGCGAGTACCCAATATACCTCATGAATCCGTACCAATCGGGTTTGATGAATCCGACAACAAGATTATCCGACATTGGAACGAACCGACAAAAAACTCATTTGAACCTAAAGACCATCTCGAGCTAAACGAGAGCCTAAAACTTTTCGATTTCGAGCGCGGCGCAAAAATCACAGGTTCATTCTTCCCGCTCTATACCGGCAAGGGCGCAAAACTTACCAGGGCTTTGATTCAATTTATGCTCGATATACACACTGGAAACGGGAAATATACCGAGATTCTCCCGCCGTTGCTTGTGAATCGTTCCTCGATGCTCGGTACGGCCCAATTACCGAAACTCGAGGACGATATGTATCATCTGGACGAGGAGGATTTTTTCCTTATTCCTACCGGCGAGGTGCCTCTCACGAATATTCACCGCGGGGAGAATCTTATCGAGGATGACCTACCGGTTTATTATTGCGGCTATTCAGCCTGTTTCCGCCGCGAAGCCGGGAGTTACGGCAAAGACACCAAAGGACTTATGCGCCTGCATCAATTCGATAAAGTTGAACTAGTGAAATTTGTGCATCCCGAAAAATCCTATAATGAACTCGAAGACCTTTTGTCCGATGCCGAGCGCGTGATTCAAACACTGGGATTGCCATACCGGGTTCTGGTTCTATGCACCGGCGATTTGACATTCGGTTCGGCAAAAACTTATGATATCGAAATATGGGCACCCGGAACTAAAAAGTGGCTCGAGGTGTCGTCTGTTTCTAATCTGGAAAATTTTCAAGCTCGAAGAATGAATACGCGATTCCGGTCGAAGCATGATAATAAGCTGCATTTCGTTCACACACTCAACGGAAGCGGTGTTGCACTACCGAGACTTTTGATAGCACTTTTGGAAACATATCAGAATCCGGACGGCACAATCGATATTCCCGAACCGCTCAGAAATTATTTTGGCAAAAACATAATCGATTGATTTTATGGGAAAGATGGGCAAATGAAAAGCATTGAATTGGGAAAAAAATTACTTTTTTATCGTCAGTCTGATCTGGCATTGGTTCATCTAAAATTGGCGATAGACGAGGAACCGGAAAATGGCGAGGCATGGAAAACGCTCGGGAAATGCCTACTAATTATTGGCAAGAATGACGAGGCTGAGAAGGCATTAATGAAAGCCTCGGAGATTATCCCGGACGATACGGAGATTTGGTTACTGCTCGGTGTGATCTATCGAGACAGCGGGCAAAAATCTAACGAAATCGAGTGCTATAACAAAACGCAGAATCTAGGGCTTTCCGCAGTAGAAATGTTTCGTACACTCGGCTCGATTTATTTAGCGATGAAACACCTTATCGATGCCGAAGAATATCTTCTTCGTTCATACGACATCGAAAGAGAAGATGCTGAAACTTGTTATATGCTTGGGAATCTTGAACATATGAGACAAAATGCGGATAAATCAGAGGAATATGTTCTTAAAGCTATTGTCCTTAATCCTAATAAATTTGAATACTGTTATCTTCATGGCTCGATTTACCGAACTTTGCGCAAGGATTTTCAAAAAGCTGTCAATATTTTCGAAAGATGCTTGACTTTAGGTTCTGAAAGATTTGAAATTTGGAACGATTTGGGCATTTCTTACATGAAACTCGGAAATTGGCAAAAAGCCCGAGAATGCTTGCTCAAAGCTATTGAAATAGATGCTAATAACTATTTCCCGTTTTATAATCTTGCCTGTGTTGCATCTCTCGATGGAAAAATCGATGAAGCAATCGAGTATCTTCAAAAAGCATTCGAGCTTGCACCCGAGAGAATAAGAAAAAGAGCGCCCGAAGACGAGGATTTAAGAAATCTATGGAGTAATCCGAGATTCATTCATTTCTTTCTCGAGCATATCGAGGTGCAAGAAGAATCTTAGCTTTAGAGGGCACAGAGATTAGCCACAGAGAACATAGAAAAAAACAAGGATAAACAGGATTGGAAAGGATAACAGGAAGAACAGAGTATTCATTCAAATATTCTTTTTTATCCTGTTTATTCTGTAAAAAAACTCTGTGTTCTCTGTAGCTTGTTTTTCTCCATTCACAATTCACAAATCAAAGATAACTCGCCCAAACCACTTCTCCCCCCTCTGTTCAAAACATAGCATGTGATATGTTATAGCCTTTATTTCCGATTTGAATTCGTGCTTTTGCTTATCGAGCGGTTCTCCAACAAGTCTTGTCTCGAGTACTTTCTCATCGAGTTTATCGATTCGTATCTCCCGTATTATAAAATACTCATAAAGAGTTACCTGAAGCAATTCGGAGAGAAAATCATGAAGAAGCAAATCGTATGCAGTGTTTTTAACCTCGAGTTTAATTATCTTTTCAGAAGCTACTTTATCTTTATCATACAGAATATCGAGCATAGCATAAGCGGATTCAAGAAATATTTCTTCGGGGGATTCGCCAAAAATCTCGAAACCCGCATCTGCCGTATGGTCGAGCTGCCGAAGCATTATTTGCCTTCTGCAAAATAAAGGATTTTGTCATTTCGAGCAAATCGAGAAATCTTTTCTCGTCTATTTGTAAGATTTCTCATCACTTCGTTTCTCGAAATGACATCGTTTTGTCTATTTTGTAGAACTCTTAAAGTATATTTTAACAAGAGGATTAAAGTTTAACTTTTCTCTTATAATCGTTATATTTTTCGCCATATATCCTCCCGAGCATGCGCTCCTCCGCAGCGGCACGCCAGATATGCGCTGGGAGAACAAGAACAATCGAAACCGCAAGCGCCGGTAGCGACGCCAATGCTAGAGATAGCCCGATATAGAAAATAACCGTACCCCAGTATTGAGGATGGCGGGTAATCTTATAGATTCCCGTTTCAACAATTTCCTTATGTGTTCGACGGATGGTTTTTTTACCCCGATAGATAACGAGGCGGGTCAATTCCCCCAGCGGGTCGATGTCGATACTTTCGTGCCCGAGCTTTCTGCGGCCAAAATACCATATTCCCCATCCTGCAAGCATGATTACAAACCCGATTCGGCGTGCCCATGGGTTCTCGAGAGGTGCATTGAAGCTATAACACATTGTCACAAGCAAAACAACGAAGGTGATAAAATAGGTCGAGAGTGTAATCCAATAACCTATCACATATTTTTTATCGAGTTTAAACTCTTGCATCATTCACTCCTTGCTATCCAGAAATTTAAAAAGTTTTTGCCCATTACTTTGGAAATAGTATTCCCAGAAATCCCATGTGAGTTCATTGTCTCTGCAATTCTCCAGAATGAAGCGGCATCGGGAATATCGTCCGGTAAAGCTTGCACGCCGTCGAAATCGGAACCGAGCGCAGCAATATTCTCACCGCCTAACTCGATTGCCATTTCAATATGTTCAACAAGATTCTCACTCGTTACTTTTTTGTAGCTTTTTGTTGACAAAAAACCGGGAAAAAAGTTTATCCCGATAATGCCGCCGGTTTCTCCCAATTTCCGCACCATGTCATCAGTCGCATTCCGCGAGGAATTCTTAATAGACCTTAAGCAAGAATGCGAAAGGAGTGGTGCGATATCCATGTCCAGAATATCATAAAAAGTTCTGTCCGATGAATGCGAAAGGTCGATAATGCCGCCTCGCTGAATGATTTCTTTCACAATTGCTTTGCCATCTTCCGTAAGCCCTGCATTTTGGTCATCACTTGCCGAATGTGCAAACCTGTTCGAGTTGTTCCATGTGAGCGTATATATTCTGACACCTATTTCCCAAAGTTCGTCGAGTTTGCCTGTGTTGGATTCGAGCGGATGCAATCCTTCGATTTCGAGAACCAGCGACTTGACACCATTCTCGCGATTTTCGCTCACCTCTTGCGGAGATTTTGCCAGTGTCCAGCTTTCGGGGGCGGCATCGAGCGCCTGATGCAAAATTGCAATCTGCTTTTCAACTTTGCGCCACCACAGATGTTTCGGTATCCAGCGTGGATGCACAAAAATCGAAAGAACCTGACAGCTAATGCAGCCGGATTGCATTCTGGGAAGATCGAAATGCCCTTTTTTTCGACCATTTGCAAGAGATGAACCTTTTTTTACCGCAAACAGCGAATCGCAATGAAGGTCAGCCGTGAATACTTCCGATACTTTTTCCTGCCAATTTTCCATAAGTTATTCCGATAATTTAAAATCTTCCATGAAACCCGTATTGAATTCACCGGCAATAAAAAGTGGATTCTTCATTATCTTCTGATGGAGCGGAATTGTCGTCTTCACACCCTCGATAATAAACTCTTTTAATGCGCGCTGCATTCTTACAATAGCTTCGGCTCTGTCCTCACCCCAGACAATAAGTTTAGCTATCATCGAGTCGTAATAGGGCGGGATTTCGTATCCGGCATAGGTATGCGTGTCAACGCGGATACCGAATCCGCCGGGGATATGAAAACTCGTTATCTTTCCCGGCGAAGGCATAAAATTATTATATGGATCCTCTGCATTTATTCTCACCTCGATAGAATGCCCATGAAATTTAATATCCGGCTGCCGAACCCGAATCGGATTTCCCATCGCGACACGAAGCTGTTCTTTCAAAAGGTCGATTCGCGTTATCATCTCCGTTACAGGATGCTCGACCTGAATTCGTGTATTCATCTCCATGAAATAGAAATTTCCGCTGTCATCGAGAAGAAATTCGATAGTACCCGCGCCGCGGTATTTGATTTGTTTAGCTCCTGCAACAGCGGCATCGCCAAATTTTTGGCGAAGTTCATTATCGACTATCGGCGATGGTGTTTCCTCGATAAGTTTCTGGTGACGACGCTGTATCGAGCAATCGCGCTCACCCAGATGAACAACATTGCCGCGACCATCCCCAAGAAGCTGAACCTCGATATGATGAGGATTCTCGATAAACTTTTCGATATATACACCGGGATTTCCGAAAGCGGCTTCAGCCTCGACACGCGCCATCTCGAAGTTCTTAATCATTTCATTCTCATCGCGGGCAATGCGCATACCCTTGCCGCCGCCGCCTGCAGTAGGTTTTACTATCAATGGATAGCCGATGTCGCGGGCAAGCTTTAAAGCATCATCGAGCTCATCAACAATGCCCTCGCTGCCGGGGATTGTCGGCACACCGGCTTCTTTCATTAGCTTTTTTGCCTGAGCTTTATCGCCCATAGAATGAATTTGCTCCGGTGTAGGACCGATAAAAGCAATCCCATGCTCCTCGCACATCTCGGCGAAATCGGCATTCTCGGCAAGAAATCCATATCCCGGATGAATGCCGTCGGCATTGGTTACAATCGCCGTGGAGATTATTCTGCGTGGGTCGAGATACGATTCTGCGGCTCGAACGCCGCCGATACAAATGTCCTCATCGGCAAGCCAGGTATGAAGACTGTCTGCATCCGCTTGCGAATATACCGCAACAGTTTTAATGCCTAATTCATTGCATGCACGGATAATACGCAGCGCTATCTCACCACGGTTTGCGATTAGAACTTTTTTCATAATATTTTGGTTACTCCGTTTTTTATTGCTGTTGATAAAGCCATATTTATAAACAATCGATGAAAATAAACCTATTTACTAAGATATTTCGTAAGTTGGAAAGTGTCAAGAAATGTATAAACATAACAACAAGAATTTGCTAGATTGTTTTGACATTTTGCATGAACGGCTCGATGATTCGCCGCATGATAACAAAATATGCAGGCTTATATTCTGCAACAAATGCTTCAGAATGATGTTTTGCCGTGAAACCGAATTGGAGAAAATCCTCATCGAGTTCAGCATACTGACGCAGTGACAATTCGAGCGCTCCCGCTTCGATTAGCTCCCCGAGGTCTTTCCACCAATCTATCATAAGCTCCGGATTGGGTGCAAAACTTCTTGCGGTAAAATATAAAGCCGAAAGCACTTGAGCGGGACTGACATTCATCCGGCGCAATGGTCCAAAATGTGCGCGCACCAGTTGACCATCGACCGAGAGCGACTCGATAGGTGGATTATTCTGCGCATCGGCATTATTCCACTCCTCGAAGAAATCGTTTTCATCGATTCCCATCATTACAAGATGTTTTGGTCCGTTCGCTGTTTGATATAAAAGTTTGTATATATCTACAACTTCCGCTAATGGATAGCGCTGTAAGTGCGTTTTTATAAGTTCTATCATCTGTGGATACATTTTTTCTCCAATCGGTCAGATGTAATTTCGACAAACTCAATGACTGTAGTACTCGTTCCCTGAGCCTGTCGAAGGTAACACCGTTATCTGCTGACCCGATTTCCCATTGGGTCAATCCAGCCATCATCGCGCGGGATAAGCAGTTCCTTCCGGACAAATTTTCCCTGCGCTATTATTTCGCTGTCTATGCCGTAAGCCGCAAAATACTCCGATGGTCTGCCGCTACCCGAATTACCGGCGTTAAGAAGCATCTCGACTGTTGTCAATTCCTTATTTTGAACGGCTGTCTCATCGGAAATCCGCCAGTCGAGAAGATGTTTTCTAATATTTACCTTCTTTATATGCCTAAAATATTCGATTTCATTTTGCTCCTGCGCCCAATCGAGAACAGCTTTTGTTTTCTCATATCGCAAGGGGATTTCCGAACGCCATAATGCCGCTTTTACCACAGCCTGCAAAGCTTTCGGTTTAATCCGGAACGGCTTGTATTCGACAATATCGATTCCAGGGGGAAGCGCTTTTTGCAAAGTGGAAAACATATCCTTGTAAATTTCATCGTCGAGGAAAATGTCTATGTATTCAGCTTCGCTCTCGCATCCCAGCGGAAGCGGTGGTGACAGCGAGAGCTTTATATGAGTATGAAATCCCTGTGTAAAAACGATTGGTAATTTAGATACTCTAATCATTCTCTCCCAGAGTCGCAGTATATCGAGATGTCCGAGGAAGCGGATGTTACCGGTGTGTGTGTATTTTATCCTGACGATGGATGCCGAGAAATGAGTTTCCTTGTGTTTTTCACGGCGCGGTTTCCTCCCATAAGTAACTGTAGTATCGTTTATCCGATGCTCATCCGGTTTCTCATGCAGTGAGTTTGATTTTACAATTTTCTGTGGCGGGAAATCACCATACGGACACTTTTCGCAATCCCTTGTCCAGCAAGGTGCAAGAAGCTCACCCTTGCGAGACCGCTTTCTCCCGGCAATGAGAAATTCCCGCGATATTCCTTTACTCAGGACATCCCACGGCAGCGGTTCATTCTCCGTGCGTTCACGCAGGAAATGAACGACAGAAAATCCCTCATCTGCAAAAGCGTCGAAAAAGAGCGCCGGTTTAAAAAACTCTTTCCATGCAGCATCGATGGCACCGTTTTGCCATGCGTGGAATATGACTTTGCCCAATCGCCTGTCTCCCCGAGAAATTATCCCCTCGATGATTGAGATACGCGGGTCGCGAGCGGAAAATTCTATCCGGCGCGGAATTTTTGAGCGAATGAAATCTTCCTTTCTTGCAATTTCAGCAAGTGAATCTTGAGCTTCCCACTGGAAAGGAGTGTGCGGTTTGGGAATAAAGGGTGAGATTGTAACCCGCACTTTGCCGCGATAGCTTAGGGCTATCCTGTCGATATCCTTTAGCATTCGCACAATACCGAGCAAATCTTCATCGGTCTCGGTGGGCAATCCAATCATAAAATAGATTTTTATGGTGCGCCAGTTATGCTTAAAAGCCATCTCAATAGACTCATAGAGCTTATCCTCGACGAGGGGTTTGTTTATAACCCGGCGAAGTCTTTCGGTTCCAGCTTCCGGTGCAAATGTAAGATTCGTTTTCCGCCCCGAACCGACAATTTCAAATGCAGTCTCGCTAAGCTGGTCGATACGGATTGAAGGCAGCGAGAGCTTAATCTTTTCTTCGATGCACATTTTTTTTAGCTTTAAAAGAATATCCTGCAAGGCTGAGTGGTCGGTTGCAGAAAGTGATAGAAAACCCATTTCATCCCAGCCTGTGATTTCGAAATTCTGTTTTGCTTCCCGAAAGATACTTTCCGGTGTCCGCTCACGGATGGGACGATATGTGAATCCCGCCTCGCAAAATCGACATCCTCTGCCGCAGCCGCGGTTTATTTCGATACGAATTCTATTGTGGACAGTTTCCACCCACGGCACAATCGGAGGAATTGCATAAAATTCATCACGCAGTCCGGGCAAAGTAACAGCTTTCACTGGATACGGCACATCTTTCTCCGGGATAAATCCCGCAAATTGACCGTCCTTGTATTTAACCTCATAAAGCGACGGCACATATACTCCCTGAAATTGCGAAAGGCTCTTGAGTAATAGCTTGCGGGACATCGTGGTTTTGCGCTCTTTGATAAATTGAAGAATTTCGATTAGCTTTTCCTCGGCATCCCCGATAAAAAAAGCATCGATGAAATCCGCGAGCGGTTCGGGATGAAAAGCGCTTGTGCCACCGGCAATCACGAGCGGGTCGGTCTCGGTTCTTTGTGAGCAGAAAATCGGAATTCCCGCAAGGTCGAGCATTTCGAGGATGTTTGTATAAGATAATTCATGCTCGAGAGTGAATCCGAGGACATCGAATTCCTCGATAGGTGTTTTTGTCTCGAGCGAAAAGAGTGGAATCGATTTTCTTCGCATAACTTTGCGCATATCTTCCCATGGCATATATACGCGCTCGCAAACAAGTTCCGCTTGCCTATTTACAATATTATAAATAATCTGTCCGCCAAAGTGGCTTGCGCCAAGTTCATAAATCTCGGGGAAAGCGAGAGCAAAAGTACATTTGCCATCGTGGCTTTTCGCGATGGAGCCTTGCTCTCCACCGATATATCTTGCGGGTTTTTCCACAAGCGGCAATATCTTTTCTATTTTTTCGTTTAAATCCATAAGCATTAGATAAAGCGTTTGATTGAAATATGCAAGGAGTTCTGAAATTAGTTACCAGTCGCCAGCTATCAGCAATCCGATATTGAAAAATAGTATAAAATACACACGAATCATGCCACTTGTTTCTTTTATATTGACTATCTGGTATTCCGGATATTAGTTAGTATTTATGCATAATACTCCAGGAAAATATACAATAATAATGTTTGCGATTTTCTTTATTCTTTGCGAATCGAGTTTTTGCGAAGATATATCGGAATCGAATCCCCAAAAAAATGCCGATGGTGTTAGCCTTGCTGAAAGTCTCGATTTGGGACCGCTGTCCGCATCCACTCCCGGTCCTCGATGGATGGGCTGGACATGGCTCGGAATCGAATTTGTCGCATTCCCGATTGTTGCATCGCAATACTGGTGGAAACATGCATTCGGGCAAAATCCATTTACCCATATTCGCGAACAGGAACCTTATCTCGAGGATAAATTATGGCATTTCTGGAACGGCGAAAATGTTACTGATGGGAATTACTGGGTACTGAAAAAATATTTCGATAAAGATTCACCCTTCCTTGCAATGGGTATGTCTTTCATTCTTTCGACAGCGGTCGAGATTCTCGATGCTTCCGATAAAGACAACACATGGGGACTTTCATTGCTCGATGGCGCATCGAATATTGGAGGGATTTTATTCTGGTATGCCAAATATAAATATCCCGATAAAATCCCTATCGATGTTCGTATCGGTTTTCGACGATGGGATTCGGCTCATCTTATATTCGAGCGAGCGCTCAGATTCGATGCGACTTTCCACGCCAGTGAAGCTCACCCGGATGAATGCTGTCCATCGACTCATTATGACAATTATTCGATATTTAAAACCGAGGTAATTGTTCGTCCGTATAGCTATTTCTATTTTGGTGGAGCGGCATCACTGGCGGTTGACGAAAACGGATGCGGAAAATCGGAAAATCTGTTCGGGGTTACGGTTGGATTCGATGCGATTAGATATCTTGCGCATAAATATCCGAACGATTTCACGCCTTTTTTAAATACATTCGGCAAATATTGTTCGCTTTCGATTGCATACACTTATTGGTTCGAGGATTAACTATGAATAGTATTAAAGCTATCATATCGGTCCTTTTATGTTTCGTGTCGGTTCAGGCGATTGGTTTATCCGCTCCGATGAAATGGCATTTCGATGCGTATCTCGCAAAATTTATCCCGAAAACAGAACGCCATTTTATCGATTCAAAAATCGATGCATCCGTGGATTTACTCAAAGCAGATTTTGCAGAAAACGCAGAGCTTTCAGTTTATGGGCGAGCGGTAATATGGACCGGTATGGGTCAGCAAAGCGAAGATATTATTTTCGACCCGAGAGATATGCACTATTCGCTTATTCCGGGTTTCAGAGGTTATTTGGGAGATTATTCTCTTGCGTTTCAATGGCTTCACGACTGTTTCCACGAGGTCGATAGAAAAACCGAATCAACTGTGATATGGAATATTTTTGAACTTCGCTTTGCCCCGAAAAAGTTTATTTCAGAGTTTAAACGGGCGGATGTTTCTGAAACTGCAAACAATATCTCTTATCTAAAAATCGTTCCCGCGTTCGAATGGGAGGTTTTTTTCGGTATCTTGCCACAATTGAAATCCCCTGCATGGTTTCAATATAAACATCCATTTTCAACCCGATTCGGCGGGAATTTCAGACTTGGTATAATCCAGTATAAAAGCATTATTGCCGAATTTGAATACGAACCTGTTTTCTGGACAAAATATGGCGGCGGAACCTGTCAGAAACAATATTTCCAGATTGCGCTATCATATTATTCCGAACATGGTGCGGTGTCGGCATTCTGGGGCTATAATGCAATCGAAACACAACCAGTTCGTCCCACCGAAAGACAGGCAATACTCGGATTCAGATGGAGGTTTTAAGAAAAATATCTCTCACGAATTACCGACCGATATTATCCGATATGAAATTTAAGCCACAAAGCGCACAGAGAATCCCCGCTCCGCACCCCGAATACAATTAGCTACAGAGGTCACAGAGTTCACAGAGAAAAGAAAAGGGTATAGGGATTAGGGTTTAGGGTCTCCCAGCCCGCACCCGGAATACAATTAGCCACAGAGGGCACAGAGTTCACAGAGAAAAAATTATATTAAAACTCTGTGTTCTCGGTGTTCTCTGTGGCTTCTTTTCTTCACAAATCATCCCAGCTGTGTCCATGCCGTCCACTCGCCCCAGACCAACATCGTGCCATCGCCGGCGCGGACACGGTATTTCTGCGGCTCGCTCGGCATATCGCCGAACTCGTTTTTCGCGCCGATATAATTCACCGAGCCCATTTCGTTCACGAGCTGATACATCGTCGCGCCGGTCTAGCGGAAATCG
>Ga0272442_10000440_pt1 | contig 67520 bp, 60 predicted proteins | sample SSMForm2O_FD_200262 | JGI IMG/M metagenome (GOLD analysis project Ga0272442, IMG submission 200262) | Marine sediment archaeal communities from Little Sippewissett salt marsh, Falmouth, MA, United States - SSM-Form-2O | ecosystem: Environmental > Aquatic > Marine > Wetlands > Sediment ...
CTCTAAAATTCAAGTCGATGCAGGTCCTTTTTCTTTGTAACTTGTTGATATATGTTTTTAAATCAACGTTTTTTGTGAAAACGTTGGGACACTACTGACTGCTTATATTTAATAAATCTACAGAGAAGGAGAAGTACAATGGCAAGAATTTTTAATTTCTCGGCAGGGCCGTCCACCCTTCCCGTTGAGACACTCCAGGAAGCGGCTGATAAGCTTGTTGACTATGAAAACAGCGGCATGTCACTGATAGAGATGAGCCACCGGGGGAAACAGTATGACGCTGTTCACAAAGAAACAATGACCCTGGCGCGGGAGCTGCTTTCTATTCCGGAGGATTATCATGTGCTGCTGCTCCAGGGAGGTGCCACCCTGCAGTTCGGCATGATTCCCCTGGCGTTTCTTCATGAAGGCATGGCGGCCGATTACGTTTTAACCGGCTCCTGGGCCAAGAAAGCCTATAACGACGGCAAGGCCGTGGGCACAACAGCTGTGCCGTGGGACGGCAGCAGCGAAAACAATACCCGAATCCCGTCCCGGGAAGAGCTGAGCCTCACCGAAGGCGCGGCCTATGTTCATATCTGCTCCAACGAAACCATCGGCGGCATCCAGTGGCCCTATTTCCCGGACACGGGAGATGTACCCCTCATAGCCGACATGTCTTCAGAGATCATGTCCCGGCCGCTGCCCTGGGACAAGCTGGAAATGGTGTATGCCGGCTCCCAGAAAAACCTTGCCCCGTCGGGTATGGCCCTGGTGATAATGAGTGATCGTCTTGCACAAAAAGCCCGCAAAGACCTTCCTGCATACCTGCGCTACGATCTTCACATTGACGGCGGCTCCCTTTACAATACGCCCCCGTCATTTGTGGTCTGGATGACGAACCTGACCCTGAAATGGATCAAATCAATCGGCGGCATGGCCGAGGTTGAACGCAGACGTGATGAAAAGGCCCAAATGCTCTACCGGATGATAGAATGCAGCGGCGGCTATTACAGCAACCCCGTTGACAAAAACAGCAGATCTTCCATGAACATTGTGTGGCGGCTTCCCAGCGAGGAGCTGGAAAAGAAGTTTATTCAGGAAGCCGGCAGCGAAGGCCTCAGCGGCCTCAAGGGACATCGTTCCGTTGGCGGCTGCAGGGCATCCATTTATAATGCCATGCCCGTTGAGGGCATACAGGCGCTTGTCGGTTTTATGAAACAGTTCATGGCAAAAAACGGATAGCTTCCTGCAACGGCAGCAGCACGCAACAAACGGCAAAATACTTTTCTGTGTTTTGCCGTTTGTTTGTGACCTGACATACCTGTCCTGACAGCGTATAAAAGAGCTTAAAATGTTTATGCATTCTCGTTATGGACCGATATCCTATACTATAAAATCGTTGTGAAACATACGATATCCCTGCAGGTATATTTTTTTGATATGCCTTGTTTTTAGAATTAAAATGCTATATATCTTTTATTATTCTGCAAGCAAGAATATATTCTAAAAAAACAACGTTTAAAAATGTATCCTTTCGTAAAAAAATATATTTTGCACACAGCGGTCGTATGCCTTTTCGTTTTCTGGGCCCAAACGTGTGTTGTTGCTCAAACAAGCGACAATGCTTCCCGGGAAAACACCGTTGAGATGGGCCTCGCAGAAGCGGTACTTCTTGCTGTTCGCAACAACAGGACCATAGAAAATGCCTATCTGCGCCGTGTTGTCCAAAAATACAGTCTCAGGGTTGCCGGAGATGAGTTCGTGCCCAATGTCGACATAAGCGGCAACCTGACTTTTAATGAAAACTGGAACAGAACCATTCTGGAAAAAGGTTCTGACAAACAAAGATCACAGGACCGCAGGAGGGGCATTTCAGCGGCCGTTACTGAAAGACTGCCCACAGGCGCCCAGTTCACATTCAGCTGGACGCATAACAGCTCGGACATGAACCTTGATTTTACCAAACCCGATCCGCGCTCTTCAGCAAGTTCCTGGCGTATTGATGTTACCCAGCCCCTTCTGAAAGGCGGCGGTATTGATGTTAATATGGCATCACTGCGCACGGCCCACATCTCTGAAAAGCTGAACATCCTGAATCTCAAATCAACCCTGATCTCAACGGTTACCGGTGTTATTTCAAGCTACAGAAGCTTCATGCAGGCCGGACGTCAGGCACAGATCAGCAAGTCGTCACTTGAACGTTCAAAAAAACTCGTAGAAAAGAACAAGCTGCTCATAAAAGCCGGGCGGATGGCTTCCATGGAGCTGGTCCAGGCGGAAGCCGATGTGGCGCGTAATGAGCTGTCGTACCAGCAGGCACTGAACAACCTGGACAATGCACGGCTCAACCTTATAAACATTCTTGATATCGATAAACGCACCATGATTGTACCCATAGAAGAAGTCAAAATCGAATCCCTCACACCCGATCTTGATGAATGCCTGGAAATTGCTTACCGTAACAGGCCTGACTATCTTAATTCTCTTTTAACCAGGGACACCTATGAAATAAATTTGGTTGTTGCAAAAAACAACAGGCTCTGGAACCTTGACCTCACATCTCATTATGCGTTTGATAAACAGCTGAACAGGCTCTCATCCGATACCGATCGTGAAGACTGGGGGGTCGGCCTCAGTATGCAGATACCGCTGTACGGCGATCTGACCAGGGGCCAGCAGGTGGTAAACGCGAAGGTCGCACTTCAGCAGCATGCCATCTCACACCGGGAGCTGAATGAAACCATTGCCATAGAAATCCAGGACGCTATCCGTGATATTAATATAAAGCTGGTCCAGGTGCAGCTCGCTCAGCAAAGCCGAAAGCTGTCCGAGAAAAAACTCGCCATCGAACAGGAAAAGCTGAATCTCGGACGCACAACCAATTTTCAGCTGGTGACGTTTCAGAATGATCTTGTTTCAGCCCAGACGAGCGAGCTGAACGCAAAGATCGACTATCTCAATGCCCTGACGCAGCTTGACCAAAAACTGGGCACAACGCTGGACACCTGGAAAATCGAATTCAAGACGGAACGTGCTTCATCAGTGCAATAAGGCATAACAAAAAAGGACCGCCCATGTCGCAACAATTTGATTTTTACAAAAATGTTCTGAAAAACATGGAAGACGGGGTAATGACCCTTGAACGTGACGGCAAAATTACCATGTTCAACCCTGCGGCGGCAAAAATCATGGGGCTGGCCGAGGACGACGTCATGGGCAGGAAATTTGCCGAGGTCTTTCTCATGGAGCTTGAGGGCAACGATGAGTTTAACCAGTCCATACTGGATGCGGTCTATCAGTCGTCACTGGGTCATAAAAGCAGCGTGGAATTCAGGCGCCCTGACGGCGAGACCGTTTTTCTGTCGGTGACCTCATCCTATTTCCGAGATGACAGCATTGACGGCCGGGATAAACAGGGGGTAATCGTTGTATTTAATAATGTCACCGAACTGAAAAAACTCCAGGAGGCGGAAAAAAGCCTGAACCAAAAGCTCAGGGGAGCATACCGAAAAATTGAGGAATCCAACAAATCCCTTAACACCGCCCTGAAGAAAGTACAGGTTGTGCGCATTACCGCCACATGTTTTGTTTTTGTGCTGTTCCTCGGCATAGGGCTGTATATGTGGAACCGAAAACCCGTTTCGCACCGGGCTCAAGAAAAACCGGTCGTGGTAACCGCTGCGGACAGGGAGCAGCGTGCTACCCATGTGGTAAAACCCCGGCCCCTGTCTTCAAGCATTTCTCTTTCAGGGACCCTGCAGCCCCTTGAAAAAATAAATATTATCACGCCGTTTAACGGCACGATAAAAGAAAAAAAGGTCCGCTACGGGCAGGCAGTGACAAAGGGCGACCTGATGTTCATCCTTGATACAGCCGAGCTGGAGGTCACGCTCAGAAATGCAAAAGCAGCATATATCAAGGCCGTTCAAAAATATCGTGAGCTTGAAAACTGGCCCAAGGGCAGGGAAATGTCCCGGGCAAAGCGGGCACTGACAAAGGCAAAGCAATCCCTGGATACTGCCCGGAGAAAGCATGAAGAGTCTAAATTACTCTATGAAAAAGGAATAGATTCTGCGAATGATTTTGAATCCGCGCGCATCTCTTTTGTAAATGCTCAGATGGATTACAAGGCGTCGCAAGAAGAGCTCCAGTCCGTTAAGGATAAGGGCAGCCCGGAAAACATCAACATTGCCCGTATGGAACTGGAAAATGCCGAAAAAACAAAACAGGAGTTGGAGGCAAAGTTTGAAAGCAGCCAGGTCCGGGCTCCTGTATCCGGCGTTGTCGTTAAGCCCGAGACAGGGGAAAAGAGCACCAAGAAAAGCCTTGAGCTCGGCACGCCGGTACAAGAAGGCGATGTCATTATTGCGGTGGGTAATCTGGCCGGCATGTCCGTTAAAACCGAAGTTGATGAAATTGATATCGGAAAGATAAAATTCGGCCAGGCCGTCGTTGTAACCGGTGATGCCTTTCCGGACTTTGCTCTTAACGGCAGCGTCTCCTCCATATCATTCCAGGCGAGCTCTAAAGGGCGCGGTGTGCCGACCTTTGACGTAACCGTACACATCACCGAGCTGCTGCCCGATCAGAAAGAAAAAGTCCGCCTCGGCATGACGGCAAACCTGGAAGTGAAAGTGTATGATAATCCCGGGGCCCTTCTTGTACCCATTGCCGCAGTGCACTCAAAACAGGGAAAGAACGTCGTTACCCTTCAAGACCCTTCGACACAAGAGCTCAAAGAGGTCGAGGTTGAGCCCGGCATTACAACGATAACATCCGTTGAGATCAACAAGGGCCTGAAAGAAGGAGATATTGTGGTTGTGGGATACTAGGCAATGCTTTCTCTCAAGGACATCCGAAAATCATACACCATCGGCCCTGTGGCCGTTGAAATCCTCAAAGGGGTAAACCTGGAGGTAAACAGGGGCGATTTTATCTCTATTGTGGGCAGTTCAGGATGCGGCAAATCCACCCTTATGAACATTATCGGCTTTCTGGACGTACCCACAAAGGGAACATATTTCCTTGAAGATAAGGAAACATCCCATCTGAATGAAAAAGAGCTGTCGGTAATCAGAAACAGAAAAATCGGCTTTGTTTTCCAGCAGTTTCACCTCCTGCCCAAGCTTTCCGCTCTCGATAATGTCTGTCTGCCGCTCATTTACCGTGACATGAAAGAGGCCGAGCGCACTGCCGCTGCACAGCAGATGCTTGCACGGGTAGGCATGGACGAACGGGGAAAACACAAACCCACCGAGCTTTCCGGAGGGCAGCAGCAGCGTGTTGCAATTGCCCGGGCATTGGCGGCAAATCCTTCACTTATTCTTGCCGATGAGCCCACCGGTGCCCTTGACACAAAAACCGGCCAGGACATTATGAGCCTTTTCCTTGAACTAAACGAGCAGGAAGGCATTACCATTGTGATTATTACCCATGATCCCAAAATCGCAGGGCAGTGCAAACGCGCAGTACGAATGAAGGACGGCGTGCTGATGCATGAAGAGCAATCGGTACTACAAAAAAATGATTCTTAAAGCAAACATACAGGAAGCAGTACGGAGTCTTACCAGTGCCAAACAGCGCACCATCCTCGCGCTGCTGGGCATTGTCATCGGTATAGGCTCTGTTATTGCCATGGTCTCGGTGGGTACCATCGTGCAGCAGGAGTCTTTGCGACAGTTTAAGGAAATGGGCACCGATATCCTGAAGGTACAAAAAGAATTCTCCTCGGGCATTCAGAAAAAAAGTGATGAATTGAAAATGGCCGATATTATGACCATTCCCCAGGGCTGCCCGGATATTGGTGAGGTCTCGCCCCAGATTTCCATGTTCGGCACCATGAAATATAGAGGCAAACCGTTAAGCGTACCTGCCATGGGCATAACCCGGTCTTTTTTTGATCTTTTCAAGGTCCCCATACAGCAGGGAAGGGGCATTACCGATCTTGACAACCACATGTTTTACTGCGTGGTCGGTAAGAAGGTAGCTCAATTTTTAAGCAAAAACGGCGTTGCGGACTTTCCGGGTACAAAGATAACCTTCCAGGACCGCATTTTTATCATAATCGGAAAGACGTCTGAAGTCCCTGCCGGGGGGATGCGTCCCTATGAAATCAATGACGGGATTATGATTCCCATAACAACGGCCATGCGCTTTCCCGACCGGCCCGAGATACGGACCATAACCGCCCGGCTCTCTGCCGGGGGCAGCACTGCAGCCGCAACACAACAGATACGCACCTATTTCAAAAAGAAGTCAAAGGACCTGAAGCTGCGGGTGATTAGTGCTGAAGAGCTTATAGCAAAGATGAAAAAGCAGATGCAGCTCTTTACCCTGCTGCTGGGGGCAATCGGCAGCATTTCGCTTATTGTGGGCGGGGTTGGGGTAATGAATGTTATGCTGGTATCGGTTACAGAGCGGCGCAAAGAGATAGGTATCCGCCGTGCCCTGGGCGCAATGAAATATGACATACAGTCCCAGTTTCTTATAGAATCCATCATCCTCTGTTTTTTCGGCGGAATGATCGGCATCGGCATCGGCATCGGGGCGTCCTCAATAATTGCCAAATTTTCCAACTGGCAGTTCATCATTTCCTATAATGCCATTCTGCTCGGGGTCGGCGTGTCTGCTGCAGTGGGAATTTTTTTCGGTTTTTATCCGGCACGACAGGCTGCCGATCTGAACCCCATTGAAGCCCTGCGCTCTGAATAGGTGGGTGCTCAAACAATAATACTCAATTTTGGCTGTACACAACAAAACACGTTTTGATGCTCTTTTAAGAAAGGAACGATAATGGTTAGGAGAATCTCGCTTGTCCTGTTTTTCATATGCACGCTGCACCTTCCTGCCCATGCACAGGAGGCACAACGCAACGATACTCTGCTACAAGAAGGCATCCAGCGCGTTCTCAATGAAAACCCTGATCTTCTCCTGGACATACTGAAAAAAAACCCCGAACAAGTCCTTGAGATTGTAGAGCAGGGGGTTGAGGTACGCAAGGCGGCATTTCATAAACAGCGGCTGCAAAAAGAATTACAGAACCCTTACAAGCCCGCACTGGAGCCCGGCCGCCTCATTATGGGCAGCCTTGATGCGCCCATCATGATTGTGGAATATTCCGACTTCCAATGCCCGTACTGTATCAAGGGTGCTGACCGGGTGAAAGCCCTCATGAAAAAATATCCCGGCAAATTCTGTCTGCTGTTTAAACATCACACCCCCGGCGACCTGTCAAAAAAACTTGCCCTTTATTTTGAGGCAATCGGCCTGCAGTCGCCGGCAAAAGCATGGGCCTTCTACGATGTGGCCTTTAAAAACAGGGGCCTGATAAAAAAAGAAAAGCAGGAGGCAGTGGACAGGCTTATCGCTCCCCTTGAGCTTGACATGCAGCGGCTGAAAAAGGACCTGGAAAAAAAGGAGCTCGCAGACAGAATCGCGGAAGACTATAAGGAAGTTAAAAAATTCGGCTTTACCGGACGGCCCACATTTCTTATAAACGGTGTCTCGGTGCGCGGCGCGGCCCCGATGGAGGAATTTGAACGTATTATAAAGATGGTGGAAGCGCGGGATGCACAGGAAGCGGACGACGTTCCCCTTGACGGGGAGGAAGAATACTGCGAAGAGTGCGAAGAAGAGGAGGAATAAATGAAAAAAGGTGTCATCTGGTTTTTATGTGCAGCACTGGCGTGTCTTCTATCAGCGTGCGAGCCGCCCAAACCGGCGCCTGCGCCGACCCCGGAACCGACGCCGACGCCCGCCCCGGTTGCCTATGACATGTTTTCATCCTGCGGGGACGACGTTTGCGGGGAAGGGGAAAATCTGCTCACCTGCCCTGATGATTGCATCACCGCGCACGGCTCTCAGGTGATTGTGGAGCAGGGACGGCCCGTTTTACATGCTAACGGACAAGCAATCCCCCTGACCGGCCTGACCCTTTATAATCCGGACGTTTCATGTTCGGTTTCTTCCGACAGCAGTGAATGGCTCGGCTTTATGAAAGAACAAATAGATAAGGCCGCCGCTGCAAACCTTACCTATTTCAATTTTACGGTTACTGTCAGCACGCTGTATCAGGGAAACGAGCCGCCCACAGAACGGGATCTGATGAACAAAGACAACTGGGACCTGACGGAACTGGAAGAAATATTCAGCTATGCCCGGGAAAAAGGTGTCTATGTGATTGTCGGCTTTAATCCCAACAATGATGTTCCTCCGTGGTGGTCCCGCCTCAACGAAGACCGGTTTCAAAAGGATAACGGGGACCCGGAAACGGTCTGGAACATTGTCAGCTTCAACAATGAAGACTTCTGGCAGGCAACCGACGGATATTTTGAAGCGTTTATTACGCTGCTGAAAGACCAGCCCGCCCTGCTCGGCTGGTATGCGCGGGGCGGGATCACCGGCGAAAACAATTATGCACCCAGCTATCTCGTGGATCTTTTTGCGGCACAAACAGCATGGTGCGATTACTCGGGCTTTGCCGTACAGCGTTTTCAAACATGGCTGCAGGAACGCTACGTGTCCGTTGCGGAGCTCAACACGGCCTGGCAGAGCACCTACGGCGCTTTCAGCGAGGTTGAAATACCCCAGCCCCTTGGAGATGTATCCACGTTAACGGAACAGCTGGAACTGGAAAACGGGGCCGGGGATACACGGCCTGGGTTTAAAGACTGGCATGAGTTCAGGCTCGAGGAAAAAACATCCGATTTTAACCACTATTTTGATCTTGTCAAACGTATTGATCCCGATCATATACTGCTCACTGATCCTGCCTTTAAGCCCGTGCAGAATTCCGCTGCCCGGTCCGGTACTGCCGACGGCTACCTCCGCTATTCCTATGACAACGTCGACGGGATCCTTCATCATCCCCGGGTGTCCTATGACGATGAAGAAAGCTCTTTTAATGTGAATAGAAATGAATATCCCCAGGTAACACGATATGCCGGTATAAACGGGATCCTGACCACGTGGGTCAATGAAGATTCGGGAGAGCTGAACAAGTGCATCGATGAGCTCGGTTCCGTCACCTCTTTTGAGGATTGCTGTGACGGGCCCCTTGATTCGGAAGCGTGTTACGGACAATACGCTACGGTAAGCGACTGGCGCATTAAAAGCATATCGGCAATGATGGCCGCCGAAGGAGGCGGGTGCGGCTGGGTTACCGGCGGCACGTGCCTTGACAATCCAACATGGTCGGAGGATGAACGGGAAATCTTCAAGCAGGTAAATACCATTTTTACCATACCGGCCCTTGCTTCATCCACAAACCGGATTGCCGTTCTCACCGATCCCTTTGTTGAGGATCTTTTCTATCAGAAAGGAACCAATCCCGTTTACAACAGGACCTATGACAAGGATATGTTTTTTGATACGCTGTTTGCCGCGGGGCTCAGCTATGACGCCATAACCGTTTATGATTTCATGAACGGTGCCGGCAACAATTATGATGCCATCATTATTTTGCACATTCCCCGGATGGCTGCAGACGTAGCCGACAAACTTGCCGACTTCAGAGACAGCGGCGGCGGGCTGTTCATTGCCGGACGAACGGGGGTGTTCAACGAAAAAGGTGCCAAGGATTACAGCGCCCTTTCCACGCTGCTTGGCTGTTCATCGGGCTGTATTACCGGCGAAGTCGAATATCCGAAGCCGCCCCAGTCCCTGTCATGGACCTTTGTCACGGAAAGCGCCGGCGGGCTTGTTTCTGGCCTGACGGGGGCAACGTTTTCTGCCGACAGCTTTGTGTATGTTCCCGTTTTTGATCTTGCAGGCCAGGGTTTTACCCCACTTGCCTATCTTGATGACTTTCCCGACACCCCGGCGGTCGGCGTCAAGGGAAAAACCGTTTTTTGGTTTCCCAGCATAAACTCTGAAGAGCATCTACGCACCGTGCTGGCCAATATATGGAATTTCTACGGTGAAAATGTTCCTGCCGAGGGCACACAGATTGAAATGCTCGGCGGAAGCTATAAATATCTCATGTCCGGGACAACGGGCACATTCGATGTAACCGTTGAACTTTCCGCCTCGGACGTCGATGCCGGCGACCAGGTCCTGCTGTGGGACTGGATTGCCATGAAAGAGCTGACCAGAACAACCGCCTCCGACGCCGGGGGCAGGCTCACGGTGAACACACAGATCTACCTGACCGCCGATTCCCCTGTGTTTGCCGGTTTTACCCCTCTGGATAAGACACCGCGCTTAATTGCCGTTTCCGGGGCAAACATTTATGCCGTTGAGACAAACAATAATAATCTGTATGTCGGCCTGTATAGAATTGCCGCCGATGACGTGGTCACGGTAGTGTATCACCCGGGAGACGTGCTGACGGAAGTTGCCGTTTCAAACGGAACCATTGCTGAAAACAGCCTCAGCAGCGACAAAATGATCGGCACGGTCACGCTGCAAAACGCGGCACCGGCGGTCACGCTGTCCTTTGAACAGCTTCCATAACATACCCTGCGGAGCCCGGACATGGATATACTCTTTGAAGACGGCGATTTAAAAACACTGCTCATGGACAGCATTTCCTACGTCACCCCCGAGTGCCGGGGAAATATAATCATATCCGGCTCACATGGCGGCACGTCCTCTGCAGGATATGCAATAACAGCTAAAGTGGGGGCTGCGTTCTTTAATGATGCGGGCGTCGGTAAAAACGCGGCAGGTATAAAGGGCCTTGAGCAGCTCCAGGAAGCGGACATAATTGCCGCTGCTATCAGCCATGAATCAGCGGAAATAGCCAATGCCGCTGACGCATATAACAACGGGATCGTCTCACACGTAAACGAACCTGCCCAAAAAGCGGGCATACGCCCTGAAATGCCGGTATCTGATGCGGTAACTATCGTGAGATCATTTCTGCTGCAAAAAAGGTAAGCATGCATCCCGGGCTAAACGTCATCGTACGCTATTTTTCCCGGCGTCATGGGCTGCCTTTTGGGCCGTGTCACTTCAAAGCCGTGTCCCCCCTGCAGGCAAAGGGGCCGGCCGCTCCCGGGACCGCCTGCCCTGATCCATTCCTGAGCTGCTGCAAGATTGTCCTCAACCACGCGGTGGTACCCGGCTTCCCGGGCCTTGATAAGATACCGGAGCGTTTCCTTCAGGTTGTTTCTTTTTGCATGTATACAGGCAGCGTAATTAAGGGCAAGGCCGGGGAGGGGATAATCACGGTCAAGTGCGCTTGTTACATATCGTTCGGCATCGTCAAGATTTCCCGCAGCATAATAGGCACCGGCAAGATCAAGGTGTGCCGCGGCCGTGTCCGGCAGCAGCTTGAAAACGGCAAGCCGCTCACTGATGGTGTAGTCCCGGACATCCCTGAGCCCCGAGTGTGCAACAAGCCACTCACGGATTGAGTGGGTTTCCGGACCTTCCGTGTCACGGGCAAGGGGCTGGAGTTCAAGAAAATCATCGGTAAAAAACAGCTCCCGCGTTGCCCGGCCCTCCCGTTCGGCTATCTCAAACTCCCGGGTGCCGGGAAGCAGGGTAAAAGGATTAAAAATAACCTGGCTGGGCTGGACGGCCTGGAGAAAATCGATACTCTCCTGCAGCGTTGCCCGGGTTTCCCCCCTGTTGCCCGCCATCATGTAAAAGCGCACCTGAAATCCGAACTTCTTTGCCGTGGCGGTTGACCGGGCCACGGTGTCGAGATCAATGTTTTTATTGATCGTTTTCAGAATTTCCGGCGATCCGGACTCGATGCCCAGGCTTATTCTCTGGCAGCCCGCCCGCCGCATGCCGTACAGAATTTCCTCATCCAGGACATCGGCCCGGGTATCACAGCTCCACAAGAAATTGAGGTTCCGCTGTTCAATGCCGCGGCATATTTCAAGGACATGTGCTTTGTTACCGGTAAAGGTTTCATCCTTGACGGCAACAGCCTTTTGCCCGTTCACCGTTACGATCCGTTCAAGCATATCAAGGACATATGCCGGTGAATGAAACCGGTGCTGCCGCCCCCACAGGGCCGTTGAGCAGCAGAACGTGCAGTCCCAGGGACACCCCCGTGATGTTAAGAGGATATATTCATTAAAATAATCAAAGGGCGATGAAAGCCCGTCAAGATCTTCAATGCGGCTGCGCGGAGGGGCGACGGTTATCCGTCCCTTATATCTGGAGGCGGTGCCGGCAATCCCGGCAGGCTCTTTTCCCTGCTCAATATGCTGTACAATTTCATGAAAGGTTTCCTCCCCTTCTCCTATAACAACGCTGTCAATGGCATCGCAGTGAACAAGCATCTCTTCGGGCAGGGCAGTGGCATGGGGGCCGCCCACGACAATGTGTGCGTCAGGGTGTGTTTTTCTGATAAGGCGGGCCAGCAAAAGGGTGCCCCGCCGGTTGGCGGTAAAACAGGAAAGACCGTACAGCCGGGCGGGATATGATCGTATAATTGCTTCAATCTCTTTCCAGGAGAAGCTGAAAAGATTCAGTACGTTAATATCATGGCCGTTCTTAATTTCCTGTGCAGCAAGACTCAAAAGGCCGTACGGGATGTTCAGGATGTCGCCGCTCAAACAGGTTTCAGCATCGAGCCCCTGTGGCGGACCTTCACCCTCCGGGGCAGGCACCTGCCCGGGCAGGACTATTTTCCACGGCGGCGGGTACACAAGGACAATATGCATAACAGACCAATCTATTGCCGGTTAGTCGCTTCCTGCGGTTATGGTTTGAATTGTGCGGGCTGCAAACCCTTTTACCATGCTTGCTCTCGTGTCGTATCCCAGGAACACATTGAATAATCAACCATAGAAGTAGGTATGTGTGTGATTACAATAATCGGCAAAAGGGGCCAGGGATTCGAGGGGTCAAGGATTCAGGTTATCTTACTACTCGTTGCATCGGTGCTCTTCATAACCTCTCAACATGTTGAAGATCCTCTGAAAATCCAGCTTTTGGCCCCGGCGTTTTTCGCTTGGACCCGTGAATCCTTGAACCCTCGGCCCCTTCTTCACGGGCCGACTCATCCGGCCGTGTTCGGTACACATAGTCCGCACGTATTACCGGTATACATAGGACACCACACTGTTCTCTTTATACTGATTATGCCCGACAGTCAATACTTTTAGCATGCCCCCATCAGTTTGCACAGACATATAGTATATCAGCCCATGCCCCCTCCAATTAATTGTCTGCCGGGCTGTTCCCCGTGTGCGGGACCTTGTAATAAGCCCGGTTGTTTACTTTGACAAAAAGAACTATTTACCTTATAATCCATAAGCTTTGAAAAGAAAGGTTTTTAACCCATCTAAAGATGCTTTCCCTGTGCCATGTAGAGCATCACGGTATGTTATACAGGTCCCCCGTAACGGGCAACAAACCGGTCAAAAAACCGTTAGCTGTGTAAAAAAACCACCAATCACCATTTGGATTGAAAAACAACCCATGCTGCAGATACGCAACTTCGGCATTATCGCACATATCGACCACGGCAAATCAACCCTTGCCGACAGGCTGATCCAGCATGTCGGGCTGATTGACAAGCGGCAGTTCCGTGACCAGATTCTGGACACCATGGACATTGAGCGGGAGCGGGGCATAACCATCAAGAGCCAGACCGCTTCACTGCCGTATACCAGCAAAACGGGAGAGGAATTTGAGCTCAATCTTATCGACACTCCCGGCCATGTCGATTTTTCCTATGAGGTCTCCCGGGCCCTTGCCTCGTGCGAGGGTGTGCTGTTGCTGGTGGACGCTGCCCAGGGTGTTGAGGCACAGACCGTTGCAAATATGTATGCCGCCGTGGAGCATGACCTTGAAATAATTCCGGTGATCAATAAAATTGATCTTCCTGCCGCCGATATTGAGCGGGTAAAAGAAGAGATTGAAATTGAGCTTGGGCTTGATTCAGACAGCGCGCTTCTGTGCTCCGCAAAGGATGGAATCGGCATCAAGGAAATTTTTGAAGCAATAACCACGAGAATACCACCCCCCGAGGGAGACCGCAACAATCCTCTTTCCGCCCTTATCTTTGACGCCAACTACGATTCTTTTCGGGGCACCATAGTAAGCTGCAGGGTCTTTGACGGCACAATCCGGTCGGGCGACACCGTACGCTTCATGTCAAACAACGCCGCCTACCGCGTTGAGGAAGTCGGCGCATACCGGCTCAAGCTGGAATCGCGAAAAGAGCTCACCGCGGGAGAAGTAGGCTACATAATTGCCGGCATTAAAACGGTCAGCGACACCAAGATCGGTGACACCATAACAAACGATGAAAATCCAGCCCCTGCCCCTCAGCCGGGGTTTATAGAGCCCAAGCCCATGGTCTTTTCTTCCGTATACCCCATTGCATCGGATGATTATCAGTCCCTTGCCGAGGCAATGGAAAAATATGAGCTCAATGATGCGGCACTCATCTACCAGAAAGACTCGTCGGCCGCCCTGGGCCAGGGGTTTCGGTGCGGGTTCCTGGGCCTTTTGCATCTTGAAATCGTCCAGGAGCGCCTCGAGCGGGAATTTTTTCAGTCGATTATCATGACGGCCCCCAGCGTGCAGTATAATTTTCTGCTGAAAAACGGTGAGGAAATAAGCGTTGATAACCCGTACTATTATCCCGATCCCGCCGCCATAGAGAAAAGCTTTGAGCCGTATGTTAAAATCAGCATTCTGATCCCGGAGCGGTATATGGGGGCCGTCATGAAACTGTGTACGGAACGCCGAGGACTTAATTCCAAGTTTATGTACCCCACGCCGGGCCGCATAGAGATAACATTTGATATGCCCCTTGCCGAAATCATCTATGATTTTTACGACAGGCTCAAAACCATCACCCAGGGGTACGGGTCCTTTGATTATGATTTTATCGGATACCGCGAGGGCGACCTGGTAAAGGTTGATATCCTGGTAAACCATGAACCCGTTGATGCGCTGTCAATCATTGTGCATCGTGACAACGCGCGTCCCCGCGGCCTGCACATCTGCGAGCGGCTGAAAGAGGAAATCCCCCGCCAGATGTTCAAGATAATCATTCAGGGTGCGGTGGGCGGCACTATTATCGCCCGCTCCACGATAGCGCCCTTTCGAAAAGATGTCACCGCAAAGTGCTACGGTGGTGATATCACCCGAAAGCGCAAACTGCTCGAAAAGCAGAAAGAGGGCAAGAAACGGATGAAGATGGTGGGGGCGGTCGAGATACCCCAGAAAGCATTCGTGTCGGTACTGAAGACTGAAAATGCCTGACAAAAAAATCCCCGGACTCTATGTCCACGTACCGTTCTGTCTAACAAAATGTCCGTACTGTGATTTTTATTCTCATCCCGGCACCCGTTACATTTCCGCCTGGCTGGATGCCGTTGAGCGGGAGATGGTGCTGTATACGGACCAGTTTTCGTGCTTCGACACCCTGTATCTCGGCGGGGGAAGCCCCACGGTTCTTTCACTTCACGAAATTGAAAGGCTGACAGCCTCTATTCATCGCCGTTTTTCCTTTCTTCCCGATACCGAAACAACCATAGAGGCCAATCCTGCCGACATAACCGGCCGGGCGGCCCGGGGGCTCAAACAGCTTGGTTTTAACAGAATCAGCCTCGGCGTACAGTCATTCGACGACACGGTACTGACACTGCTCAAAAGAAGGCATACCGCTGCTGATGCAAAAAGGGCGATCAGGACTATCAGGAATGCGGGATTTGAAAACCTGAGCATTGATCTCATGTACGGTGTCCCGGGACAGGACATGGCGGGATGGAAACGGACCCTGGAGCAGGCCCTTTCATTCACGCCCGAGCACGTGTCCTGTTATCAGCTGACGATAAAAGAGAATACCCCGTTCGGGGAACTCAGGGACAAGGGCCTGCTGTGTATACCTGCCGAAAAAGAAGAGGAGGCGCTGTTTTTAACCACCGCCGGCCTGTTGGCTAAGAGCGGCTATGAGCACTATGAAGTGTCCAGCTTTGCGACCGCCAAAGCGTTCTGTTCCCGGCACAACCGAAAATACTGGAACCATGCGCCGTACCTGGGCCTGGGTCCTGCCGCACACTCCTTTAATCACAACAGGCGCTGGTGGAACCGGTGCTCCATTGAAACGTATCTTCAGGCTCTGGCCCGTTATGTGCCGCCCAGAGAAGCCATGGAAGAAATTACAGCTGACCAGCTCATGCTGGAATCACTGTTTCTCAATTTCAGGACACGAACGGGAATCCCCCTTGCACGGCTCGGGGCCTGCAACAAAGCAGCCCGGGTTCTTCCCCGTCTCCAGCAGGAGGGCCTTGTTAGGGTTGCGCACGGCAGGGTCGTCCCCACCACCCGGGGGCTTCTTGTTGCCGACAGCCTTCCCTTACTGCTCACGTAACCACCTGCCACATGCTGGAAAAAAGAAAAATGGAATGTACAAATTGTTTATTTCCTGTTAATAATGGTTAGCTAAGAACCCAGTTGACAAAAAAAGGTGCACAGAGATGTTCAGTTACACAATGCTTATCAATATCCTGGGCGGACTCAGCCTGTTCCTGTACGGTATGAAGATCATGAGCGAGGGCCTTCAGAAAGTTGCGGGCAACAGGCTCAGGGCGGCTCTGAAAAGACTCACCAATAACCGCATCTACGGAATTTTTACCGGGTTTTTCATAACAGCGGCCATTCAGTCGTCAAGCGCCACCACGGTCATGCTGGTGAGCTTTGTCAATGCGGGCCTTATGAATCTGACCCAGTCACTGGGGGTGATTCTGGGCGCAAATATCGGTACAACCGTCACCGGCTGGCTCGTGGCAATTCTGGGATTTAAAGTAAAAATCGCCCTGTTTGCCCTGCCGGCAATAACCGTTGGATTTTTCATCCGTTTTGTTGGAAAGCAGAAAATTACCGACTGGGGCGAAGTGCTGCTGGGCTTCGGCATGCTCTTTTTCGGGCTGACCATCATGAAGGATGCCCTCGGTGATCTGAAGCACTCCCAGGAGGTTATCAACCTCATGAGCACCTACCGGGCATCAGGCCTTTTTTCGACCCTGGCAGTGATTGGTGCCGGGGCGGCGGTAACCATGCTCATTCAGTCATCAAGTGCCACCATGGCCCTGACCCTTACCCTGGCAAGCCAGGGCCTGATTGATTATCCCACATGCGCCGCCCTGATACTGGGAGAAAATATCGGCACCACCATTACGGCGAACCTTGCCGCCATCGGCGCCTCAACCAATGCCAAGCGGGCTGCCCGGGCTCACATGGTTTTTAATGTCTGCGGCGTTGTCTGGATGATGTTTCTCTTCACCGGTTTTCTGAAATTTGTCAATGCTGTCGTCCCGGGGGACCTGTACACCCTCTCCCAGGAAGCAGGCGCAAAAGTTCTTCCCGACCACCTTGCTGCATTTCATACCCTTTTCAATATAGCCAATACCCTTCTTTTTCTGCCCCTGCTCGGTGTGCTCGGGTGGGTGGCACAGCTGCTGGTCAAGGAGCCGGTCAAAAAAGAGAAAAGCCATCTTGTGCATATTTCTTCCCGGTTAATCAAAACACCTCCCCTTGCAATCGAAGAAACCAAGCGGGAGCTCTCCCGCATGGCGGAAAGTGTCATGGACATGCTTGACAGCGTCATGGAGCTGTTTAACAAACAGGAGAAAACCTACAACGATTATCAGGACTATGGGAAAAAGGTTGCCGACATGGAAATCCTGGTGGACGGCCTTGAACGCGAAATTTCTGCTTTTCTGGTGCAGGTAATACGCAACACCACCTCAAAGGACATCAGCGAGGAAATATCGGAGATACTCAATGCGGTGAGCAATCTCGAGCGCATAGGAGACCACTGTGAAATACTGCTCAAGCAGATAAAACGGATGGCCGACAACGACCTGTCCTTTACCGACAACGCGTCAAGGGAAATAAACGAAATAGCCCAGAAGGTGCGGGAGCAGCTCACCCTCATCAACGAAAATATTACCATGCGAAAAACCAACATCATGAGCGCCGCCAACAACCTGGAGAAAGAGATCAACTCTCTTCGGTACGAGATGCGGCGGGGCCACATCGAGCGGTTGAACAACGGTGCCTGCGAGGTGAACCAGGGGCTTATTTTTATTGATATGCTCAGCAGTTTTGAAAAGATAGGAGACCACGCGTACAATATCGCCCAGTCCATCTCAGGCGTTCGCTAAGGCCGGCGCCGTGGCTCACACATCCGTCATCATCCATGAAAACCGGGGCGTTCAGGAATAAACGCCGGCAAAAAAGGCGGGGGTTTCTCTGGTATAGACCACCTGTGATGCATAGGTTATTGAAAATCCCGATCCTTCAAGCCCGTCGAGAAACTCCTCCAGGGCCCCGACGGTCTCAGGCCGGGGATGCCCGATTCCGATTGCGTGGCCGTATTTCAGCGCATGTTTCCTGAGCTTCACAAGCTGAGAACAGATATATGATTTTTCCCGCTGGTTGTCGATAAAAACATTTCTGAAAGCGGTGGTCATATGTAGTTTTCGTGCCGTGTTGAATGCCACGGAATTGCTGGTCGTCACGCTGTCCACAAAAAAGAGCCCCTTATTCTTAAACAGCTTTAAAACCGCAGCCATCTTTTCTTCGCTCTCGGTAAACTGTGATCCCATGTGGTTGTTCACCCCTACCGCATGGGCAAAGCTTGCAAGGTTTTCCTCGACGATCCGGTACATTTCTTCGGTTTGCTGCTTCAAATACAGGGCACCGGGGCCGGGATCAAAGGAGCTGCTGTACGGCTGCATCGGCTGGTGCAGCATCACCTCATGACCCTCGGCCTGAACCGTTTCAGCCAGTTTCCGGGAGTAGCGAAGGTGCGGCAAAATTGAAAAGGTAATGGGGATACCCAGCCGGAGAAAGGGCTCGATCCGCCGTGTATTGTATCCCACATCATCGATAATGATGCTCAGCTTGGGATTTTCACGGGAATAGTCATCCCCGTGCCCGGTGTGGCCGCAGGGCAGGGCGTGGACAAGCGGTCGGGCCGGCAGGTTCGATCCGAGATACGCACCCGCCGTAAACAGTGTTGATCTGATAAGAAAGTCCCGTCGGGAAAGTCTTTTTTTCTGTTGTATCATCGCCTTGCGTGCCTTTTTACCCGGGTTTTTACCGTTTGCATTGTATATGCATCCATACTATAAATTGGGGTTAAAGACAAGAAGGCAGTATATATTGTGTGTTTTACGTGCCGAGCAGGCCTAGTATTTCTGATTATAATCATTTCCTGTTATATTGCAAACAGTTTCATCTGTTTCGGGCCGTTTTTATTCTTTTTTCCGGAGGGCTTTTTAATCCTCCGCACTGCAGTATGTTCAGGGATATCCTGCAAAAAAGACGAGGGGGGTCGTTTTCTGCGTTCCCCGAAGATAAACCGCTCACGTGCGTAAACAAGATACAGCATCTCCTGCGCCCGGGTCATGCCCACGTAAAACAGACGCCGTTCTTCCTCACCGTCACGGTCTGACAGATCTCGGTCATGCCGGAAAGGAAACAGGCCATCCTCACACCCGGCAATAAAAACAGCCGGAAATTCAAGGCCCTTTGCTCCATGAAGGGTCATCAGCGTGACAGCTTCGGCCCGGGGGATACATATCTCGCCCTCTTTAAGCAGTGCAATGTGCTGTAAAAACCGGGGCAACCCTTCCGCGGCAGCTACATGAGAGTAAGGCAATGCCGCTGTTGCCAGGTCTGCAAGGTTTCCCTGCTGATTTTTTTCCCCGGGGTGGATATAGGAAACGACCTCCCGTATAATCCCGTCCAGAGAAACGGTGGCGCACCTGTCCTGCACTCGCTGCATGCAGTCTATAAGGCTGCGCAGGCGGTCACGCACGGTTCGGGGGACCTTTGACGACAGCTCATCTTTGAGCAACAGGGAAAAAAGAGACCCCGCTGTGTGTTCCGCTGCAGCAATAATGGTTTCAATAGATTTGGAGCCCCGGAAAAAAAAAGGGCTTTTAAGCAGTTCAGCCAGCGCACCGTCACGTGCCGGCCGGGCAACAGCCTCCAGGAAATCAACTACCGGCTTCACCTCCGGCTCTTCGAAAAGAAGACGGGTGGCGGCAACCTGGGTAGGGATGCCCCGCTGATCAAGTGCTTTTTTCAGGGGGCGGCACTGCTGATGCAGCCGGTAAAGGATTGCCACGTCACCAAATCCCTTGACCTCTTCCCGTGCGTCACCGCTCATGGTCTCAAAACGCGTGCCGCCGAGCAGGCGCTCAATCTCCCCGGCGATAAAATCGGCCTCATCGTGTTCGTCGCCCGTTTCACAGATAATTATCTTTTCACCGGGAGGACGTGTGGGTATAAGCCGCCGTTCAATTCTCTGTGTGTTCTTAATGATGACGTTGTGTGCCCCGGCAAGTATCGTTTCTGTTGATCGGTAGTTTCGATCAAGATGGATCACGGTTGCCCGGGGAAAATCTTTCTGAAAGTTCAGAAAATTTTCAATCCGGGCCCCTCTGAATGCATAAATGGCCTGGTCTGCATCACCCACCACACAGAGATCGGTGTGTGGTCCGCAGAGTGTTTGAATAAGCCTGTATTGTACGGCGTTAATATCCTGATACTCATCAACACAAATATGGGTAAAGCGGGACGAAATTTTTTCCTGCGTTTCGGGCGAAACCCTGCAGAGCTCAAGCGCCTTCAGGATGAGGTCGTCAAAATCGAGCAGCCCCTCGTGTGCAAGGCAGTCCTGGTAGGCACGGCAAAACGAAGACATGTCGTCATAGGATGCCCGGGTGTTTTTTTCCAGGGTAATGTGCAGGTCATACTGTTTTAGCGAGCCTGCTTTGTACTCGGGAACATGCGTTTTTGCGGCCCTTTTAATGATGGCCGAACGGTCGGCAGGGCAGACAATGTCGAAATCATCATTCAGCCCCAGCAGGTGTGCCCCCTTTTGTACCATTTCATAGCACAGACCATGGAGCGTTCCCACCCACAGAGAGGACAAATCCAGCCCGTCACGGCACAGCCCCCCGATCCGCTCCCGCATTTCTTCTGCAGCCTTGGTGGTAAAGGTGACGGCAAGAAGCTTTTCTGCGGGAATGTCGCGAACGGTTGCAAGATAGGCAAGGCGATGCACCAGAGTGCGTGTCTTACCGGTGCCGGCCCCGGCAATCACCAGCACAGGCCCGTCCGTAGCCTGCACTGCCCGGCGCTGGGAGGGATTCAAAGGTGCAAGCAGATCTGCCATGGTTAAAAAAGAGAGAGCTGATGTTTATTCTTTTCCCCGTCTTCGAATATACGAACAGTTCCGTATTCTCCGTCATAGCCCGGGTGCACCGCAATGCGGCCTTCCCGCATCTTGTGCAGGGCAGCGGCCAGCAGGTCGAAGCCGGCCTTTTCAAGTTCCTGCAGGGGACAGGTCCTGAGCACGCTCAGCTCATTGCCCAGCAGTGCGAGGACCTTGAAATACTGCTGTGTTACTTTTTTGCTGGTAGGGCCCACACCGTTTATTTCCGAAAGGATTTCCACCAGGGGGATCAGGCTCTCAAAGGGAAATATATTTTCATGTTTAAAACCCCAGGGGCGGTCGGACAGCTTCCGCACCCGGTGCATGACGCCCACCGTGACTTTTTTGCCGCATGCGGGGCACCTGCCGTCGTGGGCCATGGTCTCCTCAGGGGTCATGCGCATGCCGCAGGCACGGTGCCCGTCATAATGATATTTTCCCTCCTCGGGGAAAAATTCAATGGTGCCGGCAAAACCCCTGTGGTCTTTTTCTCTGAGGGCCCGCATCATCTCAAAGAAAGACAGGCCGCAGGTAAACACGTTTGCCTCACGTGCAAGCTTGGACGGTGAATGTGCATCAGAGTTTGAAACGAGCACGAAACCGTCAAGCCCGGAAAGCATCCAGTTCATGGGCGGATCAGAAGACAGGCCGGTTTCCAGGGCAAAAATGTTGGGCGTCAGTTCTTCAAAGCACTCCTCAATGCTTTCAAACCCGCTGGCGGCACCAAGAACGGAAAAATGGGGTGTCCAGATATGGGCGGGGATAAAAACATTTTCAGGCGACGCGTCAAGCGCCATTTCAAGAAGCCGTTTGCAGTCCAGCCCGAGAATGGGCCTGCCGTCCGACTTTATATTGCCTATTTCCTGCAGCGAAGCATTCAGCCGTCCCGCGGCGAGAAGGTCCGGCGCAAGGATCAGGCTGTGTACCTTGCGGGTCTTGTCCGCCTTTTTATAGATGCTGCTGATTTCAACACTGAGCATGTAGCGCACCGGGCTGCGGCAGGACTCGGGGACCAAGTCGGCGCTTTCGGCTGCGTATTGGTCTTTGAGCTTGTACAGGCCCGGCTCTGCAGGCTCAAGCTTCTCCTGCAGCTCTGCGTACCATGCCGGGTGGGTAAAATCACCGGTTCCGATTACCGTGATCCCTTTCAGCTGGGCCCAGGCATGCAGGGTCTCGAGATTCATGGCCCGGCTGGTGGCACGGGAAAGGGAAGAGTGAATATGAAGATCAGCTACAAACTGCATACGCCTCGTTCCAATACAGCGGGGTTCCAAGCAGGCAATCAGCACCTGCTTTTTCTTCTGGCAACAGCATGTCTCACTAAAGCTTTAGCTTATCATATAACCATTGCTGTTCAATAGAAAATATTCTATTTTAGTTGACTTCCACACATGCTGCTGCTATGTATAAAATAAATCATTTCAGGACACACGAAACGTTAAAGCTCTGATGGATGAACCTTCACAACAAAACCAAGCATTCTTGCCGCTTCGCTGGTTTTCACATTTTTCTTCTCCGCCTAAATATTTTATCTTGAACATACATGGACTATTATATTAAGCTCATCAGTCTTTGTATCCTTCTGCTGCTTTCGGGTTTTTTTTCATCCTCTGAAACAGCGTTCTTTTCACTGAGCAAGGTGCGGCTCAGGCGAAAAAAATTCAGACGGGCCCGGGGTTTTAAATATATCCTGCGTCTGCTGAAATCACCCAGCACGTTCTTAACCACCGTTCTGATCGGCAATGAGGTTGTCAACATTTCCATTTCCGTGGTAGCCGCCGCGCTTTTGTATTCCCTTACAAAGGACATGCTCAGCGACACAGCCCTTCCCTTCTGCTCAATGGCACTGACCGTTCCGGTGCTGTTGCTCTTTGGAGAAATTATTCCAAAAACCCTTGCCGTTAAATTCCCCGAAACCATTGCCCGGGCAAACGCGTATCCCCTCTATTTTTTTTCGTCGATTATTGTTCCCGTGCGGTATCTGCTCAACAATGCGTCTAAAATATTTATCAGCTTTTTCGTCAGGGACCCCTCCAAGTATCCCGTTGATTCCGTGAACATCGACGAGGACATCTTCAAATCAATGGTGGACGTGGGCAGGAAAGAGGGAACCATCGAACCCGAGGAGCGGGAGCTTATCATTAAAACATTTCGCCTCGATGATATAAACATCTCGCAGATCATGACCCCCCGTGAAAAGATTATAGGGGTTCCCGTTGATATCAGTGAAGAAGCGTTCATAAGGACAATTGAAGAAGAGAAGTTTTCCCGCTACCCGGTATATGACAAAACCATCGATCATATAGCGGGATTTGTTCACGCAAAGGATTTGCTTCGTCTGAAAAAGGCTTCACTGCGGCACAAGCAGATGGTCGTTGGGTCGCTGCTCCGGAAACCTATTTTTGTTCGTGAGGACAGGAACGCCCATTCGGTATTTCTGGAGTTCCAGAAGCTCAAGCGGCATATCGGGATCGTCACCGACCTCAGCGGAAACACGGCCGGCATCGTCACCCTGGAAGATATCCTCGAAGAGCTCTTCGGTGAAATACTTGACGAAACCGATATGGAGGACCAGAATCAGTGATTGACCTTGTGCTGGGACTGATCATCATAGTTGTCTGCATTGCCTGCGAAGGGTTCTTTTCCGGCACCGAGACGGCCATGGTATCCCTTGACCGGACCCGCATCAAGGCCCTCGCAGAAAAAGGTTCTAAAAAAGCCGCTCTGATCTGTGCCGTTCTCAACAGCCCGGAAAAGTTTTTTTCAACCACCCTGCTGGGCACCAACATGGTGGCGGTGCTGAGCAATGCAATCGCAACCTTTATCATTATCAAATATCTCGGCGCTGAGTATGCATACGTGACCATACTCATCATGTCGCCCCTCATCCTCCTGTTCGGTGAAATCGTTCCCAAAACAGTCTACCGGTTTCATGCGGAAAAGATTGTCCATGCCATCATCTATCCCATCCGGGCCATAGCGACCGTCCTTTCCCCCTTTGTCTTTATACTGTCCCGCCTTACCACACTCTTCATGAGACTTGCAGGCATCGAAAACGCCCGCATGCACGTGCACACGACCCGTGAGGACCTTGAAAATTATCTTTCCATGTGGAACATAAACAGCAGGCTTAAAACGGCCGAAAAAAAGATGATCGAACGCATCTTTGACTTCGGTGAAACCGATGTTGAAGATATTATGATCCGCCTTGTCAATACCAAGGGGGTCGAGGTAAACGAGGGGGTTGAGAAAGCCGTCAGCCTGGTAAAAAAGACCGGGCACTCACGCATCCCCGTATATTCCGACTATATGTACAACGTGATCGGCATCATTCACGCCTTTGATCTTCTGACTGCCCGGGGGACCGCCCGGGACCTTCGTGACCTGATGCGCCCGGCCCGCTATGTTCCCAACAGCATGCCCATAGATGACCTTCTCAAACAGATGCGCACCGAAGGAAACAGCATTGCCGTGGTGGTCAATGAATACGGCGGTACCATCGGCATCGTCACCATTGAAGATATCCTTGAGGAGGTTGTGGGTGAAATTTATGACGAGCATGACAAGGAGGAGCGTCTTTTTGTAAAAACCGGTGAAAACAAGTACCGGGTAAATGCCCGCATGGAAATGGATGAGCTCAACGATCTTCTCAAGCTGGACCTTCCCAAGGACGACTATGAAACCCTTGCCGGGTTTCTGCTCAAACACATGGAAAAAATCCCCCGGGTGGGAGACTCCTATACCCATGCCCACACGCGCTTTATTATCAAACAGGCCGACAAGCGCTCAATTAAAGAAGTAATAATCATCAAATCTGAAACCACGGATATTCCCGACGCTCCTTCAGAATAGTGCCGGGCAGCCTCCCTTCAGCAGCATATCCCCGGCAAATCATCCTTGAATATCACCCTGATTATGTTATGTAATAACGTGGGTATGGGGCTGCATTTCATTGAACCATTGTTTTTGTTGACACAAAAATGAGTCTTATCTAAACTTACACGTGCTTTCTTTATTTCAGTTTAACGATTAACAGACGCTATTTTTTTAACGAAAGGAAGAAGCCATGAGGGAACATGATCTGACGGCAATGCTGATGAATAAATTCGACCGTTACGTTAAGGACATGCAGGAGATTTATTCCGACCGCGAGCCGGTTGCACAGCACAATGATCAAAAGCTATTTTTAAAAGTCCTCTCCTCAGGAGACAAAACGGACAATCCCATTGCTAAAATCAGCTTCATGATGCTTGAGGAAGGCCGTATAAGAAACAAGGATGATAAAGAAAATGTGCGGGATACCGGAGAGTTCACCGTGGCGACAATCATCCCCGCCGATGCTGTTCCCGTGCCCATCTGTGCCATGGAAATCTCCTTCCATTTCGGCAAGTACCTGCAATGCCGGGCCGAGCTTCCGCCCCTGTCTACCAATGAGGCCTACCGGGACACGTTCTGCAAACCCGTGCAGCAGCTCAGGCAGGGTCTTGAAAATCTGCCCGGGCTTTCTCCCCAGGTTTCCCTTCCGGGACTCGAAGACTTTTCCTCCGGCGGCCTGATGGCAGGGCACATTGATCCGGCAAAAAAGGAAACCGTCATTCAGTGGTTTCTTGATTATGCCGACCTGTATCTGTCTTTTATTGATCGCCGCGATACATATGAAATACTAGGTGACCCGTCCGTGCTGCAGGAGGCAAAGGCAAAGAAGGCGGCATTTTGCGGGATGTTTAAAAAAATGACACCGAGCATACTGGCTGATCTGCCGGACCTTTACGCTGATGATCTTGCCGGAAAGCTGGGTGAATTGCTTTTCTAGGGTTTTGGGGTATACCGTTCTTCAAAATATTGGTGACATTCCCGGGTCCCGCAGGTCGCAGATTTTTTATATCGCTTGGTTGTACCGTCGTCAACGATATACCCCAGGGCCTTGAGCTGATCTTCAATATCCTGGGAAAAGGTAACTGTTTTTGTAATCGACGTTGCTTTTGGAGAACGGGCAAACCAGGTAAAAAGATTTTCCTGCAGTGATGCTGCTTTTTCGGGCTGCTGTTGCAGCCTGTTGTCCAATTCCCCGGGGTCTTCACCTACATCATACAGCTGCCCTTCGTTTTCACAAAAATGGTAGATGTATTTCCATCGTGTGTCATAGAGTGCCTTTAAAACAAAATGTTCCGACAAAAGATAGTCTCTGGCAACGTTCTCAGGAGCATCCTGCGGTATGTTAAAAAGGTTTTTCCCCTGCATACCGTCCACGGGCGGCGTCTGTGCAAAATGCATAATGGTGGGCATTATGTCCATAATACTCACCAGCTGATCAACGCTTTTTCCGGCATAGCGTGAGCTGTGGGGGTATTTCAGGATCAGGGGGACATGGAGCAGCTCATGATACAGCGTATGGCCATGGCCAAACAGTCCATGATCCAGAAACTCCTCCCCATGATCAGAGCTGATGACCATCATGGTATCTGCGTCCAAATCAAGTGCTTGTATGAGCCGGCCGATATGGTAATCCACAAAATTGATCTCGCTGTCATACAGGCCGACCAGATAATCCATATCATTTTTGTTCTCCTGGAGATCCGGTACGATTTTCAGAAGGTTCTCCACGTACTGGGAGGAAAGGTCTCTGCCGGGGGTGCTCAGTCCCCGTGTGTAGTCGTCTATCCACGGCTTCCGGGAGTTATAGGGATCATGGGGATCAAAATAGTGCACCCAGAGAAAAAACTTCCGACAGTTCTTTAGTTTGTTTTTCCATGACATGACAACCCTGTTCAACTTCGCGGCATCATCAAATCCCGTGCAGTAATAAAAATCAAACCCCTGGGCAAATCCAAGGTCTTTTGTCATATGGATGTTTGCCACGGCACCGAATGTGGTATATCCCCCGGCACGCAGCACCTCTGCAAGGGTGCTGTATCGTTCGTGCAATATCTCCTGGTTATACACCTTGCCGTACTTGAACAGTCCGTTCTTGACACCATGGCTGACGGGATACAGGCCTGTCATGATTGAGGCCATTGAAGGGGCGGTCCAGGGTGCTGTTGCCGTTGCCCTGGTAAAAACAACTCCCTGCCGTGCGATCCTGTCAATGTTCGGCGTTGTTGTTCGCGGGTATCCGTAGCAGGACATATGGTCGGCCCTGAGCGTATCAATGGTAATCAGGACGATACTCTGCTCTTTTTTCTGAACAAAGAAACCTCCCGCCCCAATAGCAATGACCAGCACACCCAGTGCGATAACAAGATTCTTTTTCATGCTGAATTCCAACTCCCGGCTTCCGGATTCTTTGATTAAATTTCAATCACCGTCAGCTCTTTATTAAACCGGGTAACACAATCATACCCGCTGTTTGTAACGATAACGGTATCTTCAATTCGCACCCCGCCCCAACGGGGCAGATAAACCCCTGGCTCAATGGTAAACACCATACCCTTTTCAGCACGCCCCTGTGATCGAGACGAGACCACCGGGGGCTCATGTACGGCAAGCCCCACACCGTGTCCCGTACCATGGGTAAAAAACCGTGCGCAGCCCTTCTGCTCAATATGGGAGCGGGCGGCCCCGTCGATGTCCTTCAGCGCTCTGCCGGGTGCAACCTGTGCCATGGCAGCATCGTGGGCGCCCTTGACGATCTCATAAATCCTTTCCTGTTTCTTTGTCGGCTTTCCCATGACGAAGGTGCATGTTTCGTCTGAACAGTACCCTTCACACACAACACCGTAATCAATGGTTATAAGCTCGCCCTTTTTGATCTTTTTTGTGGATGCCGGGCCATGGGGCAGGGCCGAGCGGTAGCCGGACGCAACGATGGTCTGAAACGCAACAGAGCTGCCGCCTTTGGCCCGCATGCGATACTCCAGCTCAGCAGCGATTTCAATCTCACGCATGCCCGGCCGGATAGTGACAAAGACCTCCTCAAGGCTCTCGGCTGCGATGCGTGCCGCCCGCTTAAGAAGCGCTGCCTCCCGGGCGTCCTTTACTGCTCTCAGCATGTCAAGCTCGTCGCCATACGGCCTGAAGGCTGCAGAATATGCTTCCCGCTCAAGCTCCCTGAGCAATGAAACGCTCAGGTTCCGGGACTCAAAGCCGACTGTTCGTACGCGCAGCTTTTTTAACAGCCGTCCTATCTCTTTCCATTTTTCTTTAAAGGTGATGCTGGGGAAATTTTTTACCTGCTCCTTTGCCTGGGTTGTATATCGTCCGTCGGTGAGGAAAAAACCGTCCTTTCGGGTGAGCAGAAGCGACCCCTCGGTTCCGGAAAATCCGCAAAGATACACAACGTTTTCCGGGCTCGTGATAAAAAAGCAGTCCGTGTCCGGGGCTGCACATTTCCAAAGCCGCTTTAATCTTTTTTCCAATCGGGCATCTTTCATCGGATAAATCTGCTGCCTGGTCCTTTTATTTTTTTATTGACAATTATCATGAAGAAAAGTAAAGTATTTTCATTTAGTTAAATAATAATCGAACCATTATAGTCAATATGGTTCATTGATGCAATAATTAAAACACTTATGCAAAGGAGGAATACGATGGATATTAATGAACTTGCGAAACGGGTCCAGGCTTTGGAAGATATCGAAGCAATCAAACAGCTTAAGGCTGAATATGCCGATGCTTGTGATGACATGTACAACCCTGAACGCATGAAAGACCTTTTCACCGAAGACGCGGTCTGGGATGGCGAGAAGGAAGGCTTCGGCAAGCACGAAGGACTGGATGCAATCTGCGCATTTATGACCGCTGCGAAAGACAGCCTGCTGTTCGGCGTTCACTGGTTTCTCCAGCCCCGCATTAAAATAATCAGCGAAACGGAAGCTGAAGGAGTTTTCTATCTGTGGCAGACAAGCACCATGGCCAACGGCAAGGACATCTTTCTCGCCGGGAAAGAGTATGATAAGTATCGTAAAGAAAACGGCGTGTGGAAAATGAGCTTCATGGAGCTTGAACTGTTTTATGCTGCGGATATCAAAGAAGGCTGGAAAGATGATAAGCGCGGCGGCTTGGCGTAAAAAAATCTTCTAATTTTCCCCTGTGCAAAATGCCCGGTACTTTCTGTTGAAAGTTGCCGGGCTTTTTTTATCTGTAAAGAACGCTCTCCTACTTCTTCCTTTTCTTATCTTTTCAATGAATTTCACAAATAAAACCCTATGTGCAAGATATGGAACAACATTACAAACACTAAGCGACATCTGTAATTATCTGCTAATTAAGTCCCTTATTAGCATTTTTTGAAGTTAATTATCAAAAAAATGTCCAAAAGTAGTTTTTTTTGCTTGCAATTTGATTTAGAATATATATAGTTTAGTTATATATAATCCTTTTACACTCTTGCAAACCAAAGAAAAATAGAATTGCAGCTCTTTATATTTTTGTGAAGAAATGCTTTGGACACACAAAAAAAACATACAGCCATACAAAAGCTGTTTTATGCATACAAAGGAATATTAACTTTAATGTGAGGGCCTGAGTATGCCGAAAGCAAGTGCATTAGCAGAAAAAATATTAGAGCCGTCCCTGTATAAATCAAGCCGCCTTAAAAAACGAAACGAAGAAGTTGTCCTCCAATATTCCCCGCTGATTAAATACATAGCAAAACGTATTGCGGGCCGCTTGCCGGTTCACGTAGATATCAGGGACATGATAAATTCCGGGGTGCTGGGCCTGATGGATGCAATGGAAAAATTCGATCCCAAGAAAAAGGTCAAATTTGCAACCTATGCCGAATACCGTATTAAGGGGGCGATTCTCGACAATCTGAGGGCCATGGACTGGGTGCCCCGGTCGGTAAGAAAGGTCGCCACCCTGTTAGAAAACACTGCTTCCGATCTTGAAAAAAAGCTGGGGCGGCCTGCAACCGACGAGGAACTGGCCGAATCCATGAACATCGAGGTCGAGCGGTTCTACAAAATGCTCAACCGGGTAAACAATATTCCCATGGTGAGCCTTGAACATGACTCAAAATGCACACTCATTGACAGGACCACGGACGGAGACAGAAAAACACCCTGCGACAAACTCGACAGGGAAGAACTCCAAACTGTATTGGCCGACAACATATCGCTGTTGCCGAAAAAGGAAAAACTGGTTATTTCACTGTACTACTTTAATGAGCTCACGATGAAAGAGATCGGCAGGGTTCTCAAGCTGACCGAATCACGGGTATCTCAGATACATACAAAGGCCGTTATGCGGCTGAGGGGAAAATTGAGGAAAGCCCAATACTGCTGATCCCCGAAAGCCGTCACAGCCACCCGCACTTCCCCGACCCGTCACTTCTATCTGCACTACAGGCACACAGAGCAACATACCCCCACTGTACATGTACACGAAAGTTTCGTTTGTAAAACACCGGGCTGCCCGGATTATTCACCAGTTGTCGTAGCGAGGCGCAGAAAGCTCTGTGTATAAAGGGCAGCTGGAACAATTTTGACCCGGAGGCATAGTTGCACTATGTTGAGGATTAAAATTGTGAAGCGTCCTTGAGACATAGGGGCGCTTCAAGCCGCAGTAGATAATTGGTGAAAAATCCGGGCTAGTAAGGTATGATAACCGCATCTTTTCCGGCCCCGTTTACGGACAGGGTCCCCGGTGCGCGGGACATACTGCGGCCGGACGGAACATAAAGCACCGGCAATAGACGGTAAGGGACACACCAACATGGAAAAGCACACCTATAGATTTGTTGATTCATACGACGGGCTTGTGGGGTTCGGCCTTGACAGGAAGACCAATGAAAACACCGTCATGTACTGTCTTCAAAAATTTGCTGAAGACCGCTTCATGGAGCAGATGAAAAAGAGGCTCACCGACGAGGAGCTCGAGGAAATATTTAATCTGATCATGCGCCTGGCAAAGGCACACCTCTCCGAGCAGGAATACCACCGGCTCTTTCTTAAAGACAAATGAAGATTACCGATAACATATGGCAGGTCGGCGGCGATGGGATCTCGGCACCGGGGGATGCCGCGATCTACGCGGTCGCATTCGGGGGAAAGGCGGCCCTTGTTGATGCCGGATGCGGACGGGGACACAGCAGCGTCGTGGGTGCCGTGGCCCGCTCAATTTCCTCAGCGGCATCCGTTCAGTATCTTTTTTTAACCCACTGCCACTATGACCATACCGGGGGGGCCGAGGCCCTGAGGAGACGGTATGGATGCACCGTTGTTGCACATGAGCTGGATGCCCGGTATCTCGAAGCCGGTGACAGTGAGGTTACCGCCGCATCGTGGTACGGCGCAACAATCCCTGCCCTGCCCGTTGACCATAAAATCACCGGCGACAGCGAAACCTTTCAGCTGGGCAGCGGGGAAATCAGGGCCCTGCACTGTCCCGGGCACTCACCCGGCTCCGTTGTGTATCTGACGGAGTCTGAGGGAAAGAAGGTTTTGTTCGGTCAGGATATTCACGGGCCGCTGCACCCTGCCATTCTTTCAAACAGAGAGGATTATCTCATTTCCCTCAATATGCTTTTGCAGCTTGATGCAGACATACTCTGTGAAGGCCACTACGGTGTTTTTCACGGACAAAAGAAAATCAGGAAATTTATTCAATCGTTCATACATTAGGGAGGATGGGTATGCTCACCACAAAACAGATCGACAGCTATGCCGACGTGCTGCTCTGGGGATTGCGTAAAGCGCGCACGCGTACATTCAAAAAAAATGACATCGTACTTGTTCGCTACAACCTTGCGGCCCTGAAACTTGCAGAAACGCTTCAGGCAAAGCTCATGGATTTGAAACTGAATACCATGCTGCGCATGACGGCAACACCCGTAATGGAGCACACCTTTTTTGACAAGGCAAACCCGCAGCAGCTTGTCTTCGAAGCCCCGGGAGAGCGGGAGCTGTACCGGAACCTGAACGGCAGCATATTTCTTAACGCGCCGGACTCCCTGACCCACCTGCAGCATATCAACCCGTCAAAAATTGCAGCGGCCGTCATGGCAAAAAAGCCGCTTCGGGACATTTTGTTCAAACGTGAAGACGCGGGAGCGTTCGGGTGGACCCTGTGCTCCTGCCCGACCGCCGAGCTTGCCCGGCACGCGGGGCTTACGCTGCGGCAGTACACGAACCAGATCATCAAGGCCTGCTACCTGAACAGGCCGGACCCGGTCAAGGAGTGGGAGGATATTTTTACCAGCGCCAGGGCCATTAAGAAATGGCTTAACGGCCTTTCCATAAAATATTACCACGTCGAATCGGAAAACGTCGACCTGCGGGTGGCCCATGGAACCAGGCGAAAATGGATCGGCATTTCAGGCCATAACATACCGAGCTTTGAGCTGTTCATATCCCCTGACTGGCGGGAAACCCAGGGGACCTATTTTGCCAACCAGCCCTCGTACATGAGCGGCAACCTGGTAAAAGACGTGCGCCTTGTGTTCGAGAAGGGTGCCGTGGTAAAAATCGGGGCCCGCAAGGGAAAAGGCTTTGTTGAAAAGCAGCTTTCCATGGACAAGGGGGCAAGCAGGCTCGGAGAGTTTTCCCTCACTGATACACGGTTTTCAAAAATCGACCGCTTCATGGCTGATACCCTTTTTGACGAAAATTACGGCGGCAGGTACGGCAACTGCCACGTTGCCCTGGGCTCGTCATACTCGGACACGTTTGACGGCAATCCTGCGAAGCTGACAAAGGCCCTCAAGCAGAAGCTCGGGTTCAACGACTCCGCGCTTCACTGGGATCTGGTCAATACGCAACGAAAAACGGTTACCGCGCATCTCGCCACCGGCAAAAAGCTGGTCATCTATGAAAACGGAAAATTTACCTATTGAACGATTGCTCCAATTATTGTGTGTGGGTGCATTCGCCCCAAGGGCGTCCCCTGCGCTTTATTCCGCAAAAAAATGCATCTGATCGCTGCAGGTTTGAACATGACGCAGGACATCTCCCATGCTTTCCCTGTAATAGCGCAGTGCGTCACCTCCTTCGCGCAGCGCGCGTGCTATTGCCGTACCGCACCGGTAGCCTGAATCCATCGCCGGGTGGATAGATGCATCGTTGAGGTACATGAAACCGCCTGCGTCGCCCGCCAGCAGCACCCTTTCGCGGCCCATATCCGGTGGCCACATCTTTATGATGCACCCTTCGGCGCGCTCATGCTGCCCGAGCATAACCTTGAAATTTTCCCGGAGGAACTTTTTGAACGCGTCCATGGTTGAGCGCACATCATCGCCCCTGAAACCTCCAACGCAGGGCACAAGAAAACCGTCCTTGCGGTGCACACAGCACAGCAGCTTGCAGACACTTTTTTCAAAGAAGACATGCCAGCAGCCCTCGCGCAGCGTGCCTATATCCTTACAAGGACAATACTCCTGGTAGTACACTACTGCGGGCGCCGCATCCCAATCCTGCGGCGTGAGCGCCCTGCGTACTGCCGAGGCGCCTCCGTCAGCCCCCACCAGGTAGTCGCACTGGATTGTCCGGCTCCGATCAGACGTGCCGCCGGACACTTGTGCTCCTGTATCACGCAGAACAACGTCGACACTGACCTGTTCCTGTTCTGCGGTAAATCCACGAAACAGGCATTTTTCCCTGACCGGGGCCCCGGACTGCTGCACCAGCCAGTGGTCAAATGTGCTGCGCCAGACATTAAGATAGGTTTGGGGAAATGCATGGCCGTCTTTGGGTATCTCCCAGAAATACTGTTTAAACCCCTGCTCATGCTTCCACTCAATAATCTGCGATGCATGAATTGTCTTAGGCTCGCAGTAGATGTCCTCCGGCGGCATTGTACCGAAGTATTTCGGCAGCAGCTCCTGCGCCTCCCCGAACAAAACACCCGAACAGTTTTTATGCCGCGGCAGCGATTCCTTTTCAATAATCAGCGTTTGAATACCCGCGTCATGCAAAGCTTTTGCACACGATGCGCCGGCAGGCCCGGCTCCGATAATGACAACCTGATGCTTTTCCATGGCAACTCCTTATACTGTAATAAAAATTTATTTAGTTGAGTTCTTCCTCAGTTTTTTTCTAACTATTATATCAATAACTGTACCAAAAGCTTGAATGATTTAACATATTGAATCAGTAGTGTCCCAACGTTTTGGTAAAATAACGTCAAAACAGAAATAATATTAAGATGTTACAAAGAAAAAAGACCTGTCAAATCAGGGTCAAACCTCCACTCGTTACTTTAATTAGCTTTTAAATTAATCTTAGTTAATAGTTGAGGTTTGACCCCTTTGTTTTTGCCCCTTTGTTAGCCTGAACTGATTGATATACATCGCTTTAGAAGTTTCGACCAATTATGCAGTTTTGTCGGTCTGATGCCGGACACCGCGTCAAGTGGTGAAAAGGACAATATTTGTGGATTAACATCACGACAAAACAAGCTGCTTCGCTCCATGTTAATCCAGGCGTCCTGGGTTGCAGCAAGTAAAGATCCAGCCCTGACGCTGGCATTTAGCAAGCTTTCGGCACGAATGAAAAAAACAAAAGCCATAGTTGGAATTGCTCGAAAACTGCTCAGTCGAGTCCGTTTTGTTCTAAAAGCACAGCAGTGCTATGAGATTGCGGTTGCGGCATAACACAATTGTGTACAACAGTCTGAAGAATCATGTTTTTGGTGGGTAGCGTTTAGTCATTCCTACAGCTGGTTTATAAAAACCACGTCTGTCTTTCGCAGGCTACGCACTCACCGTTTTTTAAGCTCTGATAGAGACAATGCAGCTATCCACAGTTTTTAAAGGATATGTCTGCTGATAGAAGGCTGATTCTTACGATTGTTATCATTAAAATATTTTACTCTCTCTATGAAAAGGGGCTTGCTTTTTTACATAGAAGGGGATGACAAATAAGTTCATAACTAAATAAAAAATTATGTCATTCCCGTGGAAACGGGAATCTAGTTTTTCAAAAAAGGTCATTATATAAGCTAACTGGTGTTTTCTAGACAACCTGATTATTTTTTCATCCATATATCTGCCCCCCTATAATCTGAATGCACGGATAGCAGCCCCTATTGTCAAAAACCACACGAGCAGCATACCGCATTTTTGACGGTGTCAAAATAAAAACAAAGCAATTTCATTATGTTATCAAAAAACCATGCATGGCACAGTGTATGCATATTTTTTTAACGACAAAATTTTTGTACAACGGAACACCACATGGCCATAGAACCGACAAATAATGCCGGGCAGCAAAATCCCGCCCTGAAGCAGGTGTCCCGCGCCAACCCATCCGGTGCGGATGACTTTGCGGTGATACTTGAAGAGGCCACATCACCTGTTCATGTAGTGAAAAAGGGCGAAAATCTCTGGAGGATTGTCAAAGAGCGCCTTTACCAGTTTCCCGGCAGGGTGGGCAACAGGGAGATAGCCCAGGCGGTCAAGCTTATTGCAGAAAAAAACCGTCTGCAGGACCCCGGAAAGATCTACGCGGGCCAGCGGTTGGATATGACCTCGCTGGAAGAGCGTGCACAGCGGGCTGACCGGCCCGCAATACCCGGACCGGAACAGCTTCCGCCGGTGCCTGAAAAGCCGCCTATCCAGGCCGTTATCGTACCCACTCCCGCTGAACAGCCGGTGCCGGCCCAGGCGCCCGCTGTCACTCCCCCTGTCCAGCCACCCGTGCCGGCACCGGAACAAAAACCTCCCGTTACGGAACGTGTCCCTCCTGCCGAACAGGAAACGCAACCGGTGCCGATAACCACCCCGGCCGGCCGTACCCTCAAAGAACAGATGGACATATACAAAATAGATCAGCTCCTGGCGGCACCCGGGGGAGACCATTTTGTTCACACGGGCAGCACGGTTGAGTACCGGCCGGATGAAACGCATAATGATATAGGCACGCGTGTCGGCAAGGACCTGTCGGACGCCCGGGACAATCTTGCCCGGCTGTTGGCGGACCTTACCGGCGGATCAAAAACCCACTACCTCGCACAGGACGGCACCATAAAATCCCGGCAGCGGGTAGGTCTTCTCGGGGCACTCAATCATTTTGTCCGTGATTTGGCAACAGGTATTTCCTTCGGCACCTACGTCCCTGCCGGCGAGGAAAGGCCCACAGGCATGGGCCGGATAAAATACTTCTTCAATAAGGTATTCAAGGATGCGCTGGTGCGTGATCTGGGCATGGGGGCGACATCGGCCGCGGCATCCGGCCTGAAGCACGGGGTTCTTGCCGCAATTAATGCCCTTGAAACCGTGCCCGATGCCACCATCGGGAATTTCCGCCAGGGGGAAAAAGTAACCACAACGGTTTTTGATAACGGCCAGGTCGCCGTCAGCTATATAACCGATGTCCTTCCCGCCGGGGAAGCATGGTTCCGCGTTCATGCTCCGGGGTCCACCCAGGACGGATTTCAGATTCCGTTTCTCTATAACTGGAACACCCGTGAGCAGGGCATTGACGATCCGCGGTGGGAATCAGTACGCAATACAAAATTCAGAAAAACCATAGAAACCATCGGCACCATTCTTGGTGACATGTCGGTTCTTGGTATCAATAACAGCATAATCAAGCTTCCCCAGATTTCAGGAAACAAGGACTGACCATGCCGCGCGCTAACCATCTTCCCTGCTGGGCACAATCATGACGGGACACGGTGCCTCCCGCAGGACCCCTTCGCTGACACTGCCGAGCAGAAGGTGGTAAAGGGCACCGTGACCATGGGAGCCGATAATAATGAGATCAGCCTTTGATTGACGGGCCTCCTGGAGAATTATCTCCGTAACATCACCCTGCAATATCACCGCCTTGGCAGAAAGGCCCCCGGTGCTGATTGAGTCCTTGATATCATTCAAATGACTGTAATCCGCACAGGCGTTCTTTGCCGCACGCTCGTCCTGTTCATATTCAGGGCCCCGGCTGAAACGGGATGATTCCGGCTCAGCTTCGACATGAAGCAGGCATATTTCCGCATTAAACGCACGTGCACACTCCTTTGCTTTCTCAACCAGGGCATCCGTAACACATGAACAATCCACGGGCACAAGGATATGGTGTATCATCGTGTTCCCCTCATATAATTATTGTATGTGACTTAAATCGGCAGATGCCCATAGGTAATAGCATACATTCAGAAATTTAAAAATCATTTTATTTTTAGCTTGACTGCAAATCCCGCAGATGTATAGTTGAGGTTGAAATTGAATTCAAATTCAATTATATCCTTCCTTTTCCCCGCATGCGTACTACGTGAGTAACAACTATGAAAAACGGCAAAAGAAGCAAAATTCTTAGTGCGGCAGTCAAGATATTTGCGGTGAAGGGCTACCAGTATGCCACCGTCTCCGATATAGCCGGGGAGGCCGGGGTTTCAACCGGCCTTATATATTCCTATTTTGAAAACAAGCTAGATATACTACTTTCCACCATACATACATTCTGGGAACAGTTTAACCGGCTCAATCAGGAAAAGCTGAAAGGACTGGACAGCCCGTTTGACAAGCTGTATGTGCTGGTTGAAAATTTTGAACAGCTGCTGGTAAAAGATAAAAATGCTCTGTATCAGGGAAAGGTCCTTCACGAAGCCCTCCCTCACATTTTCATGATAAAGAACAAGGACCTGCAGAAAAAACGTCACGAGATCATTATACACAACAGCACCCTCGTTAAAACCATTGACGAAATAATGGCCGAGGGCCAGGAAAAAGGGCTCTTTGATCGATCACTGAAACCTGCTGTTCTGCGGCAGGTGCTGTTCGGCACCATGGAGCGTATTATTTACGGGCTCTTCTTCCAGGTATACAGCAATGAGGAGCGGGGATACGATGCGGATGACGTCCATCAGGCACTGGTCAGAATGATTGAGAAGTTTGTACGAAAGTGATGCGCGGGATGCTCGTGTTGATACGTCCGGTATGGCCGTATAATGGCAATCTAACTGTTTTAACAAATAGCTACGAGGTGTACATTATGAAAATAGTTGATTTTTTAAACGAGGTAAAACAAAAAGCTCATGAGGCACTCCTGGAGGTATCCGGCGGCGGCACGTCCGAAACAAAATCATTCCCGTTTTCCAAGGGCACGGCTGAAATCATAACCATTCGCGGCGGCACCGTTGAAAAAGCGGCAATAACGCATTTGCAGCTCGAAGGCGTCAAACCTCCCGGCGCTGATAGTGCAACAGCCGGGGTAGTGTTTCAGATGGAAATTTTCCCCGAAAATCCTTACTGTCCCATGGGACACTTCAATACCGAATGGCGCTACACCCAGGAGCCCGAGTACCATATGAATATCGACCTGTTTCCTGCCGTGGCGGTCCGGGAAGACCTGGACGGGGCAAAGAAGATCATGGATGCCGTTGCCGAGCGCTTCAAAAAAGATAAGGACGCCATTCGGGAAGGGCTTGCCGTTCAGTATAATATGGACCACTGGCAAGCTCCCCTTGCCGCGCAGGCCGGATTTCAGCTCAAGGGCATTCGGGACAGCGAGCTTGATCTGTATATCACTGCCTATCAAACCTTTTTCGATGCGTACATCGACATTTTTAAGAAAAGGAAAGATTCTGCCTTTACCGAACAGGAAATGAGGCTGAAACGTGAACGAAACGGCAAATGGCTCCAGTATCTGGCCCTCAAGGACCGGGCCGTCAAGATGGGCCAGGCCGTGGGCATTCCCTCCGAGGTATTGATAGGTCTGGGATATCCGCCGTCTGCGGTTTTTTGAATTGCACGGTTGCCTGTATACCATCAGGCGACAAGTACATTGACACAATGGAGGTAAAATTATGGACCTTGTAGAGCTTATTAAATCACGGCGCAGTATTCGTCACTTCAAACAGGATGTTCCGCCCCGGGCAGTCATCCGGGAATGTCTGGAGGCCGCTTCCTGGGCCCCGAATCCCACAAACCAGCAGCCCTGGCATTTTACCATTGCAACCGGAAAGCAGCTGAAAGAGATATCCGGTATCATCCTGGAGGTTTTTCCCCGCCGCATGAAGGATATTGATCCGTACAGGGGAATTCCCCGGGACTGTGAATTGCGCAAGAATGAAACCTTCGGCAAGCTCTTAACTGCGGCGAAGCAGGCGGGGTTTGATCCACAGGAGCTGTTTCCGAAAAATCTGACCTTCTACGGCGCCCCGGTTGCCGTTATTTTCAGTGTCCATAAGATGGAGAACAACCTGTACCGCTACGCAACGGTTGCGGCCCTTGAAAACTTTCTCCTGGCCGCTCATGCCGGGGGGCTCGGCACATGCTGGCTCAGCGCCGTTGCAGCGTGCCAGGATGAAATAAAACCGGTGCTTGCCATTCCCGATGGTATGGAGATACTTGACGGAGTGGGCCTGGGCTATCCGGTACAGGATTCTGCCCTGAACACCTATAAGAGAACACGCCTTACGGTGGACGAAACAGCCACTTGGATCGGATTTGAAGAATAATTATTTTAACGCGAGAAAGGAGAATCAATGTCTACAATTTTGAAAAAATCGGCAGATATCAACTGGCAGAAGATCGGGGATTTTATTGATATAGATGATGCTGATCTGCCCGGCGTAAAGGAACTCAAAGACGCCAAGGCGTCCATTATCTTTGATTTTGCGGAAACAGAGCGTTTCGGCGCAGTCTTTGAGAAATGGCCGGCCGTAAAATTTGACTGGCATTATGAATGCGATGAAATGTTTTATATCCTGTCCGGCGGTCCCATCATTGTAACCTGCGAGGGGGAGGTGATGGAAGGCGGTGCCGGCGATGCCTTCTTTTTCACCAGGGGTACGAATTTAACCTTTGACATCAAAAGCGAACTTACCGGCCTTACCGTTCATTATCCCGGTTTCGCAACCATACTCGGCCGGTACAAGGAGTATGCAAAGCAGCTGAAAGAAAAATCCTGAAAGCATGACGTTGTTGTATGATCCTGAAATTACGGCAGTTATCGTGAAAAATAGCCATCATGGAGGTCGCAATGGATTTCAAACACTATGGTTTCGATGTAAAAAAAGTCGGCGAGTATACCTATAATTATCAATATGGTGAAACAACGGTTACCCATCACATGCAGGAGTATTATCAGGATGCCGATGACACCAGGGTCGTTTTACTGGAAAAGGAGACCCGAAAACAAGACAATTTTATCAGGCTCCCACAGACCATCTTTATTAGCCGCAGGGGATACCCACCCCTTGCAACCGATGCGGCACTCCAGCAGCTTAATGAAAAACGAATGACGCTCTATTTTGCGGGGCTGCCCACGGTTCAGAGCGAAGAGCATATCAGGATTTTCGACCAGGCCATGACCGAAGAGCTCCGGGAGCTTGGTCTTGATTACGCACAGGCATCCGCCATGATCAAGTCCGGCAAGCTGTTTAACAATATCACCATTACCGGATTTGTCACGACGAAACAGGGGGGCCACGATTTAGATTTCATCTCCGCCATGCGGGACAAGGTGCTGGCAAGCTACGTAAAGGTCCTGGCAGCACCCCCCCGGCAGTGTCCGGTGGAACAGTGGGGTGAACTGCTCATGGGCCCACAGGCCGACTTTGAGTATCACCTGTTTAAAAAATGGGGGTTTGATGTTCCCCTTTCGGCCCAGAAGGCATTCTTCACGATGATGTCGGGCCCCAGGTCGTGCTACCTTACATCCAATGAAGCCCTGGCAAAGCTCCAGGGCGTCGGCAATCTTTAGGATACTGAGTTTTTTTAATCGTTCTACGTGCCAGGGAGAAAAATTATGACAAAAAGTTTTGATGTTGCGGTTGTGGGTGCCGGACCCGGCGGGCTCATGGCAGCCCGCACAGCAGCCCGGCAGGGCCTGTCGGTTGCCCTTCTTGAACGAAACGACGCCATAGCCCCGGTAAAAAGGGGCTGCGCCATGGTGCTGCTGACCTTGAACGAGCCCTATTTCGGGGAGGAAAAAATTTATCTGGACAGAGAAAAGGGTGAACTAACCTTCAGGTCATACGGATTTTCAGTGCCCTATACGGGGCCGTCCCGGGATATGTTTTCATGGCACATCCTTTCCCCCGGCGGAAGCAGGGTCCAGTTCGGCAGCACGCCTGACGGGATCAGTGCCGGCGAGGACGCCCGGACGTCATCCGTGCATGACAAGGGCCTTCTGCTGTCAGGTCTGCTCAAAGAGTGCAGGCAGCTCGGGGTAACTATCATCACCGGGGTAAACGTTACCGGCACGGAAAAGTGCGGGGAAAAAGTCAGGGTACTCAGTGACCGGGACCCTGTCGAGGCCCCGTTTGTTATTGCAGCCGATGGGGCCAACTCCCGGCTGGCACAAACAACCAGGGCAAACAGGGACAGGCTTTATTACGGGCTGATGAAAATCCAGGGAGCAAAGATCACCGGCGTGAACGGTTTTGACGCCAATACTTTCTATTCCTTTGTGGCCGGCAGTGAAAACCCTTCCTATAGCGTTCTCGTTCCCATGGCGGTTCAGGAAGAGGGAAGCTTCCAGGCGTTTAGCGTTGACTTTGATCCTGCAGGCGATGTGGCCGGCAAGCTGGATTTTTTGCTCTCAGGCAGCCATTTCGCCGACAGCTTTAAGAATGCATCCATTGTGGAAAGAACTTCTGCAATAGAAAACATTTTTTCTCCCATGCAAACGCCCTACCATGACCAGGTAGTATTCGTCGGCGATGCCGCCTGGTGCCAGGAAATGGAGATTACACCCGCCATGATGTGCGGATGGCAGGCGGCAAACAGCGTCGCCTCCGCACTCAATAACAACTGTATTTCCGGGGACGGTATTGCGGGCTACCTTGACTGGTGGGACAAGACATGCCTTGCAACACATGACTATCGGGATTATCTCAGAAATTATGCCATGTGCTTCTTGTTGAGCAATGATGAGCTTGACTTTCTCCTCAGCCGGGTAAACACGGTTCTGCCTGCTATTTTCAACCCGTACCGGGCGTTCAGCCTGCTTGGTCCTGCACTGGCAGAGTCAATGGACACCATCGCCCGTGAGCGCCCCGGGCTTGCAGCTAAAATGCAAACCTTTGCAACTGCATCCCTTGAAACGCTTATGGAAAAACCAATCAGGGACGCTCAAGGCATGTAGCACACCATACCGGGGCGGCGTACGATCATGCGCCGCCCCGTTCTTCAGCCCGGATTATATGCTCTCTTGTGTCCCGCTCATTTACCGGGTATAATTATTATTGTCATAACAGATATACTGAAATATTCCGCGGGGTAACGCTTTTACAAGTTTCGGCCATTTACGGGAGTTTTTCTTGTTATGTGCAAGGCTCCCCGCAATGGCGGGATCTTCGAAAAGCCTTGCCCTACATGTTTATGCTGATACACTATTGACGCCCGAATAACAATAGGACGCCATTATGAAAACATATCCCGTCAGGACAGCTCTTCTCCTTGTATTTCTTTCACTGCTGACATTGGGACACGTTTGTGCATCAGAGCTTCCCCTGTACAGCCTGCATGTCCGTATTTCTCCCGCCGATCATGTTGTTGTCGGTCATGCCCGGATTACCGTACCACCGGGGCAGACTGTCAGGCTTGATACGGCAGGCCTTGACATACAAGAAGCTCTTATAGACAATGCCCCCGCAGACACGATACCCCCTGAAGTTGCTGCAGAAAGGAAAAAAAAAGAAATAGTAATTGACTACAGGGTGATCATCAAGGCCGACGAGCCCAAAAGCGTCCATGGCGGCCATGGAGATATCGTCCTAAACAGCATTGATGATGATGGGGTAGTGCTGCTTTCACAGTGGTATCCCGTACCCCGGGGGCTCTGCCGGTACAGGCTGAGCGCTGATATCCCTGCAGATTTTGAAGCGGTCTCCGAATCGGACAAGGCTGTCGTTGCTGCAGACAAAACCCGAAAAAAAATCTCCTTCTCCTACCCCAATCCCCTTACCGGCATAACGCTTGTTGCAGGGCGATACAGTGTTCATGAAGAGATGGCTAACGGCATAGCAATCAGGACTTTCTTTTTTGAAAAGGATCAGGACCTCTCACAGCACTATATCGACAACACAAAACGCTACATTAAGCTCCACACGGAAATGCTCGGGCCCTTCCCCTTTAAAAGCTTTTCAATAGTTGAAAACAGGCACCAGACCGGATACTCCATGCCCACCTATACGCTCCTGGGCTCAAAGGTGCTGAGGCTTCCCTTTATTGCAAAGACCTCCCTGGGCCATGAAGTGCTCCATCAGTGGCTGGGAAACTATGTCTATAGTGATTATGAAACGGGCAACTGGGCGGAAGGCCTCACAACCTACCTTGCCGATCACTGGTACCGCCGGCTTAACGGTGCCGGTGATGAATACAGGAAAAAGATTCTCATAAACTACGCGAACCATGTATCACCCGAGGCCGATATAGCACTTGCAGCTTTCAGGGCGCCCCGGGACAAAGCAACCCGCGCGGTGGGGTACGGCAAAGGGGCCATGCTCTTTCACATGCTCAGGAAAAAACTGGGCGATGAGCGGTTCTTTGCCGGGCTCAGACGGTTCGTTGCAGCAAACAGGTTTAAAAAAGCCTCCTGGGGCGACATAAAGGCCGCCTTTAATGGTGAAGGCGAACAAAACCTTGAGCCTTTTTTTGATCAATGGCTGACACGCACCGCTGTGCCGTCATTTTTGATTCATAATGCCCGGGCTGTCTTTCGTGACGGTAGATATGTGCTGAGCTTTGACATCATCCAGCACGGTGAACCCTATGCATGTGATCTTCCGGTTTGCATTGAGACCGAAACCTCAACAGTGGAGAAACTCCTGCCGGTAACCGGTACGCTTTACCACCATGAACAATCGCTGCCCGGCCGCCCGGAAAAAATCGTTATCGATGAACACTATGACACGATGCGCGCCCTTGCCGAAGATGAACTCCCCCCCGTGGTGTCCGCCTTTACCGGAGACAAAACGAGCATTGTTATCGTCCCCGACAAGCCGGCGGAACAATACAGCGCCGCAGCAGCGTTTTTTGAAAACAGCGGCTACAGTGTAAAAAATGAAAACAAGATCGACAATGAGGACATCAAGAACAGCTCGGTGTGTATTCTCTCCCCGAAAAACAAGGTTTACCGGCGCCTGTTTGCATCACAGCCCCTGCCCCGGGCGGACGTTGCGTTCCGGGTTTTCAAAAATCCCCTTAATACAAAAAAGGTTGCCGCTGTACTTGACGCCCGGGAATCAGACGGAATTGAACGTATCCTTGCAAAACTGTTTCACTATGGAAACTACAGCCTGCTGACGTTTTCCGATGGAAAAAACAACCAAAAAAGCACAGCCCCTGCTGCAAAGGGAATCGTCCACGATTGTGACATTCAGGCTGAAGCGGTTGTCCCTGCAAAGACCCTTTCCCTTGACACGGTAATTTCCCGTGTCTCAGATAAACGTGTGGTTTTTATCGGCGAGGCACACGATGAGTATTCCCATCACCTGATTCAATTTGAGATTATCAAGAAATTGTACCGGCTTCATGGACGGCTTGTCATCGGCATGGAGATGTTTCAGCGCCCATTCCAGGAGCATATTGATGCGTATATACGGGCAGAAACAGACGAGGAAACCTTTCTGAAAAAAACCGAGTATTTCACCCGGTGGAAATTTGAGTATAACCTGTACCGGGACATCCTCCATTTTGCCCGGGCGAACAGCATACCTGTTGTCGGCCTCAACCTGGACCAGGAGATCATCGGCCGGGTTTCCAAAAGCGGCATCGACAGCCTCTCTGATGAAATGCGCTCCAGCGTCCCCCCTGACATTGACATGACAAACCGGCAGTACAGAAAAAGCATGCGCAAAGTCTATGCATACCACTCGGGCAAACGTGATTTTGAAAACTTCTTCCAGTCACAGGTGCTGTGGGATGAAACAATGGCCCACAGCGTTGAAGAGGCCCTTGAGCGGTACCCGGACCACCAGATGGTGGTGCTTGCCGGGAACGGGCATCTCCAGTATTCCTGGGGAATTCCCGCCAGGGTCAAGCGCCTGACGGGTGAAAGCATGTGCGTTATCCTCAACAGCGCCGGCCAGCCCATTGAAAAGCACCTTGCAGATTTCGTCCTGTTTCCTTCCCCCGCAAAAGTCCCCAGAAGTCCCAGGCTCAGGGTGCTGGTCAATCAAAAGGACCGGGGCCTTGTCGTTGAAAAGGTGATAAAAGGAGGCCCTGCCGAAACTGCGGGTATAATGCCGGGAGACGTGCTTCTTGCCGTTGACGATACACCCATAGCCGCCCTTTCCGATTTAAAGATAGTGCTGCTGGGTCGTAAACGGGGAGATACGGTCAGGATATCGGTGCGCCGAAAAAAATTCTTTCTTGGCGAAAAGGACCTGGTACTAAAAATGGTATTGTAACTGGGTATATGAAAGGGTTCAAAGGACCGGGGAAAAATCCTGCGCCGTTACCGGTGTTTCCGGCGTTGTATCTCCTCAAGCAGTATGAGCCGGCCCAGCTCTCCGGGCACGCAGATGACCGCCTTGCCGCCGTTAATCCGGGCAATTTCACGCATAAACTCAACCAGAACAGGGCTGTTGTCAAGCATAAAACTGTCTATGTGTATCCCCTCCGCCGTTACCCGCCTGACCTCCTCGAGTGTTGCCCGGCAGGCATTGGGACTGATGCCGTACATGGTCGAGGGAAATTCAACACGGAGCTGATCGTCCTGAAAATAGGCGGTGGGCTGCCCGTCGGTCAGGATAATCATCCGGTTGTTCCTGGTACCGCTGCGCTTGATGAGCTCAGCGGCCTTTCTGACGCCTGCCTGCAGATTGGTGAATGCGTAGCCCGTCTCCCACACCGCAAGGGCAAGCTCCTTTGCCCGCAGCTGCTTTGCCTCGGTTGAAAACCCCACCACATAAAACGTATCCCGGGGGAACTTTGCCCGTATGTAATGGTCAAGGGCAAGGGCGACTCTCTTGGCAGCCTGGAAGCGGTTCTGCCAGGACATTGACCAGGAAAGGTCAAGGAGCATGACGGTTGTGGACGTGATAAGCTGCTCGCGCTCGCGCACATAAAAGTCGTCCGGAACCAGTGCAAGGCGGCTGCCGGGGGACTGCTGCCGTACAACCGATTTCAGCAGGGTCTTTGAAATATCAAGGTCAAACCGGTCGCCGAACCGGTAGGGCCGTGAGCTGTCTGGTTCTATTTCCCCCGATTCGGGAGCAGCACCCCGGCTGCTGCCCTGTTTGTCCCGTTTAATCATGTGGTACAGATCACCGAAGGCCAGCTCCCCCAGCGAGCGGATGCCCCGGGGTGTCAGATCAAACCCCTCGCTGCTCGGCTGAACAAGCCCCTGTTGGGAAATTTCTCCGGGCACCTGCAGCAGTATCATCATGGACTGCTGCGCCTCGTCGCCCAGCAGCTCTTTAAGTGTTTCAGGATCAATACGGGACCACTGCCCGCTGAGGATCTGCTGCTGCATCTGCTCAAGGGCCTTGAACAGGCGCATCAGCTCCAGGGCCTCTTCAAAATTTAAATGCTTCGTGCCGGTAAACTGCCGGGCCCATGTGCTGTAAAACTCGAACAGCTCCCGGATGTCGCCTTCCCTGTCCTTCCACTCCTCAAATGTCTCTTTGCTCTTCCGGTTTGAAAAAGGAAAGTCGATGAGGTCCCGGATCTTTTCAAGAAGTCCGGGCGGCAGCTCATCAAATTCCGGTGAAGGAGCAGCACCTGCTTCCCGCCGTGTCCCGGCTTCATCGTCAAGCAGGTCTCTGAGGGCGTTGATGGGTTCGTCAAACACCCGCTCTAAGCTGTACTGTGAAAGCAGGTCGTTTTTTTTATCCTCAAGCTGCCGGACAATGTCTTTAAGGCCCATTACCTGGAAATCCATACCGGCCAGGGGAAAGCCCTCCCAGAGCATCCGGGCCAAAGACATGTTGGGGTCCATGCCCTCCATGATATTGTCCATGAAGGCCTTGACAACATCTTTGCGCTTCAGGGAAAACAGCGGCTGAGAGCCGTCCCAGGCGGTATAGACGATGGATTTCATCAGCTACTCACGCCTTTTTATAGGTCATTGTGCCGTCAACAACGTCCCGGTTCAGCTTGTTGGAAAGGTGAAGCCCCTCCAGAACAAATTCAATGGCAGACGCTGCCTGGGCGGGCTCATCAAGGTCTGCGACCCCGTGCAGGGCTTCGCTCATTCCCGGCACATTGTTCAGGCCGTCCATGTATTCCCCCGAAGCCATATGCTGTGATACCTCTGCTCCTATACCGTTGTTAAAGGAGTCAACAATGGGCGCAAGGCCTTCTTCAGAAAACCGTTCGTCAAAGACGATCTTTATGGCCCGCTTTGCCAGGTCATCAACAATATCCGACTCATTCTTGTCCTGTCCCCCGTATTCAAGTTCCAGCTTTCCCGCTATGGCGGGAAATGTCGACGTTATGTCGGTAATGCGCGGAACAATCTTCTTCTCTCCAAGAGCAAGGCACCGGCGCACAGCGCTTCCGATAATTGCCTCGAAACTCCGTATTGAAATCCTGCAGCTCACACCGGAATGCTGGCTGATATCAGGACTCGTCCGGGCCTGAAGGGTCAGCTCCGCTAAAATTTCCTTGATAAACGGCGGCACATAAACCTCCAGTCCGTCAAAGGAGCTGATGCGGGCCTCCTGCTCCATTATTGCAATCTCAAAGGCTCTGTTGTCGGGATAATGGGTTCTGATCTGTACATCAAACCGGTCCTTAAGGGGTGTTATGATCCGTCCCCTGCTGGTGTAGTCCTCGGGGTTTGCCGTGGCAACAACCATGATATCAAGGGGGAGGCGGACGGGAAATCCCTTTATCTGGAGGTCCCGCTCCTCCATGATATTGAAAAACGCAACCTGTATTTTTTCGGCAAGGTCGGGAATTTCGTTTATGGCAAAAATACCCCGGTTGGCCCGAGGCACAAGGCCGAAGTGTATTGCCGATTCATCGTCAAGGGTCCTTCCCTGGGCAATCCTGATGGGGTCAACTTCGCCGACTAAATCGGCGGTGCTCACATCAGAGGTCGCAAGCTTTTCAACAAGCCGTCTGTTGCGCGGTATCCAGGCAATGGGAAGCCCGTCACCAAGATCGGCGGCTTTTTGCTTACAGTCCGTGCAGACCGGCGCAAATGGATTATCATGAATCGGACACCCGTCTATTGCGGGAATATATTCGTCAAGAAGATTAACCAGGTTCCTGATAAGCCTGCTCTTCCCCTGGCCCCGCTCCCCCAGGATAATGATATTATGCCCGCACACCACAGCGTTCATGACCTGGGGAATAACCGTTGCGTCGTATCCTTTCAGGTCCTGGAAAAGCGGTCGCTTTTCCTGCAGCATCCGCATCATGTTTGCGCGCATCTCTTCCCGAATAGGGGGAATACTCGTGGTCTGTTTCCTTAAATCACCCAGTGTTGTAATATCATGCAGCTCCATATAAAATCCTCTTTAACATACGTAAAAGTAATAATCCTCCAGTAACGCTAAAGGCATTAGGAAGCCCCCCAAAGAGGGACCTAATAAAACCTAAAAGAATTCACGCATCACTGATTGTACAAAAGTCCTTTACAGTTACGTCATTATGATTTTTTATTCCCATTGCAACGCAGCAGAGAGCAGGGATTTCAGGCTGATTCAAGGGTCAACAAACTCGCCCCGGCTTGCCGGGGCGAGTTTGTTGACCCGCCGACTGAAATCGTGCCGCGAGGGCACCCCCGACTCCTGTCGGGGTCAAGTTGCAGGGTGCCTTTTCTTTTGAATACTTTTCTTTGGAGCAAGCAAAGAAAAGTATTACTATATTTCTGTTCGTTACTCCAGAAACTTATGTATTCTCCCCGGACTGTTAGAAGTCGTGGGGTTGGTTATTAACTAAAAATACGAGCTTATCACAGTATGCAAAAAGATATAAAAAATTATAACACAAACCATGGTACCGGACATATTTTTTCAGTGTGCAGGGCAACCATGCGACCGTAGCAAACGCCCGTCAGGTTGTGAAACTATTTTTATAACAGGCCGTTCAAAAACATTCAGATAGTTTAGCAAGCCGACCTCTGCGGTGAAATGGGTATTTTTCAACAGCCTGCTGAGTCCTCTTCTTCCTGAAGCCTCTGCTCAAACAGCTCTTTCTGCTGTTCATACGTGTCGGTCAGTTCTTCCAGCTCGTTATAAAACCGGTCTATAGCATCCTGGCAGGTATTGATGGTTTGTGAAAGCTCCTTGATGCGCGCGCCGTCCTGGGCCCGGGAAGCCTCGCCCATCTCCTCGGTGCTATCATGAAGCAGCTTTTCATGTGTTTGAATCTCATGTTCGACCTTTTCGATGCGCTTCTCAATCGGCTTGAGAACCCTTCCCCGCTCGGAAATAATCTCTGAGCGCCTGCGCCTGGCCTCTTTTTTACTGATCTTGTCACCGGTGGTTTTTTTCTGCCCGGGGGCCTTCAGCAGCGGCTCTTCGTCTCCCCATCCGCCTTTTTCAAGGAACCGCTGGTAGCTGCCTTCAAACACACGGGGCCTTTCATTTTGAAACACTATCAGCCGCTCGGCCAGCCCGTGGAGAAACATCTCATTATGGGTCACCATGACAACCGCTCCATCAAAATTGTCTATGGCGGCAAGAAGGGCATCACAGGATTCCATGTCAAGATGGTTTGACGGCTCATCGAGCAGCAGCACATTAACGGGTGTGGCAAGCAGCTTCCCCAGCATAACCCTGCTTTTTTCCCCGCCGGAAAGCACTTCGATTTTTTTCAGTGCGGCATCACCCTCAAACATCATAGCGCCGGCAATGCCGCGCGCCAGCTGGTTGTCCACCTGCTCATAGGAAAAGGTTATCTCATCAAGAACGCTGCGCGAGTCAATAAGCGTTTTTACGTTGGTCTGCTCGTAAAATCCCCGCTTCACCGTGGAAGGTATGATAATCTCACCGCCCTGGGCCTTAAGTGCCCCTGCCAGAAGTCTGAGCAGGGTGGTTTTGCCCTTGCCGTTTTGGCCGACCACGCACACACGGTCCCGGTTCTTTATGGCAATGCTGAAATCCTGTATAAGGGGCTTTTTCGGATCATAGGAAAAAGAAATATCCCTGCAGGTCATGATATGCCTGCCGGAAAACGGCTGGTACCTGAACAGGAAATCAAGGGTTTTTATATGTTCGATTTTGTCCCGCTTTTCCATTTTCGACAGCGTTTTTACACGGGACTGTACCAGGTTGGCAAGGCGTGCCTTGGCCCTGAACCGAGTAATAAACTGTTCGATATCTTTTCTGCGCCGCTCATCATTGATGCGCGTCTTTTCATATATTTCTTCATCCTGGGCAATCTGGGCATAATACTTTTCCGTGTTGCCCGGGATCCTGCGGACCTTCTTCCGGTGTATGCCGATGGTGTGGGTAACTATTTTATCCATGAAGGTTCTGTCATGGGTTATCAGCATAAGCTCCCGGGGCCAGGTTAAAAGAAATCCCTCGATCCAGCGGATCGAGGTTATATCAAGGTAATTGGTGGGCTCGTCAAGCAGCAGAAGATCGGGCTCAGACACCAGCACCTTGGCAAGATTAAGCCGCACTTGAAAGCCCCCGGAAAATTCTCCCGGATGGCGGTTCATATCACCGGTTGAAAATCCCAGGCCTGCCAGGATCTTCTCCACTTTCCAGTGATTGTGTTCTTCCCCCCGGGGAAGCCCCCTCACCCCCTCTTTCAGTACCGTGTTCTGGGTAAAGTCAAGGTGCTGCTGCACGTAGCCGATACGGTAGTTGCGGGGAATGGTTATGGTGCCGGAATCGGGCTGATCCTGGCCGGTTATCAGACGAAAGAGGGTCGTCTTGCCGTGCCCGTTTCGGCCCACAAGGCCCACCCGTTCCCGGGAATTGATCTTAAAGCTCACCCCGTCAAACAGCTGCTGGCTGCCGAAATTTTTTGTCACGTTATCAACTGCTATCATCGCGCTTCCTGATGTACATAGTTGCCGTGCGCCTGCTTTACAAAATCACCGGCTGCGGCGCAGCGTGCTTTTTCACTGCTGTATGAAAAATTTCACGGAGATAAAAGTGCCGCACACGGCAGGTTACATACCCGAGAGTTCATGCAGCGCCATTGCCTTGTTGGGATAGATTAGCAAAAGGTTGGAAAACCCGGAAAGCTTAAAAATCGTCGACACATCAACGCTTAATGAGCATAAAACAATAATGCCACCATGTTCTTCCACATTTTTCGATCCCTGAAGAATAACCCGCAGGCCATGACTGCTTATATGGTCAACCGCCTCCATATCCAGGAGGATCTTTTTGCAGTCTGATGCGATAATATCATCCAGCATGCCCGACAGCTTTATGGACGTGTTGGTGTCCACACGGCCGTCAATGGTTAAAACAACCACATCTGCCTGGTCTTGCCTGGTTATGTTCATTTCTTGTTCCAAAAGACTGTCCGGGCATAATAATCAGCAACACGTGCAGTTCCCAAACGAAAAACACATTGCAAACATATGGTATACAAAGAGCACATGCTGCACCTGCCTCATGTCTTGGAGTATAGAATAGCGGGCTTTTAAGAGTCAAGGAAAATGGACACCCTTCCCAAGCGTGTGAAATATGCCGGGTACTGCAGCTATTTTGAAAGAATGTAATGAAGGCCCATGCAAAGCCACTCCCTAACTTTTACATTACTTTTACATTGCAGCAATGATTTTTGTGCTACAGTATAGAGCAAATAATGTGTTTTTTTTAATTCCTCCTCAAAGGTCACATGTTCTCCCCCCTCATGTGACCTTTTTTTATGTTCCGCGTTCACCGTCAAAAACAGCCGGCCGGCTTTAAATAAATCCCTCTTCAAACCGGTTAATTGATACACGGGATGTCCATACCCGCGGGTGCTGCCATTGACGAATCAGGATAAATATTTTACAATTAAATAAATAGAGTTCTTCATTCAAGCAGGTCTGAAAAATAAGAAAAAAAACAGAGCCGACCGGACGCTGTTTTTTATTCATTGCGTATGCCCCGAATGTGTTGAAAATCCGTATCCGGAATACTCCGAAAAAAAGAACAAGCAAAAGGGTAACAGCCCCTTACAATACTGTTGAAATCTTTAAAGAAATTAACATTTCACAGAGGAGGAACAACAATGGATTTCAGAACAAAACCCTTTACTGCGGCAATCGTTTGCACTCTGGCAGCGCTGTTGTTGCTTAACACCCCTGTCTGCGCTGAAGAGAAAATACAACCCGCTGAAAAGACCAAAGACCATAAAATCGTTCGCCTGCATTACATTTCAGGATTGAATCCGAAGGTCGTAACCGTCAAGCAGGGCGCAACCGTTGTATGGATCAATGAATCCAAAAGCCTGGCAGAGATCTATTTCACCGACAAGCAGGTCTCCACTGCGTGTAAAAACCCCACACATTTTGTTGTAAACGTTGACGGCGTATTCGTTTCAGATAAAATTCCCACCGGTGCGGTAGCAAGTCTGTGCTTTATTGAAAAGGGCGAATTCAACTATATTGTGCTGCGCGATCCCCGCACCACGGATCCTACGCTCACGCGCCCCGATCTGCTGGAAGGCAAAGTTATTGTAGAATAGCCGTATCAAGCAATCCGGAAACCCGGGGAGGGAAACGGGACGGCCGTTTTTCGGATAGTTTTGAAGGATGCAGCTGCACTGATACCCGGTTAGAAACAGCAATGAATCTGCGTCCCGGCTGTGGTCAGAATATTTCCAGGTCTTTTGCAGGCTGCAGTTGCTTCCGGATTTTGCTGATTTTAAAAATGCATATTTCCTCATAAGCGTATTGTTTGTTGCTTTCAATAAACGGTACGCTTTTTTTGTCGTGATGCACATTTTCGCCTAAACAGCACTGGCCGTGACACAGGTCATGGACATTGAAAAAAACAACATAGTATGTTATGTGCTTTACGTATTCGTATTAAACTGTTTGAGGACAAGAAAATGGCACAGTACAATCCTCACTCCAAACAGTGGGAGAATGTCCCGTCACACTGGCAGCCGCAGTATAATCCCCACACTGATGAATGGCGCTTCGCCCAGCCCGGTTCAAAACCGCACTATAATCCCCATGAAGATACCTGGGAGCTCGTTCCTGAAGACTGGCATGTTCACTATAATCCCCATACCAAACAGTGGGGGTTCGGTCCCTCCGACGCAACACCGAGAAAAAATCCGCATACCGACTCCTGGGAGATTGCCGGACCTGACTGGGAGCTGCGCTGCAACCCGTATGACCGGACATGGCAGTACGTTCCCCCTGATGAAGAGGAAAAAGACTGATAGTAATGAAAAAATCCGCTTCTATCCTGACTCTTTTTTTGGTGATGTGCGCGCTTGTTCCGGCTGCCGTATATGCACAGGCGGCAAAAACAGCCTATCCTGTCTACATGGTACACGGTGTTTTAGGCTGGGACCGGGCCTTTGATGTCGGATCGTCATATTTTGGCGACGACTGGGGCATCTCCGTTGCCGACACCTGCTCTTTTTCAGATCCGCACTGTAATCCTTATATTGATCCGGAACAGGAAATTCATATTGTTCAATTGACATCCCTTCAGGACACCTATTTTCGGGGCAATGAACTGTTTGACATTATTGATAGAGATATACTCGGACAGGGTCTGGCTGCACTGGGGGATGCTGCCGATGACCTGCCGGATACACAGATACGTTCGGCCATTGGGAAATTACCGGTCGGCCAGAGACCCCACGTTAACGTAATCGGCCATTCACAGGGTGGAATCGAGTGCAGGTATGTTGCCAGAAGACTCCGGCTGGAATATGGATATACCGTGGTCAAGGTTCTTGTCACCGTTTCCGCGCCGCACCGGGGATCGGGAATAGCCGGCTCCATGTATGCATTGAAGGAATCTCAGCCGCTGCTCTATTCTTCACTGTTGTGGCTTTTTGAAGAGCTGTGGTGCGGTATTTTGGCCAACGGCTATAAAGACGGCAAGCAGCAAGAGGGGGAAAACATGCTCAGAAGCATGGCCTATTATGATCTGCCGGGAGATGATCTGGAAACGGGAATGCAGCTGTTTAACAACTATTTTCCCATATACGACGAACACGCGCAAACATATGTAAATGCGTCTAAATATGTTTCATTTATGACTGCCGAAAAGCGAAGCAGTATGAGCCCGGGGATTTCTGTTTTAGTTGAGCTGGCAGGCGATATCGATGGAAATGTGTATGAAATGGACCCACCGGGATGTCCTGTTGAAGACAGAAAGATCGACCGATGCGACACGGCCGATACCCGCGAGTTGCGCGATGATGATGGGTTTATCCCCATTTACTCTCAGCACATGGGCGTTCGCATGCACTATACCGACAATTTCTGGACTGATGATTCTGTGGAGGAAATCGATGTGCCGGGCGAGGTCCGCGACCTTGACAATCCCACACCGGCACAGATGGGAAAGCCGGCTGAATCACCCGACGAGCCGGACGGAATGCTCGGCGTTATTGAATCCGGTCATTTTCAGGAAATCACCATTCCGGGCGGACCCCTTCTGAATCTCAACGGCGGAATAGGTTTTGATGAACTGGGCTATTACTCGTCTATGATAGATTATATTGCTCGTAATGAATAAAAACAATAATTTTCTGACAGCCATGTCCAGATTGCAGCCAATCAGCTTCTTTATTGTAATTTCAGCAATAATAGCTATTGTATGGTTTGCCTTTTATGATACCGGCAGCACCGAAGAGAAAGGGGCAACGAAGGCAGAGCGCAGATTCCCGGCACCGCAAAAACCACATTACAGTTTAATGCAACCATGTAAAAACCCGGACAGGCAATTTCAAAACCTGGTCGGGTCAATCAGACACAGATATGCTGAAAATATTTTCCACGCCACAATTCAACTCCGCTTTATTCAGGAACTGAGAAGATACCTCGCTGCCGAATACCCGGACAACGACCGGACCGGCCTTTTCGAAGAGATAGTCCGGGCCGCCTTTCCCGACCATGCCGATGAAATAGTGGATCTGGCCAACAACCTGAATCTGTATTATACCTGGCTGCATGATAATAATGAGTATCTTGCCGTGCTGCCCAATCCCGAAAAAGATGAAACGCTCTGGAACAAAAGACGAGAATTGTTCGGAGAGCACGCAGAAATCATATGGGCGGCGGAAAGAAAACGCCGCATTATTTCCCGCTGCCTGCAGCAGATCGCTCAATCGGAAGATACACCTATTCGTGAAAAACTGGATATGTACCTCGCTGCTCTTCATGAAGCCCATGATGATAACGCCGATGACGTCATCAAACAAAAACAACAGGCGCTCGTGCGGTCTTTTTTAAGGGTTGAAACCATCCAGGATGATTTACAGCAGATGAATGAGCCGGAGCGGCGGGAGATGATACGTTCATGCCGCAAAAGCTTCGGTATGACGCAGCATGAGATCATGCTGGCTGAAAAGATTGACCGGGTAAAAGACCTTGACTGGAACGGCGGCAATAGCTACATGGCAGCGCGTGAGAATATAATCAGCAGCCATGAAGGCCCGGGCCGGGAACAAAAACTTGATACACTCAGAACAGCCCGTTTCGGCCCGCGGGCCGATATCATTGAACGTGAAGAAAAGGCAGGCCATTATCGTTTCAAACAAACACGGCTTTATGGGATAAACTGAAAAAAGGGGCTATACCGCGTATGAAAAGAATCCTTGTGCTGCTGTGCCTGGTGCTCGGGTATTTCGCCTATGCGAATGTGCACGACATGCCCGGTTTTCTTATCTATGCAGTACTATCCGTCGCCGCCGCATGGCTGGGATGGAGCCTGTACGGCGGGGTGCTCATCGCCGTGCTGCTGTCGGCACTGGCGTTTTCCGACCTGTACAGCCCCGGCATCATGCGCTCCGTGGTGCTGCCCCTTGCCGGGGTCGCGGCCGGCGGGCTGGTGCTTTTAAAAACAATGTCCCTGCTGCTTCGGGCAAGCGGCGATGCAAAGGGCGCCGGGGACACCACCGGTCCCGTGGACGGGAATTTCAACGACTTCGGCGGAGGCGACGACGGCGGAGATGCATAGTTGATTCTGCCGTTGACAGGTAAACAGACCGGCTGCCGCACAAACAATACAACAATCCCAAAACCCCTAATCCATGCTTGACTTTCTCCTGAAAGTATGAAGATATCGTACTTGTTGGAGATAAAAATGCAAAAGAATACACCCATCTATTTAGATTATATCTATGTAATGGATTATTTAAAATCCTATGCATCTCCAAAGTCAAAGCTCACGACTATGATCCGTTCGGGGGAAATCATCAAGGTGCGTCGGGGCCTGTACCTTCGTGGTGATGATCAGACCTATTCCCTGAAAACACTGGCAAACAAAATTTACGGCCCCTCCTATCTTTCTTTCGAATATGCGCTTTCCTATCACAACCTGATTCCTGAACGGGTTGCTACCCTGACATCGGCCAGTCATGCAAAAAACAAAACAAGACAGTTCAAGACCCCGGTCGGGGTTTTTGTATACCGGAGCATTAATCCGAATGCCTATCCACATGGGATTATCCGAATAGAGGACGCAGACAATCCCTTTTTTATTGCCGGCAAAGAAAAGGCCCTGTGCGATACTCTTTCCAAAATCAGAGGAATTACTGATTTTAAGGGCCTGGAAGACCTCCTGTTCGACGACCTGCGCCTGGATCGGGAGGAACTGCCGGGGCTGGTTCTTGAAGACATTGCCTTTCTTGCACCCCTGTATAAAAAAAAGATCCTGTCCCTCTTACTGGCTTACCTGCGGCAGGAGGTCTGTCATGCATAGCGCCATAGAGGATATGCTGAAAAAATATGCGTGCACCACCGAGGACGATTACAAAAACGCTTTAAAAGAAATCATCCAGGAAACAGCTTTGCTGGGGCTGTTTCGTGGCAAGTTTTTTGAGGTTGCCGCCTTTTACGGCGGTACTTCCCTGCGGATATTTTATGGCCTGGACCGCTTTTCCGATGATCTTGATTTTTCACTTCTTAATCCCGAGACCGGTTTTGATATCTCGCCGTATTGTGACTATATACACAATGAACTGGCCGCTTTCGGCTTTGAGATGGAGGTTTCTAAAAAGCAGAAGCCGGCAGATTCGAACATTGAATCGGCCTTTATCAAGGGGGGTACCCTCATTCACCTGATGAAAATAGCAGCCGCGAAACCGCCGGTATCGGGTAAATGATAAATTCAACACTGACTTTACAGATGCTGATCGTTTGTACTTCGAACAGATAGAACAAGCACTTTATGAAAATGAAGATTTAAAGTTGCGTGCCATAAATAATCCAATCGAAAATTTCAAATATGCTTTTGAAGAGGTTTTTATTCAAACATTGATTGACCGGATGGATGCAAACCAAGATATCTTTGAAAAGATTATGGAAAATTCAGAATTTAAACAAGATATAAAGGAATGGTTGACGAAAAAAATTTATCAACGTTTTAACGAAAGTGAAACGTAATTATTACTTTTTGAGGTGAAAAGTTAGGAAGTTACCTCTTCACCTGGCATATTGTATTGTACACATTGATTGCACGGTCCTCGATAACGGGATTTACACTCGCACCCCAACACTCCGGGCAACGAGAGATTATCGCGACCAAAGGTCGATCCTCCGGGGATTCCGGGGACAATACTTAATTAGGTCAGGCTGATATAACCAGATCAAATAATAAAATTTTACGAAAGGTATCGGGGTCGGAGCCGGGAAAGTACTTGCAAAGGCATAACAATTATTAAAAAAAGGTCTGCTCGGACGGCAGACCCATCTCCTTCGGCTCTTACACTTATAAAAGATGGCCGATGAGTTTGTGTATAACTATAATTATCGGCTGTTATTTGTCAAGTCTTAAATATTAGATAAACCAGCGGGTCGGGGCTTGGGTCGCAAGATTCAAGCTGGAAGGCGGCGGCATGCTGTTTATCAGTTCACGTAGTCAGTGTCCCACGCACAGCTCTCCACCACAACATCAGAGTCGGGTCTGATCACGAACTCGCTGAGCCCGGTTTCATTCACCGGGCAGCCCCAGTCATACGTGTAGCCCAAACGCGTCCATGGGGATGTCTGATCTTCAAAGTAGGATTGCAGTATCTGGGAGTTGTACCAGTCACTGTGCTCGTCGGTGGCATTGTCCGGCAGATCAAGAACGCAAACGGTATCGGTTATCTCGGAATCCGGGCAGGGACGAAACAGATCCTCAGGAAGCACCCAGAGCTCGGCAAACCACCGGTTACCGGTTCCGGCGGGCATGCCGAGGAGCTGTTCAACGCGCAGTGTCTCGGCTCCGGCCGGAACGGGTGCACAGTGAAAAAACCGCTTGAGTTCAGGGACAACGGTCACCCACGTATCACCCCACCACGTGGTTATTGTTGCACCTTCAGGGTAGCTCTCGGGATACCCGGTAAAGGTAACCACGAGCACGCGTCCGTCGTTCCAGCGAAGATCCGTATTTGACGTAACGATGGGAACCAGGTCGCTGACGATTTCCGCCTCTTCTGCCACAACAGCATCAATGACGGCCCTGTCGTATATGATCTGAAGCATGCAATCATCCGGCTGAACATCACATCCCGCGCTGTGCAGGAACGTTACGCAGCCGAGCAGGAGCGCTGCAGTAGTGTGCAGTATCATAAAAAGAACCTCTCATTGTTTAAAAGGTCACAGCTCGGGTCTGCAGCAGGAGTCGGTGTGGTCATCCCCGGGTTCAACGGGTCTTTAAAAAGTATACACTATACATAAAAAGAGTGTCCAATAAAAATAATCGTTTAAGGTGTTTGAGCTTTTTGAGATCGGCATATTAGCTCGTAGCTTAAGGGTTTCGGGTTTGGCGTTTCGAGTCGGGGAAAATGGTTCAGTGCTGAAGGGGGCTTTTTATCAAGGCGCTGCAGGAATAAAAAGTGTTGCAATCACCTGTTAAAATAGTATATTTGTTACCACAAAGCCGTAATAACGATGGGGAACATATCGTATGCAGACATTCAAGATAGTCCTTTTTCTCGTGCTTCTGGGACTGGTGGCGGTGTTTACGTTTCAAAATACCGGCCCTGTTGAAGTTCGCCTTTTTTTCTGGTCTTTTTCCATGTCCACATCTCTTCTCCTATTGGCCACCCTGTTTGTAGGAATCATTACCGGCATGTCTATCTCTTTTTTTAATACACGACTAAAAAACAAGAAGGTCAAGAAAGATACAGTCACTACTGCAGGCTGACCGACTGCGCCGGCCGGCACATACACAGTGGTTACACCATTAGAAAGGAGTCCATCATGTCCGCAATAGCATTACTACTCTCCATTATCGCGCTCATCCTTTCATATCTTGCGTATAGCAGAAGCGGGGGCTCTGCCGACGAGCTCAAGGCAAAGGTTGAAGACCTCGGCATTACCACCGAAAGCCTCAGAAAAAAGACCGCTGATGCCCTGAACCGTTTGGAAAAAAGCGTTCGAGGAGAGGCCAAGGAGCAGGAGCCCGGCAAGGAAGAGGGTGACAAAGAGGAGTAGCGGCTCCCGGCAACATATACGCCAACGGACACCGCCGGTCCTGAGAACCGCCTAGTGCCCGGGCTTTAAAACAAGGCAGCATAATGGGGGAAGCGTCAGGCTGATCGAGTGGCGTTTCCCGTGCCAGGCAATGGCGTCTGAATAGACACCCCCCAGGTTGCCGACGTTGCCGCCGCCGTACCGCTCTGAATCGCTGTTCAGTACTTCACGGTAAAATCCCCCTGCAGGGACGCCGACCCGGTAATTATAACGGGGCACCGGGGTGAAGTTATATACAAAAACCAGCATGTTTTCCTGGTTCCTGCCTTTTCTCATAAACGAAATAATACATCGCTGTGCGTCACTGAAGTCTATCCATTCAAATCCGTTGTGGTCAAAGTCCAGTTCATACAGCGCCGGCTCCGTCCGGTACAGCATGTTGAGCGTCTTAACAAAGTGCTGCAGCTTCTTGTGCGGTTCGTACTGCAGCAGGTGCCAGTCAAGGCTCCTGTTATGGTTCCACTCATCCCACTGGCCCATATCATTGCCCATAAAAAGGTGCTTCTTGCCGGGGTGCCCGAACATGTAACCCAGCAGCAGGCGAAGGTTTGCAAACTTCTGCCAGATATCTCCCGGCATTTTTCCTAAAAGCGCCCCCTTGCCGTGCACAACTTCATCATGGGAAAAGGGAAGGATAAAATTCTCATGGAAGGTATACAGCAGGGAGAACGTGAGCATGTCATGATGGTACATCCGGTAAATAGGGTCCCTGGACATGTACTCAAGGGTGTCGTGCATCCATCCCATGTTCCATTTCAGGCCGAACCCAAGGCCGCCGAGATGGGTCGGGCGGGAAACCATGGGCCAAGAGGTTGATTCCTCGGCAATCATGAGAATGCCGGGGAAGTACCGGTAGACAACCTTGTTCAACTGCTTGACAAAGTCGATAGCCTCAAGGTTTTCACGCCCCCCGAATTGGTTGGGCGCCCATTCACCGTCGGTTCGTGAATAGTCAAGATACAGCATGGACGCAACGGCATCTACCCGGAGCCCGTCAGCGTGATATTCTTTGAGCCAGAAGAGAGCATTTGAAATGAGAAAATTGCGCACCTCGTTTCTGCCGTAATTAAAGACCAGGGTGCCCCAGTCGGGGTGATTGCCCTTTTGCGGATCTTCATGTTCATACAGGCGGGTCCCGTCAAACCATGCAAGCGCATGGGCGTCTTTTGGAAAGTGGGCCGGTACCCAGTCCATAATAACCCCGATGTTGTGCTGATGGCATTGATCAATCAGCCACATTAAATCGTCGGGCTTCCCGAATCGCGGGGTCGGGCTGTAATAGCCGGTCACCTGGTATCCCCAGGATGGATCAAAGGGGTGTGCGGCAAGGGGAAGAAATTCAATATGGGTGTATCCCATGTCCTCTACATATTCAATAAGGCGTGGTGTGATTTCACGATAGGTTAACGGGCGGTTGTCCTCTTCAGCAACTTTCATCCAGGAGCCCAGATGTACTTCATATATTGAGATGGGCCGTTCAAGGGGGTCGCTGGAATCCCGCTTGTCGATCCACTGCCTGTCCTGCCAGTGGTAGTCGCTGATATCATAGGCAACAGAGGCGGTCTTGGGCGGCACCTCCGTGGCAAACGCATGGGGATCGGCCTTGACAATGATGGTGTCGGACCGGGTTTTTATTTCATATTTATATAATTCCCCATCCATAAATTCAGGGATAAAAAGCTCCCACACACCCGCGCCGCCGCGGTTTCTCATAAGGTGCTTGCGGCCGTCCCAGTAATTAAAATCACCCACGACACTGATCCGCCGGGCATTGGGAGCCCACAGGGCGAACAAATATCCGTGTACGCCCTGATGGGTGATTCTGTGTGCCCCCAGGGTTCTGTAAATTTCATGGTTGGTCCCCTCAGAAAAAAGATACATATCATAATCGGAAATCACCGGCGGAAAAGAATAGGGATCGTGAAAAATGGCCCTGTTGCCGTTCTTCTCATACAGCTCAAGCCGGTAGGGGGAAAAGGCCTTCCTGCCCTTAAATACCGCTTCAAAAAAACCGGCCGCATGTATTTCGCGCATTTTTATTCTCTTTTCAGGGCTTTTGTCGGGCACCACAAAAACTTCATAGGCATCGGGCTGGAATGTCCGTACAGCAAGAGACGGCTCACCGCCACTGTCAATCTCATGTATCCCGAGAATACTGAACGGGTCATGATGGTCGGCATGTATGATTTTTCGTATGAGATAGGCAGATAGGGTTGCTTTCATAATAGGTCCCTGTCACACCCGCCACCGCGGGGACATTTTCGGCATTAAACAGCATGGTTTAAGGCACCTGAACGGCAGCCTTAGCGGCTCTGCATAAAAACGGCGCAATTTAGGTTTACGTCAATGTTTGAAATATTACAATACTATTTTACCAGTATAGTCAAAAAAAAAGCCTGTGCTTAAAAAAGCACAGGCTGACTGTTTCTTACACGCGGTATCTGTGTTACTGCACAGTGGCCTGGGAAGCCTTAATCCTGGCATCTGCCCGCAAGAGATCGTCCCGTGCTTCCTCCTGCTGTTTTCCAGCCTCTAAAGAAGCAGCAATTTTTCTGGCATGCTCTTTGTCCTCACGTGCCTTTTCAATATCAATGTTCGGGCCAAGTTCGGCATTCTCCACCGTAATGGTCACACCTTCCCGGGAGATCATAAAAAAACCTTTATCAACAAAGGCGGAAAACTCCTTTTGTGATATGTCCCGCACGGCAAGAACGCCTATTGCCAGGTTCCCGAGAACAGGGGCGTGTCCGGGAAGAATGCCCAAAGGTCCCTGTGCCGAGGGTACTACGACAAAACGTACATCCCGGTCCAGGATCACCCTTTTAGGTGTTATGAGTTCAAGCCTGAAATGGTCCTTTTTTTCCATTGTATTCCTATGCGCGAAGTGTCTTGGCCTTTTCTACGACCTCCTCAATTGTCCCTACCATGTAGAATGCCTGTTCGGGAAGGTCATCATGCTGTCCGTCCAGTATCTCTTTGAAAGCCCGTATGGTCTCGCTCAGCGGGACGTATTTCCCCGGGGTTCCGGTAAAGGCTTCGGCGACAAAGAACGGCTGTGACAGAAAGCGCTGCATTTTTCGGGCACGGGAAACGATCAGTTTATCGTCATCCGAAAGCTCTTCCATGCCCAGGATGGCAATAATATCCTGAAGCTCTTTGTACTTCTGCAGGGTCGCCTGTACGCTCCTGGCGACATTGTAGTGCTCTTCACCCAGAATATTGGGATCCAGGATACGAGATGTGGAATCCAGCGGATCAACGGCAGGATAAATACCCAGCTCGGCCAGAGAACGGGAAAGCACCGTGGTAGCATCAAGGTGACTGAACGTGGTTGCCGGGGCAGGGTCGGTCAGGTCGTCGGCAGGCACATAGACCGCCTGGATAGAAGTAATAGAGCCTTTTGTCGTGGAAGTTATCCGTTCCTGGAGATCTCCCATCTCATTGGCAAGGGTCGGCTGATAGCCGACAGCTGAGGGCATGCGCCCCAGAAGAGCGGACACTTCAGCCCCTGCCTGGGTGAACCGGAAAATATTATCAATAAACAAAAGAACGTCCAGCCCCTTTTCATCCCTGAAATACTCGGCAGAGGCAAGCGCGGAAAGAGCAACGCGCAGACGGGCTCCGGGCGGTTCGTTCATTTGCCCGAACGTCATCACTGTTTTATTGATAACGCCGGACTCCTTCATCTCAAGCCACAGGTCATTTCCCTCCCGGGTCCTCTCGCCGACCCCTGCAAAACAGGAAATACCGCCGTATTCGGTAGCAATATTTCGAATCAGCTCCATGATAAGAACGGTTTTGCCGACGCCCGCTCCGCCGAACAGGCCGACCTTTCCGCCCTTGGAGTACGGTGCCAGAAGGTCGATAACCTTGAGGCCTGTCTCAAATATTTCTATGGATGTCTTCTGCTCCTCCATGGTGGGCGGGGCCTTGTGAATGGGATAATATTTATCCGCCTGAAAATCGCCCTGCTCATCGATAGCCTTTCCCAGGAGATTAAAGACCCTGCCCAGGGTGCCTTCGCCCACCGGCACGGAAATGGGTGCGCCGGTGTCGACCGCTTCCATCCCCCTGACCAGACCGTCTGTGGATGACATGGCTACCGCCCTGACCGTATCATCACCAAGGTGCTGCTCAACCTCAAGGGTGAGGTCGATGTCTGCATCCTTGTCGGTTATTGTGATTGCATTGTAAATAGGCGGAAGGCCCTCTGAGGGAAAGCGAATATCCACCACCGGACCGATAACTTGAACAATTTTTCCTGAACTCAACAGTATATACCTCCACTGCGGTTAATCAATTACAGGGATCAGCCCTTCAGGGCCTCAACCCCACCTATAATATCTATCAGCTCTCGTGTGATCGTTGCCTGTCGTGCTTTATTATAGCTCAATGTCAATTCCTCTATAACCTCTTCCGCGTTGTCATTGGCATTGCGCATGGAAACCATTCTCGCGGCATATTCACTGGCAAGTGATTCAACCAGGCAATGATAAAGCTGTGTCTCCAGGTACTTGGGGGTCAGCACCGCCGCTACTTCTTCAAAGCTCGGCTCGATGATAAAATCAACCGACCACTTAACCAGTTCCCTGCACTCCTCCTCCGACAAATGCGGAATAGGAAGGTACTGCTGAACGGTCGGCACATATTGCAGAACATTTTCAAACCTGCTGTAAAGTATATAAATGGCATCGGCCTTCCCGCCTTCAAAAGCACCGATCAAATACGCGTTGATTGCCTTTACTTCTGCAGGCAGCGCTTCGCCCCACGGAACATCATATGATTTTTCAACGGGCTCTTTTTCCCGAACCAGAGAGTCCTGTCCTTTTTTGCCGATGGTAACCAGCGACACCTCTTCGTCCGCATGGTCATCAAGAAAATTTCTTACGGCATTCAGCACATTTGTATTAAAGGTGCCGCACAGCCCCCTGTCGGAGGTTACCACAATGAGCAGTATTTTTTTAACCACTCGTTCCTCGAACATGGGGTGGTTGATCTCCTCAACAGAAGAACGCAACGCGCGCATGATCACGCCCATATTGTTCACATACGGTCTGGAATTCTCCGCTTCGTTCCGGACCTTGTTAAGCTTTACCGCCGCAACCATCTCCATTGCTTTGGTTATCTGCTGGGTGGATTTAATCCCCCTGATTCTTCTCAGTATTTCCCTTGGCGATTCTGGCATGACGGTTTCTTATGAAAAGGTTCGCTTAAATTCAAAACAGGCTTTTTTGATCTGGTCTGCCACATCACTTGTCAGTTCTTTTTTCGTTTTGAGCAGATCTCTGACTCCTGAATAATTCTGACGGATGAACGTCAGAAAGTCTTTTTCAAATGCCTTTGCCCGCGCTACCGGCACATCATCAATCAGGCCCGCTCCGGCCGCATAGATAATAATCGCCTGGTCTTCCGCAGGAACAGGTTCGTACTGCGGCTGTTTCAGAATCTCGATCAGCCGCTGGCCGCGGTTCAGCTGTGCCTGGGTCGACTTGTCCAGCTCGGAGCCGAACTTCGTAAAGGCCTCCAGCTCACGATACTGTGCGAGATCAAGGCGCAGGGAGCCTGCCACCTTTTTCATTGCCTTATTCTGGGCATTTCCACCCACACGGGAGACCGACAGCCCTGCATTGATGGCGGGCCGAACACCCGCATAAAACAGGTCGCTTTCAAGATAGATCTGCCCGTCGGTAATGGAAATAACATTTGTAGGAATATAGGCTGAAAAGTCTCCTGCCTGTGTTTCAACGATGGGAAGGGCCGTAAGAGAGCCCCCGCCGTTCTCGTCATTGAGCTTGGCCGCACGTTCAAGCAGCCGGGAGTGCAGATTAAAAATGTCCCCCGGGAATGCTTCCCGGCCGGGGGGCCTTCTGAGCAGCAGTGAAACCTGCCGGTAGGCCACCGCGTGCTTCCACAGATCATCGTATATGATAAGCGCGTGGCGCCCGGTATCCCGGAACTCCTCACCCATCGCGCAGCCGGAAAACGGTGCTATATACTGCATGGGTGCCGGATCGCTGGCATTTGCCGCAACAATGATGGTATATTTCATGGCGTCGTACTGTTCCAGGATTTCCTTCAACCTGAGCACGGTGGACTGCTTCTGGCCAATAGCAACATAAATACAGTAAACAGGATTACCCTCTTCAAAGTCATTCCTTTGATTGATAATGGTATCAAGAGTAATTGCTGTTTTTCCTGTCTGGCGGTCGCCGATAATGAGCTCCCGCTGGCCCCGCCCGATGGGTATCATTGAGTCAATGGCCTTTATGCCGGTCTGCAGCGGTTCTTTCACGGGCTGCCGCCCCACAACATTGGGGGCGGTATACTCTATGGGCCGTATTTTTTCCGTTGCGATGGGCCCCTTGCCGTCAATGGGTTCGCCGAGAGCGTTCACAACCCGGCCCAGCATGGCGTCTCCTACAGGAACGGAAATAATCCTGCCCGTCGACTTAACCGTTTGACCTTCCTGGACCTCTCTGCTGTCTCCCAGCAGCACTGCGCCCACGGAACCTTCTTCCAGGTTGAGGGCTATGCCGTTGATACCGCTCTCAAACTCAAGAAGCTCGGAGGCTTTACACTTTTCAAGGCCGTGAATGCGGGCAACGCAGTCTCCCACTTGAAGAACGGTTCCCACACTTTCCATCTTGAGCACGTCTTTATAGCCTTCAATCTCCTTACGGATAACTGATGTTATTTCTTCTGACCGTAGTTCCAAAACTTCTAACTCCTTTTGTTTATAAGCTTAAACAGCTAATTTAATTTGGGTTACTTCATCAAGCAAATGTTTATGAAGCCGGTCTATCCTGGCGGCTACACTGCCGTCGATAATATGGGGGCCGATAAAAATCTGCACACCGCCCAGCAGGTCCTTGTCCACGTCACCTGCAAGGGAAACCTTTTTCTCAAGGGTTTTTTCAAGTTCCTGCTTGAGGCCGTCGACCTGGCCGGCGGTAAGCTCCACAGCCGACCTTACCGTGCCGCGCACAATTCCCCTGATTTCATCTGCTGCATGTGTGTATGCATCATAGAGTGATTCGAGGATCTCTTCCCGCTTCCTGTCGATGATAAGCTCCACAAACCTGACAAGAACCTCCGGCGCGTCACCGCCCAGGCAATCACGCAGCAGCTTTTTCTTCTTCTCCCGCGCAATCACCGGATGATACAAAACTTTGAGGATGTCCCTGTTGTCTTTGAGAATTTTATCAAGCCGTTGCAGCGCCTGCTCAACCTCATCAACACGCTCCTGTTCCAGGACAACACGTATCAGGCCTTTGACATAGCGCCCTGTTACTTTCGCAATCACAGGGTCATACCTCCGATATCCTTTATGACCTCATCGGTGAGCTTTTCCGCATCCTGAGGCGTTATTGTCTTTTTGATAATGCGTGTCGCAATCTCAACGGAAAGGTTGACGACATCACTTCTGATTTCCGAGATAACCCGCTTCTTTTCCTGCTCTATTTCTGCAAGTCCCTTCTCCTGGAGCTGTGCTGCTTCGCGGCGGGTTTTTTCAATTATTTCCTGTCCTGCTTTTTCCGCCCGCTGTGTTGCCTCCTGAATGATGCTCTCGGCTTCCCTTAATGCCTCCTGGACTTTTTTCTCGTACTCGGCTTTCAGCTCATTTACTTCGTCGCGGGTTTTTTCATTTTCATCATAGGCGTTTCGTATTTCGTTCCCGCGCTTTTGAATCATCTCAACCACTCTGCCGAACAAAAACTTTTTCAGCAGCCAGTACAGCAGAAGAAAGCCCACCAGCTGTATAAAGAGCAGCTTAAAATTGAGTCCAAGTGGTGCTAATAATTCTTCCATAAGTTTAACTGTGTCTAAAAAATTAATAGGTTAATGATACCGACATGGATATTTCAGACGGCTGATTTCAGCATCAACCGCTGATAGCCTTAAACATGTCCATTGCCATCTCCGGCGAAGGCAGCTTTCCCATTAAAAGAATGCCGATAACAAGGGCATATATCGTCAGCGATTCGATCAGGGCCGCACCG
>Ga0272442_10000442_pt1 | contig 67347 bp, 63 predicted proteins | sample SSMForm2O_FD_200262 | JGI IMG/M metagenome (GOLD analysis project Ga0272442, IMG submission 200262) | Marine sediment archaeal communities from Little Sippewissett salt marsh, Falmouth, MA, United States - SSM-Form-2O | ecosystem: Environmental > Aquatic > Marine > Wetlands > Sediment ...
CCGACCAGGCTCAGGCCGCGCAGGCCCGGCACCGCGTCCAGGATGCTCAGCAGGGGCATGAGCCTGTTGATGATCCTCAGTTGCCCGCGGGTGAACGTCTTCGACAGGTTCGTCCTGCGCTTTCGTCGCAGTGCGTAGGTGAGCGCGCCGAGCGGGTTGACGTGCCGGCAGAACTCGGTAACGAGCCCCGCGTCCGCCATGAGCGCCGTCAGCCGACCCCTGTCGTAGCGTCTCGCGTGGCCGGACGCTTCGTCCATGGGTCCATACAGCCGGCTCTGGGCCGGTACCTTCACGACCAGCCTGCCGCCGGGCCTGAGCTTCGCGGCGATCTGCCTGGTGATTTTGCCGTCGTCTTCCAGGTGCTCGAGGATGTCCATCGCCATGAACGTATCGACGGTGCCGTCTCCCGCGAAGTCCCAGTCGTCGTTCAGGTCGGCCCGGGCTGTCTTGATCTTCTCCGACGCCAGCCGCTTTTCCAGTTGTTCCAGCAACTCCGCGCTGGAGTCAACCGCCAGTATGCTTTCTGTGCTGTCCAGGTAGAATGGGATGCCGTGTCCCTGTCCGGATCCAAGCTCGACCACCTTCCCGCGAATGAACTCGTGGAAGTAGCCGAACATCCATCGGTAGTACTCCGGGAGAAGAGCCATCTTGCCCTGGGGCGACACGTAGTCGCCGCCATCTTCCGCCGCCGCGGGGACCGCGGCCTCTGAAGGTGGCGAATCATCCCCAAAAACGCCGATGCGATAGGCCGCGAATTTCAGCGGATAGGCACAGCAGAGGCCGCACCCGATCGCGACGTAGTCAGGCAGGCCGAGGATGCCCTCGGCGAAAGCGAATACGAGCCAGTCAACGAAGCGCATGGTGACGTTGACGGCGAGATACCTGGCGCTCTGGCGGAACATGCCCTGGGACGTTGACGAGAAGACCAGGTAGCGGTTCAGAAGGAAGTTGACCGGCAGTATGACGGCCTGGGTAACGGCGTACCCGGGCTTGTTCGCCATGCCGAGAACCCGGGTGAGCACGTACATGACGGAGAAGGCCAGCAGGTACGAGCAGGCGCCCCAGAACACGAAGCGGACGAGCTTACGTGCTTCAATTGGTATCTGTTTTGACATGGACCTCCGTGTTCGGGCCGGGCCGTGTGATTCCGTCGAAACCTTTGAGGGGGAGGTAGAAGGCGTCCATCCCGTCGAACCAGTTCCCCTCGGCGGATGTGTCGAAGGCCGTGAAGGTTTTGACGTGCTCGTACCTGGTTCGCAGCAGCTCTTCGATTCGATCGTGCACCTTGCTGGCCGCCAGCGGGTGCCGGTGCACGAGAATACAGTCGGGCAGGTTATCCCCGGCGTTTTCGCTGGTCCGGAACTGCTTGACCGTTGGGGGCAGAAGCGCGTGCCCGAACGGCTTGCCAGTCTGGTAGACGGTGCTGCCTTCGGGAACAACGTCCACCTTCGCTATCCAGTCGTGGACCACGAGACGATTGTCGCGGCGCGATATCAGGGCGTTGAACAGCCAGGTGTTCGCGGCCGGCTCGGCCGCGATGATGAACGCGAGCAGGGCCAACGCGGCATGCGCGGTGACCGGGCTCGGTAATTTGCGGACCACGCGCACACAGAACACGGCGGCCCCGATACAGAGGAAAGGGAGCACGGGGATCATGTATCGTACGAATACCGTGTAGCCCTTGCCGGCTGCGAGGTAGAAGGCGATAGGGAACGTCATGAGCACGACGCCCTTCCGGGCGTCCTCCGCTATGGCAATGCAGATGCCGGCCAGGCCCGCGAGGAACACGAGTATCCCCGCGCCGTAGGGCAGGGTGTAGCGCGCGTGGTACCACCAGCCCCGGCCGAATATCATCGGTTCGCCCCATGCGTTCTCGCCGACCGCCAGGTGGCGTGCCTCGGCCGTGAAGTGCGCGAAGAACGTTCCGAAATCCAGCAGCGCAAACGGTGAGGTCAGAACGAAGGCGATGGCGGCAGCCGCGAAGTAGCACAACATCTTTTCCTCTGCTCCCCCTTTCTCGCCCCTGCCATTCCCTGCCGCTCCCCGGCTTGCGGCGTGTCGTTCGAACAGATACGCTGCAACAGCGGGCACTACCAGGAAGATGCCCCCGTACTTTGTGGAGGTGGCCAGTCCCGTGAAGACGCCCGCCCAGGCGAAGTCACGAACACTTCCCGTGTCGCGGCTTCGCAGGAGGAACAGCACGGCGCAGACGGCGAGGAACGTCATGGGCACGTCGGTCGTGCCGAAATGGGAGTCCCTGGCGTGCAGGTAGCAAACGCTCATGAAGAGGGCCGAGAGGAACGCGGTCTTCCTGTCGAAGACGCGCTTTGCCGCGAGGTAGACGGCGATGACGGTGAGGGAGCCCATGGTTGCCGAGACGAAACGAGCCGTGAGGAACAGCGGGGCGGGGTTGGCGTAAAGCTCGGCGTTGAGTGTGGCGGTGGGGACGCCGCAGAGCGCAAGCACGCTGAAACGAATGGCGAACAGGGCGGCGACGAGGTAGATGAACAGGCTGGGATAGTTGAAGAAGTGCGGGTTGGGATCGCCCTGGAACACGAACCAGGCCTTGTCGATGATTGTCGACTCATCGGGCCTGCAGAGCGTGTGCGGCAACCCAAAATCAATGCCGGCGAACCGCACGGCCAGGGCCAGGCCGACGATGATCAGCAGGATCAGTCTATCCGTTTTCTTGCGGTGCATGTTGATTCAAGTCGCTTCGAGACGCGCAATAAAGTGGAGTTTGCGGCCGAATACAAGATTGCAGGGGAAAGGGTAGAGGCCGAGCCGGGTCTGTCTATAGGTTGGCTTCAGTCCGGCGGCCGTGAAGAGATCGGTCCATCCGGCCGCCGGCAGGTAGTTGTACGGCAGAGCGACCTCCTGGGGGCGGTTGCCCACCCAGTCCATGAATCTCAGGGTGAGTCTGTCGACGCGTCCGCTGCAGACGTGATCCTTTACGATGACGCAGCGACGGGCGCAGCGGGCGGCCTCCCGCAGCAGCGCAGCGGCGTCGCCGGAATGGTGGATCACATCGATCAGCAGGCACGCATCGAAGGCAGCATCATCGAAAGGCGTTCGAAGTCCATCGAACGCCGTGCACTCGATGGCGCAGGTCGGTCTCGGCTGCGTCTCGGCGCCGTGTATCGACACACCCGGGCGCAGCTCATGCAGCAGGGCGGCGATCGTTCCGTCGCCGCAGCCGATATCGAGTGCCGATTCGGGTTCGGGGTCGGATGGGAGGGCGTTGGACACCGCGGCGGCAAGGCGGCGCGTGCGCCTCTTGTGGACGAAACGGCCGTGGAGTCCACCAACGCCGTTCAACAGGGGTGAGTTGCTCCGGTCAGGTTTCATACTGGCCGATATAGGTGTCGCGGCTTATGCCCAGCATGCTGAGGAAGAAGCTGGCGAAAAGGAGTTCAATCCCTACGATCAGCACGGTGGTCCACAGTATCGCCATCCGCATTCCCGCCTGGATGTCCAGGTCGCCGAATCCAACGTCGCGCCAGGACAGGACGAAGGCTATGTCGCCGATCAGTCCGGTCGCGATCATCATGAGCGACAGCACGAGGCCGTGCTCCAGCTTGAATCGGGTGATAAGCCGGGTGAACCCGGAGTCAGGTACTCCCAGGCCTTCTGCGTAGGTGAACACCTTTACGAACGTGCCGATGATGACGAGGTAGACGCCGAGGAGAACGAAGCTCATGCCGAGCAGCATCGTGTGGACGTCCAGGTTGACGCCGCCTATTCTGTGCGGCCCGGGCAGCAGCGCCGCGATGAGGAAGGCGCCGACGCCACCGACGATCATGCCGGGCGTGATGAACAGCCAGTTGGGCGCCATCATCAGCATGTAGCGCAGCGTGCGCCATCCGTCGCGGAAGGTGTGGAGATGCGGCGCCTTGCTGCGCGCATCCCTGTGAAGGACTATGGGGATTTCGGTGATCTTGACGCGCGCGCGGGTGGCCTTGATGATCATCTCTGTTGCCAGCTCCATGCCGGCGGTGCGCAGGTCGATCCTCTCCAGCAGGTCGCGCCTGAACGCGCGCAGGCCGCAGTAGACGTCGGAAACCGTGGCGCCGAAGAGGAGTCGGATCATCGCCGTGAGGAACGGGTTGCCGAAATACCGGTGCAGGAACGGCATGGCGCCCTTCTCGATCTTGCCGCGCAGCCGTGTTCCGTTCACGAGGTCGTACCCCTGCCTGATCTGCTCGTGAAAGCGGGGTATCTCGGTGAAGTCGTACGACTGATCGGCATCGCCCATGACGATCCATTCGCCGCGTGCGGCGGCGAAACCGGCGCGAAGCGCCTTGCCGTATCCGCGTTCGGCGCAGTGGATGACGGTTGTCCCGGCCTGCTCGGATATAGCTACGGACCGGTCGGTGGAGCCGTTGTCGCTGACAATGATCTCGCCCGCGATTCCGGCGTCGGCTATTCCCTTCTTCGCCGCCTCGATGCAACCGAGTATTGTCTCTTCCTCGTTGAGGCAGGGAATGACCACCGTCACCTCCGGCCGATCGCCCTGTTCCACATCACCCATGGCTCTCCCGTCTCACATTGAACACTTCCCCGCTGAGTATAGTTCCTGGCTCGCCGCTTTCAAAGCTAGTTTTGCCCGTTTAGCTGCGAGAGGGCGGAGGCATAGATGGGTTCGTCGGGCGCGAGGCGCACCGCGGTCTCGAGGCACTCGCGCGCCTTCTGGGGGTCATCGTGCTGCAGCGCGATGAGGTGACGCATATACCAGGCGAAGGCTGGTTCGATCCCCGACTTGACCATGTGGGTGTAGATCTCGCCGGCCTCGGCATGGTTACCGGAGATGAACAGGCAGTACCCGTAGTCGCGCCAGTAGTTCCCCCCGGCGTCCTTCATGTCGGCGAGCAGCTTCTCGTAGACAGGAACGGCCTCGCCGTGGCTGCCGGCGATCATGTAGGCACGCGCCAGTGCGGTGCGCGCGGTGATCCCTTCGGGATCCTCAGCGACAGCCCGGGTCGCCTCGGCGATCACGGCGGGCGCATTGCCCTTGTTTATCCATGCGAAGCTCCTGTCGTGCGGCCGGAGCTCATTGTATTCGTGCCTGGTTACGGCCGGCATGTTTTCGGGGGTTCGCTTGAGGAACAGGCGCGCATGGTCGTCGAACGACACGAGTGCCCAGTCGGCGTCCTCGTAGAGTCGCTCGGCCAGGGGTGCGTGACCGTGCATGTCGGCAACGAGTGCTACTCCGATCCTGTTCCGGGAAAGGTATTCCTGCCAGCCGGGCTTGACGTCTCGGATCATGTAGTAGGTGTCACGCCAGAACTCGGTCGTGTAGGCGTCGCCGCGGCTGTCGATGAAAGGCCGGAACTCGGGATAGAGCCACCAGAGTATAGGGCCGCCGTGCACCATCCCGTTGTAGATGTTCTGGCGCGGCACGTTGTCGTTCATGAACCGGAAGACGCTCATCGGGTAGAAGTTCCGGAAGAGGCCGGGACCGTAAACGAAGAGCCTGTCGGGCAGGATGAGGCACGCGAAGAGGGAGACCCAGGCGACGGCCAGTGCGCAGGCGTTCGTGGCAGCGCCGCGCCTGGGGGAGGGGATTCGTATGGATGCGAGCAATCCTGTTACATAGGGGACGGTTACCAGTGTGAAGGCGAGCAGGGCGCGCTGCGACCGAAATGCAAGGAACGCGAAGCCTGCGAACGGCAGGAAGACGGACAGGTCGATCCTGCGTATCCTGGTTGCCTGCAGTAGGAGCACGGCCATGACGGTTCCGGCCACGACGAACATGCCGATGCCGGTCGGCGGGCCGAGCTCGACCGCCACATCGCGCCAGAAGGGATCCGCCGCATACAGAACCGAGCGCAATACGGCCATTACCCCGAGCGGGTTGATGAGCTGGAGTGAGACGGCGGATGTCGCCAGTGAGACGGCTATACCGATCGGCAGCTGGAACAGGTCGTTTGCCGATATCTTTGATCTGAACCGGGGCGCCAGGGCGGTCAGCCAGGGCGCCGCGGCGGTGGCGCACAGGAAGGCGAAGCCGTAGAGCACGCCCGCGTGAGTATTGCTCCAGACCGTCATCAGGACGGGCAGCCCGATCCACTCCCAGCGCCGGTTGCCCCGGAAGCGGCGATGGATGTAGATGAGGAGGGCCAGGAGAAGTGCGGAGAACAGGAGTGGCCGGATGAAGAAGCGGCATCGTGCGGCGAGGAGACCGCCGGTCACGGTCCAGAACGGGAGATAGGGTCTGTCCGGGGCTTCCCGCCGTGCCGCCATCCACGTGACCATGAAGATCGCCGACGCCAGAAGCGCCTTGAAGGCTATGAGCGCGGTCAGTCCCCACGCCGCGAATACGACGTAGAACAGCGTCGCGGGTGCCCACTGGTGCAGGTACCACGGGCTGTCGGGGCTTATCCAGGAAAAGGTGTTCTGGGATGGGATGGCGCCGGTTTTCAGTATGAGCGCACCGGTCTGGATATGGAACCCCGTGTCCACGCAGCTGACGCGGAAGAACCCGCACTGGAAGGCAAAGACCGCCAGTCCTGCCAGCAGCAGGGGTGTAAGCAGCTTGTCGCGGGCAGGCTGTATGTCCGTGGCCATGTACGCGAAGCTTGCATTCAACGGTGCCCGCAATGCAACAGCTTTTCCGCGGGCGAGTTCTGTCTCAGGATGCACCCGTTTTCAAAACACGGGAGACCTGCGACACCTCATGGAGTCATATTGTCCAAAGACACCAAGGCGGAAGATCTGGAACAAAAGAGATGAGCTGTTCTGACTGAACGCAGAGAGAATCCTACATAATTACACCAGTGTACCTTTGCGGCTCTGGTAGGGCTCGTCGGAGGGATGCTTGTTCTTGTATTATGCTATGCTGTTAGGTAGTGTCCAGCCTATGGCCAAGTCAGTACAAAAGGCGAGTTTCAGCCGTGAGCAGCAGCGAGTGGTTGCTCGGGTACAAGAGTTGTACAGGAAGAGGCGTCCTCTCAACATTTCGGCGGTACGTGAGTCGCATCCGGATGTGCTGCTGGCAGCCTATACAGCAACCCCCTTTCTTGGATGGAGAAGAGGCATCGAGGGGGCTGGTCTTGACTACTCCCGGATTAAGGTCAGAGTTCCCAGTACAATCAAGTGCCGCATCTGCGGTGCGAAACGGAAGAAGTTAGATCAGCACATCGTCCATCACCACAAGATGTCAGTCGAGGAGTATAGGGTCAGATACAGGGCATCCATCCTCTCTGCGCCGTCGGTCCGTTCTCTCAAGAAAGACTCTCGATCACTTCTGCTTCCTCACTGGGAGCCTCACTGGTCTCCAGAGTATGTGCTAGATCGTCTATACGCTTTTCACGAAATGGGTATACCCCTGAATCCCTCGAACGTCGAGAAAGGCGAGATCGTCACATATCGCGTCGCTTTGGGTTTCTTCAAGAACTGGGACGTTGTGCTCCAGGCTCTTCAACTAGATCCCAAGGAGGTGAGAAAGGCAGCACGAAAGAAGGCTTGGACCAGGACAACACTCCTAAGAGAAGTGAGGCGCAGGAAGGTTCTTGGCCAGGACGTGAACTGGACGTCAATGCTCGAGCTGGACAGGTCTGTAACGTGGGCTGCCGTGAAGCTATTCGGTAGCTATGACAGGATGCTCAGATCTGCCGGACTGGATCCGAAAGCTATCAGAAAGAAACCCAGGGCGAAGAATCGCTACAGGACGGAATCAGACATCATTAACGGCATATGTCGGCGCAGATTGAGAGATTTTCCTATCAACAGCAGCGGTGTGACGAAGGGTGAGCGTCGTGATCTCTCCCTATACAACAGAGCGAGGCGAGTGTTTGGCACTTGGGCTGATGCAGTGAAGGCCGCAGGATTCGATTATGACAAGGTGTCTCTGCTCGGTAATCCGTATCGGACTAAGAAGAGAGTGATTGCGGAGATTAAGAGACGACACTCGGAAGGCATGTCGCTGACGGCGAAAGATGTTCGGTACGGAAGCAGCAAGGATGGGCAGTTGTACACTTCCGCCCTTGAGTTCTTCAGATCGTGGTCTGCTGCTCTGAAGAAAGCTGGAGTGGCTGTCGAGGATGTGTATCCGTCGAAGGCGAAGTACGTCTCGAAAGACGACGTCATCTCCGCGATACAGAAGAGGGACAAGAAAGGCCTAGGCACAGGTTCTGGGGCGGTCTGTCACGGCGCTGAATCGGATGTAGCTCTATTCATGCGAGCAAGACGTCTATTTGACGGTGGGTGGAAAGAGGCCGTAACGGCATCCGGCTTCGACTACAGCTCTAAGAAAGGGCCTTCGAGGAAGTATCCGTCAGCGAAGCGTATCGTGGGTCAGATCAAGAAACGCAAGAAGCTTGGGCTGCCTCTCAATGCGACGGCAGTCGCCTCGGGGAAAGACTCCGACTCAGCACTGTACAGAAGTGCTCGGAAGGAATTCGGTTCATGGCAGAAGGCAACGGAGGCAGCGGGATTGAAGTACGAGAATGTGACAGTGGCCTCAACATACCCAACCGCCGAGTCAATCCTCGGCGAGATCCGGAGACGTCATTCTTCAGGCCTCCTCTTGAACTCCAAGGAGATCACGAAAGGTGACCAAAGGAATCCAGCGTTGCACGCAAGGTGCGTGAAGGTGTTCGGTGGATGGAAGCAGGCAGTAGAAGCGGCCGGCATTAGCTATGCCTCTGTCCGATTGCCTCGAGCGAAGTACGAAACAGCCGCAGCTGTTCTGGCTGAGATCCGGAGGCGACACCAGGCTGGCCTTCGCTTGACCTACAACGCGGTGGAGCGCGAAGAGGGATCTGATCGTCCTCTTATGCTTGCAGCAGGGAGAGTCTATGGCTCCTGGCAGAAGGCCGTCCGAGCTGCGGGTCTCGCCGGCGTGTTGAAGGAGGAGACTGCGAAAAGCAGGCGAAAGAAGCAAGTCGAGGCGTTTGCCAAGCGGGTCCGTGATGCTAATGACCTTGGCAAGGAATGGAAGGTGGAGTTCTTGGTGGATTTACTCGGGCTTGGCACCAGGGAGCGAAACTCTCTTCTCTATCACTTTCAGACAGAAGAGAAGGATCGGGCGAGTCTCTCAGAACTTCTTGACCTCCTGATCTCGCCAGACATTGGGCCGGGAATGTATCCATACAAGGCTCTCCCCATAGCCGGTCTGAGGAACATGGGTGCGCGTAGCGTTGTCTCTGTGTTCCAGAAGATATCGGGTTTGGATCTATGTACTGCGTTCAGTTCAGAATGGAGCAAGAGGCGAGCGTCTCTCGGAAGGTTCGTTGATCGTGAGAAGAGCGCTGAGATCAAGAAGATAGCACTTCTCATGAAGACAGGTACCAGCACATTATTGAGAGCGTGAGAATATCTTACCTTCACTTTCACCTGGCACTTTCACTGGCGGTCGGTCTTCTTTGGTTGTCCTACGGGTGGCGTAGACTACGTCAGCTGGTCATTCTGCTCCGGCCTATTGGCCGGTAAAGGAGCAAAAGAACGGCCTGATTGAGTCTTGAGATATCGCTCGAACTCACGGGCGCGGTGTTCGTCTGTGAAGGCCAGGGCCGTTTTGATTCGCCAGGGGCGGTAAGGCTTGGTCGAAGGCATGTGCCCTTTGTTGTGTTCCTTCAATCCAGCGTCCAGATTGGCAGTGTATCCTGAATAGAACCGCTCAGGATCAGCCTCGCTCTGCAGGATGTAGATGTAGAAATAGGCACCGCCATCCATTGTGATGTCTCCTGCTCGTCTCCGCTTTCGCTCGTTCGTGGCTTGCCGAGTCGTAGTTCGGAGCGGGTGGTGGGTGGCCCGTCTTCGCTAAGTCGCTGCGCTCCGAACGAAGACTGGCACCCCCTAGGGGAATCGAACCCCTCTTTCCGGGATGAGAACCCGATGTCCTAGCCGATAGACGAAGGGGGCACCTGTAAATCGGGCGACGTAAGCTAGTCTCGACGGCCCAATAAGTCAACCGAAAAGAAGCCAGGGGCGCTCTCCCGTTTGTCTTTGCCGTTCGTCCGTACAGGGCTAGTTTCTGTTGCGGAAAGCCCTTGTGGCCGACACGGAGGTCGGCCCTCCATGCGCAAACCCTAAGGACTGGGGCCTCTTATGGAGGGCTGGGCTCCGTCCCAGCCGCCCGATCGGGCGTTCCGCAACAGAAACTACTTCAGTATCGCGGCCAGGGTCTGATAGGGGAATGTGTGGTCGAAGTTATGACGCCGGGCGATGGCGAAGCAGTGGTCACGCACCTCCGGTACGGCCAGGCCGATCGCGGTGGCGATGAGTCGCTTATCGTATGATTCCATGTGCATTGGCGCGAGCTGTTCGCGAACCAGTGCGGCGTCGCCCTTGAGCATCCTGGCGGTCCGCCTGTATTCCGGGGCGGTATTCTCGAGTGACTCGATGGCTTTCGCGAGCTGCTTGCCCGCCCGTTCGGTGTGTCCCTTCTGAACAAGACGGCAGTAGGCCAGCAGGTATTGGAAATACGTGGGACCTTCCACCTTCTCCAGGGCTGCTTCGATCGCGTTTGTGTCCTCGTCGATGAGCGCCAGGGCAAAGAGGTCGTTGGGCGACCGGGACCCGGCATAGCATTCGCGGTACACGGCGAAATTTCCCGAGGCGTAGGCGATCGAGCCCTTCAGTGCTCTCTTGAGGTCCGGAACGGCTCCCGGTTCCTGCTCCTTCATGAGCGCCAGGTAGGCTGCCATCGCCTGCTGCGCTTCCGCGATGCGGCCGGCCTGCGTGAGGACGTTCACCTCGTTTGCCACGTGGAGCCCCTCGGTCGGCTCCGCCTTTCGGCTCTTGCGGATAGCGGCGAGAAGATCGTCATAGCGCTTCGCTCCGAGGAGAATGGTACGGTACTGGTCCCGCCAGGGCTCGCGGTCGGGCTTGATCGCCATGGCCTTCTCCAGCAGGGCGGCCGCCTCCGCGAACTCGCCCAGGCAGTAGTGGTTGAAGCTCATGGATGCGTACCCGAACCCTATGGGGCGCGGGCCGCCCTCGGCCTTCTCGAACCACTTCGTCGCCTCGGCGCGGTCCTCCAATACGCGGCCGAGAAGATACATAAGCTCCCGGTTCCGCGGTTCCGCTTCCTGCATGGCGCGGTACTCGGATACGAGATCGTGGTCAGGCGACGACTGTTCCATTATGGACTGGTAGAGCCTGTGCCAGTCCACGAGAAGCGGACGCCTGGACGTGCCCTGCTTGAGCAGCGGTAATGCGTCCTCGTTCGGATCGGACATGGCGACAGTGCAGTAGAGCGTGAGCGCGGTGATGTCGTCCGGGTGCATCAAAGCACGCTTCCTGAGGTAACCCACGATCAGGTGGCGCTCCTCCAGTCCCTGGAGTGCAAGCTGGAACATCGACATGCCTTCCTCGGGCACGATGTTGTAGACTCGCCATTTGTGGATTCTGGAGGCCGAGCTTTCGGTCGTGATAGAGCTGGGGAAGTCCGTGAACTCATAGTCTATGTCCTCGAAGATATGCAGCTCTTTCCCGGAATGCAGCGTATAGACCGGATCTTCCTCGCGGACACTCTGTGCCGAGTAGGTGTTCCGTTCCCTCACGAGAACAGCTTGTGCATCGGGATTCAGCACGATCGAGGTGTCGCTGAAGGCGCGCGAGAAGAAGGGGGTTCGAACGCTGACCGTCGAGGGCGGCACGCGGAGGAAAGGGCCTTCGATTGCCATGGGGATTTCGCCCTGCGGCAGTCTGACCAGCCTGCCGGCATGCGGGCCGAGCTTGTATGCCTTGCCGTGTATGTCGACCGTGTACTCGACGCCGGTCCCGTTAACGAGCCACATCGGACAGGATACCCCTTTGTTGAAGCACGCCACCAGGTACATCGCCAGGACGGCCAGCACGATGCCGGGCAGGACCAGCGTCGGGAGCAACGGGGAAGTGCCCTTGCTGGTCTGCAGGCCGCGTGGACGGTTGAGCACGGCGGACGGAATCGCCTCGCCGCTTTCCAGGGCGGCTGTCGATGTCTTGACCAGCTCCGCGTGCTCGTCGTCCTTGGCCAGGCGCGGGTCCAGCTTCTCGATGGTCTCCAATGCCTTGAGCGCCCTGGCGTGTTGTCCCTGCTCCCGGTAGGCCTCGACGAGCAGGTAGATGAGTCCGACGTTCTTCGGCTGCTGCCCGGCGAATATGGGGTCGAAGTGGGGCTCGGCCTCGGCTATCTTGTGTTGGAGCAGGAGGACGCGCACGAGGTCCACGACGTTCTCGGGCGTGTTGGCGTTGTTGACGGCCTGCCGGAAGCATGCCTCCGCGGAGTCGAGGCGCCCCATGTACTCGTAGGCGGCCCCGAGAGCGTTCATGACCTTGGCGTTGCCGGCATGCTTCCGGCCAAGCGCCGTTGCCATCGTCTCGAAGCTGGTGAACTCGTTGTGGCGGATGAACGCGTGGATGCCCTCGATGGCCTTGTCGGCGTCGTCCGGGCTGTTCTTCATGTTGGCGACAGCTTCGCCCAGCTCCTTCTCCTTGATCTTGCGGTATTTTCTGAGGCTGATCTCGCGGTGTTTCTTGCATGACGGGCAGTGGTCGACGACGTGTTTCCTGCCGAGGGGGATAAACGGGATCCAGTAGATGGTGAAGAACGCGACGGCGTCGTAGGAGCTGAGTTTGCCGAACACGCCGCAGTGCTCGCAGTTGTCATACCTGTCAACCCGATTCGCCTTACCGCAGTGCGCTACGCCGTAGACAACGATCATAATTGCCTCCCTGCCGGGGCTGTTCTGTCAAAAGGGAAATCATCCTTCATGCGGGAGTATAGGGGGCGGATCTCGCCATGTCGAGTGGCGGGATAGGGGTCGGGGGAGGAAAGGAGATGCGCGTTGACCGTCGTGATCGATGGCGGTAGTCTACGGCCGTGAACAGTGTTGAGAACAGCGGGCTTTCGGTGATCGTGCCGGCCTTCAACGAGGCCGAGGGGATTGGGGCGGTCATAGAACGGATCAAGGCCGTGATGGGCTCCGGGCTATCGATGGATTTCGAGATCGTGGTCGTTGACGACGGGTCAACGGACGAGACCGGCAAGATGGCAGAGGAGGCCGGCGGCGTAACCGTTATCCGCCACGAGCAGAACCGCGGGTACGGCGCGGCGCTCAAGACGGGCATTTCGCACGCGCGGCACAGCCTGGTTTGCATCACGGACGCGGACGGCACATACCCCGTGGAGCGGATTCCCGATCTCGTCAAGCGAATGAACGAAACTGGCTGTGACATGGTCGTCGGGGCACGTACGGGCGACGATGTCAACATCCCGTTCGCGCGGCGTCCGGCGAAGTGGGTGATCTCGAAGCTGGCGTGCTTCGTTTCGGGCGTGTCGATTCCCGACCTGAACTCGGGACTGAGGGTGTTCGGCCGGGATACTTGTCTGCGCTTCTACGGCATCCTTCCGGACGGCTTTTCTTTTACCACTACGATCACTCTGGCAATGCTCCAGAGCGGTTACCTGGTCCGGTACGTTCCGATCGACTACGCCAGGAGAGTGGGGACGTCGAAGATACGTCCCGTTCGTGACGTGTTGTGGTTTCTTCATCTCGTCCTGAGCATGGCCCTGTATTTCGCGCCGCTCAAAGTGTTTCTGCCGCTGAGCATCCTGATAATGCTCTTCGGAGTGTGCTGGGGATTTACTTCCTACTGGTTTCTTGGCGAGCTGGCCGATACCAGCACGTTGGTGGTTCTAATGACGGCGGTGCAGGTTGCTATGCTCGGGATGCTGGCTGAACTCATCAACCGGCGCGTGCCGAACGTCTACCGGGCCAAGGAGGGGTACCTGGGGTCTGACCCGGGAGGGTGATGGGTAGATCTTACGAAGAGAAGAAAAAGAGAGAGAAGCTCTGGTACGAGAAGGGGAAAGCACGGGACGCCGGGCACGTGAGGCGGCTCATGCATCACCCGCTGGTGAAACGCATTTTCGCGAATCCCTACGGGGAGGTGGAGGATGAGAGGCCTTTCCGGCCGCGTATCATGCTTGAGGCCCTTGCCCGATGCGGGTTCGACGACATTCATTCGGAGGCAGCCACTTTCAGTCACTGCTCGTTCTACGTTCCGATCGCGAAGGCGGTGAACACGCTTACCGGTCCACTTCTTGGTGTGAGTCCCCTGAAGTATTTCGGATGGCTTGTCCTGTACTGGGCCCGTGAGGGACATCCGGGACTGCCCCCGGACGACGACGCACGAAAACCGTGAGGCAGGACGAGGGGTACTCCTGCTTCGCCTGCGCTTCGTAGCCGTGCGCGGTGATGCATTCCACGATCACGGCGTTGACGTGGGAGACCACGCTGCTCGCCACGTAGGCTATCCGCTCGTGGCCATTCGCGAGGAACGGTTCGAGCTGCCGTTTCACGCTTGGCCGCCACACGCCGTCGATGACCTCGTTGATCACCAGCGTGCGGGGCCGCTCCGGGTACATGTAGAACCCCGTGTCCGGCTCCTCCAGCACAACCAGCCTGGTCGGCCATCTGCCGTACAGGGCGACCGGCCAGTTGGAGGACGGGTAGATGACAAGGCCGTCATCGGGAGTCACGGTTCGGCCGGCGTGTTCGACAACAGCCCTGGCGCCGGATTCCGGGTAGGTGTAGCGGATAGTGGCCAGCTCGAAGCCGAACACCGCCAGCGCGAAGACCGCGCCGCCGACGGCAAAGAACCTGTATTTCCGTGTCAGCAGGTCGATGCCGAACACGGCCGCCGCGATGGTAAGTGGATAGGTGAATATGTCCGTTCGTCCTGCGCCGATGGGATAGAGCCGGATCATCGATGCCAGGAACAGTCCCGGATAGAAGATCAGCAGCGCGAGCCCGACGCCTCTCCACTTTTTTTCACGCATGAGTGCGTACAGGCCCGCCGGGACGAAGAGCGCGATCCAGGTCAGGCGTGCTGGGAACGCTCCCCAGAAGAGGGCTGCCCCTTTCCCCCGCATGAAGGCGAGAGTTGGGGACGCGTAGTAGTTCGCCAGGAGGCCGCTCCAGTGTCCCGAGAAGTGGGGCCGGATGAAGAGCAGGAACGTCACAAGAAGTGCTGCGTTGCACGCGGCCGCGGTCGTCAGTGGCGGGCCCCAGGCTCGTACCGAGTTCTTCTCGAGCAGCGTGCACAGAACGATGGCGTTGATCAGGGCGGCGCTCACGAGCAGGGAAGGGAACGAAAGGACCATGCCGAGGGCGGCCAGAGCCGTCAACCCGGCCAGACTTCGGGCCGTCCTCCGCTGCCAGGAGGCAAGGGCGGCCATGAGCAGAGCCTGCGTAATCAGGGCGTCGAGTGTGTAGGGCTTGACTCTCAGGCTGAAGATGGCCAGTGCGGGATTTGCCACCGCGAACGCTGCCGCCATGAGTCCGACCGACATGCGCCGGGTGACACTGAATGCAAAATGGCCGGCCAGCACGACATAGGCCAGGCCTGCGACAAGAGGGAACATCTGGAACTGCCATTCCCCGTATCCGGCTATCGCGGTGAACCACCTGATCAACAGACCAAACGCGGGCGGACAGGGGGATGACCCGGTGAGCAGAAACCGCGACGACGCGTGCTTCGTAAGGACAGCCAGCCACAGGTCGTCCAGCCAGAGAGAGAACGGGTCAAGTCCCGGCAGGCGCTGAACGAGCCCGGCAATCGCCAGCAACACCAGCGCGGCGTAGAACGCGGGTACGCGCCACCGGATGTTCCGGGACGTGCTCTGTGGCGCTGTTTCCGTGGTCATCGGTGTGTTATGCTATCCGTCAGCTTCTCCGGGTAGGTGCCGCGTGTGATGCGGCACCTGCTATTGTTCTGAATCTGCCTGTGCCGGTTCAACGTGGACGGTGACGTCGGCGATGGACGGCTCATGCTCCATGATAGTATGCTTTAGCGATTCGGCGAGGTCATGCGAATCTTTGACAGACATCGCGGAATCGACAAGCATGTGCAGATCCACGAAGCAGGCGCCACCGACGTGCCGGCCGCGCACCTTGTGGGTTTCTCGTATCTCCGGATGTGTCCGTTGCGCATTGGTCAGCACCTCGCTTATGTCTGTATCGCAACGTGCCTCCATAAGCTCGCTGATTCCCGGCCGGGCGATCCGCCAGGCGGCTCTCATGAGGAGTACGCCGACTATTACCGCGGCTATGTGGTCCAGGTAGACAACGCGAGGGAACAGGTATCCGCCCAGAACGGCTACCGCCACCGGTATCGAGCTGAGCGCATCGGATCTGTGATGCCAGGCGTTGGCTACCAGCGCCCGGCAGTGCACCCGGCCGCCGGCGGCCGCGGTCCACCTGAACAGCCATTCCTTTGTGATGATTGAGACCAGCGCCACCGCGAGCGCTCCCCAGCGGGGCGGGGTGAGGTGATTCTGCGTCATCGTCCCGAGGGCCCGGACCATGATACCCGTGCTTGCGGCGATGAGCGCGCCGCCGATGCCGATGCTGACGAATGTTTCAATCCGGCCGTGCCCATATGGATGTTCGGCGTCGGGCTCGGCGTTCCAGTACTGGGATCCGACGAGGACGGCAGCGTCCGTCACCAGGTCCGAAAGGCTATGCACGCCGTCCGCCAGCAGCGCCTGGCTGTGCGAGATCCAGCCCACGAGCATCTTGGCCGCGGCGAGCAGGACGTTGGCCGCGGCGCCGATCCAGGTGACGCGGCGTACGACGGTGATGGGGTCATCGGCTCTGTTACGGATCATCGGTGTGCTCGTTTCTCTCGCGTGGTTCTGGAGATGAACGGCATTGGAATGCCGTTTTACTCTTGCGCAGCTTCAGGGGCGACTCGAAGCCGGCATCGGTCAAGGTTCTCATGCAAAGCGCGTAGAGCGCAAGCGTGGGGATTACTTTCGGGAGCAGGATTATGTAGGACACGCAATGCGGCCAGCCCGTGGCCGGGTCCCATACGGAAGGGTTCTCCGCCTGGTCGAACATGCCGAAGGGCGTCGGCAGGCAGAGCAGGGTGACGGATGTGACGATGAGCGGGACGGCCCACTTGTTGTGATACCTGACATGGAGCAGGAGCAACCCCAACACCACTATGCCGCTGCAGTGGTGTTCCCACACGTGAACGTAGCTGATGAAATGCGCCAGGAGCAGCGCGGATACGCCGAGCGCGGGGCTTGCGCGCTTCGACAGGAGCACCACGAGGGCCGTGCCGCCAAGCGTGAGCCACCGGAAGGCGGCGGCGGTAATGCGCCAGGGGAAGATGACGTGCGCCAGGCGCAGGTCATCGATGAGCAGGTGGAGCAGGTACATGAACCCGTAGTTGCCGCTGTGCATTCCTCCGAAGGGACGCATGTTCGTTTCGAAGAACGCGTGCCAGGCATCGGGGCGGAGTATGAAGTAGGGCGCAGAAGTCAGCACCACCACTCCGGCGGCGACGATCATCTTCGGCCAGTAACGGCGATGGCGGACGAGTGCGGGCGCCGCGGCGAGGGGGAAGGCCTTGAGGAGACACGCGCACGTATAGGTTACCACGCGCAGGCGCTCTCCGAGCAGGGCGAACGCGACGAAGGCGACCGTGACAAAGGTGAACTGCCCGATGTAGAGCTCGAGAAAATACGGCGTGCTCAGCAGCAGCGCTGCTGTCGCGAAGATACGGGTGCGAAGGGAGTGCAGGCGATGCCATAGGACGGAAATGAGCCACCAGAGTACGGTCTCAACGGTGATTATCCAGAGTAGCAGTGCCGTTTCCGGCTCGAATACATGCAGTAATGTGCCGATGAAAGCAACCGCCGGCAGGTAGCGGAAGGGGTAGTAGTACGGGGTCTCCGGGTCATCGTTTTTCCTGTAGGGACTGAGCCCGCGCCTGACGTTTACGCCGGCATGATAAATGGCGTACAGGTCGGCGCCCGGTCCCACCCGGTGGATGGTGTCGTTGTGAAGGTGCCAGATGACCGGCTTGTGCTCGAGACAGATGGAAGCAACGACGAGGAAATGGATGGCTGTCGTAATGCAGAGGACGATGAGCGCGGCCGTTCTGGGAGTCTTCATCGATACTCCAGAACCTCAGGCAGGAATGCCTGAGGTACTTCACCTCTCAAGTGGCGCGGCCATTCCTGGCTGCGCATTAGTTGCGGTTCTGTATCCCGTCGATGTATCCGACGACACCGCTTCCTATGTTCGCGGCGTTGGCTTCGTCCGTATCGATATGCATCGCGAGCGCGAAGCTGGGGTGTACCCTTACGAGAACGTCGCCGAAGATGAGCTCTCTACCGGTCCCGACGCGTACCCTCACCATGTCCTTGTCGTGCAGGCCGAAGCGCAGTGCGTCCTCCGGCGTCATGTGAATGTGGCGCAAAGCGCAAATGACCCCCTCCTCGATCGTCACGGTTCCTCCGGGCCCTTCGAGGGTCACGCCCGGGCTGCCGTCGATGGCGCCCGATGCCCGTATGGGCGGCTGGATGCCGAGTTTGAACTGTTCGGTCATGGATATCTCGATCTGGGTGCTCTTGCGCACGGGGCCGAGCACCCGCACCCGGTCGACGCGGCCCTTCGGGCCGACGAGGTTGACTTTCTCGGCGCAGGCATACTGGCCCGGCTGGGAGAGCTGGTGCTCGTCGGTAAGCTGGTGGCCCTCACCGAAGAGAATGTCCACGTGTTCCTGCGCCAGGTGCAGATGATGGGCCGACACTTCCACGGGCACGGGGAGGTGCTCCTGGGTCCTGATGATATTCGTGACCGTTCGACGGTTCAGCGCGCGCAACGTCTCGCGTGCGATCATCCGCTCCTCGTCCGTGGGCACGGCCAGGATCGGGAGCGGCGAGTCATCCGTGGAGATATCGTAGATCTGCCCGGTGGCGCGCAGGCCGCGGTTCTTTCCCTCGTCCAGGACAATGCCCATGCACCGCAGCCCTTGGCAGGCCAGGCCGCGGACGAGGTCGCTCTTCTGGCCGATGCCGCCGGTGAAGATAAGGGCGTCCAGTCCGCCCATCGCGGCCAGGTACGAGCCTATGTATTTCCTTATCTGGTAGCTGTAGGTTTTGAGTGCGAGCAGCGCCTGGTGATGCCCGTTCATGGCGGCGTCCTCGACCTCCCGCATGTCGTTGGAGATGCCGGAGATGCCCTTGACGCCGCTCTCCTTGTTTATCACACGGTTTATATCGTCGGGGCCCATGTTCTCCATCTTCATGATCTGGACGAGCGCGGCAGGATCCACGTTGCCGCAACGCGTCCCCATTATCAGCCCCTCGGTCGGCGTGAGGCCCATGGACGTGTCCACCGACCGCCCGTGGTCCACCGCGCATATCGAGGCGCCGTTGCCGAGATGACAGCTTATGAGCTGCAGCTCGTTGTAGGGTCTCTTGAGCCATTCGGCCGCCTTCAGGGCGACATAGGAGTGGGACATGCCGTGGAAACCGTACCTCCTGACCTTGTGTTTCTCGTAGTACTTGTAGGGCAGGCCGTAAAGGTAGGCGTAGGGCGGTAACGTGTGGTGGAAGGAGGTGTCGAAGACCGCCACGTGCGGGGCGTCGGGGAAAAACCTCTTCGCTTCCTCGATGCCCTGCAGGTTCACGGGATTGTGCAGGGGCGCAAGGCTTGACAGGTCCCGTATGTCGTTCTGTACCTCGTCCGTGATGATCGTGGCATTGCTGAACTTGTCGCCGCCGTGCACGACGCGGTGTCCCACGGCGCTGACCTCGGCCGCCGAGCCGAGAACGGCGACGGAGCTTTCGGTGAGCGCTTTCACCATTGCGGTGAACGCTTCCGCGTGGCTGGTGCCGGGAATTCTCTCTTCGATCTCGCCCTTCTCCGATGAGCAGGTGTGGTCGGCCTGTTCCTCGCCGATCCTCTCTACGATGCCGCGCGCGTTGCGGCTCTCGTTCGCCGTGTCGAAAAGATTGTACTTCAGCGAGGAGGATCCGCAGTTGACCACCAGCAGCTTCATGGGCTCGTCGCTGGTGAGGCCGAGTCCGTAGGGGTCCTCGCTTTCGGCCAGCGCGGATGCGGCCAGCACGCCGCCACGTTCGTCGTAGGCGAACGCTTTCAGGCGGTCGGCGATGGTTTTCGATATCTGCTTTATCGCGCCCGGCTGCGTGATGAGCTTCGAGGAGAAGAGCAGCGGCGGGATGAGCATGACCTTGCACCGGGAGAGGCAGGTGACGTCGGCCATGGTTTTGTCGCCGGTCATCAGCGACATCTCGCCGAATATGTCACCGGGTGCGAGGGCGCTGATCGTGTGCTTCTCGCCGCCGTCGTCGGTGGTGGACACTTCCGCTTCGCCCTCGAGGAGGATGCCGAGGAATCTGCCCTCCTCGCCGAACGCGATGATGGCCTCGTTCGGCTCGAAAGTATCCACGCGTGCGCCGTCCACCAGCTCCCGGATCACGGGTTCGGGGAAGTCGCTGAAAAGCTGAACGCTGTTCTTGAGGAATGACAGGATTTCGTCGGGTGTATCCATTGGTTGCTCCTGTTGTCGTGCAAGAGATCGCAGATGGATAAGTATAGAGGGTTGCGCCGTGGTTGCAAGTCCGATGCCGCAGATGCGCGGCCTTGGAAGACCGCGCTACGTAGCACGGCGTTCCAACGCCGTCCATTTCTGGAAGACCGCGCTACGGTAGGACGCCGCAGGCAGGAATGCCCGCGGCACTTGTGGGAGAACCTAAGTATCTCAGGCATTCCTGCCCGAGGTTGTCTGGGGGAGCGGGATATGCTAAAGAGACTTTTGCCATGGCGAGGAGACTCAAGAAAACCTGCATGCTGGCGCTGCCCGCGCTGGCGGCGGGCCTGTTGCTGGCGGAGGCGGCTGTTCGGGTTCTCGGCCTGGCGCCGGAGATCGGGGTCGTGCGGCGCGGGCGGTACAGGCTCTCGGACAATCCGCTCATCGGCTACGAGCTGGTTCCGAACTACCGTTCGTTCCGAGGCGGCGAGATGACCGATTTCAAGGGGAAGAGCAACAGCCTGGGGTTCCGGGACAGGGAGCACGCCGTGGAGAAGCCGGATGGTGTCTACAGGGTGATTGTCATCGGCGACAGCGTGGCACAGGGGTTCGGGTTGGAGGACGACGACGAGATGTTCTCCGCCGTCATGGAGAGGGAGCTGCTTGCCGCCGGATGCAACGCCGAGGTGCTCAACTTCGCCGTGAGTGGATACAATACGCAGCAGGAAGTCGAGACTTTGAAGGCGAAGGGGTTGCGCTACGACCCTGACATGGTGGTTGTGGCATACTGCCTCAACGACTGGCGTCAGAGCTGCGGCTATATCATGGATCACCTGCTGGCGGAGGAGAGCAAGCACCGGGTGTCGGCCGGGATAATGAGCCGGCTGAAGTTCAGCGCGCTCGCGAGGCTGGTGTATTTCCGGTTCGTGAAGCCCGCGGCGCTCACCGACAAGTATGCGCAGCTGAACGAGAATACCGTGGAGAAGTACTTCGACATACTGGCGGGCCTCGGAAAGGAACATTCCTTCGACGTACTGGTTGTCGTGTTCCCGAACACCTACTCGTGGAATGAGAAGGGGTATGACCCTCGTCACAAGGCGGTCTGCGATATGGCTCACGGCAAGGGGTTCGCCACGCTGGACCTCGTGTCGTTGTTCGAGAAGGAATCGAAAGAGAACAAGATGTTCCTCGACATCTGGCACCCGACCGCGCACGGGCACAAGGTGGCGGGCCGGGCGATTGCGGAGGCGGTGCGTCGGATGAACAAGGTATCAGTAGAAGTCGTGGAACGTTTTCGTCAGCGCCAGGGTGACGAGCTGGAGCGCTAGGAGCAGGGCGATGAGTGTCCGCCGGTGCTTTCCGGCCGTGGCCGGCAGCGCTTGGCCTGCCGAGAGGCAGACCAGCGGAACGACGAACAGCCAGAGCCGGCCGGTCTCGGCCACCGTCCGTCCCGCGAATGCCATCAGCAGCACGATGGCCAGCAATGAGAGCGAGACCGCACCGGCACGGTCCAGTTCTTTCGCGTGCAGCCTGCGAACCGCGCCCGCCTGGGCCGAGGCGAAGAGCACGAAGAGCGGCACCCCGGTCCACACCGCGAACTCGAGTATGTCCAGCACGCCGATGTAGACGATGTCGCGGCACGTCCAGTCCGTGATCTTGGCGCCGTGATGCCGCGCCATGGCCAGCAGGTAACCGTCCACGGCGCTATAGCCTGCCGTGAGCCGAAGAAAGATGCATCCGCACAGGAAGCCCAGGAGGTAGAGGCCGAGAGCCGGGGACAGGACGCGGCTCAGCGCAGCTTCGCCCTCCAGTCGGGGAAGACGAAGTGAAGCGTAGATGAAGGGGAACGCGAGGAGGGGAACGAGGGAGAAGGAAACGAACATGCCGGCGCATGCCGCCAGGCCGGCCAGGAAACAGAGAGAGACGCCGCGCTTCTCAAACCCGTAGACAAAGAGGCATAGCGGGGTCACGAACATGAGGGGGTACAGGCATTGGTCCAGATGGAGGGTCATGAGTGTCACGTTCGGAACGAACACGTAAAGCAGCGCCGGAAGCATGGCGTGCTCCCTGGGCAGGACGAGTCGTGAGAGCAGGTAGAGGGGAATGAGCACGAGATACGTGAGCAACGGATAGGTAAGTGCGGCAAACAGGGCGAGTCGCTCGAGCGGCGGCCGGTCGCCCGGAAGGAACACGCGCGAGACGTGTTCGGTCAGCATGTAGAAGAGCAACTGGCCGGGCGGCTTGGTGGAATGGGGATGCGGCGCCAGCTCGCCGGCCTTTATCAGTTCGTAGTAGTTTCGGAGCACGTACGGCATGTCGGCCCGCCGCGCGGCCACCCGGGCGAATTCCGCGTGATCCGTCTGGGTCATGCGGCTGGTGAGCCCGTACATCCCGAGTCCGGGCATATGGCCGAACGAGAACTGGACACAGTAGCCCAGCACCACGAGCAGGAACAGGTTGAGCGCGGCCCTGCCCGGGCGCGTGAGAACGCGGAATGTTACGATTCCGGCAATTACGCTAAGCGGCAGGAGTATCCACCACATGGCGAGAGGAGTCAGGAAGCGCTGCCAGTGCCAATAGGGCAGGGATTCCAGGTCGGGGATACCCAACACGAGGATAGCCCAGTGGAGGAGGGTGAGAAGGAGGAGCACGGCAAGGAGGGCGATTCGTTGTGGGAGCCTGTTCATGTCTGCCGGATGCGGCGGAGGCCCGCCGCTCTCCAAAACTGCGCACTACGGTTTCCTGCCTGATAGTAACGCGTCTGAGTCCGTTCGCACGTAAATATGCATCCTGCCGCTGGGTGTGGTCGCCGCGTAGTGCCAGTCGTTCCAGATCGTGTCGGGGTTGTCGCTGCGCGGGCCGGGGCCGACCACGAGTATGTCGGGCTTGAGCGACGCGATGTATCGGCTGCCGGGCTGCGTCAGGTCCCACGTGAGCTTGAGTCCCAGCGCGCCGCGCAGCCCGTCGATGTGGGCAAGCTTGCGGTTGCAGAGCCCGTAGGTGTCGATCGTATGCAGGTCGGTGAGATATGGAATGAAGCCGCCTTCGGCGACGACGATTACGGTGTCCTTGCGTGCGTTCTCGTTGAGCCATTTTGCGGTTGCCCAGTAGCGGTTCGCCTCTACAAGGCTTTTCTTCCCGAAGTTGTGGATGAAGGAGTAGGGGGTCCTCGCGCCGAGCTGGTAGATGGCGCGTCCGCTGTTGAACCACCACGCGGCGAGGCAGACCAGAATCAGCGTCTTCAGCGCTTTCTGCATGCCGTCGGAGACCTTGCTGAAGGGGACGTCGATGACGCCTGCCAGCAGCATGCAGATGAACGGAGTGAGAGGTGCCCAGAAGCGGAAGCCGGTCATCCAGTCCCCTCCGATGATGCAGAGGTAGAGCCACTGGGTGGAGACGAGGAGGAACGGTGCCAGGTACTTCTCGTGGTCGATCGCCAGCGCGAGGAGGAATAGGAGGAGGAACAGCACGGCATTGTCGCCGAGGTGCGAGAAGTAGATGTTGGTATATACGGAGTCAACCGGCGATGCGAAGCTCAGGTTCACCTTCGAGTGGAACGGGTTGTTGAATACCTCGCCGAAATAGACGTAGCGGAACGCGGTGTAGGCGGCGAACACGGAGACGAGCGCTGCGAGGATCACGAAGTCCTGTTTCCGGAAGCGGAACTTGCGCGCGAATGCGAGGCCGAGCCCGAGGGCGAGGACGAGGATCGGGGCGTCTATGCGCCAGAGGGAGAGCAGGACCAGTGGGAGTGTGGGGAGGAGTAGGATGTAGGAGGGTTTTGGGTTGTGGGTTATGGGTTGAGAGTTTGAGATATAGCGGGTGAGGTAGTAGAGGGCGGCAGTGAGGAGGGCGGTGTAGGTGGCGGTTTCCATGGGGGAGGCGACGTTGATCATGAACGAGCCGTTGGCGGCGACGAGGATGGTGGTGAGAACGGCGAGGTAGCGTTCCTTCTTCAGTATGTCGCGGCTGAACCGGTAGCAGAAGTGCAGGGCGATGAGCCCGGCCGCGAGGTTGATAAGCTTGGCGACCCAGATCATGTATGGGCGCGGGTCGCCGAAGACGGTCAGTATCTTGTAGAAGATGCCGACGAGGACCACGTAGCCGAAGTTGCTGTAGCCCTCGACGCGCTCGGACGGATTGTAGGTCAGTCCCTTGCCGTCGAACAGATGCGCGGCGTAGCGGAACCCGATTGCGGCATCGTCCTCGGTGAAGTCGAAGAACGTGACGAGATTGGCGAGAAAGAAGAGGACGACGAGGGTGGCGAGGAGAATGGATGTCTTGCGGGAATCGGCGGTCTGAGTTGTCATGACGGGAATCGTAGCATTTGGCTGTGGCTCGTGCAACGTGGGACGGGAATGCGGCGGAGGCCCGCCGCTCTCCAGGTGGGATTTCTGTTGGGGAACGACGCTTGGTGCACGGGTAATCGCTTGAAGTGCGGCGGAGGCCCGCCGCTCTCCAGGTGGGATTTCCGGTGGGGCGTGATGTTTTGTGCCGCTTTATGAGGGTTGCAGCGGAATTCCGATGTCGGAATTGCAGAGCAGTTCCGCCGCAGAAAGCGTGAAAATCGGCATTTTCTCATTTTTTATATGTTGACATAGAGTGCGGGGTTCCATATACTAGAATGGTGGTACGGTTGTACTATGGTACTGCTGGAACCTAACCTCGATCCCTACACGGGATGAAAGCTAAAGCACGGAACGAGATGGGGGACAGGTACGTCATGAAGAAGGAAGGTTTCACACTTGTTGAATTGATGATCGTGGTGAGCATCATCGGGATGCTTTCTGCTGTTGCCATTCCGTCGATGAGGAACGCGCGGATGCAGGCACAGGCAATGGCAGTTGCCAATGACTTGCGAGTATTTGAGGGTGCCTTCAAACAATACTCGTTAGACTACAAGTCATACTATCCAAATGTCATTTTTGGGCCAGCCCCTCTGCCCCAGGAGATAGCGGACTACCTCAAAACACCAGACGACTGGGTGCGAGGACCCTCATTTGGTGGCAGATACGTGTGGCGGCCCAGGTGGGATCCAGGACTGATGGGTTATAGCGATCAGATTTGGACCGTCGAGATCTGGGACGTTGATCCTCAGAACGAGATTCAACTCATGCTGGTGGACAAGCACTTGGATGATGGTGTGAAGGGCTGGTCGGGAAAGGTAGTGTGGTGGCCCGGCTCGCTTTACAGCATAATTGAATCGCAGTAGAAGTTGATGCTAGTTGGTGTTGTCTTTGAGAGCTTTGTCCCAATAGCCGATGTTCTGCTGTTCTTGGACCCATTCAGAAAATGTTCCGTGCAGGGAGCACCTCGGCTCGTAGCCAACGGCGCGAACGTCTATGATCCCGCCGCCGGGACATTTGACTTCACTGAGGATCTTGTCCAATTCGTTCTGAGGCAGAGCGTCACCTTCCTGCAATTTGAGTTCAGCCGCCTTCATGGCTTTCATCGCTGCGGCGGTCCTGAGTTGATTCACACACCTGGAACGTTCCAGTTCGATTTCATTGACATCAACTCGTTCCGGCAGTAACGACAGAACCACCGCAAGCACAACGGGAATCGCCGGGATCAGGGGCCAGAGCTCCCGTTTCTTGCCGACGAGTTCTTCGTCTTCCGCCGCGCCGGCGGCGGCGGCGATCTTCTTGCGTCTCTTCTCCGCGGCTTCGGCCTTCCTCTCCTCGGCGGCCTTGGCCTTCTTCTTTCCCTGGTCTTTTGGATCTTCTATTTCAATAGGCATAGCTGTGTGGACCTTTCAGTCTGCAGCCTGGTCAGACGCGATATGCAGCTTTAATTGGGGTAATAATACCGCAGGTGTGACCTTTTGTCACTAAAAAAAGCGAGAAAGCAGGGGTAGCAGGGGGTGGGAAGGGATGAGCAGGGGGGAGTGTGTGAGTGTGGGGGGGTGTGAGTGTGGGTGGGAGGGAAGAGCAGGGGACATTCGGATTGACAATACGGGGCAGCGAATCGAACATTGCCGCTTCGTGAAGACGGTGGATACAGACTATTTTGTCATAGGCAGCGGCATTGCGGGCCTGATGTCGGCCCTGGGCCTGGCGCGGCACGGCCGGGTATTGGTGGTGACCAAGAAGGACCGGGCCGAGAGCAACACGAACCACGCGCAGGGCGGGATCGCGTGCGTGGTGGCTTCGGACGACGACCTGGAGTCGCACGTGGCTGATACGCTCGGCGCCGGGGCCGGGCTGTGTGACGAGAAGGTGGTGCGGCAGATCGTGGCCGCGGCCCCGGAGCGGGTGGCCGAGCTGACGCAGCTGGGCGTGGAATTCGCGCGTGATGGCTCGGGCTCGTGCTATGACCTGGGCAAGGAAGGTGGACATTCGCACCGCCGGGTGCTGCATGCCGGCGATGTCACGGGCCGCGAGATCGAGGGCGCGCTGCTGAGGAAAGCGCACCGGGAGCCGAACATATCCATAGTGGAACACTGCATGGTGATCGACCTGATCACCACGGGGTGGCTTGGGGATAGCGGGGGAAAGGGAGAGGAGGGGAATCGGTGCGTAGGCGCGTATGTGCTTGAGCGGAACACGGGCGAGATCATGGCGGTGCGCGCGCCCTACGTGGTGATGGCCTCGGGCGGGGGCGGCAAGGTCTACCTGTATACCAGCAATCCCGACATCGCTACCGGCGACGGGGTGGCCGTTGCCTGGCGTGCCGGGGTCCCGATAAAGAACATGGAGTTCATCCAGTTCCATCCCACCTGTCTCTACCACCCGGAGGCGAAGTCTTTCCTTATCAGTGAGGCCGTGCGCGGGGAAGGCGCCGAGCTGGTGGACGCGGACGGCAACAAGTTCATGGAGAAGTACGACAGCAGGGGTGCTCTTGCGCCGCGTGACATCGTTGCGCGGGCGATCGACAGCGAGATGAAGGCCGGTGGTGTGCTGTGCGTATACCTTGACATCCGACACCGTTCCGAGAGCTTCATCAAGCGGCGGTTCCCGACGATCTACGGCAGGTGCATGCAGTTCGGTTTCGACATGGCGCGCGATCTTGTTCCCGTGGTTCCGGCCGCCCATTATTTCTGCGGCGGCATCGAGGCGGGTGTCGATGGCGAGACGGCGTTGCCCGGGCTGTTCGCCTGCGGGGAGGTCGCGTGCACCGGCCTGCACGGCGCGAATCGGCTCGCGAGCAACTCGTTGCTCGAGGCCGTGGTCTGCGCGCACGAGATGGTGGACAAGATCGGCGGGATGCACCCGGCCGATTCCTACGAAAGACCGCATATCCCCGACTGGGAGGCAGGGGACGCGGTGCCCAGCGACGAGGCCGTGGTGGTGGAGCACAACTGGAACGAGGTAAGGACATGCATGTGGGACTATGTGGGCATAGTGCGCACGGACAAGCGCCTCGAGCGCGCCGCCCGCCGCATCGCCAACCTGCGCCGCGAGATCCGTCAGTATTACCTGGACTACCTGGTCACGGCCGATATTCTCGAACTCCGCAACATCGCGGCCGTGGGCGAGCTCATCATCCGGTCAGCCCTGATTAGGAAAGAGAGCAGGGGGCTCCACTATACGCTGGATTACCCGGAGAAGGATGAATCGCAGAAAGTGGATACGGTTATTGCTGATGAGGTGGGGAGCTGCGTGGGATAGGTTTCGGGTTTCGGGTTTCAGGAAGAGGACGAGTACGATTGGGGGAGGCGAGAAAATGGGGCTGAGCGTCACAGAAAAAATAATCAAAGAGCATCTTGCCGGCGAGGAGATGGAGAAGGGCAAGGAGATCGGCATCAGGATCGACCAGACCCTTACGCAGGACGCTACCGGGACGATGGCGTACCTGCAATTCGAGTCGATGGGCATCAAGAGGGTGAAATGCGAGCTGGCGGTGAGCTACGTGGACCACAACACGATCCAGATCGGGCCGGAGAACGCCGACGACCACGCCTACCTTCGCTCCGTTGCGGCGAAGTACGGGATCGTGTTCTCCAGGCCGGGGAACGGGATCTGCCACCAACTGCACCTGGAACGTTTCGGCGCACCGGGCAAGACGCTGCTTGGTGCGGACTCGCATACGACCACCGGCGGGGCGCTGGGCATGCTGGCGATCGGCGCGGGTGGCCTTGACGTGGCCGTCGCGATGGCGGGCAAGCCGTTCTTCCTCACGATGCCGAAGGTGACCAGGATCAATCTGAAAGGCAAGCTGGGGCAGTGGGTCTCTGCCAAGGACGTGATCCTCAAGGTGTTGGACATGCTTTCGACGAAGGGCAACGTCGGCCGCGTCCTGGAGTACGCGGGGCCGGGATTGACGTTGCTCGAAGTTCCGGAGCGGGCGACCATCACCAACATGGGCGCGGAGTGCGGGGTAACGACGTCGGTGTTTCCGAGCGACGAGGTTACGAAGAAGTTCCTGGAAGCGCAGGGCCGCGGCAAAGTGTGGCGAGAGCTGGCCGCCGATTCGGACGCGGAATACGACAAGGAGCTGGAGATCGATCTCTCCGAGCTCGAGCCGCTGGCTGCGACGCCTCACTCGCCGGGCAACATATCGTCGGTAGCAATGCTGGCGGGCAAGAAGGTCAGCCAGGTTATGATCGGGTCCTGCACGAATTCGTCGTACTGCGACCTGAAGAAGGTGGCAAAGATACTGGACGGCCGAAAGGTTCACGAGGATTTGGATCTCGGCATAGCGCCCGGGTCGCGCCAGGTGCTCGGCATGCTGGCGAAGGAGGGGCTGCTGACGACGCTGATCGCGGCCGGCGCGCGGATACTGGAGAGCGCGTGCGGGTTCTGCATAGGCAACTCGCTTTCGCCGATGACCGACGGCGTGTCGTTGAGGACTTCTAACAGAAACTTCGAGGGCCGGTCGGGCACGCCGTCGGCGGGCCTGTACCTGGTGAGCCCCGAGATTGCGGCGGTGTCGGCGATACAGGGCCGCATCGTGGATCCAAGCCTGACGGACGAGCCCAAGTACCCCCGTGTCAATCCGCCCAAGGCATTCGAGGTGGACGACTCGATGTTCATATTCCCTCCGAAGAAGACGGAGGCGGGTGATGTCGAGATCGTGAGGGGGCCGAACATCGGCACGGTGCCCGAGATGGCGGCGCTGCCCGCCTCGCTGGAGGGGATCGTGGTGATAAAGGTGGGCGACAAGGTGACCACCGACCACATCATGCCGGCCGGCCGGCGCCTCAAGTACCGCTCGAATGTGGAGGCGTACTCGAAGTTCGTGTTCGAGGGTGTTGACTCGGAGTTCTCGGCCCGGGCGGCGACCGGTCGCGATGCGGGCAGGGCGAACGTGATCGTGGCCGGTGAATCCTACGGCCAGGGATCGAGCAGGGAGCACGCCGCTCTGTGTCCGAGGTTCCTCGGCGTGCGGGTGGTGGTTGCGAAATCAATTGAGCGGATACACTTGGCTAACCTGATAAACTTTGGCATAGTCCCTTTCCTTTTCGACAAGGCAGGTGACTACGACAAGGTCCAGCAGGGCGACGAGCTGGTCATCGACGGCATCAAGAAGGCTGTGCAGGGCGACGGGAAAGCCGTATTGAAGGTGAAGCGCGGCGGGCTTGACATTGCGGTCAGGACGAAGCTGTCGGACAGGGAAAAGAAGATCCTGGTCGCGGGCGGGCTGCTGAGTACGGTCGGCAAAAAGACGTGAGGACTCGGTCGGAACGGAACGCTTTCGCGGCTCGATAGACAACGACAGGTTTCGACAGGTTTCGACAGGTCACGACAGGGGACAGGGAATGGCATACGACAAGATAACGGTTCCAGAGGGTGAAAAGATAACCATGGGCGCGGACGGGCATCTGTGCGTGCCCGATCGGCCCGTTGTTCCTTATATAGAGGGCGACGGGATAGGGCCGGACATCACCAGCGCGGCCATGAACGTCTGGAACGCGGCGGTGGAGAAGGCATACGGCGGCGGCCGCGCGATCGCCTGGATGGAGGTCTATGCCGGCGCGAAGGCCAACGGCCTTTACGGCGGGGACGTGTGGTTGCCGGACGAAACGGTAGAGGCGATACGCGAGTACCTGGTTGCCGTCAAGGGGCCGCTGACGACTCCGATCGGCGGCGGGATACGTTCCCTCAACGTCGCGTTGAGGCAGAAGCTCGACCTGTTCACCTGTCTTCGTCCCGTTCGCTGGTTTGACGGCGTTCCGTCGCCGGTCAAGCGTCCGGACCTGACCAACATGGTTGTCTTCCGTGAGAACACGGAGGATATCTACGCGGGAATCGAGTGGCACGCTGATTCCGAGGAGGTCCGCAAGGTGATAGCGTTTCTCCGTGACGATATGGGGGTGTCCAGCATTCGTTTTCCCGATACTTCCTCGATCGGGATCAAGCCTGTCTCGCGCGAGGGGTCGGAGCGGCTCATCCGCGCGGCGGTGCGCTACGCGGCGGACAACGGGTTGCCCAGCGTGACGCTGGTTCACAAGGGCAACATAATGAAGTTCACCGAGGGTGCTTTCAAGGAATGGGGCTACGAGCTCGTGCGCAGGGAGATGGGTGACGTGGCCGTGGTCGCGGAGGACTGCGACTGGCAGGCGCCGGAAGGTAAGGTCCTGGTGAAGGACGTGATCGCCGACGCGTTCCTGCAGCAGATACTGACGCGGCCCGCGGAGTATTCGGTGATAGCCACGATGAACCTTAACGGCGATTACATCTCGGACGCGCTGGCCGCCTGCGTGGGCGGCATCGGCATGGCGCCCGGCGGCAACATCAACTATGACACGGGGACGGCCTGTTTCGAGGCTACGCACGGAACGGCCCCGAAGTATGCCGGCCAGGACAAGGTTAATCCCGGTTCGCTGGTCCTGTCGGGCGAGCTCATGCTCCGCTACATGGGCTGGCGCGAGGCCGCCGACCTCATAATCCGGGGCATGGGGGAGGCGATAGGGGCGGGAACAGTCACCTACGACCTGGCGCGCCTTATGGACGGCGCAAACGAGGTCAAATGCAGCGAATTCGGGGCTGCGGTGGCGGACCGTATCCGGTCGGTTTAGCGAGTTCCGTGCCAACGGCCGGGACGCCGCCGGGAGGGGGTTCTACGGGGCCTCTATTTCTCGATGAAAATTTCTCAAAAAAAAACCAAAAATGGGTTGACTCTAGTTTGCGGTCTGCTATGGTGTCGCGGTTTGTTCAAGGGGCGAAACGCCCTTTCTGTACACATATTATTACCGGGAAGACAACAGAACTGTACTCTGCCGGGGGGCTAACGCTGGGGAAAGACAGAGCGCGGGCTGTTGTTTTCTGTCGTTTGGAGGAGCGCGCCGCGTTCGGACCATAATCGTGAACGTGGGTTGCGGGAGGAGACCTGGCCCATGTAGCTCAGTTGGTAGAGCACATCCTTGGTAAGGATGAGGTCAGCGGTTCAATCCCGCTCATGGGCTCCAGAAGGAACGCCCATGATACCGGAAGCATAGAAGACGAAAAAGAGGACAGTGGAGGATACGTCATGGCGAAAGAAAAGTTTGATCGCACGAAACCGCACGTGAACGTCGGTACGATCGGGCACGTAGACCATGGTAAGACCACGCTTACTGCGGCGATCACCAAGGTCCAGTCGATGAAGGGGCTCAGCGACTTCGTCTCGTACGATGAGGTTGCAAAGGCTTCGGAGGCCCACGGCCGCCGCGATGCCACGAAGATTCTGACGATCGCGACATCACACGTGGAATACAGTTCCGAGAACCGGCACTACGCGCACGTGGACTGCCCGGGGCATGCCGACTATGTGAAGAACATGATCACGGGCGCGGCGCAGATGGACGGTGCGATCCTCGTGGTGAGCGCTGCCGACGGTCCGATGCCGCAGACGCGCGAGCACATCCTGCTTGCCAGGCAGGTCGGCGTGCCCGCGATAGTCGTGTTTCTTAACAAGGTTGACCTCGTGGACGACCCGGAGCTCCTGGACCTGGTGGAGCTGGAGGTTCGCGAGCTGCTGTCCAAGTACGAGTTCCCGGGCGACGATATCCCGATCATAAGGGGCGATTCGCTGGCGGCCACGCAGGTGGGCTCGGGCGATGACCCGGCATGCGCCTGCATACAGGAGCTGCTCGATGCGCTCGATTCCTATATACCTGAGCCGGTCAGGATCGTTGATCAGGACTTCCTGATGCCGATCGAGGACGTGTTCTCGATCGAGGGGCGCGGCACGGTGGTGACGGGCAGGGTTGACCGCGGCATCGTGAAGGTCGGTGACGAGGTTGAAATTGTGGGACTCAAGGAAACCGCCAAGACCACGGCCACCGGCGTGGAGATGTTCCGGAAGCTCCTCGACGAGGGGCGTGCGGGCGACAACATCGGCGTTCTCCTCCGCGGCACCAAGAAGGACGAAGTGGAGAGGGGGCAGGTGCTGGCGAAGCCCGGTTCGATAACGCCGCACACGCGGTTCGAGTCCGAAGTTTACGTGTTGAGTAAGGAAGAAGGTGGGCGGCATACCCCGTTCTTCAAGGGGTACAGGCCGCAGTTCTACGTTCGTACCACCGATGTGACCGGTGACATCACCCTCCCCGAGGGCGTCGAAATGGTCATGCCGGGCGACAACGTGAGCATGGAAGTCAAGCTGATTCAGCCGGTCGCGATGGAAGAGAAGATGCGTTTCGCAATTCGCGAAGGTGGCCGCACCGTTGGCGCGGGCACCGTGTCGAAAATTCTCGAGTAGCGGCCGATCGTGTCAGGGGAGCTGATTGTCAAGAACCGAGCGAATGAGCCGGATGGTGTGTGATGCCTAGAGACCTCGTAACGCTGGCTTGTACCGAGTGTAAGCGTCGTAACTATACGACTACGCGGAACAAGAGGACCACACCGGACCGGATAGAAATAAAGAAATACTGCCGGTTCGATAAGAAGCGGACCCTGCATCGGGAGGTGAAGTAGCCATTTGCTCCCAGGGAGGCGGCCCGCCGAGTGTCGGGCCGCCAGTGAGCTCACGGGCCCGAGCCTGTCGGGCGCCGTGTCCCGACTCCCGGTGGGGTCGAGACTCCGGTGTCGGACCTGTCGGACACCTGGCCAGGCGTTCGCCGGCCGGCCCTCGAGTCGAGGGCGGCGGCGCCGCGCAGAACCCCAGAGTGACGTTGCATGGTTCGGGATACGTACGGCCGAAGGAGGACCGGTTTCAATGGGACAGGTTAGGCCAGTAGCTCAACTTGGCAGAGCACCGGTCTCCAAAACCGGTTGTTGGGGGTTCGAGTCCCTCCTGGCCTGCCAGTAAGGGGTTTTGATGGAGAGCGTGCAGAAGAAAATCCAGGGCATCAAGGCGTTCTTCAACGACGTACTTGGCGAGATGAGGAAATGCACCTGGCCCGAGAAGCAGGAGCTGGTGGAATCGACGGTGGTCGTAATCGTGCTGCTCTTCATGCTCAGCATATACGTGGGGGTCTGTGACAAGATCCTGGTGGTCCTGTTGAGGGCCCTGATTCCGTCGGGGTGACAATATGGAAAAGGAATGGTTCGTTCTACATACCCTCACGGGGCAGGAATACAAGGTACGGGAAAGCATCAAGCGGCGTCGGACGCTAGAGGAGATGGAGGAATACATCGACGACGTCTTGATCCCGACCGAGAAGGTTTCGGAAGTAAAGAAAGGCGTCAAGTCGACGACAACCAGGAAGTTTTTCCCGGGATACGTGCTCGTGCATCTGTCCCTGTACGATGAAGAGCGCAGGCTTCGCGAGAAGTCATGGTACTTCATCAGGGAGACGCCGGGGGCCATCGGGTTCGTGGGCGGGGACCGTCCGGTGCCGCTGCCTCCCGAAGAGGTCGAGGTGATTCTCAACCAGGTCCTGGAGAAGAAGGAGAAGGTAAAGCCCAAGGTGGCCTTCGAGCCCGGGGAGACGGTGAAAATCAACGACGGGCCTTTCCTCAACTTCAGCGGCGTGGTGGAGGAAGTGGATCCCGACAGGGGCAAGCTGAAGGTATCGGTCGCGATATTCGGGCGTTCCGCGCCGGTGGAGCTGGAATACTGGCAGGTGGAAAGGGAGTAGGAAGAGTGTGTGGGTGTGTGAGTGTGTGGGTGGCTCCACTCACATACACACAAACGCACATACTCACGTACTTACGTTAGCGGGCGAAGCCCGCGGGCGGGTTGAGATATGGCTAAGAAACCGACAGGGACGATAAAGCTGCAGATACCGGCGGGGCAGGCCAATCCGGCGCCCCCGGTCGGGCCCGCGCTCGGCCAGCAGGGCGTCAACATAATGGAGTTCTGCAAGGCGTTCAACGCGACCACGCAGGATCAGGCAGGGCTGGTGATCCCGGTTGTGATAACGGTTTATCATGACAAGTCCTTTACCTTTGTGACGAAGAGCCCGCCCGCCTCATCGCTGCTGAAGCGCGCGGCCGGGCTGGCGAAGGGCTCGCCCGCGCCGAACAAGGAGAAGGTGGGCACGGTCACAAAGGAGCAGATCCTGGAAATAGTGAAGATGAAGGCGAAGGACCTGAACGCGAGCGACGAGGAGCACGGCATGCGCATCATCGAGGGGACGGCTCGAAGCATGGGGATCGAGGTGGCCTCCGGAGAGAACGGCGCGAACGGCTGATGGAGAGAAGAAATGGCGGCGCACGGCAAGAAGTACTCTAGTTTAAGGGAAAAGGCGCCCGAGGGCATCCTGGAACTCGGCGAGGCCCTGGCCTTCCTCAAGGATAACCCCGTGGCGAAGTTCGACGAGACCGTGGAACTGAGCATCAAGCTGGGGCTCGACTCGAAGAAGTCGGAGAACTCGGTTCGCGGCACGGTGGCTCTGCCGCACGGCACGGGCAAGGACGTCAAGGTGCTCGTGTTCGCGACCGGCCCCGCGGCGGATGCGGCCCGGGAAGCCGGCGCGGACTTCGTGGGCAACGAGGACATGATCGAGAAGGTAAAGGGCGGCTGGACCGACTTCGACGTTGCCATAGCCACTCCGGAGGCCATGAAGGAAGTGAGGAAGTTGGGGCGGGTGCTCGGGCCGCGCGGGCTGATGCCCAACCCCAAGACGGGAACGGTCACGGATGACACCGCCGCCGCGGTGAAGCAGAGCAAGGCGGGCAAAGTCGAGTTCCGGATGGACCGGCACGGGAACATCGGTGTTCCCTGTGGAAAGCTTTCGTTCGAGGCCGGGCTGCTTGCCGAGAACGTGGAATCGGTGCTTCGCGCGGTGAGAGGCGAGAAGCCGGCGAGCGCGAAGGGCGTGTATTTCAAGAAATGCGTGGTATCCACGACGATGGGCGTGGGCGTCCGGATCAACGTGAGAGACTAGTGTGTGGGTGTGTGAGTAGTTGAGTGTGTGAGTATGTGGGGTTCCAGTCAACCGCGCATGCACTCAGAGACAGGAAAGAAGATGAGACCCGAGAAAGAAGCAATCGTAAGAGACATACATGACTCGCTGGAGCGCTCGTCCTACGTCATTCTCGCCGATTACTCGGGGCTGACGGTGGAGGCGATAACCGAGTTGCGCAGCCGGTTGCGTCCCCTCAAGGGGCGGGTGACAGTGGTCAAGAACTCGTTCCTGGCCCGGGCGATGGAACAGCTGAAGTGGAACGGGATGCCCTCGCTGATATCCGGCTCGGTTGCCATGATAACGGGCGACGGCGACGTCACGCAGGCGGCGAAGATAGTGGAAACGTTCCGGAAGGAGAACGAGAAGCCGACGATGAGGGGCGCCCGCGTGGGGTCGGACACGATTGACGGAGCCGAGGCCGCCGCGCTCGCGAAGATACCTCCCCGCGAAATGTTGCTCGGGCAGCTGGTCGGCACCATCGCCGCCCCGCTGTCGCAGGTCGTGGGCGTCTTGAACCAGAAGGCGGCCAGCCTGCTGTACGTTCTCAAGGCAATCGAAGAGAAGAAGAGTAAGGAGTAGGAGCGTGGCGCGCGGTGCGTGACGCGGCGGGCACTCGACACCCGACACTCGACACGGAAAGAGGAGACAGGAAAATGGCGGAAGAAGAAAAAGCAACGGCGGTAGCCGAGGCGGACGCCCCGGTTGCTGAGGGAAAGATGGCGGAGTTCGTGGACTGGATTGAGGGGATCAGCGTCCTCGAGCTCTCGAAGCTCGTGAAGGTGCTTGAGGACAGGCTTGGCGTAACCGCTGCCGCGCCCATGGCCATGGCGGCCGGGCCGATGGCCGGTGCCGCCGACGGCGGCGCTGCCGACGCCGAGGAGCAGACCGAGTTCACCGTGGTGTTGACCTCGTTCGGCGCCCAGAAGATCGGCGTGATCAAGGAAGTGCGCGCGATCACGGGCCTTGGGCTCAAGGATTCGAAAGACCTGGTCGAAGGCGTGCCCAAGCCGGTGAAGGAAGGCGTGTCCAAGGAAGAGGCCGAGGAGATCAAGGGCAAGCTGGAAGCAGCGGGCGCCACCGTCGAGGTGAAGTAGAGGGAGCGGCATTCCTGCCGGTTGACGGCGCTCCACGGCGTGGGGCGACAAAGCGCAGGCGAGCAAGCGTAAGCGAGTAAGTGTTGTAGGTGGTAAGAGCGAGGTGCCGGATGGTCGAAAGAACCAACTTTGGCAAGCTTCAAGCAGTCATTGAGCCGCCAGACCTGATCGAAGTGCAGACGAGATCCTACAGGGATTTCCTGCAGATGGACGTTCCCCCGATGCGCCGCAAGAAGAGCGGCCTGCAGGGGATCCTCAAGGAAGTGTTCCCCATCGACAGCTACGATGGCCGGTACTCCCTGGACTTCGTCAGCTACGAACTCTCGATGCCGAAGGTCAGTCCCCTTGGCTCGCTGTTCGAGGGCCAGACCTACGCCGCGCCGCTGCATGTCACGTTCCGCCTGAAGGACGGAGACGAGGTCCGCGAGGAAAGCGTCTACATGGGCGAGATCCCGCTCATGACCGAGCACGGCTCGTTCGTCGTGAACGGCGCCGAGCGCGTCGTGGTGAGTCAGCTCCACAGGTCGCCGGGGATTTGCTCCGAGCAGGCGATCCATCCGAACGGCACCACCATCTATTCGATGCGAATCATCCCCGACAGGGGATCCTGGATCGAGATACAGTTCGACACATCGGACCTGATCTGGGTCTTCATGGACCGTCGCCGCCGCAGGCGGAAGTTCCTTGCCACCACTCTCCTCCGGGCCCTGGGCTACGGCACGGACGACGAGCTCCTGTCTCTCTATTACAGGTTTGAGCGGATCAACCTGGGCAAGGACATCACCGAGGCGGAGATCGTCAACAAGGTTTTCAGGGAAGACATAATCGATATCGACTCCAAGACCGTCCTCGCACGCCGGTACGACGCGGTTACGGGGGCCGTGCTGGACCAGATGAGGGACGCGGGCTTCAAGCGCGCCGACGTGGTGGACGTTTCCTTCGACGACGGGATTTTCCTGGCCAGTGTGAAGGCCGACCAGACGCACACGTCCGACGACGCCTTGAAGGATATCTACCACAGGCTGAGGCCCGGGGACCCGGCCACGGCTTCCAACGCGCGGCAGCTGCTGCGGCGCCTCTTCTTTGATGCCAGGCGTTACGACCTCGGTAGCGTGGGGCGCCACAAGATCAACCAGAAGCTGGACCTCGCAGGCAAGGTCGACGAGAAGCAGCGCGTACTGGACAAGCTCGACGTTATCGAGGCGGTGCGGCGCCTGCTCAAGATTCGCAAGGGTGAGGAAAGCGTTGATGACATCGACCACCTGGGCAGCAGGCGCGTGCGGACGGTGGGCGAGCTGCTCGAGAACCAGTGCAGGGTGGGTCTTTCCCGGACGGAGCGCCTGATCCGTGAACGCATGACGCTGTTCGATCCCGCTACGGGCGTCCTGACGCCGCAGAAGCTTGTGAATTCCAAGTCACTCTCGGCGATAGTACAGGACTTCTTCGGGCGCAGCCAGTTGAGCCAGTTCATGGACCAGACCAACCCGCTGTCCGAGCTTGCGCACAAGCGGCGTTTGAGCGCGCTGGGGCCGGGCGGCCTGAGCCGCGAGCGCGCGGGGTTCGAAGTCCGGGATGTGCACAGCAGCCACTACGGCCGGATATGTCCCATCGAGACGCCGGAAGGCCCGAACATCGGCCTGATCTCGTCGCTCGGCATATACGCGCGGGTCAACGAGTACGGCTTCATCGAGAGCCCCTACAGGAAGGTGTCGAATGGGCGGGTTTCGGACACGGTGGAGTATCTGTCGGCCGACCAGGAGGAGAAATTCGTCATAGCACAGGCGAACGCGCCGCTTGACGAGAATAACAATTTCGCGAGGGAGACGGTCTCGGTGCGCCACCGCGCCGAGTTCCTGGAAGTGCCCGCCGGCGAGGTCGACTACATGGACGTGTCGCCGAAGCAGGTGATCAGCATCGCCGCGGGGCTCATCCCGTTCCTGGAGCATGACGACGCGAACCGCGCGCTCATGGGTGCGAACATGATGCGCCAGGCGGTGCCGCTGCTCCGCACGGAGCCGCCGTATGTGGCGACCGGCCTCGAGTCGAGAGCGGCACGGGATTCAAGGGTTATGGTCGTGGCGGAGGCCCCGGGGAAGGTGGCATATGTTTCGGCGGACAGGATCGTCGTGTCGCCGGACGGCGAGATGCCGAAGAAGAAGGCCGACATGGAGTCGTGCCAGGAATACGGGCTGCAGAAGTTCCGTCGTTCGAATGCCGGCACGTGTTTCAACCAGAAGCCGCTGGTGACGGTCGGCGAGAAGATCAAGAAGGGCGATGTGCTGGCTGACGGGCCGGCGACGGCGGGCGGCGAAATCGCGCTCGGCCGCAACCTGCTGGTGGCGTTCATGCCGTGGTCGGGCTACAACTTCGAGGACGCCATACTCATAAGCGAGCGTGTCGTGCGCGAGGATGTCTTCACGTCGATCCACATCCAGGAGTTCGATGTCGGGGCCCGTGATACGAAGCTGGGGCCCGAGGAGATCACGCGCGACATACCGAACGTCGGCGAGGACACGCTCCGCAACCTGGGGCCTGACGGGGTGATACGGATAGGGGCAGAGGTGAGGCCGGGCGACATCCTCGTGGGGAAGATCACCCCTAAGAGCGAAACCGAGCTCGCTCCGGAGGAAAGGCTTCTCAGGGCGATTTTCGGAGAGAAGGCTGCCGAGGTGCGCGACACCTCGCTCGTGGTGCCGAGCGGCACCTACGGCATCGTGATGGAAGTCAAGGTCACAGCGCACAAGGAGACCAAGCGCTCCGACTCGTCGCCCGGCGACAAGCGGAAGCAGATGAAGAGCATCAAGGAAGGCCACAAGCTCACGCGGCAGAAGCTGACGGAGGAGCTCACCCAGGCGTTCAGCAACGTGCTGCTCGGAGAGAAGATCCCGCTCGACGTGGTCAACGCGGAAGCCGGCGAAATCATCATACCGGCCAACAGAAAGATCACCAAGACGCTGCTCCGCAAGCTTGCGGCGGCCTACGAGCATATCCAGATCGAGAGCAGCCCCATCCAGATCAAGATCGACGAGATTATCGACGAGTTCCGCCCGAAGTTCGCGGAAGTGGACATGGAGCAGGAGCGTGCGCTGGACAGGCTCGAGAGCGGCGACGAGCTGGACGCGGGGATAATCAAGCAGGTAAAGGTGTACGTTGCTGCGAAGCGCAAGCTGGCGGTCGGCGACAAGCTGGCAGGCCGGCACGGGAACAAGGGCGTGGTGGCACGGATCATGCCCGAGTGCGAGATGCCGTTTCTTCCGGACGGCGCACCGGTGGACATAGTTCTCAACCCGCTCGGCGTGCCCTCGAGGATGAATCTCGGCCAGGTCTTCGAGACCCACCTGGGCGCGGCGTGCAAGATACTGAACATGCACGCGACGACCCCGGTGTTCGACGGTATCTCGGAGCACAACATCGGCGGCTTCCTGGAGAATGCGGAACTGCCGGAGGACGGCAAGACGGTGCTTTACGACGGCCGTTCGGGCGAGAAGTTCGACCAGCGTGTCGTGGTTGGGCAGATATACATGATGAAGCTGCACCACCTGGTGAGCGACAAGATCCACGCACGCGCGGTGGGGCCGTATTCGCTGGTGACCCAGCAGCCGCTTGGCGGCAAGGCCCAGTACGGCGGGCAGAGGATGGGCGAAATGGAAGTCTGGGCGCTGGAGGCGTACGGCGTGGCCTACGCACTGCAGGAGCTTCTGACGGTGAAGAGCGACGACGTTGCGGGCAGGACGAGGATCTACGAGTCCATCGTCAAGGGAGAGAACACGCTGGACGCGGGCATGCCCGAATCGTTCAGCGTACTTGTGAATGAACTCAGGGGCCTGTGCTTGAATGTCCACATGAAGGGCACGAAGCAGGAAGAGGTCCTCTAGACACTAAGGCCGGGAGGCGGAAATTGAATCGTTACGCAGCCAGAGACATCATGGGCTTGTCGGGGTTCAAGAGCTTTGACTCCGTCGGCATCACCTTGTCCTCTCCGGAGACGATACGGTCGTGGAGCCACGGGGAAATCAAGAACCCCGAGACGATCAACTACCGCACGTACAAGCCGGAGCGCGGCGGCCTGTTCTGCGAGCGCATATTCGGCCCCACCAAGGACTGGGAATGCAGTTGCGGCAAGTACAAGAGAATCAAGCACAAGGGTGTCATCTGCGACAGGTGCGGCGTCGAGGTTACCGTCTCGCAGGTGCGCCGCGAGAGGCTGGGGCATATCGAGCTGGCCGTGCCCGTGTCGCACATATGGTTCTTCAAGTGCACGCCCAGCCGGATCGGGCTGATGCTCGATATGACGGCCACGGCGCTCGAGCGTGTTCTCTACTACGAGGACTACCTGGTGGTGGACCCGGGCGATACCCCGCTGAAGCACAAACAGCTGCTCAGCGAGATGGAATACCGCGAAGCGCAGGGGAAATACGGCGATTCCTTCGAGGCGAAAATGGGCGCCGAAGGTGTGCGCGATGTACTGACCGGCATAGACCTCGACAAGCTCATGGACGAGCTCGAAGAGGCGATGGAGAAGACCAGGAGCAAGCAGACCCGCAAGAAGCTGTCGAAGCGGATGAAGGTCGTCGAGGGGTTCAGGAGCAGCGACACCAGGCCGGAGTGGATGGTGCTCGACGTTCTTCCCGTGATCCCGCCGGAACTCCGCCCGCTGGTGCCGCTGGAGGGCGGCCGGTTCGCGACCTCGGACCTGAACGATCTCTACCGCAGGGTGATAAACAGGAACAACCGCCTGAAGAACCTGCAGCAACTCAAGACGCCGGACGTCATTATCCGAAACGAGAAACGCATGCTGCAGGAGGCCGTGGACGCGGTGTTCGACAACGGCCGCCACGGCAGGGCCATCACGGGTGCCGGCAACAGGCCGCTGAAGTCGCTGAGCGACATGCTGCGCGGTAAGGGCGGACGCTTCCGCCAGAACCTGCTCGGCAAGCGAGTTGACTACTCCGGCAGGTCGGTGATCGTTGTCGGGCCGGAGCTGAAGCTCAAGGAGTGCGGCCTTCCGAAAAAGATGGCGCTCGTCCTGTTCGAGCCGTTCATTATCAGGCGCCTGAAGGATCTGGGCATCGTGCATACCGTGCGCAGCGCCAAGAAGCTCATCGAGCGGCAGTCCGACGAGGTGTGGGATATCCTCGAAGAGGTGACCAAGGGCAAAACGGTTATGCTGAACCGTGCGCCCACACTGCACAGGCTCAGCATCCAGTCGTTCGAGCCGGTGCTGGTGGAGGGTGAGGCCATCCGTATCCACCCGTTGGTGTGCCGGGCCTTCAACGCGGACTTCGACGGCGACCAGATGGCCGTCCACGTGCCGCTGTCCGTTGAGGCGCAGCTCGAATCGAGGCTGCTGATGATGTCCACGAACAACATCTTCTCGCCTTCGAGCGGGGAATCGATGATGACGCCCACGCAGGACATCGCTCTCGGCATCTACTACCTCACGGCGCTCAGCCAGGCAGACAAGCTCAAGGAGTTCGCCAGGAAGGGCGACGCCGAGATCGAGCACCTGCCTATTCTGCGTGATGTCAACGAAGTGCGGCTGGCCTACGAGGAGGGATCCATGCGGATCCACGACCGCATACGCTTCAGGAACCCCGACTTCGACCGGGACACCGTGTTCGGCGACAAGACCGAGAGGATCCTGGTGACGACGGTCGGGCGCGTTCTGTTCAACGAGATATGGCCGGAAACCATCGGGTTCGTGAACAGGCTGGTGGACAAGGGGATGCTCAGTTCGCTGATATGGCACTGTCACCGGCAGTCCGGTCACGAGCGCACCGTTCGGATGCTGGACGACCTGAAGAACATCGGTTTCGAGCACGCGACGCTGGCGGGTGTGTCCATCGGGATGGTTGACATGATAGTGCCGCCAGAGAAAGCCGATATCGTGGGGGACGCCAGGGCCCAGGTCGGCGAGGTGGATAGCCAGTACCGCCAGGGCATCATCACCGACGGCGAGCGTTACAACAAGATTGTTGACATTTGGACGCACGCGACCGACGAGATATCGAATGCGATGTACCGGGCGATCGAGGAGAACTCGGGCAGCCAGGAGACCAACCCCGTATTCATGATGGTCGATTCCAAGGCCAGGGGCAGCCGGCAACAGATCCGCCAGCTGGCGGGCATGCGCGGGTTGATGGTGAAGCCCTCGGGCGAGATCATCGAGCGTCCGATCACGTCCAACTTCCGCGAGGGACTGAGCGTACTGGAGTACTTCATCAGCACGCACGGCGCGCGGAAGGGATTGGCCGATACCGCCCTGAAGACCGCGGATGCCGGCTACCTCACCAGGAAGCTGGTGGATGTCTCACAGGACATGATCATCGTGGAGCAGGACTGCAACACGGTCAACGGCATCGATGTGCAGGCGATTATGGAAGGCGACGAGGAGCTCGTTTCACTCGGCAAGCGTATTCTCGGGCGCACGGCGCTCAACGACATCGTGGACCCGATCAGCAGCGACGTCGTGGTGCCCGCGGGCGGTGAGATTGACGAGGAAGCGTGTGCCAGGATAGCGGCTGTCGGCCTGGAGCGCGTACGTATCCGCAGCGGCCTGACGTGCGAAGCGCGCCGCGGCCTGTGCGCCAGGTGCTACGGGCGCGACCTGGCGACGGGGCGCCCCGTCGAGGTCGGCACGGCGGTGGGCATAATCGCGGCGCAGTCGATCGGTGAGCCGGGCACGCAGCTTACGATGCGTACCTTCCACATCGGCGGCACGGCGAGCGCGGTGTTCAAACAGCCGGAGATCCTGGCGAAGAACGCCGGTACCGTGCGCTACCACGACCTGCGAGTGGTCATGAACAAGGAAGGCGACAACGTTGTTCTGAACAAGAACGGCGTGATAAGCATTCACGACGAGGCGGGACACGAGCTGGAACGGTACACGACCGCCATGGGCGCGATCGTGCTCGTGGAGGACTGCGGCGAGATCAAGAAGAACCAGTGCCTCGCGAAGTGGGACCCGTACAGCGTACCGGTCCTGGCCGAGCAGGAGGGGAAGGTAAGCTTCCACGACTTCGTCGAGAACGTGTCCGTGAAGAAGGAGATCGACTCGACAACTGGTCTGCGCGGCACGGTGGTCCTGGAAAGCAAGGAGGACCTGCACCCGCAGATCATAATCCGGTCGGCCGACATGAGCGAGGTGCTCGGTTTCTACAGCATCCCGGCCGGCGCGCACGTGATGGTGAAGGAAGGAGACGATGTTCTCCCGGGCGAGCTGCTTGCAAAGACCCCGAGGAAGGAATCGAAGACGCGCGACATAACCGGCGGCCTGCCCAGGGTGGCGGAGCTGTTCGAGGCGCGGCAACCGAAGGACGCGGCCGAGATCGCGAAGATCGAGGGTATCGTGGACTTCGGGCCGAACCAGCGCGGCCGCAGGTGCCTGATCATCAGGGACGAAACGACCGGCGGCGTGGAGGAACACCTTATCCCGATGGGCAAGCACATTGTCGTGTTCAAGGGCGACCGGGTCAAGAAGGGGCAACAGCTCACCGAAGGTCCGATAGTCCCCCAGGAAATCCTCGAGGTCTGCGGGCCGCAGGAGCTGCAGGAGTACCTGGTGAACGAGGTGCAGCAGGTCTACCGTCTGCAGGGAGTAGAGATAAACGACAAGCACATCGAGATCATCGTCAGGCAGATGCTGCGTAAAGTCCGCATCACGAACCCGGGCGATACGGAGTTCCTGTGGGGGGAGCAGGTGATGAAGCAGAGCTTCATCGAGGCGAACGAGGCGGCGATTGCGGAGGGCAAGCGTCCGGCGGAGGCAACCCCGGCATTGCTTGGGATCACGAAGGCCTCGCTGGAAACGGAGAGCTTCATTTCCGCGGCGTCGTTCCAGGACACCACTCGTGTTCTCACGGATGCCGCGACGCTGGGCAAGCAGGATATGCTTCGCGGCTTCAAGGAGAACGTGATCATGGGGCACCTTATTCCGGGGGGCACGGGATTCGCGATGCATCGCGACATACGGCTCGTCCCGCTGGTGGACCCGCTGCCGGAAGAGGAATTGGAGGAGCCTACTCCGGATGGAGAGGCCGGCAAGAAGTTGCAGGAATTGCTAGGTTAGACTTGAAATGCAGGAGAAACTTCTATAGCATCCGAGTCCTTTTGCCTAATTTGGATTGGAGAAATATGCCGACAATCAGCCAGCTCGTAAGGAAGGGCAGGAAGAAAGTCCGGAAGAAAAGCAAGGCGCGGGCCTTGAAGAGATGTCCGCAGAGGCGCGGCGTGTGCCTGGCGGTGAAGACGCAGACGCCCAAGAAGCCGAATTCCGCGCTGCGGAAGGTGGCCAGGGTGCGCCTGACGTCGGGCGAGGAAGTGACCGCGTATATCCCGGGTGTCGGGCACAACCTCCAGGAGCACAGCGTGGTGCTCGTGAGGGGCGGCAGGGTGAAGGATCTGCCGGGTGTGCGGTACCACATAGTGAGAGGGACGCTCGACTCGCTGGGCGTGGACGGCCGGAAAAGGGGTCGCTCCAAGTACGGCGTTAAGAGGGGCGCAAAGTCGGGTTCATAAAGGTGTGATATGGCGAGAAGGCGCAGAGCTGAAAGACGGGAATGGGTCCCCGATCCCAAGTTCAACAGTGAGCTGGTGGGACGGATCATAAACTACGTTATGCGCCGCGGGAAGAAGTCGACGGCGGAGCGGATCGTCTACGGTGCGCTGGATACGATAAAGGAAAAGCTGGGCGAGGATCCCCTGGCAGTGCTTACGAAGGCCGTGGACAACATCAAGCCGCGCGTGGAAGTGAAGTCACGACGCGTGGGCGGCGCCACTTACCAGGTGCCCACCGAGATCAGCCAGCGGCGCCAGCTCGCGCTTGCGCTGAGGTGGCTGGTGCAGTTCTCGGGCGCAAGGAAGGGGATGCCGATGGAGCGCGCCATGGCGCAGGAGCTCATGGACGCCTACAAGAACCAGGGAAATGCCATCAAGAAGCGGGACGATACCCACAAGATGGCGCAGGCGAACAAGGCTTTTGCCCATTACGCGTGGTAGTACTGGAAATGGCAGTAGTTTTGGAACAGAAGAAAAAGCACAGCAAAGCCGGCGGCAAGGCCCGTGAAGCCGCGGCGAGGCCCCGGGGTCTGCCCATGGTGCGCAACATCGGCATAATCGCCCATATCGATGCCGGTAAGACGACGACCACGGAGCGCGTGCTGTACTACGCCGGGATCGTGCACAAGATAGGCGAGGTGCACGACGGAACGGCGGTGATGGACTGGATGGCGCAGGAAAAAGAACGCGGGATAACCATAACGAGTGCGGCAACGACGTGCTTCTGGCGCGATCACCAGGTGAATATCATAGACACACCGGGTCACGTGGACTTCACCGCGGAGGTCGAGAGATCGTTGCGGGCGCTGGACGGCGCCATCGGCGTGTTCTGCGGGGTCGGCGGCGTGCAGCCGCAGTCGGAGACGGTGTGGCGCCAGGCCGAGAAGTACCGGGTTCCGCGCATCGCCTACGTGAACAAGATGGACCGGATGGGCGCCGACTTCGACAGGGTGCTCGGCGAAATGCGGGAGAAGCTGGGGTCGAACGCCGTTGCCGTGCAGCTGCCGTGGGGCGCCGAAGATGATTTCAGGGGAGTGATAGACGTTGTGAATCTGCAGGCTGCTTCATTCGACGAGAGAAGCCTCGGCGTGAAGATGGACGTGGGCGAGATTCCCGTGGACCTTGCTCCGGCAGCCGAAAAGGCGCGCGCGGAGCTGGTGGAGAAGGTGGCGGAAAAGGACGAGGCGGTCCTGGATGCCTGCCTCGCAGGCCCGGACGTGGACGCGAAGCTGCTCATCGAGGGTATCCGCAGGGCCACCGTCGCGAACGAGCTGGTGCCGGTGCTGTGCGGCTCGTCGCTGCGGAACAAGGGCGTGCAACAGCTGCTCGACGCGGTGGTCGATTACCTGCCGTCGCCGCTTGACGTGGCGGAGATTGACGGCACGAACCCGAAGAGTGGTGAAACGGTGACGCGTGAGCCGGATGATTCGGGGCCGGCCAGCGCGATTGTATTCAAGCTGGCGAACGATCCCTATGTGGGCCGGCTGGCTTTCGTGAGGGTATACTCGGGGCAGCTGAAAAAGGGTCAGAATATTTACAACCCGCGTATGAAGAAGCGGGAGCGGATAAGCCGCCTTCTTCGTCTCCACGCGGACAGCCGCACGGAGACGGATGCGCTCTACTCCGGCGAAATAGGCGCCGTCGTTGGTCTGAAGCTGGCGGCCACGGGGGACACGCTGTGCGTCGAGAACGCGCCGGTCCTGCTCGAGGGAATCGACTTTCCGGAGCCCGTGATGTTCATGGCAATAGAGCCGAAGACGCGCGCGGACCGCGACAAGCTGGACGAGTCACTGGCGGCGCTTTCAACGGAAGACCCGACGTGTATCGTCAGGACGGACGCCGAGACGGGACAGACGGTGCTGAGCGGGATGGGGGAACTGCACCTGGAAATACTCAAGGACAGGATGCTGCGCGAGTTCAACGTGGCTGCGAACACCGGGAAGCCGATGGTCGCCTACCACGAAACCGTGACGGCAACGGCGCGTGGCGAGCACAGGTTCGACAAGGAGATCGGCGGGAAGCGCCAGGCGGCCCAGGTGACGGTGGAGGTGTCGCCCCTGGAACGTGGTGCCGGCAACAGGATCGAGTTCGACGTGCCGGCTTCGGCGGTGCCGACGGAGTTCCGCGATGACGTTGAGGGCGGCATCAACGACGGAATCATGACGGGCGTGCTGGCGCGATACGCGATCACGGATACCCATGTGCGGGTCGTTGGCGGCGTGTCCGACCAGGAGTTGTCGACCGACGTTGCGTTTAGGACGGCGGCGGTGATGGCCTTCAGGGAGGCGGTCATGGCGGCGGGCCTGGAGCTGCTGGAGCCGATCATGTCGGTTGAGATTGTTACACCGGGCGACTGCATGGGCGACGTGCTCGGCGACCTGAACGGGCGACGCGGCAAGGTTTCGGAAATGATAACGCGGGGGTCCACGCAGATCGTGCACGCGCGGGTGCCCCTTTCGGAGTTGTTCGGGTACTCGACGGTCATTCGATCCCTGTCGCGGGGCAGGGCGAGCTACAACATGGAGCCCGAGCAGTTCAGGATCGTGCCGACGGCTCTGAAAGAGGAACTTGTCAACAGATAAAGCGTGTGCCGAAGGTGCAGGCGCAGGGATGTATAGATGGATGGTCAACGAATAAGGATAAGGTTGCAGGCCTACGATCACCGCGTGCTGGACCAGGCCGTGACGGATATCATCGACACGGCGAAGGGGACGGGAGCGCAGGTCGTCGGCCCGACGCCGTTGCCGATGCGCGTGGAGCGGTTTACGGTGAATCGCAGTCCGCATGTGGACAAGAAGAGCATGGACCAGTTCGAGATGAGAACCCACAAGCGGCTGTTGGACATAGTGGAACCCACTGCGAAGACGGTGGACGAATTGAAGAAGCTGAACCTGCCGGCGGGCGTGGACATAACAATCAAGATCTAGAGAGTTTCCGATGCAAGGCTTGATAGGACGAAAACTGGGAATGACGCAGGTGTTCGATGACAACGGTCACCGGGTTGCCGTGACCGTGATAGAAGCCGGCCCGTGTGTCGTTGTGCAGCGGAAGACGAAGGCGATCGACGGCTACGAGGCCGTCCAGCTCGGCTTCCTGCGGCAGAAGGAGCGGCGCATGAACCGGGCCGCGATGGGCAGGTTCAAGAAGGCCGGCGTGGACCCGTACCGGGTGGTGAAGGAATTCAGGGTGGAAGAAGGCGACGAATTGAAGGCCGGCGACACCGTCGACACCTCGGTGTTCGATGACGTGTCCCATGTTGACGTTGTGGGTACGACGAAAGGCCGCGGCTTCCAGGGCGTCGTGAAAAGACACAGGATGGCGGGAGGCCGGATGACGCACGGTGGCCATTCGAGGCGGCGCATCGGCGCTATCGGCCAGTGTTCGTTCCCCGCCAGGGTGGCGAAGGGGAAGCGCATGCCCGGTCACATGGGGAACGTGCGGGTCACCCAGCAGAACCTGCGGGTGGTTGACGTGCGAAACGAGGACAACCTGATACTTGTCCAGGGCGCCGTGCCGGGGCCGACCGGCGGGGTCCTGTTCGTGAGCAAGGCTTTGAAGAAGTAGGTTTGGGATGAGTAAGCTCGATATAGTTGACATGGCGGGCGCGAAGAAGGGCGAGTTCAGTATAGACGAAGCCCTGCTGGTGCTGGACAAGGGCGAACAGGCGGTACACGACGTGGTCGTGGCGGACCTGGCCAGGCGCCGCGGCGGCACGGCTTCGACCCTTACAAAGGGCGAGGTTGCCGGCAGCAACCGCAAGCCCTGGCGCCAGAAGGGGACCGGCCGGGCCCGCGCGGGCTACAGGCAGTCGCCGCTCTGGCGCGGCGGCAGCGTTGTGTTCGGCCCGCGGCCGCGGAAATACGGCGGCAAGATCAACCGTAAGATCGCCGGCCTGGCCTTCCGCCGGGCGATCAGCGAGAAGCTGGCGGCGGGCGAGATAAGGGTCCTTGACGAGTTGTCGCTTGAAGCTCCGAAAACATCAGGGTTCGTCACGATGCTGAAGTCGCTGGAGATCGAGGGCCCCGTGCTGTTCGTGCTGGACAAGATCGAGCGGAATATCGCGCTCGCCTCGCGGAACGTGCAGGACGTGAAGATCGTGAAGGCCGGGAATGTCAGCGTATACGACCTGCTGTGCTACCCGGTGGTGGTGGCAAGCAAGGCGGCGATGGATCAGATCACGGCGAGGATGGAGCCCGGGACCGGCGCGAAGGCCGGGGCCAAGGCGGAGGAAGGCAAGTGAAAGAGGCCGGACTGGTCATAAGGAAGATGCAGCTCACGGAGAAGGCCACGGCCCTGGCCGAGAAGAACAAGTACTTCTTCGAAGTGGACCCGTCGGCCAACAAGATCGATATAAAGCGGGCCGTGGAGGAGCTTTACAAGGTGGCGGTTGTCAGTGTCAACACCATGAAGTACGCGGGTAAGAGGAAGCGTGAGAGGACAATCCAGTATGGCAGGCGCTCCGCATGGAAGCGCGCGGTGGTGACTCTGAAAGAGGGAGATTCGATAGACTTAACGTAGTCCGCGTTCGAGGACGAGGACGAGGACGACGAGGACGGATTCGGAATGGCTCTTAAGAAGTACAAACCAACGTCGCCGAGCAGGCGTTTCGCGACTGTTTCGACCTTCGAGGAGATCACGAAACAGACGCCCGAGCGTTCCCTGCTGGAGCCCCGCAAGAGGAAGGGCGGGCGGAACTCGTCGGGCCGCATGACGGTTCGGCACAGGGGCGGCGGGCACAAGCGGCGCTACCGCGTGATAGATTTTCGTCGCGACAAGGCCGGTGTACCGGCGAAGGTCGCGGCGATAGAGTACGATCCGAACCGCTCGGCGAACATCGCCCTGTTGTACTACCGTGACGGGGAGAAGCGCTACATCCTGGCCCCGCACGGCCTGAAGGCCGGGATGGAAGTGGTTTCGGGCGAGAACGCGGAGCCCAACGTGGGCAACGCGATGCCGCTGGGGAAGATCCCGCTCGGGTTGTTCGTTCACAACATCGAGCTTCGTCCGGGGAAGGGCGGGCAGATAGTGCGGACGGCCGGCGGCAGCGCGCAGCTGATGGCGCGCGAGGGCAACTATGCTCACGTGAAGCTGCCTTCGGGCGAGATACGAATGATTGACGTCAGGTGCACTGCCACGATCGGAAGAGTAGGGAACCCCGACCACTCGAGTGTGAGCGACGGGAAGGCGGGGCGGCGGCGTTGGCGCGGCGTGCGGCCAACGGTTCGCGGCGTGGCCATGAATCCGGTCGACCACCCGATGGGCGGCGGCGAGGGCCGCAGCTCCGGTGGCGGGCACCCGATGTCGCCGTGGGGCAAGCCGGCGAAGGGCGGCAAGACGCGCGGCAAGCGCAAGCCGTCCAACAAGTTCATAGTCAAGGGCCGGAAGAGGGGCAGCAAGCGCGGGAAAGGTTCCTGATACTGAAAGGCGGGATTGAGCCATGGCACGGTCTATAAAGAAAGGTCCTTACGTTGACGAGAAGCTGCTGAAGAAAGTGGAGCGCATGAACCGGAGCGGGGACAAGCGCCCCATAAGAACGTGGTCCAGGCGCTCGATGATCGTGCCTGATTTCGTGGGCCACACGATAGCAATTCACAACGGCAAGCAGCATATCTCGATATTTGTGACCGAGAACATGGTGGGACACAGGTTGGGCGAGTTTGCGCCCACGCGCGTGTTCCGGAAGCACGGCGCCCACACCGACAAGACGATGTCGTTGAAGTAGGAGGAGCGGTGTCCGGGGTCGTCGCGACACCCGGCACGCGAGACGCGAATGGATGTTAAAGCGACAGCGAAATACGTGAGGCTTTCGCCGAGCAAGGCTCGGGACCTGGTCGGGAAGATGAGGGGACTGCCGGTTGCCGACGCGCTCAGGGTGGTGGATTTCAACGAGAGGAAGGGCGCGCTGCACATAGGCAAGGTGCTCAGATCGGCCATCGCGAATGCCGAGCACAACGCGAAGCTATCGGTCGCCGACCTGCAGGTGAAGGAAGCGGTGATCGACGAGGGGCCCAGGCTGAGACGCTACTGGGCCCGGGCGCGCGGCGGCGCGAGCCCCATCCAGAGGAAGACGTGTCACATCAGTATTGTGCTGACCGATGGCGAGGAAGAGGCGGCGGCGGAGCCCGACGAGAGCCGAGCGTGAAAGGAGTTGAGTCTTGGGACAGAAAGTAAATCCAATTGGCCTCAGGGTCGCGGTTGACAAGAACTGGCGGTCGCGCTGGTTCAGCGGAAAGAAAGGCTTCGGAGAGATACTCTCCGAGGACCTGGCGATCCGTGATCTGGTCAGAAAGCGGCTGGAGAATGCCGCTGTCTCGGATATCATCATCGAGCGCTATGCCAACCGCGTCAGGGTGGGTGTCCACACGGCCCGGCCGGGGATCGTGATAGGCCGCAAGGGGGCCGACATAGAGCGTGTCCGGGGCGAGCTGGCGAAGATGACGGACAAGGAAGTCTACATCGAGATCCACGAGGTCAGGGACCCGGACGTCAACGCCCAGCTGGTTGCGGAGAACATCGCGCTGCAGATATCGCGACGCGTCTCGTTCCGCAGGGCGATGAAGCGGGCAATGAAGATTGCGATGGACATGGGGGTCGACGGGATCAAGGTGCGGGCCGGCGGACGCCTTGGCGGGGCCGAACTGTCGCGCGTGGAGTGGTACAAGGAGGGGAAGATCCCCCTGCACACGCTCCGGGCGAACATAAGCTACGGGTTCGCGGAGGCCGCAACGACGGCGGGCCGTATCGGGATAAAAGTCTGGATATGCAGCAAGAAGCAGGATGCCGGGAACGCCGGGCCCGCGGGGCGCCCCCGTTCGACGAGACCGGGGCAGGCAGGCAAGGGGAAGTCGTAGCATGCCGTTGATGCCGAAAAGGGTGAAGCATCGCAAGGTGCAGAGACGCAGCCGCAAGGGAATGGCCGGGAGCGGGACGAAACTGTCGTTCGGTGAGTACGGACTGAAGGCTCTGGAGCGGGGGTGGGTGAAAAGCACACAGATAGAGGCCTGCCGCGTGGCTATAAACCGTCACATGAAGCGCAAGGGCAAGTTGTGGATCAGGATATTTCCGGACAAGCCGGTTACGAAGAAGCCCATCGAGGTACGGATGGGCAAGGGCAAGGGCAACCCCGAGTACTGGGTCGCCGTGGTGAAGCCGGGCATGATGTTGTTCGAGGTCGCGGGCGTTCCCGAGCAGGTGGCGCGGGAGTCGCTGCGGCTGGCGGACGCGAAGCTGGGGATGGCGACGAAGCTCGTTGAGCGGAGTTACTAGGGCGAATGTCATGAAGACGACAAGCATAAGAGAATACACGGACGATGAGCTTGTCGCGCAGCTCTCGGCCAAGCGGAAGGAGTTGTTCGGCCTGAAGGTCAAGAACAGGACCGGGGAGCCGGCCGAGCAGCCGCTGTTGATAAGAGAGCTTCGCAGGGACGTGGCGCGGATCAAGACGGTTATCAGGGAGCGGCAGCTGGCCGCCGCCGGCGGGACGGCCGCCGCGGACGGCGCCGCGGGAGACAAGTAGGATGGGTTCAGGCGAGAGAAGCGGTCGTGGTGTTCGCAAGGAGAGGCGCGGTGTTGTCAGCAGCAGGAGCGGCGACAAGAGCATCGTGGTGCTGGTCGAGCGCAAGAAGCGGCATCCGCTTTACGGCAAGGTCGTGAGGCATTCGAAGAAGCTCCACGCGCACGACGAGAAAAACGTCGCCAAGGTGGGCGACAGGGTGCGGATTGCAGAGTGCCGGCCTATGAGCAAGATGAAGAGGTGGCGCCTGGTGGAAGTGGTAGGAGACGGGGCTCGGTAACGTGCCGACTGTGAGAGACGATGATTGCGGAAGAAACAGCTCTGGTAGTGGCGGACAACAGCGGCGCGAAGCGCGTTAAGTGCTTCCGCGTGCTGGGGCAGAGGAAGCGGTACGCGCACATAGGCGACATCATCAAGGTGTCTGTGAAGGAGGCGCAACCGGGGGCTCCGATAAAGAAAGGCCAGGTGGCGACCGCCCTGATCGTGCGCACGAAGGCGCCGATCCGCAGGCAGGACGGGTCCTACCTGCGCTTCGACAGCAACGCCGTGGTGCTGATCGACGCGACGAAGAACCCGATTGGCTCCCGTATTTTCGGGCCGGTTGCCAGGGAGCTGCGAGACAAGAATTTCATGAAAGTGATATCGCTGGCGCCTGAGGTGCTGTAGGAGGCGCGGCGCGTGACGCGTGGCGCGTATCGGGGGAAGAGATCGGATGAGTGCGGGAAGAGTCAGGAAGAACGATACGGTGATAGCGGTGGCCGGCGTCGACCTGGGCAAGACCGGCAAGGTCCTTCAGGTTCTGCCGGCGAAGGGCCGCGCGATAGTCGAGGGCCTGTGCCTGAGAAAGAAAACGCTGAGGAAGAGCCAGGACAACCCGCAGGGCGGCATAGTGGAGAGGGAGGGAACCATTGCCCTCTCGAACCTCATGCTCTACTGCCCGGACTGCAAGAAGGGCGCCCGGGTCCGGCGCGGCAAGGATGGCGCCGACAGCGTGCGCAGCTGCGGCGGGTGCGGACACAAGTTTGACGGATAGGGGAACCGAGATGGCCGACCTGAAGGAAAAGTATGTCAACGAGCTGATGCCGGCTCTCCGGGAGAAGCTCGGCATAGGCAACCGCATGCGTGTGCCCAGATGCACCAAGGTGGTGCTGAACATGGGTGTGGGTGTCGTGGACAAGGATCAGCTCAAGAACTCGGCCGAGGAGCTCGGGATGATCGCGGGCCAGAAGCCGGTGATAACGAAGGCCAGAAAGAGCATCTCGAACTTCAAGCTGCGGGAGGGCATGGGCATCGGGGCGAAGGTGACCCTGAGGGGCGAGCGCATGTACGAGTTCCTGGACCGTCTCATCAACGCGGCCTTGCCGAGAATCAGGGACTTTCGCGGGATCGAGACGGGCGCCTTCGACGGGCGGGGCAACTTTACCCTGGGGATCAAGGACCAGACGATTTTCCCGGAGATGGACCCCAACAACGTGGGAGCCGTACAGGGAATGGATATCACGATAGTGACGTCGGCCACGAATGACGAGGAGGCCTTGGAGTTGCTCAGGATGCTGGGCATGCCGTTCGCGGACAAGGGCTCACAAGAGTAACTGGAGGGAAGAGGTTTGGCGAAGAAGGCACTCATCAACAAGTCGCAACGCAAGCCGAAGTTCGGCGTGCGGAAGTATAACCGCTGCCGGCGTTGTGGGAGACCGAGAGCCTTTATGAGGAAGTTCCAGCTCTGCCGGGTCTGTTTCCGGGAGTTGGCGTCTTCGGGACAGATCCCGGGGGTGACGAAGGCGAGCTGGTGACGGGATAAGGAGTGATATGAGTTGGTCTGATCCCATAGCGGACATGTTTACCCGCATCCGCAATGCGCACATGGCGGGACGGGACATGGTGGAGATGCCGCATTCGAAGCTGAAGGGCGAGATTACCCGTGTTCTGAAGAAGGAAGGCTTTATAACCGACTACGTGGTGGAGGGCGGCAAGAGGATCCTAAGGATCTACCTCAAGTATACTGACGAGCGCGAGCCGGTGATCCGGGGCCTGAAGCGCGAGAGTCGGCCGGGGCTGCGGAAGTACGTGGCCGCGGATGGGGTGCCGCAGGTGCTGGGAGGACTGGGGATCACGATCCTGACGACTTCCTCCGGCGTGATGACCGGGAAGGACGCGAAGAAGCAGAAAGTCGGCGGCGAAGTGGTTTGCTCGGTCTGGTAGGGGGAAACGATGTCGAGAGTAGGGAAACAACCGGTTGTCATTCCTGACGGCGTGACGGTTACCGTGCAGGACCGGGAGGTCCGCGTGAAGGGGCCGGTGGGCGAGCTTTCAATGACTCTGGCGGGCCCCGTGAGCGCAGTGGTCGAGGAAGGCCGCGTGGTTGTCAGCCGCTCGGAGGAGACCAGGGAGGGCAGGAGCTTTCACGGCCTGGCGCGGAGCCTGGTGGCCAACATGGTCGAGGGCGTCTCGCGCGGGTTCTCGAAGAAGCTCGAGATACAGGGCGTTGGCTTCCGGGCGGCGGTGCAGGGACAGAACCTGACCATGACGCTCGGCTTTTCCAAGCCCGTCGATTTCATTGCCCCCGACGGCGTGAAGCTGGAGGTGGAAGGCGGCACGCAGATAACCGTGAGCGGCCCGGATAAGCAGAAAGTGGGCGACGCGGCCGCGCGCATCCGCTCGTTCTTCAAGGCGGAGCCGTACAAGGGCAAAGGAATACGCTACGCAGGCGAGCACGTGAGGCGCAAGGTCGGCAAGACGGTCGCATAGAAGACCAGGGAGCAAAGGCGAAGGGTCGAGGGGCGGAGAGTCTGGGATGAAGACGAAGAGCAGAAAAGGATCTCGCAGGCAGCGGCACAAGCGGATTCGCAAGAAGGTCCAGGGTACCGGGGAGCGGCCGCGGATGTCGATAATGCTCTCGAACAAGAACATGTATGTTCAGTTCATCGACGACACTAAGGGCGTGACGCTGGCCTCGGCCGGCACGGCGGGGAGCGACTCGAAGTGCACGGTTGCCGCGGCTAGAGACCTTGGGAAGCGTGCGGCGGAGTCGGCAATGGACAAGGGAATCAGGAGAATGGTGGTGGACCGCGGCGGCTTCAGGTTCCACGGACGGGTGAAGGCGATAGTGGACGGTGCCTTGGAAGCGGGGCTGAGCACGGGGAAGAACGGTGAGCAGAGACCCGCGGAAACCGCCGACGCGCCGCCGGACGGGAGTGAGAAGAACGGTAAGGAGGAGAAGTGAGCGAGGAAGCGAAATCTTCCCAGCCGGAAATCGAAGAGCGCGTGGTTTTCGTGAACCGCTGCTCGAAGGTCGTCAAGGGCGGCCGGCGCTTCAGTTTCAGCGCGGTCGTGGTGGTTGGTAACCGCGAGGGACTGGTTGGCTACGGTTTCGGCAAGGCGAACGAGGTCGCCGAAGCCATCCGCAAGGGCGGGGAGATAGCCCGGAAATCGATGTTCTGTGTGACCATGAAGGACCGCACGATACCGCACGAGGTCGAGGGGGTCTACGACGGCGCGCGGATACTGCTTCGTCCCGCGGGTCCAGGTACCGGCGTGATCGCCGGCGGGGGCATGCGGGCGGTGCTCGAGAGCGCGGGCATAAGGGATGTGCTGGCCAAATCGCTGGGCAGCAAGAACAGGCTCAACGTTGTGAAGGCGACGGTGGCGGCGCTGCAGCAGCTCAGGTCCAGCGAGGAGATAGCGGTGATCCGCGGCACGGCGGAGTAATTGCGCGAACACCGGAGAATTTTGTATGAAGCTGCATTCACTGGGTAACACGGCCGGGGCAAGGCGCAAGCGCATGCGCGTTGGCCGCGGCATGGGATCCGGCAAGGGCAAGACCTGCGGGCGGGGCCACAAGGGACAGATGGCGCGCAAGGGGCACAAGCACAAGCCGGGTTTCGAGGGCGGCCAGATGAGGCTGATCAGGCGCATCCCGAAGCGGGGTTTCAAGAACCCGGCGGGAAAGACCTACATTCCCGTCAACGTTGGGCGGTTGGCATGCTTCGAGGAGGGCGCGGAGGTGACCCCCGCTGCACTCAGGAAGACCGGGCTCGCCAGGGGACGCGGTGACGGGGTCAAGATCCTGGGCCAGGGAAAACTGGAGAGGAAACTGACCGTCAGCGCGGCTGCCTTCAGTGCTGCGGCGCGGGAAAAGATTGAAGCGGCCGGCGGCGTCTGCCGGGTCGTTGCGGACTAGTCGGCCGGGGACGTTTCGATGCTTTCAGCGTTTAGAGATTCTTTCAAAATACCGGAGCTGCGGCAGCGAATTCTCTTCACGCTCGGCCTCGTGTTCATCTGCAGGATAGTCACGAGCGTTCCGTCGCCGGGCGTGGACGCGCGAGCTCTCCAGATGGCCGTGGACAACATGCAGCGGACTTCCGGCGGCGGGTTCATGAGCTGGATAGACCTCTTCAGCGGCGGCGCGCTGAGCAAGTGCGCGGTCGGGGCTCTGAGCATATGGCCCTACATCAGCGCGTCCATCATCCTGCAGCTCATGACAGCGATTGTCCCGGCCCTCGAGAGGCTGGCGAGGGAGGGGGAAACCGGGCGCCAGAAGCTGACGCAGTACACCCGGTACCTCACGCTTGTTATCTGCGTGATACAGGGACTGTTCTTGGCCATGGGGCTGGAGAACGCTGCGTCCCTGGGTCTGGGGGGAGGTGTCGTGCTGGTCAGGAGTGGGGGTTGGCCGTTCCGGTTGATGACGATACTTACGATGACTACCGGGACGATGCTGCTCATGTGGCTCGGTGAGCAGATAACGGAAAGGGGCATCGGGAACGGCATATCGATAGTGATAACCGTTAACATAGTGAGCCGTCTGCCCGTGGCGATCGCGCACACCGCCACCATGTTCCAGGGCATAGGGGCGGGAGATGCGCGCTTCGGTCCGTTCCACATGATCGGGCTGGTCGCAATGCTTTTCCTTGTCACGGCCGGCACAGTCTGCCTGACGCAGGGGCAGCGCAAGATTCCCATACACACGACGAAGAGGGTGGTTGGGCGCAAGGTCTACGGGGGGCAGAATACCTACATGCCGCTGCGGGTGAACTATTCGGGCGTCATGCCCATAATCTTCGCCGGAGCGATTCTTGCCTTTCCGACGGCGCTGCTGGGTAAGATGCCGTGGGCTTTCTGCAGGCAGATCGCGAGTGCGTTGCAGATGGGGACCGGGCTGCATCTCCTGCTCTACGGGGGCATGATCCTGTTCTTCTCGTATTTCTGGGTCGCCACTCAGTTTAATCCGCTCCAGATTGCGGACGATCTTAAACGGAACGGGGGCTTTGTGCCGGGCATCCGGCCCGGGAGGCCGACGGCCGAGTTCCTGGATAAGACGATGACGCGTGTCACGCTCATAGGCGCGCTGTTCCTCACCGTGATAGCGGTGCTGCCGTCCATCCTGAACCAGCAGTTCGATGTTCCGTGGCTCGTGGCCTCTTTCCTGGGCGGTACGAGCCTGCTGATTATCGTGGGCGTATCGCTCGACACGATGAGACAAATCGAGTCGCACCTGCTGATGCGGCACTACGACGGGTTCCTCAAGAAGGGGAAATTGCGCGGCAGGAGATAACCGAGAAATGGCCCGCCGCAGCGCTATGCGCAGCATTGCGGGCAGGTTGATGTTTGATGGAGCTCTAGGATTATGAAGATTGTGATATTTCTGGGTGCGCCCGGATCGGGCAAGGGGACGGTGGCTGACAGGGTCGAGGAGCGGCTGGGCTACACCCACGTTTCCACCGGGAACATGCTGCGCGAGGCCGTCAAGGCCGGCACGGCGGTCGGAGAGGCCGCGAAGTCGTACATGGAGCGCGGCGAGCTTGTGCCCGACGAGGTGATGATCAAGGTTATCGAGGCGCGCATGGATGCCGGCGGCGCCGATGCGGCGTTCATGTTCGATGGATATCCCCGCACTGTGGAGCAGGCCGAGCTCTTGGAGAAGTCGCTTGAAGGACGCGGCGGCACTCTGGAGAAGGTGGTGTTTCTGGACGCGCCGCGGGACGTTTTGATCCGGCGCCTGACCGGCCGGCGCACGTGCAGGGATTGCGGAGCCTGTTTCCACGTGGAGACGATGCCGCCGAAGAAGGAAGGGGTCTGTGACGACTGCGGCGGTGAGCTTTACCAGCGGCCGGACGACCAGGAGGAGACCATTGCGAACAGGCTGGATGTCTACAACAGCCAGACGGAGAGCCTGGTGTCCCGGTACGAAGAGCAGGGGGTGCTGGTGAGGGTCGATTCCGACCGGCCGGTGGCGCCCCTGGTCGAGGATGTCGCGGCGCTGTTCGAATCGGATGCGGATGCCTCCGACGGGCAGTGAGATGATAGTCATAAAGAACGCGTCGGAGTTGGAACGGATGCGCGCCAGCGGGAGGCTGGCGGCCCAGGTTCGGGACGCGATCGCGAAAGAAGTGGTTCCGGGCGCGGTGACACGGGACCTTTCCGAGCACGCGGGGGAGATGATACGCGAGCTCGGCGGGAAAAGTGCGTTCCTGGGTTACAGGGGGTACCCGGGCGAGATATGTATTTCGGTGAACGAAGCTGTTGTGCACGGCGTGCCGGATGATCGGCGAATACAGTTGGGAGACATAGTCAGCATAGATGTCGGGGTCGAGTACGAGGGGTTCATTGGCGATACGGCCGAGACCGTGATGGTTGGCGTTGCCGATCCCGAGACGATTCGGTTGGTCCGGACGACGAGGGCCGCGCTCGACGTGGCGATAGACACGGCGCGGGCCGGACGAAGGCTGTCGGACATCTCGCATGCGATCGAAACGACGGCGAAGGGCGCGGGACTTTCGGTGGTGCGGGATTTCGTGGGTCATGGGATCGGCAGGGAGATGCACGAGGAGCCACAGATTCCGAACTTCGGCGCGCCGGGACGCGGGCCGAAGCTGAAGCCGGGCATGACAATGTGCTTTGAGCCGATGCTGAACCTCGGTGGATCCGGGGTGGAAGTTCTCGATGACGGGTGGACGGTGTTGACCAGAGACAGGTCTTTGTCCGCGCATTTCGAGCACACGGTGGCCATACGCGACGGGGAGGCCGAAGTGCTGACCGCGTCGCAGGAATGAGCGACGGCGTAAATGGTTGGAACTGAATAACTTGCGAGGCGGGGTAAAGCCGGTGCCCGGTGGCGCGACAAGGCGCAGTTTTGTGTGGACTTTGACGTGGCGACTGGGTAAGCTACACGGCTTCTGTTTTTTAGGAGAATAGGAAAAGTGAAGGTTCGAAGCTCTGTCAGGCGAATGTGCGAGCGCTGCAAGATCGTGCGGCGCAAGGGAGTGGTGCGCGTGCTGTGCACGAACCCGCGCCACAAGCAGAAGCAGGGCAGACGGAGGTAATGGATGCCTAGGTTGCTTGGTGTAGATATTCCCGGGAACAAGCGTATCGAGTACGCTCTGCGGTACATTCACGGCATTGGCCCGGCCAGGGCGAAAGCGATCGTGGCGGAGTCGCGGGTGGACCCGGCGAAGAAGGCGGACGATCTGAGCCCGGAGGAGCTTCGCAGCGTGCTTGGCGTGATCCAGACCCGCTACCGGGTGGAGGGCGACCTGCGGCGCGAGGTATCGCAGAATATCCGGCGGCTGATCAGTACGGGTAGCTACCGGGGGCTGCGGCACCGGCGGGGGTTGCCGGTGCGGGGCCAGAGAACGAGTACGAATGCGCGTACCCGGAAGGGGCCGCGGCGCACGGTGGGCGCGGTTCGCGGCAAGGAAGCGCGCGCGGCGGCGAAGGGCGGCAAGAGGTAGTAACGGCTGTCTTGGAGACGACATGGCGGAAGAAACCGAGAGTAAGAACACCGACGTTCCGGCGGACGCGGACGACCAGATAGATGCCGGCAAGCCGGCACACAAGCCCGCGGAGCAGGCCGCGGAGAAGCCTGAGGAGAAGCCTGAGAAAAAGCCTGAGAAAAAGCCTGAGGAGAAGCCTGAGGAGAAGCCTGAGGAGAAGCCTGAGGAGAAGCCTGAGGAGAAGACGTCCGACGGGAAAGCGCCGGAAGGCGCGGATGCGGCGGGCGAGGAAAAGAAACAGGCCCACGCGAAGGGACGTGGCCGGCCCACGCGCACGGCAACATCGGGAATCGCGCACATCAGGGCAACGTTCAACAATACGATGGTTTCGATCACGGATACGAACGGCGGAGTGGTCTCATGGAGCACGGCTGGACGCGCCGGCTTCAAGGGCTCCCGCAAGAGCACGGCCTTCGCGGCTACTCTCGTGGGACAGGACGCGGCCCGCCAGGCGGTCGGCAAGGGCATGCGCGAGGTGGAAGTGCGGGTGCAGGGCGCGGGTGCGGGACGTGAATCGGCCATACGCGCGCTGCAGTCCTCCGGCCTGAATATCACCCTCATAAAGGATGTCACGCCGATGCCCCACAACGGGTGTCGTGCGAGGAAAAGGAGACGAGTCTGATGGGCAGATACACGGGTCCAGCGTGTAAGCAGTGTCGCCGGGAGGGGATGAAGCTGTTCCTGAAAGGTGCGCGGTGCGGCATGGCAAAGTGCCCTATAGAAACGGGGCGTGCGGCGCCCGGCATGCACGGCCAGCGGCGAGGCAGGAAGCCTTCCGATTATGGTATACAGCTCAGGGAGAAGCAGAGGCTGCGCAGGCAGTACGGACTGCAGGAGAAGCAGTTCCGGCTCACGTTCGACCGCGCCGCACGGCAGAGGGGGGTTACCGGCGAGCGGCTGCTGCAGATGTTGGAGATGCGACTCGACAGCGTGGTCTTTCGCCTGGGACTTGCCCCGTCGCGCCGTGCCGCACGCCAGTTCGTGATACACGGACACGTCGAGGTCAACGGCCACAAGGCCAACATCCCGTCCATGGTTCTCTCCGAGGGCGCCGTGGTGCGGGTGAAGGACAGGGCAAAGAGCCGCGAGCCGGCGCAGAGGAGCCTGGAGCTGGCCGAGGGCCGCGAAGTGCCGGGATGGCTCACGCTGGATGCCAAGAACATGACGGGAGAAGTGGTGCGCACGCCGTCCCGCGAGGAGATCGCGCCGGTCGTGAACGAACAGCTGATAGTGGAGCTTTACTCTAAGTAAGGGATGAGCAGGGGCTAGCAGGGGTGTGTGGGGCGCGACCCACTTCGGAAAGGACAGCGAACATGCCGATAAGAATCAGCCGATTTGAAATGCCCAAACGTGTGGTGAAAGACGAGGGGACCGCCGCGTCGACATACGCGAAGTTTGTCGCAGAACCGTTCGAGATCGGTTACGGGAGAACCATCGGGAACTCGCTTCGGCGGGTTCTGCTGTCGTCCATCGAGGGGGTTGCGGTCACATCGGTCAGGATCGAGGGCGCGGATCACGAGTTCTGCTCGATACCGGGCGTGGTGGAAGACGTCACCGACATCATCCTGAACATAAAGAAGCTCCTGATGAAGGCCTACAACCGGAATCCGGGCACGATCAGCCTTTCCGTGAGCCGGCAGGGCGAGGTGACGGCCGCGGACATAAAGACCGACGGCAGCCTGGAAGTCCTGAATCCCGAACTGCATATCGCCACGCTGTCCGCGGACGGCAAGCTCAACATGGAGATGGAAGTCAAGACGGGGCGCGGTTTCTATCCGGCGGAGTGGAACAAGGAGGAGGACGAGGAGATCGGGCGCATCCCGATCGATTCCGTATTCTCGCCGGTCACCCGCGTGAATTTCGGCACCGAGCACACGCGCGTGGGGCAGCGGACGGACTACGATAAGCTGATTCTCGAAATCTGGACGGACGGCAGGATTACGCCGGATGACGCGTTGACCATATCGGCCGCGATAATGCGTCATCACCTGGATGTCTTCGTGAGCTTCGACAAGGATATTGTCGAGTTCGAGGAGACGGAGAAGCAGGTGGACGCTGAGCGCGAGGAGCTGAGACGGAAGCTCAACATGAGCGTCAACGAGATCGAGCTGAGCGTACGCGCGGCAAACTGTCTGAACAACGCCAACCTGACTACGGTCGGCGAGCTGGCCCAGAAGACAGAGGCGGAAATGCTGAAGTACAGGAACTTCGGCAAGAAGTCGCTGAACGAGATCAAGGGCAAGCTGGCGGAGCTCGGCCTGGCCCTGGGGATGACGTTCGAGCCCGATCTTCTCGAAACGAAGGAAACGGACAAGTAACGGGAAGCACCATGCGGCACAGGAAAAAGAGTTCGAAACTTGGACGCAGCTCCGCGCACAGGAGGACCACGCTCGCATCGGTGGTATGCGGGCTTATCCTGGAGAGGCGAATAAAGACGACCCTGGCGAAGGCCCGGCAGGCGCGCAGCCTGGCCGAGAAGATGGTGACTGTGGGACGCAAGTACCACGCCGCCGAGGATAAGGGCGCCCAGGTTGCGGCGCGGCGCAGGGCAATATCCGTGCTTGGCCGGAAGAAGGCGGTTGCGATCCTGATCGACGAGATCGTGCCAGGCTTCGAAGGGCGGAACGGCGGCTACACGCGGATCGTCAAGGTCGGGCGCCGTAGAAGCGACGGTTCAGAGATGGCCATCCTCGAATGGGTTACCGCCGCGCCCGCGGAGAACAAGAAGAAGAAGAAGAAGAAGAAGTCGGACTCCGACAAGGCCGCCGCCTAATGGGAAGTGATCGGCGGGGAGTCCTGCCCCTTGCTCTTCCCTTGTCGCTGCTATTCCTGGGCTCTCAGCCTGAAATACACGGAGCGTGGGGACTTGCTGGGCTTCACGCGCTCGATCGCTCCCTCCTCACACAGCGCCTTCAGATCGCTGGTGGCCGTGTTCGGGGAAACCCGGAAGGTCTTCACAATCTCGCTGCGTGTCAGTATCTGGTGCTGGAGGAAGAGCCTGCGCAGCAGCTCGAGCCTGCGCGCCCGGGACTTGCCTCGTTTGAAGAGCAGGGGTTCGTCGTCGCCGGGACCACCGGGGACAGGGGGGAACTCCTCGGGTTCCGCGGAGATGGTGGGCGCTGAACGCGGTTCGGCCTGGGTGTCCAGCAGGGCCGCTGGGTCGAGGTCGTTCTCGTCATAGTAGAGCTTGTCTGAGTTCATCAGGCGCATCTTCTCCAGCGCGTTCCGAAGCTCGCGCACGTTTCCGGGCCACTTGTACCCGCGAAGCATGTTCTGGAGACGCGCCGACATCATGGCGTGGATGCCGGCCGGCCGGTCGAGGTCCAGGAAATGGGCTGCCAGCGGAAGGACGTCGTCGATCCGATCGCGGAGCGGGGGCAGGTGGATTTCCAGGCGTCTGAGACGGAAAAGTATATCCCTGCGGAACCTGTTGTCGGCGGCCAGGTGGTCGAGATCCGCGTTGGTTGAGGCGAGGATGCGGCACTTGATCTTGCGCGAACGCGAGCTGCCTACGGGGCGGACCTCGCTGGTCTCGAGGACGCGCAGCAGGGCCACCTGGAGTCGCGGAGATATTTCGCCTATCTCGTCCAGGAGTATCGTGCCGCCCTGGGCTTCCTCGAAGAGGCCGCGGTGCGCGGACGCCGCCCCGCTGAAGGCGCCTTTTTCGTGGCCGAAAAGCTCGGATTCGAGGAGCGGTTCCGAGATCGCGCCGCAGTTTATGGCCACGAAGGGCTCACGGGCGCGGATGCCGGTTTCGTGAATCGCGCGCGCCACGAGTTCCTTGCCGGTGCCCGTTTCCCCGGTTATGAGAACCGGGACATCCAGGTTGGCGAACTGGAGTATGGTCTTCCTGACCGTGTCCAGGGCTGCGCTGGTACCGATGATGCGCTGGAGGCCGGCGGGGCCCGTCTCGGGAGCGGGGGCGGGGGCCGACACGCTGCGGCGTGCCGCCTGTGACATCCTGATGGCGTCGGCGTCGCGGGCGACGTGGAGAAGGACGTCGCGCCTCATCTCGACGGCCAGGCGGAGCTCGAAGTCGAGCCGGCCGCCGGCGCTGTACTTGTGCACGGCGTCGAGGACGGAGGCGAGAAGGGATGCGGCATCCTCGCGGTGTCCCGCGAGCAGCTCCGCCCTGGCCAGGAAGAACGCGTCGAAGTAGTGCGCGTTGCCCCTGGTATTGCGCATTTCGATGAGGCGCCGGGCGGCCTCCGCGTTGCCTTCCGCGAGCTCGGCGCGGACGAGGTTGAAGGGCACGAAGCCCTGGCCGGAGATGCAGTCGTTGTGGTTCCTTTCCCACAGGCGCGCCCAGCGGAGGGCCTGGTGCACGCGGCCGGACATGAGGCACTGTACGGTGAGCGCCCAGTCGGGTTCGCCGCCCCGTGCGGCAGGTTCGCTGTCCTCCGGGGGGCCCGACACGTCCACGTTCATGAGGGCCAGGAGGGTCCTGTAGCGGTCGACGCCGACGCTTGCCGACAGGTCGGGCGGAGCGTCGGCCAGCTGGGGCAGAAGCCGCACGGCAGCGCTCGTCCTGCCGGTTTCTACGCTGTCAATGAGCTGCAGTCCCGTCAGCCGAAACGACTCCGCCGGAGACAGACCGCCCGCCGCAAGTGTCTCGAGCTCGGCGCCCATGTCCGCCATCCTACCGGAGCGAGCCAGCAGCGAGGCCAGCTCGAGTACGGCAAACTTCCGGCGAGGTGAGTCGTCGGATAGGACCTGCAGCGCCTCTCTCACGGTCTCTTCCTGCCTGGCCGTGTCGCCGTCAGCGGCCACGAGCTTCGATTCCACGAGCCTTACCAGGGAAACAAGCTCGGGCGGCGAACTTGGGCTGGCGAGGTTGTGCGCCTGGTGCACGAGCGTCCAGGCATCCTGGAGCCGGTCGCGGATCACGGCGGACTGGATGAAGAGTGCCTGTGCCCAGTGCGCAAGGAAGAGCATGCAGAGCCCGGCGTCAATGCCTTGCAGCGAAACATCGCGTGCGGCAAGGAGCGCGCCGTTCGCCGACTTGCCGTTGATGAAGTCGGACAGGAGCGCCAGCGCTTCGACGACGGGCGTTCGCGGAACCGAGGGCTCCCTCAGGACAGTCGAGAGGTCCCTCTCACTGGCCACAAAAGCGGCAACAACCGGATCTACTGTCTTCTTTCGGGGCATCTTGGCCGTCTCATATACACAGCATAAGCACAATTTAGGCGCAGATAGACCCAGTGTCAAGTCCGATTGAAGCAGTTTGTGGGCAGGAGTGTTTTACCTATGGTGGCTGATTCTCTCGTTCTGCGTGCGTGTCGGTTTGTATGAGCCCGTGTTGCGGGCACTTCCGTCCTTGTTCGGTGGTGTTTTGGATTGTTCTGTCGTGTTCCCGGGTTACCGGTCGGGTCTGGTACGGTTGTTGCTATCTTGGTCCGGTGCGTCAGGCTCCTGCGACGCAGATTCAGCCCGGCGGGGGCGGCTGCACGCCGCTCCCGCCAACAGGGAGCGAGGGTAGTAACGCATTGGTAACGGACTATAAGGTCTTGTCGAATGGATGGCTCGGTGTTAGCATGGAGGGACTTAACAGGGAGGGTTCGTTACATGCCTAGATTCAACTACGTGGCCATGGATTCCGATGGCACTGAAAAGCAAGGCGTAGTGGATGCCGAGAGTCAGACACAGGCCATTTCGATGATAAGATCGCGGGGTTTCTTTCCGACGAAGGTTGTTGACGTTGGGGGGAGTGTTGCGGCGGGTGCGCGAGGCGGGGGAGTAAGGGCAGGCGTGGCGCCCCGGGCTGGCGGGGGCGCGCTCAGCATGGAAATAAGGCTCCCGTCCTTTCTCAGGGGGAGGGTCAAGCCAAAGCACCTGATGGTGTTCACCCGGCAGCTGGCAACGCTGGTGGATGCGGGGTTGCCGCTGCTGCGCGGCTTGAGGATCCTGCTCAAGCAGGAGAAAAGGCAGACGATGAAAGAGGCGATAAGCGGCATGGGCGAGGCGGTGGAGGGCGGCAGCACGTTCTCCGAGGCGCTCGCGCAGTACCCCAAGGTATTCGACGGCCTCTTCGTCAACATGGTTAAGGCGGGCGAGGCCGGCGGTGTCCTGGAAGTCGTGCTGACCCGGCTCGCGGAGTTCATGGAGAAGCGCGAGAGGGTGAAGAACAAGGTCAAGAGCGCGATGATCTATCCGATCGTGGTGTTGTTCTTCGCGATTCTCATCCTGGCTTTCCTGCTGATAAAGATCATCCCCAAATTCGCGGAGATATTCGAGGACCTGCTTGGCGGCAAATCGCTGCCGACCCTGACCCAGTTCGTCATCACAGTCAGCGACGTGGTGGCGCACCACTGGTACTACGTTCTCGGGGCGATCATCGTTGTCGTGGTGCTCCTGAAGTTGTGGCGCAAGACCGATACGGGGCGCTACTACCTGGATCTGGTAAAACTCAAGATACCGCTGTTCGGCATGTTGTTCACGAAGACGGCGGTGGCCCGTTTCGCCAGGACGCTGGGCACCCTGATGAGCTCGGGCGTTCCGGTGCTGCAGGCATTGAACATAGTGCGCGACACTTCGGGGAACGAGGTGGTGGCGAAAGCCATTCAGCAGGTGCACGAGAGCGTGAAGGAAGGTGACACGATGGCGATGCCGCTGGAGGCATCACGCGTATTTCCGGTTATGGTCGTGAGCATGGTGGACGTCGGCGAGGAGACCGGCGCGTTGCCGGAGATGCTCATGAAAGTGGCGGACAACTACGAGGAAGAAGTGGACACGGCGGTCGAGGGGCTGACCTCCGTGATCGAGCCGGTGATGATCATATTCCTGGCCATTATCATCGGTACCATCGTGATAGCCATGTTTGTTCCGCTGATTTCGATTATCGGCCAGATGTCGACCTAGTAGGAGGTTCGGGGCTGAGCCTCGCACGGAGCAGGAGGAGCGAGAGATGAAACTTGGAAA
>Ga0272442_10000443_pt1 | contig 67137 bp, 48 predicted proteins | sample SSMForm2O_FD_200262 | JGI IMG/M metagenome (GOLD analysis project Ga0272442, IMG submission 200262) | Marine sediment archaeal communities from Little Sippewissett salt marsh, Falmouth, MA, United States - SSM-Form-2O | ecosystem: Environmental > Aquatic > Marine > Wetlands > Sediment ...
TATAAATTGTAGAAATTAACCTATTGTTAACAGTTTATAAGGTGTGCCATGAAAAAAGCTGAGAAACATGAAATAATCGTTCTGGACCAGGGCATCCGTCCCGAATCCCATGAGACCGAAGGCTGGACCTGCTGCTGGACATTCTTTGTGTTTTTTATGATCGAATAATTTTTTTAGTCACCCAATAAAATTTTTACATGCAGCTTTCCCGTTTTTTAAAAATTTTTCCCTGCCCGGGACGGCCCGGGTATGTTGTGCTCTATTCAACGGCAACCGCCGCCCTTGCCCTGGTGCCTGATGACCTGTACAGACGGCTCATGGACGGCTGTGCCGCGCCCGATGATGAGAAGCGGCTTTCAGGCCTCGGCATGATGGTCTCCTCCCGGGAAGAGGAAGGCCGAAACGCGCTGGTGCGCCTTGACAACATCAACAAGAACAACACCCTGCTGCACCTCATTGCCGTTTTAAACCTTGACTGCAACTTCGCCTGCCCCTACTGTTTTGAAGTGACCCTGAAAGACAAAAGCTACATGTCCCGGGAAACGGCGGACCACCTCCTGTCATTCATCGATAAACGGCTGACCGGTAACAAAAAAAGCCTGTGCGTCGACTTTTACGGCGGCGAGCCCCTGCTGAGCATTGATTCCATTACCTACATAGCGTCCCGGGCGAAAGAGGCAGCCGAAAAAAAGGGGGCCGCATGGAGCTTCTCACTGGTGACCAACGGCTCTCTTTTTACCCGAAAAACCGCACAGGCGCTGGTCCCCCTTGGTCTTGCCCGGGCCCAGATAACCGTTGACGGCCCCCCGGCCGTCCACAACAAAAGCAGGCCCTTTAAGACCGGTGCGCCCAGCTTCGACACCATCATCAAGAACATCAGGGAGACCTGCGACCTGGTAAAGATAAACATCACCGGCAGCTTTGAAGAGCATACCTGGCGGCAGTTTCCCCTGCTGCTTGACCATCTGATACAGGAGGGCATCACACCCGACAAAATAGCCGGCGTAAAATTCGCACCGGTTGTCAGGCGCCCCCGGGACGTGCGCGTTCCCGCCGAATTCAACAGCGGCTGTATGTCCATAAACGATCCCTGGGTCATCGAGGCGGGTATGCAGCTCAGGCAGGAGATACTGAAACGGGGCTTTCCTTCGCACAAGCTGATGCCCATGCCCTGCAGCGTGGACATGGACGGGGAATATACGGTGAACTACGACGGCATGCTATATAAATGCCCCTGCTTTATCGGCAGAAAGGAATTTTGCGTGGGAGACGTACAGACCGGTATGGGGCAGTACCGCTCGGTGTATGCCTGCGACAGATGGAAAAACAAGGAATGCCTGGAATGCGGGTATCTTCCGCTCTGTTACGGGGGATGCAAGTATATGTCCCTTGTGCAGACCGGCACACTGGAATCACTTGACTGCAAAAAACCTTTCTTTGACGCCGCCCTTGAGACCCTGATTCAGCAGGACATCACCCACAAAAAAGGGGCAGCGTAACACTGCCCCCATCTGACTTTCTTATAAAAATCCATGTTTTGATAACAATAGATTCCCGCTTGTGCGGGAATGACGCAAAGCAGGTTTCGGGAAATTTATTCCTAAGAGATTAAAAATCAACCTACCCCGGTCTATATACCCTTTGCGAAATTGCAGTCGCCCCTTTTACGCTCCGGTCACCAGTCCCACACCCGCTTCAAATGCCTTCTTCAGCTGATCGGGGTGCTGTGCCACAACGCCCTTTCTGTCCGTATCGAGTCCGTGAAACATCCCCTCAAATCCGCAGGCTGAAACCGCCTCGGCGGTCTCAATACCGTGGAGCTTCAAAATAACCATAATATTCTGCATGACAAAATCATAGGTGTCGTCATAGGGATATCCCCAGGTCCCTATGACCATGGCCCGCCTGCCCGGCGTCAGGCTCGGCTGGAACTTGAACCGTTCAAAGCAGTCCCAGCGGTCGAAAAAGGTGGACAGCTGCGCGCATTCACGGCCCGTATAGATGGGAAAACCGATAATGACGGCATCGGCATCGATTATTTTCTGATATATCTCGGTCATGTCGTCCTTTACGATACACATTCCTTCATAGCCCTGGTCCTTGCACTTCCTGCAGCCGAGGCAAAATCCCATCTTTATCTGCTGGAGCATGACCTTTTCGCCCTGTGCACCCGTGCTTGTTACCCCTTTCAGAGCTTCATCGACAAGAAGGTCGGTATTGCCGTTTTTCCGCGGGCTGGCGCAAAACCCGATGACCTTCATATCGCCGGGGGCCTTTTCAGGCTTTGCAATATCCGGGCGCTCCCACCGTCGCACCAGGACCCTCCGGGCATGATCGGCCTCTTTGCTGTCGTAGGTGTCAAGCACCACCTTTTTATAGGTGTCTTTGTCCTCCCACATCTGGAACAGGGGGTCATAGCCTTTGTCCACAACATATTTTGCAGCTTTAATTGCCAGGTCACGTCCGGCTTCCTGCACCCCCTGGGCGTTCATGAGCAGGGAAAGAATGTCTAAAAGCTTTTCCTCCCGCTGGTTTTTCATTATTGCGGGGGTAAACTGCAGAAGCTGATTGACAATCTGTTGTCCCTCTTCAGTAATATTAGGTTTTTCCATGGTGTCTCCTCCTTCAAAAGATTTCACTGGAGCATTTCATAGTATGTCATACCCATATTCATTCATGCAAAACTGATTTTTTTAGTTTTTTTACCGTTGATTCATTATGGTTTTTTTTATTCCCATTGCAACGTAGCCGAGTGCAGGGATTTCAGGCGGATTAAAGGGTCGACATGTCTGAGCAAAGCGAGTTTGTTGACCCGCCGACTGAAATCGTGCCGCGAGGGTAACCCCGACTTCTGTCGGGGTCAAGTTGCAGGGTGCCCTTTCTTTTGAATACTTTGATCCGCTTTGGCGGAAGCTGCGCTCTTTGGGGCAAACAAAGCGCCGAAGGCTTTCAATCCCGGCGGGATTGAATCAAAGTATTATTACATCTCTTTTCGTTCCTCCTGAAACTGACCTATTCTCCCCGAATCGATGGAAGCCATCCGGGACGCACACCTGAAAAGCAAAGCTAAAGCATTGCCCTACACATTTTTCTTTAAAACAACTATTGGGCTACTACTGCTGCTCTGCCCACCGGGTCCACTTTCTATAATTTCCTCCATCGCTTACCGCCATGCCGATCTGATGCTGTGTGGAAAGCTCATCGTGTCCGCCCTCATTGGCCCCGATATAGTACATGCGAAAGCTGCCGTCGGGCATGGGTACGACAAAGGGCGCACCCACCGCCCGGGCGTCCCAGCGCCCCGAACCCTTGGGCGCATGGCAAAAAACGGGGCCACCGGGCTGCTCACCTGAATCGTCCTTCTTCCAGGTTATGCCGTCATCTGAAACGGCAAGGCCGATGCAGTAGTATGCCTGTTTATCCATACCTTCATAGAACATTACATATTTGCCGTTTACCTTCAGAACGTGCCTGCAGCTTACCCCTCCTTCGTCAAAACTGCCCGGAGCGCCCGCAGTGAGTATCCTTCCACGTTTCTTCCAGTTAAACCCGTCTTCAGACACTGCCATGCCTATCTCAAAGCTGAAGACGGCAGGATTGAGGGTATGGTAATACATCTTATACGTACCGTCATCATCCCGCAGGACCCTTGGCCAGGAGCAAAAAAGCGAATCCCACTCGCCCTGTTTGCCGCGCTCTAGAAACGCACCGCGAAACGGGCCCCTGAGCCGCACCCAGTTTAAACCGTCCCGTGACAGGGCACATCCCGGCTGCATCATGACCCCCTTTGCCTTAAAGACACCCTGGGGTGTGGGAAGATCGATAACCCTCTGATCGCCGCCGAGATACCACATCCAGTAAAGGCCATCCTCACGATAAATGTCTGATATGCCGACATGGGCATTATCAAATCTGTCTTCTGTTGCCGGCACCGGCTCAAAAACCGCCCCCATGGTACGGGGGCCGCGTACGCGCTCCCAGGTTATGCCGTCCTTTGAAACCGCCATACCGCAGCGGCCGGTCGGCAGGTTTACCATCCTGTCGAATGTCTCATCACGGCCGTAATACCACATTTTCCAGCTGTCGTCCTCCTCCCGTACTACCTGGGGTGAAGAAACCCTCTCGGAGTCCCACCACCCTTCGGGGCCCGGCCCGAAAACAAGACCGGCCTGTCCGGCACGTGCCGTGCCTTCATTGCTGCTGTTTTCAATTGCGCCGGCGGTTTCCGATGATGCGGTCGCCGTGTACGCTAATAAAGCAAGGAAAAGCACCGTAATCAGCATCACACCGGGCACGCTGCCGACCGATGGTAACACACGTTTTCTTCTCATGATTAGACCGTACTCCCCTATGAATGAAGCAACATCGAACAGTACAATTTATACCATTGCCTTAAAAAACTTTTTAAAGGTCTCCTGCCCGTAAATACCCAGTATCACCTTGGCCATCCTGTCGGTATCGTTCATGCCGGCATATTGAGAATTAATCCTCTGCTGCTGTTTCTTTTTGAACGCATCGTCACCCTTTTCCGCCTCCCGGTACATCCTGACCCACAGCTTTATGATCTCATCGCACAGGTCATAGACGGTCTGTACCTTGTCAACGGTGGTTCGGGCAATGATAAACACCGGAGAGATATAGGTCCGAACCCATGTCGTGGTTTCGTCCAGGAACACCCTGGTAAGATCGGGATGCCTGCAAAATTTTTCGTAGATTTCATTAAACGGATCAAGATACTTCATGGTATACTCGTAATCCATCACCAGATCAAATCCGAATGAAAAATCGGTATCAAAGTGGTATTCCCCGTTTTTCATGATAACCGAGTTTATACCCCACACGGGAAGCTTGTAGCTGTAATCGGGAATTATTTGAAACAGTTCCGATCCGGTGCTTATCCCATTGTCATAATGGGGCACCGGTGCCCCCTGCCCGAACGTAAAATCAACCAGGCTGACCTTGTCGATTTTATCCCCACGGTACAGCTTTATACCTCCTCCGTCCTCCCCGCTCGCGGTCTGTACCTTTTCAATGTCCTCAAATCCGGTTATTCTTTCCAGGGCTATCTCCCGGGAAAGCCTCTTAAAACAAAACTCGGTTAGCGTCTCGTGTGCCATAACAGCCTCCATTCTTTGATTGTTTAATATCCGTACTGCTGTAATGCCTGGGGCGTAAAAAAATCAGCTCTATAGTTCCCCGTCTCCTTGCCTATGAGCACACCGGTCACCCCAAAGGTTGAATGGGCGCGCTGCACATCAACAATAAGCATGTTTCCTATGGTTGGTATAACATCATTAGGGTCATAGTATGATTTGCAGAGATATTCAGACAGGTTGAATACTTTCCACAAATTTCCTTCGCGGTCATACTTGTCCGAGTAAAGTATCCACCATGTTTCGGGATCGACATACCATGTCATTTTACTGTATATGTACCCCGAATCCTTGTGCGTGCACTCCAGGACATATGGCTTGATTCGTTCATATTGAATACCGTTGGGCACGCACAAACCTTCGATGTGCCCCTCTTTTAAAAGTGCCAGGTCCTGATGCCGGGAAAGCAGCATCTCTTTCCTGCCGAGCATTTTATAGTTCAACCTGTTTGTGGTAAAATCGTACACCAGATTGTCATCGGTGCACATGTCGCTGCCCCCCTGAGAGTCGGTTCTCTGTGCCATTGACCGGCGAAGAATTCTTCTGGATGACGGTGAAAAAAACCAGCTTCCATAATCCCGTGTCCGGTCCTTCCACTTGATCTGCAAAGCCCTGCCCCCCCGCATTGATGCGGGCACAGAGAATATTGAATGGGCCGCCCTGAAAATTCCTTTCCTGTTGGGCTCAAACTCCGGCACGGGAGCAATATCTCTTCTTCCTGAAAACCACATAACATTTGAATCAAGAATCATCTTACGGTCATATTTCCTCCTTCCGTCTACAAGAAAAGAGTCCTGCTGAGCAAGCTGATTGTCACCCTGGTTGATGCAGTCAAAATTGTAGGCCACTTCAAGGGCATTTTTCGGTTGGGGGAACGGGACACCGCTTACGTAGTTCAACAGGTCTTCCTGCTGCCCGATGGAGCATTGTGGTGCATATTTTTTGGTTAACGCAATATCACCGTCGGTCGGCATTATCTGCTGGTACGGAATTATCTGAAACCAGATTTCTCCCCATCGCCCTGGATCACTGACAATGTTATACATGGTCTCAGGGAAAAACTCTTTTACCCCCTCAATGTTTGAGGCATCGATCTTTTTCCCTGCCCAGCTTTTCTCCCATTGCCTCACATTTTCCAGCTCTGCGCCTTCATAACAGGGGATGGGATACTGTACTTCACCTGCCTGACACGGCACCAGGAGAGGCAACAGCAAAAAAACCTGGAGCACTATCAATACCGTAAAGCGAAATGGTATACATTTTTTGTTTTCTCCCATTTTAAAACCCTCCGTGTAATAATAGACTCTATTGTGAAAGATCATGAACGGTAACCGCTTCTTACCAGAATTCATAGCGCATGGAACAGATCACCTGGTTCTGGTATCTGCCGAGACCTTTCTCGTTTATCTGCATATAGCTTACCATCCACTGCCAGTGGTCCCCGGGCTGATATATAAGCCCGCTGACTATCGTCGTTGAACCGTTGAGGTCATAAGCAAAATTACACAGGGGCATAAGGGTCTGGTGCATAAAACTGGTAAACAAAGAAAGGGTCAATTTTGTCCACGTGGAATCCCGTGTGTTTGATTCCCACTGAATATAGTCACCGGTGCGCTTGTTGTACTCATGGTTTAAGAGCCAGTATTGATACCAGGTAAAGGTTATTTCAACCGATGTGTCCCGGTTCCAGCGTGAAAGCCACGGGACCATGGTAGGCCTGGCTATTTTCAGGGCAAAGGTGACCATATCTTTTTCCTTGATGTCCGAGCCGCTGAATGCCGGGCCGTACTGATAATCGCGGTTCGTGTTATAGGCCAACTCTCCCCGTATGGCCGATCCGATTCTGTTCCATGTTGTGGCAAAGGTAAAGCCGGTGGAATTGTAATTGGGATAGGTGTATACCTTTCCCCGGGCGGGCATGTTCAGCATAATCAGCACAAGATTATTAAACCCTTTTTGCCCGTCCACCAGGGGAGTGTCCAGCCGGGTATAAAAATGAGAGATGGTCCAGTCAATGCCTTCACCGATATCGGCATATCCTTTTATCCTGAGCCCTATCTCAAAGCAATTGCTGCCGTCCTTGGGAGCGTCGCTTCTCATTTTGTCAAACATCTTTTGCATCCCGTAATAGGGCATCGGAGGAGGCCCAAGGAAGAAGGAGCTTCCCGCCGGCGGCAGCCGCCTTTCTTCAAAGTCAAAGGGAATGACAATCAGCTCGAACAGCAGGTCCTGCCACATGTTTTCCGGTTTGTAAAACATGCGCACCATCCAGAGGCCCAACTTGAAATCCTCCCAGTCGGGAAAGGCCACCAGATATTTTACATCCAGAGGATTAATGACATCCGTCACCTGTGCCTCGGCAGACTCCCCCCAGCTTATCAGCTGCTTTCCTATACGGACCTGGAAGTTTTTAAACTGTATGTCGACGTACAGTTCCTTGAGCCATTCCTCACTGTTTCGCGGGCGCCTGAAGTGCCGGAACTTGTTTTTGCCGGCTTCATAGCGTATGGACTTGCGCAGATCAGAGCTGATATTGAGCCCTTCATCGTAGTAGTAATTGCCCATCGCGTACAGCCTGACTTTCAGATCAGGGGTTTTTACCGCGTCGTACAGGGTCTCCAGGCGTGCAATGGTCCGAAAGCTCCCTATTCTCATGTCCCGTACTTCTTCGTGGGTCATGATATTAAGGGTCTGCTGTATGCTGCCCTTGATATCCAGCTTGTCGTCAAACAGTTTAAAAGCCAGTATATTTCCACTTGAAAAAAGCAAGAGCATGTTTGCAGCAAAAAATAATAAAATACTTTTTTTCATGATACCCCCCTTGCTGCGTTAATAAAAATTGTATTGTTGTCCCCGCGTAGCAGCGTCAACAATCACTCCCGTTTTTAGGTTACACATAAACACCCTCAACAGAGCCTATCACCCCCCTTCCGTAAAAGGATATTTGATTGCCTGTGCGGATCATGTACATACCGCGGAAATACAGTTTTTCACAGCACGATGCTTCTCCTGCCGGTCAGTGGACCGGTGATGCGGGAGCATCTCCCGGCTGTTTCTTAGTGCCCGTTTCCTTGAGGGGCAAAATAACCATGGCTGCAACTATCAGAACAATTCCCATGGTGATAAATCCCGACAGCGGGCCGTAGGCATCCATAAGCTTGCCGCCGATGACGGGTCCCAAAAATCCCCCGGTGTTGCCGATCATAAAAATTAGGCCCACGGCTGTTGCCGTGAGGCCGGGCCCCACCTCTTTGAGTTCGACAGGTATCACCATCATGACCGGGGCAATGGTTCCCATTGCGGCTCCGGCGCATGCAAGGGCTATAATAAGGGTAACACCGGTGGCCTTTGCAAAGAAAAAGATCCCTACCCCCACAATTATCGCACAGACGATTAAAAAGGGCTTTCTCTTGCCGGCCTTGTCCGACAGCACGCCGCCCGCGATATTAAATATGACCGCTACCCCCATCATAATGGAAACTAGCTCACCGCCACGTTCCACCCCGCGCTCGGCAAGACTGACCGGGAGCAGGCTGATAATGGTCATGAGACCGGCCATATTAAGGCCGTAAAAAACAGCGAGCATCAAGATGTCCCTGTTGCCCAGTACTTTTTTAAAGCTGGCGAGCATGCTCTGGCCGCCGCCTGTGCCCTCCCCGGTTTTTCTGTCCCTGAATACAATGACCCAGACTATTCCCACGGCAAGGGTTATAACGCCCAGCCAGACCATGGTGCTTCTCCAGCCGCCGAAGACCGGTGACAGGACACTTGCCGCCGTGGCCATGCCGACCGCACCGCCAAGGCCCATACCTGCCATGGAAATACCGTTGGCCATGGCAAGCTCATTTTTGGGAAACCACATGCCCAGGGCCTTGGGCATGTTCGGGCCGAAAATGGCGATACCCGCCCCCACAATGAACATGGTCAGGGTGAGGGTAAAGGCGCTGCCTGCAAAGGCGCGCAGGGCGCCGCCCAGCGCAATAATGACGATGGCCGCGCCCAGGGTTATGCGCGGTCCTATTTTATCACCCAGCCCACCGCCGATTGGGGCAAAAAAGAGTGAGGCAAGGGTCACCACCCCCATAACCGTTCCCATCTGTGCCTTTGTAAGGGGTATCTGCTCACCTATCTCTTTAAACAGCGGCGGAATACAGTTCATACATATGGTAAGAATAAACAGGCCGAAAAAGAGCAGTCCAAGGACAATCCATCTAAAAGAACTTTTTTCTTGATCCATTACACATGTCTCCTTTCTTTCAGTTTCCCCTAATCAGTGAAACACCGGCATCAAAAGCTTTTTTCAACAGCGCGGGATGCTGCGCTATGACGCCTTTGCGGTTTTCGTCGAGGCCGTGCAGCTTTCCCTCAAAACTGCAGGCGGACAGGGCTTCAACGGTTTTGACATGATGAAGCCCCAGACAGCCTATAACATTTTCAATCACGTGATCATAGGTATTTATTGCAGTATATCCCCATGTCCCGATAACAAGGGAGCGCCTGCCCGGCTCAAGCGCCGACTCAAGCCTGAAGCGCTCGAAGGCGTCCCACCTGTCTAAAAATGTCGAAAGCTGTGCGCACTCGCGTCCCGTGTAGATGGGAAAGCCGATGATAATGCCGTCCGCATCCTCAATTTTCTGATATATCTCGTCCATGTCATCCTTGATCACGCATACATCATTAAAATCAGGATCTTTACATTTTCTGCAGCCTATACAGAACCCCATCTTGATCTTCTGGAGCATGACCTTTTCCCCCTGGGCACCCGTGCTTACGGCACCTTTGAGCGCTTCCTCTACCAGGAGGTCGGTGTTGCCGTTTTTCCGGGGGCTGGCGCAAAAGGCGATGACCTTCATCTGTTCAGGTTGTTTTGCAGGCTTTTCAACGGGCGGGGCCTCCCATCGCTTCACTTGAACGGGCAGCTTTTTATACAGCTCCATGTCCTCAAAGGCGCCGAGAAATTCTTTTTTCCATTTTTCAGGGTCTTCCCAGATATCGAATATCGGGTCATATGATTTGGGGACAACCTGTCTGACCGCTTCAAGCACTTCGTCTTTACCTGCTTCGGGAATTCCCCGTGCTCCCATAATCCAGCCCAGGATACGCACAATACGCTCTCTTTTACGCTGCTGGATAATGGGCGACCAGATATTCAGGACTTTTTGCAGAAACTCTTTTCCCTCCTGTGTTAAAGCGGGTTCGTTCATGTCAGCTCCTTTATATTGAATTTCTGTATTCCTCTCCGTTGCGCCGACACGGGGGATTCGCATACCATGCGAATCCCCCGGAGCGCTGTATGGAAAAGGGGGAGGTGAACACTAGTACATGTTATTGCGCATCGCGGCAGTTAGTAACCCCGCTGCTGCACATAGTTAAGGGTAAATATGCTCGGTTTCAAAGGTATCCCGTACTCTCCCTCTGAAAACATCATGGTCGAGTGCGTGCGCTCAAGATCTATGGCGCCTCCCAGAAACGTATAGTAGATTTCTGCGCCCTCATATCCCGTGCCTTCGTTTACAGGGCTGCTAACAATCTTCCACAGCCTGCCCTGGCGGTCGTACCGCTCTGAGTAGCTCATGGCATAGTTTTCCACATCGATGTACCAGTACATCTTGCTGTAAATAAAAAACGGGTCCTTGTTTGAGGCTTCAATAAGGTAGCAGTTTGCCCGCTCACGCGGAATGCCCTGCAGCACGCACTGGCCGGGTACGTGGGCTGCGTCACCCTCGGCTACATGACGGGGAGCAAGAATTTCTTTTTTTCCGAGAAGCTTATAGGTGTTCTCAAGTACCGCGCCGTCCCATCCCCAATTGTCATACGCGCAGGCGTCACCGCCGTTTGACGCATCCTGCCGCATGGTGGTATTTCTGCGGATCACCCGCCGCGCCTGGGGGACCCATATCCATCCGTCATAGGCCCTCAGGCGGTCGCCGTATTTTACCTCAAAAAACTGGGTGTTCCTGCCGAAGTGGGGCTCTATCTGCCAGCTGACGAAGGTAAACCAGATGTCCTTGGGATTCGGTTTTACCGCGGGAACCGGCGGTGTGTCGATCCTGCCGGTGAAGTATGAAAAATAGCCCCGCATAACGGTTTTCATGGTGTCGTACTTCAGTTTTCCGTCGGTCAGCCAGCCGTTTGACGAGGAGTCGTAGGAATCACTGTAGGTAAGGTTTCTGAAATTGTAAGCGACCTCCAGTGCATCCTTGGGGTTGGGGAAGGGGTGTCCCGCGGTCCAGTTCAGAAGCTCTCCCTTGCTTCCCAGCTTTGCCTGGCCCCCGTATTTATTTATTGCTTCCACCATCCCCTTGGAAGGCTCATATGGCCGGTAGGGAACGATTTTAAACCAGGTGTCGCCCCACTTTTCCTTGTTTTTATAGATCTCATACATCGCCGGCGGGGTAAACTCTTTCACCGCATCTATATTGGAGGCATCGATCCTTTTTCCCACCCACGTTTTCTCCCACTCACGGACGGCCTTAAGCTCCTCCTGATCATAGCTGTACACCGGAAACGTTATTTCAGCGGCCATACCGGCAAAGGGGATCAGAAAGAGCCCGACCAGTAAGCATCCCGTTATAACGGATTTATTAGACAGCATCATACGTCCCTCCCTTCCTAAAGTTAAAAATCTCTTTTTATCCCGAAAACCATGTGGTCGGTGTGCTTTGCGATGGAATGAAATATGTCGATGTATGACAGGTTGATCATCCAGTCACCATAGGGCAGAATGGTCAGCATGTATACCCACAGGCCGGTGTTGGCGTTGATATTATGCATAAAGGCAACCGCGGGATTGATGCGGGACTTGAACATTTCATACTCAAACTGCGCGGTAACCGAGCTGCCGCTGTGTCTGCTTGCCGGCATGCCGAAAAACTGGCTGATGGTGCCAGAGCCCGCAGGGCCCCACTCGTCACCCGGGTCCTTGTCAGGCAGCCAGTTCTGAAAGAATTGAAACCGGGCGTACAGCCACTTGTTGGAATTCCAGGGCGTAACGTAGGGCAGATACATCTTGAAATCCCATGAAACGGCAAGTCCGTAGCGCTTCATTCTTTTTATGTCACCCGAGCTGCGGTTAAAGGGCCTGTTATAGTCCAGAACGCTTTCAAAGCGCAGCCTGCTGCCGTCCAGCCGTGTAAAGCCCAGTGGGATGTTATATGAAAAAGGCTTGTTCATGGTGAATCCGAAAGTGCTGTAGAACGGGTACTCCCATATATGCCTGGCCCGCTGGCCGAACAGCAATGCGCCCATGAGGACCTGGTTTCCCCCGACCCCGTCAACAACGGGGGTTTTTATGCGCTGATGCAGATATTGCAGCCGCCATTCAAATCCCCACAAAAGGCCCCTGACACGAAAGCCGACCTGGGGCTCGCCCCATGATTTCTCCCTGTCTTTTTGCCGTGACACCATCATGACCCGGTCGAACTCTTTAAACATGCTGAAGGGTTCTGAAATGCCGATGGGAGGATAGCCGCCGAATGGCGGCAGCAGGTCCGGCTGAAAGTCGGGAATAACCAGAAGCTCAAACTGCATGTCCATGGGAATATTGTAGGGCGCGTACTGCATGTTAACCATCCACAGGCCCCGTTTCACTTCGTAGAAATTGGTCAGAAATGCCTGGTTGACAAGTCCCATCTGGTCCATGGGATTGACCACGTCTGCCATTCTCATCGCGGACGTTTCCCCCCAGTTGACGATCTGCTTGCCGACGCGGATTTTCAGGGTATCGGTTGCAAAGTTCAAGAACGCTTCACGGCAGATGTTTCTGAAAATGTTGTAATAGCGCAGCCCGTGTTTGGCCTCCCGTGTAGAATAACGGTTCATGGAACTACGGTAGTCATCGTCGATGTCCAGGGCCGCGTCATAGAAGTTCTTTGCCACAAACCTGAAGTCAAGCATGTAGTCGGGCGTATCGACCATTCTCCAGGTCGTCTCCAGCTTGATGGTGCTGCGGAAATTGGCAAGGTCGTAACCGGCCCCGGACGGCAGAAACGATCCGTCCACATGCCACTTCATCTCCTGCTGAACGGTCCCGGCGATCTTGAGTTTGCCGTCTGCGAAACTCAGGCACAGTCCCCGGCTGCTCATCACATGCAGCAATACAAAAGCAGCTAAAAATACGTACACCCATTTTCCTTTAAACATCGTGTCCATAAAATTGCCCCCCTTTCTCCTAGTGAAAAGGTTTAATGAAATAAATTTTCCCCGGATTTTTTCAGCTCGGCCCACCCCTCTCTCTGTTTTCCAGATGTATTTATTTTAAAAAGCGCGGCTTGAATATCAGCACCAGAATGGGCACCAGAAACACCGCGCCCAAGCAGTTGAGAAAAAGAATGACCGCCAGCATCATCCCCATCTGTGCCTGAAACTTCAGCGGAGACAGTACCCACACCAGCAGCCCTATGACCAGGGTCCCGGCAATATAGATGATTGATTTGCCGTAGGTCTGTATGGTCCGGATCATGGCATGGTTAACGGTAATCGACGGGTCTTTTTTCTTCTCTTCGGCCAGCCGCGCTACAAGGTAAATGCCGTAGTCAACACCCATGCCGATACCTGCAGCCGACACGGGAAGGGTTGATATCGACAGCCCGATATGGTTTATGGCCATATAGGCAAATGCCATAAAATTGGACAGTGCCAGGGGAAGCATCAGGGCCAGGCCTGCCATAAAGGACCGAAAGTTAATCGTGCAGAAGATAAAAACCCCGCACAGCGCAATAATAAGGGTCTGGAGCTGCTTTTGGGCCACCTCCTCGTTTATGGCCGCCTCGACCCCGATGACGCCACCGGCAAGCTTATAGCTCATACCCTCGGGAATCGTTGAAACGGATTCAATGTACTCCTTTGCCGATGAAATCGCCTTCCTTATGGTGGGCCCTGTTTTGTCCTTGTAGTAGAGGACTATATTGGTGAGCCTTCTTTTGGGGTCCACGAACCTGTCCATATCGCCGGGGTTCCCCGATGTCATAATAAGGTACAGGTTTGCCTGCGCCTCCTTTTCACTTGCGGGCAGTCCGATCCATTTCGGGTCGTCCTCATGGAGCACCTTGGGCATATAGGTGATGGGGGTAACAATATCCTCGGCGGCAACCGCTCCCGAGTTCCTGGTCATATAGGCGGAAAAATTCATGATGTCCTTCATGACCTCATAGTTTTCCTGGAGCGCGTAATTTTTTTTGCCGTCGAAGATTATGTACATGGGGCTCAGCAGCGGAAGGTTTTTGTTGATGCGCTCAGCGTCCTGGTTGTAACGGGACGATGGATACAGCAGGTTTGATCCCACCTGGGCATCACCCACAATGAGCTGTTCCGACCAGTAGTAGGAAAAGCCGAGGATTATAACAACAACACCAATCACCGTGTAGCGCCCCCTGCGTGCTAAAAGCCAGGGCCCCAGCCAGTCGGCAAACCGGTTTGCAAGGCCCGCGCGCTGCTTCTCTTTCATTCTCTCCTGTTCAATATGCTTCATAAACCGGGACGAGACCGGGGTGCAGGTCAGGAGAATGGGCGTCAGGATCAGACCGATAAAAACGGTAATAACCGACCAGAATGAACAGGCTATGGCAACATTGCGCAAAAGGGGTATGGAAACAATGGCCACAATGGCAATGCCGAAGGCATCGGTTATAACGCTGGTGAGGCCGGGAAGGAACATGTTCTCAATAACGCTGCGGGCTCCCCGCAGCTTATCGCCGTGATGCAGATACTCCTCATAAAACCGGTTGTACAGCTGATGTGAATGGCGGAAGGCCATGAGGGAAATAAGAAACGGCATGACAAAAATAAGCGGGTCCAGGTTGTAGCCCATCAGAACCATGAACCCCAGGCCCCATATCCCCGAAATGATCCCCGCCGACGGGACAAGCAGGGTGGCCCAGAAAGACCTGTATGCCATAAACAGCAGTACCGGTATCACCAGCGCGGTGCCCAGCATAATGTAGTTCACTTTCTGTATGAGGCTTCTGACCACGCCCAGATGCATGGGAAGGCCTGCTATTGAAACAATAATGTTCTCATCCTCAACCTCCCCGCGGACTTTTTCAAGCAGGCCGTGGATTTTTTTATAATCAGGCCTGTCCGTAAGAAAATCGGCAAAGATGAGGGTGCTCTTTGTGTCAAGGGACACGTAGCTCCCGTAAAACTGGCTGGAAAAGATGTCCTTTTTGAGCTTTTTCAGCCCCTCTTCCGTTGTGGGCACCAGGGGCCACATCAGGGGCTCAATATTCATGCCCCATGACGTATAGCGCATGAGTTTCACTTTCATGGCAGCGATGGAAACAATTTTGTACCGGTCGATGCCGGGGAATGCCGCAAGGCTCTCGGTAATGTACTTGACCTTGTTCAATGTCTGTGTGTTAAAAATATCCCCTTTTTTGACCGAAACCATAAGCACAAGAAAATTAGCTCCGCCGAACTTCTTCCTGAACTCTTCGTTTATTTTGATATAGGGGTGGTCCTGGGGAAGCAGCTCGGAAAAATTTGTCCTGATGTCCAGGTCTTTTATCCGGTAACCAAAAAATATCGTGGCGAGGGTAATAATAATGAGAAAAGGCATCCTGTAGCCGATAACAAATTCCGCAAACCGTTTCATCCTTGTCCTTTCCTGTATATGGTTGTGTACCGGAAATATTTATAATAATCACTGTACAAACTATCGAGATGATTCAGCAAAGCAACCGACAAAAGGGTCCGAGGATTCCAGGGTCCAAGTGAAAGATTTAAACAAAACAGATTCTAAAAATATCCTCAGATAATATAGAGTTTGTTACTATTGCTTACACGATCGATTAAAAGAAACGTAGTATACTTGAATCCTTGACCCCTTGAATCCCTGGATCCTTTACAAAATGTTTGTTACAAATAGTCCCTGCTGCAACTGGTTGCAGAGGGAGCAATATTAAAAAGCATCCGGTTTCAGCGGCATACCGGACGGCATCGTCCATGTCTCACCGCCGTCGGTAGTGCGGACAATGGTGCCGCGTTCCCCCACCGCCCAGCCGTTATTCTCATCCGCAAAATCCATGTCCCGGAGCCAGCGCCGTGTCCTGAGAGCACCGGTTTTCATCTGCCATGTCGTTCCGCCGTCACGTGACAGCATATACTCACCGAATTGCCCCAGGGCCCATCCACTGCTGCCCACGATTTTTACGGCGTACAGTGTGGGCTTTTCTTTCGCAAGGGGGCTTTCAAGCTTCGACCATGTTGTGCCGCTGTCTGCTGTGTGCAGAATAACGCCGTCCATCCCCACGGCCCATCCGTTTTGTTTGTCCTTGAAAAAAATGCTGTACAGTGAAGGCATAGGTGAAAGCCACTCCTTTTCCGACACAACAGGATAAATGTCTTTGCACCCCCGGGTCTGCCAGGTGTCACCGCCGTCGGATGAACAGAGTATCGTTCCGTATTCTGCCGCTATCCATACATGCCGGGAGTCCAGCGCATGCACGGCGTTTAACGAAGGATCACGGGGGCGCAGCATGAAAACCTTTCCCTCCCGCTCAAGCTGCGCGTCAATGGGACGCTTTACCTGCTGATGCCGGTCCTGCCAGGTTTTGCCGCCGTCTGTTGTTCGCAGCATAGTTGTCAGATATCCCACGATCCACCCGTTGTTGTGATCAACAAAAAAAACATCCAGGAGATGATTGACACTCGGGCTGCTCTGTGACGACCACGTTGTGCCCCCGTCCGTGGTGTGCAGTATGGTCCCCTCCTTGCCCACAGCCCACCCGGCGGTATCATCGATAAAGCAGATGCTGCAGATGTCCCAGGCAACACCTGTTTCCTGTTTCGCCCAGGTTTTCCCGGCGTCAGGTGAATACATGAGCGTTGACTTGTATCCCCCTATCCAAACATGATCCGGGTCCGGTGCACTCACGCTGAACAGGTGCTGCGGGGTGACCATTTTAAAGGGTGGCGCCGCAGATTCGTTTGTGGTCTCGGAAGCGGTGCAGGAGAACAGCAGTGGTAAAATCATCATACCAAGAATTACGTTTCGTCGTACCATTCCTTGTTCCTTATTCTGTAAAAAATCTTTTCCGGCTGTCAATGCTTCTGTAATTTTTTATAAATGTCACATTCTTTAAAATTATTCTGGCAGTAATAGAGTACCAGGCCCACCTTCTGGCTTGACATATCAGAACAATAACACTCATCCGAGGGGTTTTTCACATATGGACAGATGCTCTTTTTTTGCTTGCTGTGTCTGTTGTTTGAAACACTGCTTTTCACGGCTCATGCCCTTTCTGCATGGTGGTTATCCAAGGACAGTTCCGCAATATTCTAAACGTGAAGGTAAATCTAAGAAAAGAGGAAAGAACCCCCCTTGCGGGTTATATATATCAAAAACCGTGCCCTGTCAGAAAAAAATGACCTTTATTTTATTATTATTTTTCAGGCAGTTAGGGGGGTGTGGAAAATACGATGGTATGGACAATGAAAAAAACTGTTTACCGGTATACAGCAGGGGGTTACAAAAGTGTGTCAGTGACACAGTAGGTTGAAACAAGCCGGCAAGAAAGCAAGCCGGCAGGCTGACAAGCCTGCAAGCTGTCTGGTTGCCGGTAGGCGGTTCGTGTTTGAAGGTGCGGCGGTGGGTTTTGTGTGCGGCCTCATGGAACAGCCGTTCTGGTTCTGGATTGCGTTTACTCAGAATGTATAATCCGGTAAACCTCTAACACCTATTCCGAAAAAGATCGAACACTTTTTTATAATAAATCGGAATGGGTGTTCGGTAGAAATCGTAAAAGGGAAGCCATAGGGGTCGAGGCTACACTCTTGACATTTCTTGTGTGAAATGTGTGACCCTGATTTGAGTCTTTCTGTATACCTGGATCTGGCTTGAGGAGCTATTGAGGCTCAAAGCTGAAAGTTCGTCCACAAAAAATGGTTCATGTTTCGCTTTGCAAGCAGAGCATTTATCATTATCTTATAGCCATACTGAATATAAAAAAGTCATTGCGAGCCAAAGGCGAAGCAATCTCACAGCATGTCAGAAAGCGACGAGATTGCCGCGTCGCTACGCTCCTCGCAATGACAGATATATATCCATTTATCGTTATGCACGGGTTTTTATGACGTCTATAGTAATCTGTAAAATTCTCTAAAAAGCAACAATTCTTAATGCCCGCTAGATTCCTCTCAGTCTGTTCTATTTTCTCTTCCTTTAGAAATGTTCTTAATTGCCCATGGAACATTTACTCATTTTTTTATTGATTAAATAAATTGTTTTTTATACGATTTTATTATTCCCAACAAAAAAATCAACATACAACAGCTTCTATGGATTTTTTAAAATGTGCTGAAAGATTATTGTACGAATAAAACGTAGAGTCTATATAATATATAAGTTGTGCATAAATATATCTGCCCAGGAAAACTGCTGTTAGTGCTATGCCTGAAAGTATTATGGGGGAAGCCTTTTCAAACTTTTCTGCACTTTCTACAGAACAAGGCTTTAGTATACCTCCATTAGAACTTGAAATAAAAGGCCAGGTCATTCAGGTATTGCCAGTTGCAATTTTTGCATAAAAAATGGCTAACAATTTGGTTGATCTGACAGGTTTAACGTATGCGGCGCTAGACTTGACAAACCTTGGGTATCCCGGCAACTCATCAATAGCGTTATGCCCAGAGAAAATGTTTAAAACGGTTATTAATGGCTAACTGACAATAACGGCAAGGTAAAATCGCTGTAATCCTGGATATGGTACGCTGCATGCAGCAACCGAAGCGCAGGAGACGCACGAAGCGTTGCGAGAGATTCTGGAGAAACTGTGAGTGTGACCATGAGGCGAAAGCAAATCTTCATCAGCAGTGTCCAACGTGAGTTTGCCCACGCGCGGGACAAACTGGCCTCGTTCATAAACAACGATCCCTACTGGAGCCAGTTCTTCTATGCCTTCATCTTTGAGAACCTCCCGGCCAGCCGGCGGAGACCATCAGACATCTATCTGGGGGAAATCGACAAATGTGCCATCTATCTGGGCATATTTGGAGTTCGCTACGGAATGCTAAAGGAAAACGGGATTTCAGCCACGGAACAGGAGTTTGACTACGCCATCAAGATAGGCCGGGATCCTCTAATTTTCGTCAAGAATATGACTCCGAAAGCTCACCGAGCGAAACGCATGCAAGAACTCATTCAGAAAGCCAGCGCACATACCCACACCACTTTCCACAACACGGACCACCTATGTAGCGAGGTCCAGAGAAGCTTGCTGTACTGGCAACAGGACCAGAACCGGAGGACCGCACCGTGAAAAATCCCTTATATCTAACACCGGCAAAAGGAGGAAAGTTGTCCGATATCGCTCCTGACCGCATCGATTGGTTTGTCGCTGAAGCCTCCACGAAGCGTAAGTTCTCGTTCGAGTCGACGCCGACACCGAGGAATGTGCTGTCCGAGTTGGGTCTGCTCGGCAAGAACCGACTTCTTCACGCAGCCCTGATGCTCTTCGGCAAGAAGCCTCAACGCTTCTGTCCAGCGGCTGTTGTGAAGTGCTCGCATTATCACGGCACTGCGGTGATGCGCCCGATCTCGAGCCAACAGGTCATTGGCAATACCCTCTTCGAGCAAGCCGACGCCGCAGCTGATTTCGTGCTCTCCCGCCTCGACCGCTCTATCGGGGGCCGAGAGGAAACCACGTCCGCCGAGGAGAAACTCGAAATCCCCAAAGAGGCGATTCGCGAGATTATCGTCAATGCCGTCATCCACCGAGACTACGATTCAAGTGCCTCAGTGCAAATTGATGTCTTTGCCGACCGGGTGGAGATCATGAATCCGGGGAGTCTTCCAAATGAACTCACCGTCGACGACCTCGTCAAGGAGCACCTCTCGGTTCCAGTGAATCCCTTCCTCGCCCGCCCCTTCTATCTGGCCGGCTACATCAACCAACTCGGCTACGGCACCCGAAACGTCGTCAAGTGGTGCCGTAAAGCGGGTCTTCCCGACCCTATGTTCGATCCGGCTGAGAACCGTTTCCGGGTCACCATTTGGCGCAACTGGCTCACCGATGATCGCATGAAGGGACTGAAGCTGAATGAGAGGCAGGTCAAAGCCGTTCAGTTTCTCAAATCGGACCTCTACATCACAAATATCGAATACCAGAAGCTGACGGATGTATCTCGCGCGACTGCCAAGCGGGATCTCGATAAAATGGTGAAGATGGGACTTCTCAAACTCGAAGGGGCCGGCCGGTCCGCCCACTACCGACTCACGGGAAATCGGCTCAAAAATGGCCCAAACGGCTCATCGGAACGCAAAAGCGGAAATGGCTCATAAACGGCTCAAATGGCTCACTCACCCGGCATCAGGTGGAGGAAAAGAACAAAATAACCATATCGTATACTTATGCGGAAGCAGCCTAAGTAGTGCTATTTCGACTTATAATAGAACGAGGAAGATATATTATTTAAAATTGTTATCTCATCTGAACTTGATAAATGCAATATACGAATAAAACGTAGAGTCTATATAATATATAAGTTATGAGTGAAAAAATGGAAGATAACATACTCAAAATAAAAGATCGACTACTAGGAGATGTCCTTGATAATTTTTTTATCTGTGAAAATTGTCATATCGTCGATACAGATTCAAGAAGAACTGAAAGTGGTTTTAAATGTCCATCATGCGCAGAAATCGACGATAGAGGCATGAGTTATTTTAGTAGTCAAGTCACTTCCCTTATAAACTTAATACAAGAATTCTATCACACACATCAGGAAGTCTTGACGGACGAAGGTGAGTCTCATGTTCCATTTTGGGCTGGCAATATTAAACTACCAGTAGTAATTTTCTTCACAACTCTCCGTGAATTGCTATTAAATAATCTAATTGATGAACTTTTAAAGGCAAAAAATATTGATGGCGATATCTGTGAAAGGCTCTTATCTGACAGCCCAACCCACAAACAAAGGCTAGATAAGCTATTCAGGACTTTAACTGGCGAGACATGGAACTGCTTTAAGATGTATAGATAATAATGAGGTAACAGAATTTATTTCACTTAATGAATTTATCAAAAAAGTTGTAAAGATTAGAAATGAATTTGTCCATGATGGTGACACATGGCAAATAAATGATAGTATGGCAGAGGATTGCATAAAAAATATATACCCAATGTTAAAACTCCATGCATTCCTTCATAATTATTTCGTTCATACAATTTATGATTTTAACAAGAACGACTGAACTCATAACCATCAAATCAACAAGACGGCGTGGGGCCTTTTTCGTTTTTTGCATAGCATCTCGGCGCGGCTTGTTATTTGAAAAGTTATGCCGTTGAAGGACTGAATCATGGACACGTGGAAATTCTACGACATCACTCACCGCGAACACGTGGTGTGCAACCCCACGAGCGAGGAGAAACTGACGCGTCTCGTGGAGCTCCTGCGCCTCCCGACCGACGCACAGGTGGTTGACATTGCGTGTGGAAAGGGCGAGTTCCTGATTCGCCTGGCCGAAGCCTATGGCGCCCGCGGCGTAGGGATCGACATTTCTCCTTTCTTTATCGCCGATGCAGAGCGAAGGCTTGAGATGCGGGCATCGGGCATGGGCATCACGTTCACTCAGATGAATGGTGCGGATTTCAGGCCAGACGAGCCGCAAAACCTCGATCTAGCATCATGTATCGGTGCCGGCTGGGTTTTCGGGGGGCACGCTGATACCCTGGAAGCCCTGATCCGCATGGTGAAACCCGGCGGCTGGGTGATCGTGGGAGAGCCATACTGGCGGCAGGAGCCGTCCGAGGGCTACCTGGAGGCATCTGGGGTCGCGAGAGAGGACTTCGGGAGCCACTTCTCCAATGCAGAAGCCGGAGAGCGGCGAGGATTGGATCTCGTCCACGCCATTGTGAGCAGCAACGACGACTGGGACAGGTACGAAGGCCTCCAATGGTACGCGACGGCCGAGTACGCTCGCACCCATCCAGATGATCCGGACTTGGCGGCGGTGGTTGAGCGAGTGGAGAAGTGTAAGGCAACATACCTGCGTTGGGGACGCGACACGCTTGGTTGGGCCATCTACATGTTCAGGCGGCGCACTCCTCGGCTCCCGAGTGGCATGTCGCTGGATTGATCGGAAACAAGGCCGGCTGTGACGCAATGAGCGGCCTAACACTTATCAAGTCGGTGCGGCAGACAGGCAGGGTTGGGAGACCATAGGGGTCTACGTTTGACTTACCTTGACGGATTTGCGGCAAACCATAGTTGTCTTATGATTTTTTCATTCCCACCCTTACATATTGATCATATGTTCATCGTAAAGCCGAAACTTTTCCCTACTGAAGGTATTAATAAGTGCTAAAGAAACCGGTTCAACAAATTTTTCCCTGTAGGAATTAGATTGACATATGAAAAAAATGTGGTATTTTTTGTTGTATTTTCTTTTATTAATAATAATCTCTGACTTACTTATGTTAAACAATAATACAATATCTTCGCTAAGCAAGACAGAGGCTGAACTTGTTGCCAGACTTACATATGAGGGCAAGGATATTGTAACGTCTAAAGAGCTGGACGCCTGCTTGCCGCCAAATTTTACATACAGGAACCAGCTGGTTTACAGCCTCAAAAAAAAGCGACTCTTTATTCCCATTAAAAGAGGTGTCTATATCTTTGTGCCCCTGGATGCTGTACCCACAGGCAGGCGTGTGAGTGAATTTCTGATTCCATCCGTTTTTTTCTCTCCGGAAGACGATTACTATATCGGCTATTCAACCATGTACAACTATTACAACTTTACTGATCAGCAGTTTCAGGTGCTGCATGTGCTGAATTCAAAGATTTCCAAAACGAAGACGATTGCCGGTTTGACATTCAAGTTTATAAAAATTTCTCCTGAGAAAATGTATGGGCTGGAGAAGATCAGTGTAAAGGGCAGAGACGTCAGCGTCAGCTCGAAAGAAAGAACTCTGGTTGACCTTGTTGATTATAACAGGCCTGTCGGCGGAATGGATGAAGCCGCCGGAATAGTGGAGAGGCTAGTTGGAGAAAAAAAATGCGATATCAGGAAACTGGTCGATTACAGTGCGCGGTTTCCAGTGATCAAGACACGAAAACGTATCGGTCTGGCCCTTGAAAAAGCAGGTGTGGCGGCATCATGGTTACGGCCTTTGGAAAAGAGTGTTGAAAAAACTTCCCTGATTTCATTTTCAAACAACCGGAAAGGAAAGATCAGTGAAAAATGGAGGGCAATTGTCAATGATCCACAATGACAAAAATAGATTTTCAGAACTTGTGGATCGTATTGCTACCCAAACCGGTTTCTATGCGCCGCTAATGGAAAAAGACTATTACCTGACAATTATTCTCTCACGCATTCATAAATTGTCGGCAAACCTTGTTTTTAAAGGCGGCACCTGTCTTAATAAAATCTATTATGCTTATTACAGGCTGAGCGAAGACCTGGATTTTAGCATGCAGCTGCCGGAAGGACCTGTAACCCGAAACCTTCGCCGGAAGACTGTTCAGCCGGTTAAGGATAAAATCGAATCCTTTGCCGCACAGTTCGGAATGAGGGTTGACGGCGTTGACCATGCCGGGACTAATGAGTCCAGACAATATATATTCTATTTCGTGTATGATTCTGTGCTGGTTCCAACGGAACAAACGATCAGGTTTGAAATCGGATTACGTTTTAACCCTGTTCAGAAAACCGGACTGAAACCGGTGCAACATAAATTCATACATGCTTTTACAGGCGAGCCTTTGTTTGATGGCGGTAAAATAAACTGTTTGTCACTCAATGAGATTGTGAGTGAAAAACTTCGTGCTTCTGCGCTCAGGCCGAAAATAGCGCCGCGTGATTTTTACGATATTGACTTTATTCTTCGCAACGGGTTTGATTTGACAAATAAAGAAATCATGGTTTTGTTTGCAGAGAAGATCAAAGAGGACGCAGGAGAACCTGATATTTCCAGGTACAGGATAAATCTCGGTCGATCAAATAAAGAAATTCAGGAAATGCGGTCACGTATCGATGATGAATTACTGGGTGTGCTGACTGCTGACGAGCGGAAAAATTTTCACCTGGATAAAGCCCTTGAGAGAATCAATAAGGCGATGGTTAAAGCAGCATAAGAAAAACCAAGGGCACTTCCCTATTTATTTGTCAGAGGTATATTTTAAGGTGTCGTTAGACAGAGATAATTAGAAAATTAGGGTCAGAGCTAAACTATTACGAATGGCATTCGGGCTCTTAGGAGGCACATTTACGCTTTAAGGGGTCACGTTTGACGTACCTTGATGGATTTGCGGCAGACCATAGTTGTCTTATAATTTTTCATTCCCACCATTACATATTAATCATACGCTCATAATAATGTTGGGCCTTTTCCCGGCCGAAGGCATTAATAAGTGCTACACCCGAGGGATCCTGCTCCAGGACACAGCGGTTATATTCGGCCCGGAAGTCATCCATTTTTTGTCTCCTTGTGGCATCAGTGACAGGCTTTGCCTTATGATATATGCTGATAAAAATCTCGAAGAACTGCTCAGTCAATCTGAACACCTCATCGCTGTATTCTACAGGAATGAACTGCTGGCAACGTATTGCAGACATGTTTTCCATAAGGAATGATCCCGGCTCTCCAAAGCCGGTTACCGGCTCTGACGGAAGCTTGCCAATAGCTTTCCGCCACGTTCGGAAGGGGTCGGTATTATTGCATATACTCTCTTCATCCTTTATAGGAGGCTTGGCTTCTAATTCAGTTAATATTTTATCGGTGTCGGCTGAAACAAAGGTAACGCCCGCTACGATAAACGGGAGGTCGTATTCATCTTCTGCAGCAATTACGATTGCGGAACCGACAATGTTATCCCCCATCATGTGCCTGTTAAAAGATATCCTCTTCAGTTTTTCAGCCTGACACAGGAAAGATTCAAAGCGCACCTTCCCGAAGGGGTTGAGCTCTCCTTCAAGTACCTTTAATTCCTCCGGGAAAGGCTTGGGCACCATCCCTATCTCTTTTTTCAGCTTCTCAATCATCTCTTCTGCAAGAAAGTATTTGTTCATAATTACTCCTTTCACAGAGCGAGCACCCCAGTCCAACCTGTATTCCGAGGACAAGAAAAACCATAGGGGCTTACGTTTGAGGTACCTTGACTGATTTGGTCAAACCATAGTTGGCAGCGTTATGCTCCTGACAGCCGTATTTTTGTTTGCCGGGAGTGCAGGTCGATTCTGCTTGATTCTTTTTTAAGGGCGTACCTTGTTTACGTTACCGTACATCTTTCCCGGGATCATCGGCGATATCATATTTCTGCATTTTCCTGTACAGGGTTTTACGGCTTATCCCCAGCAGTTTTGCAGCGCGTGATTTGTTCCACCCTGCCTTGCGCAATGCTTCGACAATAGACTCCGCACCGTCGGAAGGCACATCGCTGTTGTCCTTTGATTCCATAAAGTAGACGGGAAGATGCTCAACGCTGATGGTATCGTTTGAACAGAGAATAAACGCGTGTTCCAGGGTGTTTTTCAACTCCCTGACATTGCCGGGCCAGGGATAGGTCATAAACAGCTTCTGCACATCAAGGGACACCGTCTTTATTGTTTTATGCAGCTTCTTGTTGAGCTCTTCAATAAAATGCCTCGTGAGAAGAGGGATGTCTTCCCGGCGGTCACGAAGGGGCGGCAGCACGATGTCCATTACCCTGAGTCGGTAATAGAGGTCCTTGCGAAACTCACCCGTGTCGACCTTTTTCTGCAAATCCTGATTGGTGGCCGCCACCACACGCACATCAACCTTAATGGGGGTTGAATCACCGACCCGCTCAAATTCCATTTCCTGCAGAACGCGCAGGAGCCGTGCCTGGATGGCCGGAGAGATGTCGCCTATTTCATCAAAAAATATGGTCCCCCCGTCTGCCTTTTCCAGCCGCCCCACCTTGTCTTTGACCGCATGGGTAAAGGCACCCCTGACATGGCCGAAAAGTTCACTCTCAAGAAGGCTTTCCGACAGGGCTGAGCAGTTTACCTTTACCAGAGGATTGTTTTTACGCTGCCCCGCGTAATGAAGCGCCTCGGCCACCAGTTCCTTGCCGGTCCCGCTTTCACCGGTAATTAATACGGTTGTCGCCACGTCTCCCAGCGCTTCAATGAGCGAGTAGATCTTCTGAACGTTCTTGCTCCTTCCGACAATATTGAAAAATCGCTCCCGCTCCTGCAAATCACGTTCAAGGCTGGTCAGGCGGGTCTCATCCCTGATGACCATAACCGCGCCTGAGAACAGACCGTCTGTTCCCAGCAGCGGGGAGGCAGTGACCGTAACAGTCTGCCGGGGATGATACCGGTGCCGGCATTCAAGATGTTCTTTTTCAACAAACCGCTTTTTTTGGATGGTCTCCTGCAGCACCGACACACAGCTGCCGGCGCATGCCTTGTTCATTACGGCAAAATCACGGGAAATGGTTTCCCTGCCGGGGAAGGTACATATTTTACGTGCGGAATCATTCAGGGCAACCACCCGGCATCCATTATCTACCGTTACAATACCGTCCTTCACACTCCGAAAGATTGCTTCGAGGTTTGAGCGGTACTCCTCACGCTCATCACTCACCTGTTTGTGCTTGAGCGCAAGCCGGGTCACCTGCAGCAGGGTTTCCTGGCGCACGGGCTTGGTCAGATAGTCAAAGGCCCCGAGGCGCAGACTCTCTGAAGCATTTTCAATATCCGGCGCTCCGGTAATAATGATTACCGGCGATCGTAGATTTCTCTGTCTGACCTCCCTGAGAACGTCTATACCCGTACCGTCGCCGAGTATAATATCGGCAAATATCACATCGGGCGCTGTCTGTTTGATGCTCTGCAGCGCCCCGTCATAGTCCTTGACGGTATATACCCGATACCCCTCTGCTCCCAGAAAGTTTTCAAAGGTGTAGCGGATGCTTTCCTCATCATCGACGACAAGAATGTTTTGACTCATGGTGCTTTCCTTTGCGTCGGCACATCAACGGTAAACATAGTATATTCTCCAGCGACACTGTTGAAATCAATTCTCCCGTGGTGGTCCTGAACAATACCGTGGCTTATGCTCAATCCCAGGCCGGTCCCTTTGCCCAGGGGTTTTGTTGTAAAGAATGGATTGATTATTTTGTCCTTGAGGTTGTCGGCAATTCCTGTTCCGTTGTCATAAAACGTGCAGCGCACGTATGACCGGCTCTTCACGACTGCTTGTGCTGCATTGATTATAAAATCCTTTTTCCCCCGTGAGCCCGAATATTTCTGGTTCAGGGCGTACCGCGCGTTGTTGATAATATTCAGAAAAACCTGCTGCAGCTGCTGGGGGTTCGCAAATACCAGCAAGCGCTTGTCTGCTATGGTAACATCAAGATGTATATGGTCTTTTTTCAGCTGTGCTTCCGTCAGCGCGAGGGTGTCGAACAGGACCTCTTCTATATCGACAATCTTTTTCTCTGTTTTATTCTCCCGTGCAAATGAAAGAAGGCTTTTTACGATAGCGGCAATCCGATCACCTTCCCTGAGTATTCGTTTGGGTATACCGTCGTCTTGCTCATCACCTGTACAGGCATTAACCAGTATCTGGGCGTAGTTTATTATGCCGTTAACAGGATTGTTGATCTCGTGTGCCACACCGGCCGCCAGTTCACCGATGGAAGCAAGATGACGTGCATGCATTGCTTCTGCAATGAGCTTGTTTCTCTCGGTAATATCACGAAGCACCAGTATCACAATTTTAGCAGCCCCGCTGTCATGCCGTGCGGCCACGTTCGCGGTACACCAGAAATCACGCTGCGCCGCATCGCTGACGACCAGCTTCTTCTCCTGGTCATAGCTCTTGCCGTCTTTAAAGCACCGCGTTGCTATACATGAACGACACGGCCCTGTCGTTTTACAAAAAACATTATAACAGCTTTCACCGACAATACGGGTACCGAAAACATTCCTGGCAACCTCGTTTGCCCAGCGGACCTTAAAGGCAGCATCAATCATTACCATTGAATCGGTTATTGAATTGATTATCCCGGAAAGCTTTTCCTCGCTTTCGCGCAATGCATGCTCAGCGCGTTTTCGCTCAGTGATGTCTCGTATAATCGAGCTCAGGAATATCCTTCCATCAGCCTTCCATGTCGAGGTGGTATATTCAACGGGAAATTCAGTGCCGTCTTTTCGCAAGTTATGCAGTTCCATGGGCCTTTCCATGGTATAGCTGCCGTTTTTGGCGATCTTCTGCACCCCTTCCTTGTTGGTTATCTTGTACCTGTCGGGTATCAAAACGTAGGGTGACGTGCCCAGCAGTTCCTGCCGGTCATATCCATACATGTCTGCCGCGCTTTTATTATAAAAGATAATTTTCTTATTGTCCGTTATAAAAATAGCGTCGGGGCTTGATTCGGCAAGGGCCCTGAACCGCTCTTCACTGCGTTCGCGGGATTCAAGCGTTCTGGTGTTGCGCAGGGCAATCGCAATAAGCTCTCCAAAGGCCGATACCACGCGTGCGTCAGTCTGATTAAACCGGCCGGGTTTATTTGCAAGCAGAAGAACCCCCTCTGTATTTCCCCCTATCAGTGTTGGAGCAGACAATACATTGGATACATTTTTTTGGGAACCTCCCGGAGCGGCACTGCCCGTACGGGAAAACTTTTCATTCCAGAAGAGGGTTTTAGACAGTGTGCGGGGCGACCGGAGAAAATTGCGCAAAACGTGAAAATCGTCAAAAAAGGTCATAAGTTCACAGCCGGGAATATCAGAGTATACAACCTCGTGAGCATTGTTTTCACCCAGGAGTATGAAATGACCTGTCAAGGCACCGGTGATTTTTTTACATGAACCTACAATTTTTTTTATAACGCTTTTCAGTCGCGTGCTTTGCAGTATTACATGCGCGCTCTTGAAAAGCTCTGTTGTTTCGGTGCTCCGTTTTCTTGTCTGCTCAAGTGCCCGTGAAAGCCTTCTTTCCGCCCCCTTATGCCCGGTAACATCAATGCCGGTTGTAATGATATATGCCTTCCCCCGCGTGTCGTCGGGCAGTTGCCTGCTCGACCACTGAATGATTCTTCGCTCACCTGCCTTGGTATACAGAACGCTTTCGCCACGGTGATAAAAATCTTCATCAAAAAGCCTGGTAAAATATTTTTTTGACGGGCTTTCGTTTTTCGGGACCAGGCCCAGGTCCCAGACGCTTTTACCCAGCACCTCCCCAAGGCTATAGCCGGTAATCTTTTCACACCCTCTGTTAAACCCGACCACGCACCCCTGTTCGTCAAGGACCAGGACAAGAGCGTCCATTGCGTCAAGCACCGCCGTGGAAAAATCACGTTCCCGTTTTAATTCATCTTCCACCGTTTTAAGTTTTTTCTCCGACTGCTCCAGCTGTTCTATCCGCTTCTGCAAACACTTCAGCTCTTTTTGCACATTGTGATGATCGGTTTTCTGTCTGTTCATGGAATATTCTTAAATGATGTAATTATCAGCCGGTTAAAGCCAGTTTATAAAAAGCGGTTATGCTGCATCCGTTTCCTTCAACTGCCACAGCGGCGGAATACCCGCTCACGGGAACGTGCAGCTGCTGCAAAGACCAGTGTTCCCCGGTTCCATCCTGGGGGCCCCTGCCCTTTATAAGGGCCCGTTTGTCGGTACCGAAACCGATCTCTGCGTCTTCAAGCCCTGAAAGCCCCCTGCCGGTAGCCTTGAGATATGCCTCCTTGCACGTCCAGAGGTCGAAAAAAAGTCGACGTTTCCGGTCGGCGGGGAGGGGCTTAAGCATGTTATATTCACCAGAAGTAAAAAACCGCCTGGCAAGCTGATCAGGATCGGGACCCGGGCGTATGAATTCAATATCCGTACCGATTGGACGCCGGAGTGTAACAGCATACAGCGCCAGTTCGTTGGAGTGGGCAACGTTAAAACTGATGCCCTCACGTGTAACATCATATACCAGCGACGGCTTGCCGCGCATGCTGTAGGTAAACTGAAGCAGGGCCGGTGCAATGTTCACATACCGGGAAAGTATCATCCGCAGCACGGCACGGCTTGCAACAAAACGTGTTCTGCGACGGTCAAAACGTATCCGGTCGGCCCTTTTTACTTCATCCGGCGAGAGCATGTCTCGAAACCTTGTTACGCTCGCAGGCGCTACGGCAACACCGGCGCACCATACATGGATTTCATCATGAGACAGTGCCACGGCAGCCGGCGGGGTTTTCCATACACACTCGTTCTTTTTCATAATGATACAGGACTCTCACTGTATTATTCTTTTTCCATGATCCATTTCCTGAGCATTTCAAAGACCACCTCGCGTTTAACAGGCTTTGCTATATAATCATTCATTCCCGCTGCGAGACATTTTTCCCTGTCACCCTTAATTGCATTCGCCGTCATGGCAATGATGGGTATGTTCAAAAAACCCTTCTCACGTATGCGCCCTGTTGCTTCAATACCGTTGAGCTCGGGCATTTGGATATCCATAAGTATCATGTCAAACTGCTTCGGCTCTTTACAAAAAAGGTCAACCGCCTCACAGCCGTTTCCGGCAGCAGCAACGCTGTACCCTGCCTTGGTTAGCAGCCTGATAATAAGCTTCCGGTTTACCGGGTTGTCCTCGGCAAGCAGTATTGACACCCCGTGCTTCACGTCCTCCCGCATTGAATGCTGGGTAACAAGCTCAACTGCCTTTGTTGCCTGTTTCGGTTTTGTGGAGCTGTCACTTAAAAGGCGCTCCATCATTTTAAACAGCTTCAGTCTGCTTATGGGCTTGGGTAAAAACCCGTCAAATCCAGCTTCCTTACACCTGGTCACATCTGCTTTAACGGAAGCGGAAAAGGCAAGTAAGGGGACAGCATCGCCATAGTGCTTGCGGATCTGCTGCGCCAGCTCATACCCGTTGAGTCCCGGCATCCAGATATCAAGGATACACATATCAAACGGCTCATGCTGTTTATAGGCGTCATGCAGGGCATGCAATGCACGTTCGCTGTTATTAAATCCATACGCATTAATACCGGCTGATTTCATGATGTGTGTTAAAATACCGAGACTGGCCATGTTATCATCGGTGGCAAGAACTTTTTTACCTGCAAGGGCCACAGGGAGCGTTCTTTTCTTCGTGCGTTTCTCAGACCGTTCAAACCATGCGGTAAAATGGAACACGCTGCCTTTGCCCACGTCACTCTCGGCCCAGACCTCGCCGCCCATAAGACGGGCAATCTGTTTGCATATGCTGAGACCGAGGCCCGTGCCGCCGTATTTTCTGGTGGTTGATCCGTCCGCCTGGTGGAACTCTTCAAAAATGGAATCAATTTTGTCCCGTGGTATGCCGATACCGGTATCGCGCACGCAGGCATGTATCTTGACACGCCCGTGCTGTTCTTCTTCCATTTCAAGGGACAGCTCAATTTCACCCTTGTCGGTAAATTTGGCGGCGTTCCCCATAATATTAACCAACACCTGCCTGAGCCGATGAGGGTCGCCGGTGATCAGGGCCGGCAGATCATCACCGAACCTGAACAGTATCTCGACATCGCTGCTGCCTATTCTCGGCCGTATGAGCTCGCAGACATCATAGGCAAGCACTTCAATATCAAAATCAATCCGCTCAAGTTCTATTTTCCCTGCTTCAATCTTTGAGAAATCCAGGATATCGTTTATAATGGACAGGAGTGCCACACCGCTTTTTTTGATGGTCCTGGCGTAATCAGCCTGTTCGGCATCAAGGTCCGTTTCGAGAAGCAAGTCGGTAAAACCGATTACGCCGTTCATGGGGGTCCGAATCTCGTGGCTCATGTTCGCCAGAAAGGCACTTTTAGCCTGGGCGGCAGTTTCAGCCGCTTCCTTGGCGTGCTGTATCACTTCTTCAGCATGTTTGCGCCCGGTAATATCAATATGCGTTCCGACCATTCGTACCGGCTTTCCTGCGCTGTCCCACTCAACGACTTTTCCTCGTCTCAGTATCCACCGCCAGCCCCCTGTTTTCGTCCTGAGGCGGAATTCTTCCTCAAAGCTTTCCGCATTCAGGTTAACATGCTCCTGAATCTTTTCTACTATCAAGGGGCGCTCATCCGGATGAAGAAGGTCAATCCATGTGTCATATGACGGAGGAAGCTCATAGGGCGCAAAGCCCAGCATGGTGTAATACCGGGGGCTGAAGAAGGTTTCGCCGGTCCTGATATTCCAGTCCCATATTCCGTCCGTACTGACGTCGAATACCAGATCAAGACGCCTGTAATGCTCTTCAGAAGAGGTTTCCCGGTGCCTCGATGATGGTGCAAGGCGGGAGCGGAGCTCGTGAAGCTCTCCGATCAACTGTTCTTTTGTTTTGTCCTTGTCCTGCATGTCGGATTACCCCAAACAGATCATGCGGTTCTCGGCTGTGCTCTTTATGGTGGCGGGAATTACTTAAACACATCAAGGATATTATCTATTTCAGAGGACAGGAACTCCTGTGTATTAATCTTTAACATTTCGAATGATTCGGCATCAAGCTCAAAACGGTTCTTGTTGAGAAAACCGATAACGGATGAATTGACGATATCCTCTATCGTGATGACCTGTTCATGTTCAAGACAGGTATAGCCACAAAGCTTTGTCAGTATATTGGCAAGGTACACCAGCACGGAACCGGTTGTATAGTTTTTGTCGGACCATGGAGCATGATGATAAAACGTCTGCATTATGACCTTCTTTGGAAAATTCCACTGCTGCAGAAGCTTTGCCGCGACCTGGTAGTGGGTAACCCCGAGAATCTCTTTTTCTGCGGTACTGAAGCTGGAGCCGTTTTCATTGATGTGATCGATTATCTGCTTAAACTCCTCGTGAAAATACTGGTCTATCACCAGTTTGCCGATATCATGTATGAGCCCTGATAAAAAGAAAGACCCGTCATCAACAATATTAAACTGCTTGCCCAGCATCTTTGCGACATTGCTGCACACTATGGAATGCTTCCAGAACCTGTTTCTGTCGAATTGCGTATCCTGTCTGTCTTTGAAAAACTTTCGTATTGAAAACCCGAGGACAACGCTTTTGACCTCATTAAAACCAAGTATCACCATGGCGTGTTCTATTGACGTAACCTTGTTGAGCAGGCTGTAAAAGGACGAGTTTACGATCTGCAGCACTTTGGCGGCAAGGGGCGGGTCTTTGGCAATAATGCCGCCGATCTGTTTTATCGAAACATCATTTTTGGTGAAAAGATCCTGAATCTGCTGAGAAATGATGGGGAGCGTGGGAATGTCCTGGATCTGTTTGACGATTTTCTCTACTTTTTCACTGGACATGATCTATTCCTTTTCTCTTTTTTGTACATACTTTTCAAAATCAAGGACAAGAGGGATTCTTCTGCTTCCTGACAAAACGTTATCAGCTCCTGCCGGCACACTGCTCCTGTGTCCGTTTTCGACAACAGCCTCGCGCAGCAGCTTAATTTCCTTACAAATCAATGACAAGCTTTCAACAATGTTATCTATGCGGGAACCAGCAGCCGACTCGCCGCCGGCAGTGCCTGCAACAGGCTCGGTAATTGCCGCTCTGTTTTCATCCGCCCGCTGTTTCGCTTCCGGTTTTTCTCTTTCCGGTTCGATTACTGTTATCGACGCTTCGGGCAACGCCTGTTCTGTTGCGGGAACATGAGCGGACGGCGCCGGTGCCGTAACGTGCTCTTTTTCTATAACAGGTTCTTCAACAACGCCCTGGAGGTTCAGACGCCCTTTCACCGTATTGATAAAGCGCCGCATAAAAGATTCAACGTTATCACCCGACAGCACATCCGTCTTTTTCTCCAGCAGATTCTTCGCCATTACCTTGATGCAGCGAGAGGCAACCGTATCAGGGTACAGAGAAATAAAGGGCTTTTGCTTTTTAACGGCGTTTGCAACATTTGGGTCTGCCAGGACCACGCCCAGAGGAGTTATGTCAACGTCGAGATTTTTTACTGCAACATTTCTGAAACTGCCGTAAAGCTTTTTTGCAGCCTGTGAGCTTGGACACTGGTTAATAACAACCCGCACCGGCCGCCCCATGCCGTTAAGACACAATATTTTCAGGAGCGCATACGCATCAGTCAGAGAGGTCGGCTCGGGGGTTATCACCAGTATGATTTCAGTGGAAGCAAGGCAAAAAGAAACAACATCTTTTGAAACCCCGGCGGACGTATCAAACAGCAGATAATCGTATCCGTCCAGCATGGAAAAAGCGGTGATCATCCGCTCAACATCCTCGGATGTGCTGTTTGCGATCTGATCGACCCCGGAACTGCCGGGTATAATGTCGATGCCCTGAAAATCGCTTATGATTATCTCGGAAAGATCTTTGCCCTTGAGGATAATATCCTCAAGGGTATAGTCAGGATACAGACCGAAAAGCACATTAATATTCGCCAGACCCAGGTCGGCATCGAAGATACATGTCCGATACCCTTGTGCGGCAAGCTGAAGTGAGAGGTTGACACAGACATTTGTTTTGCCGACCCCCCCCTTACCGCTGGTGATGGTAAGAATCTTTGTCATAACACGTCCTGAAAATCACCCGATTTCAGGCAGCGCAGAAATATCAGCTCTGCCTGACGTATCATCTATGGTAAAAAGCACCTTGGCGCATTCATATTGCTCACAGATTTTTTTATAATTATCTGCAATAAAATCATTGAACAACGATATGTCGCCGCATGACGGTCCGTTGCATTGCTCATTAATCCGGGTATACAACTCAAACATTTTTTCAATTGACTTCGTTTCTGATGCAGGGTCGGCAATAATAAAGCTCCCCGGTGTCACATAAGCAGGCTTGTCACCGGAGTTTGTCGTATTGGAATCCTCTTCAAGGCCCACCACCTTGCCCCCTGCCCGCTGCCGCGCCTTAAACAGCTTTATCATGTCGTGGGGAATTACCCGAATCAGCTCCGCCAGTGTCGTATCTTCCATTTTCAAAAGTCCGTCATCAAGCATGGTCTTCATCCCGCCTTCCAGTGCCATCCTTTTAATCTCCGCATCACCCGCTCCCTTGCTCACCGCATAACTGATCTCTTTGTCCAGCACAAATATCTCTGAAATAAGGGTGCGTCCCTTGTATCCCGTATAGTTGCAGTTATCGCAGCCTTCACCCATATAAAAGGAAAGGTGCGAGGGGTATTCATCAAACAGCAGGCCCCACTCGTCAGACTCGGGCACATAATGCTTTTTGCAATGGGGACAGATCTTTCGCAGCAGGCGCTGGGCAAGCACCGCAAGCAGGCAGTTCGCGATCTGGCTCTGTTCTACGTCGAGGTCGATCATCCGGGATACCGCACTGATGGAATCATTTGTATGAATGGTGCTTAAAAGCATGTGTCCTGTCTGGGCGGCGTCAAATGCTATCGCCGCCGTTTCATCATCCCGGATCTCTCCAACCAGAATAATGTCAGGGTCGAGCCTGAGAAATGAGCGCAGGAGCCGTACAAACGTCAGGTTTATCTTCCGGTTGGTCTGTGTCTGCATAATCCCCGGGAAACTGTATTCGATGGGATCCTCGGCGGTCAAAATTTTCACCCCGGGATTATACAGATACTTTAACGCTCCATAGAGCGACGATGACTTGCCGCTTCCTGTGGGGCCTGATACCAGAATCATCCCCGCGGAGCTTTTCAACAGCTGCTTGAACGGCGTAAGCACGTGTGGTGAATGGTTAAGATTGTCAAGGCCCACACTGGCCTTGCGCGAATCAAGGATCCTGATAACCACGATTTCACCCACGATGGCGCTGCAGGTTGCTACCCTGAAATCAAGATCAAAAGCCTCGTTTGCCTTTTTATCAAAATAGTTAATGCGGAAAACACCGTCCTGAGGAAGTCGCTTCTCGGCAATGTCAAGATTGGACATGACCTTGATACGCGATATAATGGACCCTATCTTCTCCTGCATCTTTTGCTTCAGCCATGGGATATCAGGGTCCTGCAAAACACCGTCGATGCGGTACCGGAGCTTGGCACCCTGGCGGTCCTGTTCAATGTGTATATCGCTTGCATTGTTCATGATGCCGAACTTCACCATGAAGTTCACCAGCTCTTCCGCCTCTATATCCTGGGCCCCGTACTCAATATTCTTTTCAGCGTCCTCGTACATGTTTTCATCGAGGTCGATTTCCATGAACTCCATATCTTCGGCAGCCCCGTCATCCTGGTCGCCGGAAAAGTCACTCACAAGCTTTCTGCTGTACAGGATATTGAACAGTTCCTCAAACTTTTCTTCGGTTATAAAGACAAACGATATGTTAAGATTCGGGTACAGGTGCTTCAGCTCGCTGTATAAAATAAGCTGCTGAGAATGACAAACGGCAATGTTGAGAGTTTGCTCCTTGAGGGACAAGGGCAAAATATAATTCTTTTCGGCATATTTTTGCTTTATAAGCGCCGCCAGATCGTCTTTGTCTTTTTTTGTGTACGTGAAGTCTTTTAAACTGAGAAAGGGGAGGTTGAATTTCTTGGCAAGAGCATACTGGAGCTGCTCCGGGGTAATAAACTTCTTCTTCACAAGAACCTGCTCGATGGGCTCCGCCTTCTGCAGTGATTCTTTGTTGGCGGCATCCAGCTGGTTTTTTTCTACGTATCCGAGTTGCAGCAGAATTTCTTCGGTTGGGATCTGTTTGTCATATTTAGTGAGTACATAGTTAAGGTCCTGGGGGCTAATCAGGCGGCGCTCGCACAGTATCTCACCGATTGTCCTCTTTTTTTGCCGCTCCAGCGCGCGCTCGACATCCTTTTCACCGACTATTTTAAGGTCAACCAGGAGCTGTCCCAGTTGAGGAGAGTTTATCTGCTCCTCAAGCAGTTTGCCGATATCATCACGGGCAAGCAGTTTATGTGCAACAAGGGCTTCACCAATAAGCTGTCCGGGTTTTCTGGACTGGAGAACCTGATCAAGGCTCTCCTGACTGATCAATCCTTTGTCCCGGGCTAACGCACCGATATTTTTTCTCAGCTTGGGATGCTGCAGTGCCCTCTCAATATCTGCTTTTTTCACACGCCCCATGGCTATAAGAATTTTACCGATGGGAAGATGCAGGAATTCCTGCTCCCGTTTTTGGATAGCCAGGGCCTGATCGATATCCCGCTGTTTAAGGAATCCTTCCTTAACAAGCAGTTCGCCGATCTTCAGCGTGGTCCGGGGTCGTTGCCTTTTTTCCTGCTGTATCGTGTTGTCGGCTGTTTCAGCACACATGACCGATAAACCAAAAAGTTTTACTCATTATATGCCACCCGCGCAGTATAAGCATCATGGTAAAACAGTATATTTTTATTCATAATCGATATTATATTCTCATTATTACTATAAAGCAAACCAACTTTGCAAAAAATGAGACTTCCTCAGCAACCACGACAAATCCCTTGCCTCAGTCACCCGAACGTGCCGCCTCCACTGCTGCGTTATGGAAAACCAGGTCTGGAATAACGTTACAGGTAAGAGGGCAATGAGATAGTTACCCTTTTTATGTTTTGACTGGATTATTCTAAATAACCACATTATATTTGTTTTATAAGCATTATATAAATTTATTGTATATAATTATTATAAATATAGCATAGAATAAATGTGGGGCGCTAACGGCACAGTGGGGCAAAGGAATCGGTGTATATCTGTCTGAGCAGTGCGGGTGTCGCCTGCACGGGTGCAACAGAAAGGAGAACATCAAGCGTGGGGGTTGTCTGCGCCAGCTCAACGAGCCGGTGGATATCCTGCTGTGTAAAACCGAGGTCCCCCAGCTTCTGTTTGACACCAATGCCGGCGAGCCACTGCTCTACAGCACCGGCAGCGGCTGTCGCTTCCTGAGCTATCCCTTTAAGGTCCGGGACAATAGGCCGGAGTATCTCAGCCAGCACCTCCGGCTGCGCGGGGTATATGGTCTTTATTACCGACGGAAGCAGTATGGCCAGGCCCAGCCCGTGGTGGACTCCCGGATTCAAAGCGCTCAGCGGATGCTCCAGTGCGTGAGTAATGTGCAGCAGTGCATTATCAGCGGAAATAGTCGCTATAAAAGAGGCATACATGAGGAAATAGCGGGCCCTCACATTCTCAGGATCTTTTTGGACTTTCGGTAAATATTCAGCAACCAGCCTGACAGCCTCCCGGGAAAGCATTATTGAGTAGGGAGAGGTTACTGCTGTTGTTGCCGCTTCAAGGGCATGGTTGACTGCATCAAGTGATGTGTATGTTGTCTGGTTGGGCGGCAGCGTGCAGGTCAGCGTGGGGTCCTCTACTGCAAAACGGGGATAAAGGCTTCTTGAAACAATACCCGGCTTCAGGCCCTTTTCTTCAATGGTTGCAACAGCAACACAGCTTATCTCCGATCCCGTTCCGTGGGTGGTGTTGATTGCAACAATGGGAAGTGCCTTGTCGGCTGCGAATGTATGCTCGTACAGCTCCCGGGCACATCGGTGCCGATAATCCCCATGCATGAGCACGGCCGCACTCTTTGCGGTATCTATATGGCTTCCGCCGCCGATACCGATAACCGCCTGTGCCCCGAAATCCGTCCCCATACGCGCGGCCTCATCAATAATGTCAACGGTGGGATTGGGTTGTACACCGCTGAAAACGATACATGAAATACCCTTCTCATTGAGTGCCTTTACCACCACATCTTCAATTCCCGCAATTGCATATACCGTCTCATCGGTTGTGATGATGATTTTTTCAATGCCGTCTTTTCTCAGGTCGCCGGCAATGGTGGTTATCTTCTGCAGCGCCCCTGCGCCGAGAAAGATGCGAACAGCCGTGCTCAGTTCAACCACGCTGCTGATGTTGACCCTGTCTTCCCATGTGCCTGATATGTCCATTATTATCGTCCCCCCAATTAATTATTTCTTTTCCATACAGTAGCAATAATAACCTTTGATATGGAAAGTGTTTTGATTCTTGTATAGTCACCACCGGAAAGCTCTTGCTCACATTCCGGATTATATATAGGGCTTGACACAATCACATCAGACCTGTCGGCCTGCAGCGAGCGTCGCACAAAACGAATCCCACCCAGTCCCTTTGTTTTAAAATAGAGTGCCAGCATTCTCTGCAGATAACTGTTCAAAATGGGAGAGTTGCTGCCCTTAACATTTATTTGTCTGATTTTTACAGAATCATTTTCCATCTCTCCGGTGATATACTCAAAAAATACCGGAATGCCCTCAAACGTCACAAAGCAGGGCTTGTTCACACCCACAAACCGGGACCCGTATTGACCGCCGTCGAGGTGTCCGTGGGGGTACCAGGAACCGTACCGGTACAGGTTGTCACCCGCAACAAACAGCACCGCAACAATGAGTATGTATTTTAAAACCACGGGCTTCCCGTTGCTCACCATCACCCACAGCCCGGCAAAGGGCAGATACAGAAAGGGGAATACGGCAAGGGGGTGCCATACCAGTTTAAACTGAGCGGTACTGATAAGCACTACATGCAGCGTGATGACTATCATGATCAAAAAATGAAAGCTTCCTGCCGGGGATCTGTTGTCACTGGACGGTGACGTAATCATGAAAAAGAGGCCCGTCCCCGCAGCAGCGACCAGTACGACCGTGGAAGCAATACCGTATTTCATCACCAGTATTATAAGGGCATCATAATATTTCGAATCAGGCGCAACGGCACCGGCATTCCATGTGCCGTACCAGCTGAAAACATTAATAATATTTTTGAGATTGAGATAGATGGGTGAAAAGACCAGCACCAGGGTGAAGGTTACAAAAGCAAGCAGGGCCCAGAAAGCGACAAAATGTATTTTCCTGGGCAGATAGCGCCCCCGGTGCTCCTTTGCCGCTAAAACCAGCATACAGCAGACATACAAAAGGCCCGACGCGAGGGCTGCAATGGATTTGGTCATGAGGGGGATGGAAAAGACATTGATAAGCACAATAGTAATAAAAAATGATAGGGATGCACCAAGTATCATACCGGGATGAGCGGTGGTGATGCTGAACTGACGCACCGTTTTACTATTACACAGCGCAAACACAAAAAAGGAGATAAGAAGCAGCACGCCGAACAGTTTGCCGGCAATACAGAGCGCGAGCACCAGGCTTAAAAGCAGAAACTGTTTGAATATGCCGTCACCCTCTGCGGCCTTTTGAAAGTTCTCGTAGAATATTTTTATTGAGAGCAGATGAAACAGCATAAAGACACCTTCGCCCGTCGTCATCATACTGATGGAAAAGGAAGACAGATAACAGCTGACGGACAACAGGAAGGTATATATCCAGGCAGCCCGGCGGTCACCGCTCACGCCCATGATCAGACGGTAGCTCACTATCAGGTATCCTATGTGGAACAGGAGGAAAACAAGCCGTATTGTGCCGAGCTTCTCAAGAAGGTTGGCGGAATTGACACCGGTTATCCCCATTATTATCGCGCCGATGAGATGGGAGAAGCGCGACTGGTCAAAGGCAAAGCTTATCTCGTCGGAAAAAAACCGGGAAAAGGATACGGCGTCCCTGGACACGATATACAGATCGCTTCCCTCATCCCCGTGCAGCGGCAGGGTCAGGGCAGGATATATTCTCAGGCATATCAAAATACCGATACATATAATTAATACGACTGTCAGTTTTCTCTCGGAAATCATGGAATGTATAAACCTGTGTGTTTAAGATGTTTTAGGAATGAGAGAAAGTATAGGAAAGCTGCCGGTATGTGTCAACAAAAACAGCCGGTCATAAAAGACTTCTTAACTAATCTGTTAGATTTCTTTTGTACAACGGGACCGGTAATGGTATAAAAAAACCCGCTCCGGTATAAGCGGGGTTCAATATATGATCTGCGGATTCAACAATCAGGCCCGGCGGCTACAGCATTTCACAAATTACTTTAGTCGGCACAACTCCCCGGAGTGATATACCTGTCATTGCGAGGCGCGCAGCGACGCGGCATTCTCTAAGGCTTTTGATATGCTGTGAGATTGCTTCGCCCGCGGCTCGCAATGACGCTGTTTGATTCATGCAGTTGTACATTCCTCATTGTGGACATTTATTCTGTTCGTAAGCGGCTATGATATACGGTGAATTGCTTTAATCCTGTCGGTAGATGAAAACCGAGCTCGATGCCGTGTCCTTGTTAACGCTGGTATCGTAAACCGCTACAACGATATCTTTATCTCCATCGTTGTCGATATCGACTATTACAGAGCCACCCGGCATGCATGCAGTCTCTTTGTACAGGTCCGAGCGTGTATAGCTGAGCGTGGACCCTGAAACACCCCTGCATTGATAATAATACAGCGCTCCTTTGCCGTCTCCCGAAACAACCAGGTCGGGCCATGCATCGCCGTTCACGTCTCCAACGCTTATGAACCCCGGTGAGGCCTGGGATATGACACTGCCCGGCCGGTCAACGGCATAAACGTCGGCGGCAACGGCCGCAGGATCATACGGGTCGAGGTCGGGATCTCCCGTCTCAATGGTTATTGGAAGCCAGTTCTCCGTCTGCCTGGGCTCATCGGGTACCTCGAACAGAAACACACCGGCCGGCCAGATCCTGCTCTCATAGCTTCCTTCGGGCAGATAATTCTGGTTATTGTGTGAGGTAAAAACAAGCTCGTCGGAACCATCCTGATCGACATCTGCCATAACGGTCTCAAATCCCTTGCCTACAGGATTTTTAGATGTATACCAGTTTTCAACCGTGTAGCGGTTCCACGGCTTCGCCGCATCAGCAGGTCCGGGATTTTCATACCATATGACGGCATCGCCGTTGGGGTCGTGCTCTTCTGCCGATCCCATTATGGTAGCGGTCATGGGCTCGGTAATCAGAAACTGCGGGGCAATAATGTCACGGTCGCCGTCGCCGTCTATATCACCGACATTGAACAAAAAACCGCCGCCGGGACCGATTTCGTTAGGCCCCGAAAAGCCGTCACCCTCATTTTTAAACCATTCCATCCAGGAAAACTGCTCACCGGTGAACCAGCACATCATGCACGCTTTTGTTGTTATAAAATCTTCGAGTCCGTCCTCATCAACATCCATAAATATTGCACGGTGGTAGCTTGACAGGCCCTGGGGAGTATCATCACCCACGTAAATATCCTGCTTCACCCAGTTTGACCGCTGGGCTATATCGCCGCCTTTATTCTCGAGATAATAGATTCCCGCAGGGTAAAGATTTGCAAGAAAATTATCCATTACCATGATGTCCAGATCGCCGTCATCGTCCATATCATGAACATGGGTCTCATTGGGGAATGCAAACTCATCATAGAGTATGGTCATAGTCCATGAGTCGATATTTGTACCGTCCCAGGTGAAAAGGGCAACCAAACCGTCGTCGGTCACAATGTCTACATCCAGCCCGATTCCCGAGGAGCCGATGATTTCCTTGACGCCGTCACCGTTAATGTCTTCAATGGTTACATAGGACACCCCGAGCAGGCCGGGGACATCGGGTAATTGGGGCAGCGGCGTGGTAATACCCGTAACGGTGTGGCGGGTAAACAGATCAGAAACTGATTGGTCCTCGGTGACGGTTACCCCTGTTATGGTCACGTCCGTTTGCGTATCGCAGCTCAACAAAACAAAACCACAGAAAAACAGCATTAAAACACTTCTGATTCCACATCCTTTGACAAACATTTTTTTGCCTCCCTGATGTTTCAATACTACAAACCCATATACAAATACCGCCCTGATCTGTGTACTAATAGATGTTAAAGAGAATTATACCTAAAAACTACTTATTATATATATCTAAAATGTAATTTAGTTTGTGTCAAGAATTATTAGTGTGAATTAACTAATCAATTCCGGTGAATTGTGTACAACCTGAAGATGAGGCAAACAACTGCACGCGGAACCCGGGGTTAGAGGAAGTACGTATTTTTACAAATTTGGGAGTTTCTCCTATTTTTTACCATAAAATGAGCAATAGCCCTATTTACAATATTTTTCGTTTATGATCTATTACCTCCGATTTAGTTCATTTTTGTTTTCTATCATATTGCTGTTTTTTTCACTTGTTTCGTTTGATGGGTCCTTCAACGAAGCGATGGTAACGCATTAACAAATCATTGAAGTTTTTGCCGCCGTGCTGGAAGACTGTTTAATTAACAATTTAAAAACAGGCCGAAACGGGAGCCCGGTGTTTGAACATCTGCTCATCGATCCGATGCATGCGCTATGGCGACAATACTAACAGCAGCGTCCGGCAGTTGCCGCACCACGAACCTAATAATCGACTGTCCACCTGCTTTCACCATGAAACAATAGCAAATTGAGGAGGTATCTTACTATGGTAAAAGCTTTCGTTGTCTATTTTTCCCCTGCAGGCACAACCCGGCATGTTGCCGGGACCATTGTGACCGCGCTTTCGGCTGGAGGAACACCTGTTGTCTCATATGATCTCGGGAAACAGGTCGATTATTCATCCGTGCTGTCACAGATAAATGAAGCCAAGGACAGTATCTGCCTGTACATCGGATCCCCCGTGTATGCCTGTCATGCAGTCCCGCAGGTAATGGACTTTATCGCTCGGCTGCCGGAGAAAAACGTGGCATCGGCCGTTCCCTTTGTCACCTGGGGGGCCGTATCAAGCGGTATTGCCCTGTATGAAATGGCACAGACCCTGAACAGTAAAGGATACCGTGTTGTCGGTGGGGCAAAGGTTCTGGCCGTTCATTCTTTTATGCTTGAACATCCCGATCCCCTGGGCAAGGGCCGGCCGGACGCGAAGGATGACGCGATGATTAAAGACCTGGTCGCACATGTTGAAAAAAAGCTTTCGGCTCACCCTGCAGAACCCCTGCCCATGTCGGCCCTGGCATATCAACCCCAGGAGGCGCACAATGGTATGGAGCAGATAAGCCTTGAAGCTGCAAAGCCCCAGCTGCCCCAACTCAGCGTTGACAGGGAGCGCTGCACGCAGTGCGGCATCTGTGCCGAAGAGTGCCCGGCAGCGGCGATAACCTGTTCTCCCTATCCGGAATTCGGGCCGCGCTGCGTTGTCTGCTACACATGCGTTCGCGTTTGTCCTGAAAAAGCTATTCCCACTGATATTTCCCCCATGGCTGACTTTGTCAAGGCCAAGGCAAACGAGATGGGAGAAACGCCTGAAACTAAGATTTTTTTATAGCTGTCTGAATTTTCCGCGCAAAAACCAATAATTCTTTATGTTTTGCATTGACAGAACATTTAGAAAATTATATTTTTTTGTCATCGATATTTCCTTCATATCCACACAACCAATGCCGGAGGGGGGCTTGGTTTTGCAACCGGAGGCTGTAAGCACACCGAAGGTGCGGTTCCCTTTTTTTCCTCAATAGTGCGTGATCCAAAGGCCTGTGAAAATCACAGGATCTTACTAACAATAAAAAAATCCGGTTGCCATAAACCGATTTCGCCCGTAAAAGCTTTTTGCCGCCACGGCAATAAGCATCACTGCCAGCATTACAATACTCACACTCACCCTGTACCTTGCCTACCTTTCACAAAGCAGGTTTAGGAATGCGTTCATTCACCAGACACAGCAGCATCTCCTGACCATTGCAAAATCCTGCTCAAAAAGCCTTGAAGAACATATTATTGAGGGCGTGGAAAAAGTAAAAACCTTTGCGGAAAATCCTATAATCCAGAAAAGCATCGGTGAAGGGAAAATATCACCTGATGTTCAGCACCTCATAGAAGCTATATCCCGGGTATATAAAAAGGACGTCGATGAAATCGTGCTGTTGGACTGCAACGGAATAAGCCTGCTGGGCTCTGAAAAAGGTATGGATTTCTCCCAGAATTCTAATGTGGCTTACGTCATCAAAAACCATGATTCCCATATCAGTATGGTATTTTATACAAAACTGGACAATCCTGCCGTTTTCATCTCAACACCGATATTTTACCGACAGCAGTTTGTCGGCGTCGCCCGCTGGGTGGTGAGTGTCAAATCCCTTGCCGGGCGATTTATCGAACCGGTCAGGGCGGGGAAGAAAGGATATGCATGGCTCCTGGATGCCGGTGTTATGTTGAGTCATCCCAACCGCGATCATATCGGCAGATATATCATGGCACCCAGAAAAGAAAGTTATCCTGACTATGACTGGTCTGAATTTGAACGTATCATACAAAAAATGTCCATCGGCGAACAGGGTGTAGGACTGTATCATTCTTCATGGTGGACCGAAGAAGAATTCTCATGGATAAAAAAAGTCATTGCCTTTGCTCCGGTCCATGTCGGTGAGGATGTATGGTCTGTGGGTGTTTCCATGGGATATGAAGATATTGAGGGTCCCATCAACGAACACGCCCGAAACACTTTCGTCCTTGCCTCATTGATTATACTGCTTTTCAGTGCGGGACGTTTGCTGTATCTGCGCGTCCAGAAAAAAAGAATCGCCCTTGAAACGGAAGCCAGGTTTTTAAAAAAGATTGTAAAATCTGCTGAAGCCATCAGGGAACGGGAAACGTTTTTGAGTACCGTTATTAACACCGACCCGTATCTTGTCTATGTCAAAGACAAAAGCGGTAAATTTATAATGGCAAGTAAATCCCTTGCTACACTCTATGGAATGTCCGTAAAAGAGCTCACCGGCATGACGGATATGGAGCTTGCCCGCAAAGGTATTATCTCGCAGTCTGATGCCGAGCACTTCACGCAGGAGGACAAAACGGTACTAACCACGAAAAACCCCCTTGACATACCCGAATATCCTCTCAAAGAAATTGATGGTAATACAATGTGGTTCCAAACCAGGAAGGTACCGCTGGAACTGCAAAATGAAGATTATGTGCTGGGTGTTTCCGTAGATATCTCACGTCTGAAAAGCGCGCGTGAACAGATCAGCTATCTGACCAGCGAATTGCTCAAAATTCAGGAAAAAGAACGCCGTATGCTGTCACTTGACCTTCATGACAGTGTTGCCCAGGACCTTTCTTTGCTGAAAGTCTCCTTTGATATGTTTTTCGATAAACATCCCGCACTTCCCCGTGATATTCGGCAACGGGGCAGTGAGCTTTCTGCAATGCTGGAGGGGTGCATACATACCATCAGGAATATTTCCTACAGCCTGCGTCCCCATGGGCTGGATCATATGGGGCTCACATACGCCCTTGGGGAATACTGTGATGATTTTACACGAAAAACAGCCGTTCCCGTTGATTTTTCTCATGCCGGGATAGAGAAGGTTGCCCTTGATTTTAATACCGAGATCAACATCTACCGAATAGTTCAGGAAGCACTCAATAATATCAGGAAACATGCTGATGCGAACAACGTATCAATCAAACTGATACGGTCATTTCCCAATATTATCCTTCGTATCGACGACAACGGGAAAGGATTTATTGTTGATGAAAGCGGAGAGACCGCTACAAACAGAAAAGGCATCGGCCTTTTAAGCATCCAGGAGCGTGTCAACATACTTAAAGGAACGATTAAAATCGAATCCCGTGTAGGCGAAGGCACAAAAATTTATATAAAAATTCCGTATGAGGAGCAGGACAATGGCGGACAGGAAAACAGTCTTAATAATTGACGATCACCGTATGTTCAGGGAAGGAATACGCAGTATTATAGAGCGGGGGGGGGTTGAAGTAATCGGCGAGTCGGGAACAGGACAGGACGGGCTCAAAAACGTCACGGAGCTCAAGCCTGATATCGTGCTGGTGGACATATCACTGCCGGACCGGAACGGTATCAAGCTTACCAGGGAAATCACGGACCGTCAGCCGGAGACACGTGTCATAATTCTCAGCATGCATTTTAAGATTGATTATATTGCCGAAGCTTTCCAGTCCGGGGCCAAAGGATACATAGTAAAGGAGTCAGCGGGCAATAAGCTGATACAGGCATTGGATGCCGTGATGAAAGGAGAAGAGTATCTTGACAGTTCCGTTTCATCCAAGGTTATTCGCAAACTAAAGGGTATTTCCGTTAAAAAAGCACAACCTGCAGAAGAAGCCTATGAGCAATTGACAAACCGTGAACAGGAAATACTGGGGCTGCTTGCCGAGGGGTTTTCCGTTAAAGATATCAGTGCCAAAATTTTTATCAGCCAGAAAACAGTAGAAAACCACCGTGCCAGCATTATGAGAAAACTCAACATTCACAGCCCGGTAGAAATTGTACGTTTTGCCGCGAAACTCGGACTTATTGATGTAGATCTCTGGAAAAGTTAAACGGTCCCATCGTAATTTTCCATTCCATCCTGATTCTTTCCGGAAAAAAAATCAAAAATTGGGGCATTTCCCTATTTTTAAGAATGAAATGAGTAATACCCCTATTTACTCTTTGCTCTGCGTGTGATGATATGTTCATCAGATTCTCTACGGAAATCGTAACCGCCTAATAAAACTATAGGGCCAGTTCAAATTTCCAGCTTCGGGCTACTGTGCCGACTGCATTAACAAAAAGGAGACATGGCGTGCTGCAAACGGGATATACGGGCAACGTGCTGCGGATCAACTTAACGAACAGGCACATAACGACAGAACCCTTGCGGGAAGAGGCGGCAACATCTTACATCGGCGGGCGGGGACTCGGCGTAAAGTATCTCTTTGACGAGGTCCCTGCAGGTGCCGATCCCCTGGGTGAAGAAAATACCCTCTATTTCGTCACCAGCCCTCTTGCCGGTACTGCTTCACAGTCAAGCTCCCGGTGGATGCTGGTTACCAAATCACCACAGACCGGTACCGTGATACGCTCAACCGGCGGGGCCGATTTCGGGCATCAGCTTAAGGCGGCGGGGTTTGACATGATTGCCGTTGAAGGCAAAGCGGATCATCCCGTTATGATCGTCATACATAACAGTATAGCAACCATCCGTGATGCGGCCCACCTGTGGGGGAAGGAAATTCCGACCGACACACTGCAGGAGATGATCCGCAAAGAACTGGGCAATGAAAAAATGCAGATTGCATGCATAGGCCCCTCAGGAGAAAACAAAACACGCTATGCCGCCATTATGAGCGGTCGCCGGAGCGCCAGCAGGGGCGGCGTCGGGACCGTCATGGGTTCAAAAAACCTCAAGGCCGTTGCCGTGACGGGAAACCGCCCTGTTGCAGTAGCAGACGGGGACAGGCTCGTGGAGATGACCAGGAATATAGTATCGGACGCACGGGGAACCCATTTATACGAAGGGTTCAGCCACCTTGGCACACCGGGCATGACCGCCCTTCTCCATGAAATGGGAATGCACCCGGTAAAAAATTTCCAGGAGAGCCGAATGCCCGATTTTTCAGGCCTCGGGCCGGACAAACTGGATGAACTTTTTGTTAAGGACGAGGGCTGTTTCGGCTGTTTCATTAAATGCGGCGCCCTCTTCCAGGTAAAAAAGGGGCCCTACAGGGGAAAACCCGTTGCCGGTCCAGAATATGAAACCATGTGGTCATTCGGGGCCAATTTGTACAACACGGACCTTGGTTTTGTGATGGCCGCCAACAAGCTGTGTGATGACTACGGCATGGATACCATCAGCGCCGGCAGCAGTATCGGCTTTGCCATGGAACTGTTTGAAAAAGGAATCCTCAGTAAAAATGATGTGGACGGGCTTGACCTTTCCTGGGGAAACCACCGGGATGCATACAGGCTTCTTGAAAAAATTGCAGAACGGGAAGGTATCGGTGACCTGCTTGCCCTGGGGACAAAAAGGGCGGCAGATACGATAGGCAACGGGACTGAAAAATCTGCAATGCATGTCAAAGGAATGGAGATACCCGCCTATGAACCCCGTGGCGCGAAGGCGCATGGTCTTAATTTTGCCACCTCGACCATCGGAGCAAGCCACATGACGGGATACTGCGGTCAGGAGTTGTTCGGCATTCCCGAACAGGTCGACCGCTTCACCACTGAAGGCAAAGGCGCACTGTTAAAGGCCAACCAGGACAGAACGGCGGCATATGATTCGCTGCTCATCTGCGGCTTTCCAGCGTCCTTTCACTGGATGTGTCCGGAACATTATGCGGAATTATTATTTGCGGCCACAGGAATAGAGACGTTCAGAGACGAAGAGTACATACGTACCGCAGGTGAACGTGTCTATAATCTGGAAAAGGCATTCAATGTCAGGGAAGGCTTTAACCGCAAGGACGACGTCCTGCCCCAGAGATTTATTACAGAACCGGTACACGACGGTCCCGCCAAGGGCCAGATATTTGAAATGGACATCCTTCTTGATGATTATTACACGGCCCGGGGATGGGACGTCACAACAGGTGTTCCGCTCCCTGAAACAATGGAACAGCTCGACCTTACGGAAGCGCTGGAGAAAATCACGTGACCTGATCTTCTGCCGGCAACACCGATAACGGCATCAGTCGCCGGGATACACACAAGAAGAGCCTTGCCGGGCTTTGGTATACATATTTACAACTAAACGTATCTCATTTTAAGGAGGGGGTTACCATGCGATTGAAAAAACTTTTTTTACAAAGAATTTCGTTATTAGCCGGCATTGTTCTGTTAACCGCGTTTTTGATGTGTCCGGTTATTGAAGCATCTGAAGATATGGAATGGCAGTTGGGTGAAGGCGTAGAAAAAGTAACCGAATCGCGCTACCGGTATTCAAACGAGCACCCCTGGAAGACGATGAAGCTCGTCTACCAGTGGCCGAAATACAAAAACAAAAAAGATGATGAATACAGAGCCAAGGCCAAGGAGTATCACGACGCGTTTTCGGGCGGTAAAGAATTCAAGGTATCAGACGATATGGCGGAGTTCAGCCTTGGATACAACTATAATGAGTTCGACACAGTAGAGCTCGGCCCTGAAATCTATGACCGGTGGAACAGGCCCGGCCTGCCCTATCCATGGGAGCTGACCAAAGAGGAGCGGGAACAGCTTGAACCCATAGAAATTGTTCACCGTTCCTATGACCTTGCGGTAAAGGAAATTTATGCCATGTCATGGGACCCCTGTTTCGGCATTGTTATTGTGGACCGCAAGGGCCGTGTGAGAAAAAAGATAGGCAAGCAGTTCCAGAAACTTCATAAATACTACGCACTGCTCGGCCAGCCGGATATCAAATATAAGAGTATTTTTCTGCTGGACCAGCCCGAAGACGTCAGGGGCATGGGCAATCTTCAGATAGCCTATATGGATGAGAGCAAATCGGATGATTACTTTCTGTACCTGCCCTCATTGCGGAAAGTCCGCAGGATGTCCGAGTCAAGCAAACAGGACAGCATGTTCGGGACCACGCTCATGGTTGAAGACTTCTACCCCAAGGCAAATCTTCATACCTACAAAATATTAAAAACCGAGGTGTTTAAATCTCCGGGAGAGACCGTATTCGGTTTCAAGAAAAATTTCCTTCAAACCTGCGTTAACGGCATAGGCCGGGAGTGCTGGGTTGTTGAAGTAACACCCAAGAAGAAATGGTATTTTGCAAAACGTTTGATGTGGATAGATAAGGAAAACTTTATTCTCTACTATTCTGAAAAGTATGATTCAAAGGGAAGACTGCTCATCACCATGAGACACGCCCCCAACCTTGCCGTCAGAACCTGTAACAGTGGCGGGGCACGGGACATTTATTTGAGCAACTTCTTCCACGGCACCCATAATGTTCAACGGAATCATCGAAGCATGTTTGCTTTTTTCGGCTGCGAATGGGACGGCAAGCACCACGAAGATGAATCAATCCTGAGCACGGGACAGCTCCTCAGGGGATATCAGAGGATGCGATAACAATCCGCAGCAACCCATGCTATCGTTTTTAATGCAGCCGTAAATAGGCCCCAAACGGGAGATACAACAATGGATTATACCTATAAAAACCTGAAATACATAGATGAGGAGGGGTACATGAAAGAAACAAGAAGACACACGGCCCGGGTCCTTATTTCAATTATTTCATGCGCATTACTCATTATAGGACTGAGCCCGGTACAAGGTCACGGGTTCTGGATAAATGATCTGGGCCCCGGCGATCTCCAGGTCGGCGGATATCTTAAAAATTCAACCTCGGTTCACCTTCACAGCCCGGGGGAGATCATGAAATGTCAGAATCTGGCAAATCTGGAACTGACCTATCATGTTAAAAATTTTCTGGACCGCACATCAGAGTTGAGATTTTTTATAAACCTCAGGCCGGAATATGATGCGGTGTTCGACATTACCAACGAAAGGCTCGGCGGCAGCGGTCATAAAAACCGAGACCACCTCCAGGACAACTTCGGCCGAAATGATGATATCAATCCGCTGGTCAGGGAGCTGTGGGTGCAAATGAAACACAAGGGCCTGGACATCAGGCTGGGACGCCAGATTATCGTGTGGGGCAGAAGCATAGGATTTCAGGTCCTTGACTTTATTAATCCCCTGAACTGGCGAGAATTCGTTCTCGATGAGTATGAAGATTACAAGATTTCCATATGGATGCTTAACTTCAATTACTGGTTTGATGCCGACCACGCCTTTCAGTTTATCTTCATCCCCCGCCATGTCCCGGACTACCATGCTCCCCTGGGCTCCCCATGGGCCTTTAATGTCAACAGATACCTACAGGGGGAGGTGGCACCCATGCTGCAGTCTTTCGGCTTCAACCTCAGGCGCCATGAGCCGGCAACCAACCTGAGCGACAGCGAAATAGCGCTGAGATGGAAGGGAAGAATAAAACGGCTCTATTACAGCCTGAACTATTTTTACACCTGGGAACGCCTTGAATTTATGCATCAGCAAGGTATGTGGCAGGTGACTAAGCCGGACCGGCTGCACATCTTCGGCGGCTCATTCGATTACGCCTTTGATAATCTGTTCGGACTGACCAACGTGATCTTCAATGCCGAGGCAGCCCTACTCCGGAAAAGCGACCTGATGAACCAAGACAACGTGCTCAAGGAGAAGGATGAGCTCAGGCTTGTTGTAAGCTTAGAGAAGATATTTTTTATCGACTATACGGTTATCCTGCAGTATTTCCGGTTCGGCCTGGTACATCCCAATGATAACTACGGCGGTTTTGTCGCAGGCAAATACAGGGATAATGTCGAAAACTACTATTCCATCACCATACAAAAATTCTACCTGGACGACAAACTGTTCGTCACTGCCCAGCTTTTCTGTGAGGATGACGGCGGCAGCTGGACTAAGTTCGACGCAGCATATGACTATACCGACAGTATAAAACTAACGGTCGGCTTTCATCTGTTCAACGGCGACCGATCAAATGCCATCGGGGAATTCCACAATGACGACCAGGTCTATTTCGAGATTAAGTACGGGTTTTAACGTCGCTGTATCAATAGCGTTATTACAGCCGGCCCTGTGCACACTACATTCGGGTGTTAATGAGGACCTTCATAAGGAGGATGGGTTTTGATGAAAAGAAAAATGGTAGAACAGATAATACGGTTTCGTCTGCCGCTGCTGATAGTGGGAACAATCTTAACCCTGTTTTTCCTGTACAGAATCACCTTGATTAAGGTGCGCGATGATCCTAACAAATGGCCGCCGGAAAACCACCCGAATGTAGAGATCAACAAACTTGTTGAACAGACCTTTGGAGGGTGCAATGTAATAATCGTCCAGCTTGAAGTCAAAGACGGTGATATTTTCACCACGGAGACACTCTCAAAAGTATACCGGATTTCTCATAAAATCCTGGAAATAGACGGCGTTGTACCCTATTATCTTACCTCTCTGGCCGCACGCAAAGTAAAGTACATGCGTGGATATGCCGATCTCTATGACATATCGTTTCTCATGGAATACCCGCCTGAAACCCAGGAGGACATCGAGCGGATAAAATGGGGAGTGTATCACAATCCTACCATTCTCGGGGGGCTTGTGTCCATCGATGCCAAGGCAACCAGGATCATAGCCGATTTCCGCACCGAGATGAACGGCAAGGAACTCAACACTATTCCTGAAATCTATAAGCAAATCAAGGCAATCTGTGATGCGGAATCCGATGCAAATACTGAAATCAGCTATGCCGGCTCTCCCATTATTATCGGCTGGATCAACAGCGAAGGGCTTCCCCTGCTCATGGTCGCCTTCGGCATCTTTTTTCTGATTATGTGTGTTATCCTGGGACTGATATTCAGAAACAAACGCGGGGTAATGCTTCCCCTGCTGGTGGGAATAATCATTTCCATTTGGGCCTTCGGGGTGCAGACTGTTTTCATAGACAAGGTACTTGTATCCTCATCGGCTTTTCTTGTTCCATTTATCCTCATGGCATCGGCTGCCTGCCACACCGTACAGTTCCTCAAACGCTACTATGAAGAACTGGCACTGACGAACGAACGAATTTCAGCCATTACCCGGACATTTACGGCATTGATCTCTCCCCTGTCTCTGGCGCTTCTTACGGATGCCGCATCATTTTTCGTTATCGCTTTTGTTCCCTTTAAAAATGTCTCCACCGTGGGAACAATAACCGCCTTCGGCCTTGTCAGTCTCATGTTCTGTATGGTTTTATTTTTCATACCCCTGCTCTCATACTTTCCCGGCAGGCAAAAAGAAGTATTGCAGGACGAGGAAACAAAAGGGATCGGAAGAGTCTCAGGAAACTTTGCATCCTTTATAGCCCGGCTCAACACGGCAAAGGCGGCAATAATAGGGGTAAGTATAATTTTCATCATAAGTCTGTGGCTGGTGGCCAAGATCGATCCGGGGATGGACCTGACGTATACCATTCACAACTATCTCACAAAGTCCTGGAACAGCAGCGAAGTGTTTGCCATGGAGACAAAAATAAAGGACCGTTTTAAAAGCATTTATCCCTGTAATATAATGATACAGACAAGCGAGCCGGACGGACTTAAGGATCCCGAAGTGCTTCAAAAGGTCGATGACTTTGCTTCTTTTTTAACAAAGCGCCCTGATATCGGGGGCACCATGAACCTGGCCACCTTTATCAAGCTCATGAACAGGTTCGTTCATGAAGAAAAGGATGAGTACTTTACCATTCCCGACTCCAGCATGGCGGTTTCCGAATATCTCTACCTCTATGATCTTGCAGACCCGGGGAGCTTTGAGTTTGTTGTCGATCATGATTATCAGAATTCAGTTCTTGTGGCCTACGCCGACAATACCGGACACCGGACCGTCAAGGAAATTCTCGACAGTGCACGCCATTATGCGCATACTCAGTTTAATGATGAGAACGTAACGGCGAGAATCGCTGGAGGTGCAATCGGCATTTGCGGGACCAATAATGAGATGATAAAAAAATGGATCATACTTGCTACTATTTTCAGCCTGGTCGCCAGCTTTATCATCGCCGCTGCTCTTTTTACCTCGCTGGTGGCCCCGGTATTTCTCATTATACCCCTTGTTATCGGAATCATCGTGACATTTGCCATACTGTATCTTACCGGTATTGAGATAGACTCAAATGCAACGACGGTGGTATCAATGGGAATCGGCGTGGGCATTGATGCGGGGATATATCTTCTGTTTCGTTTTCGGGAGGAATTTGCCCGATCACATGATTTTATAACATCTCTTCGCAGAAGCTATGCCACTTCAGGAAAGGCGCTCGTATTCTCTTTTTCCGCCTTGATTCTCGGCTGCTGGAGCGTTATACCCATCCCAATCTATATAGGCCATGTAGGTTTTGCCATGGGAACAGTACTGCTTATGAACTTTATCTTTACCTTTACCGTACTGCCGGCCCTGTGGTCGGTTTTTAAACCGAAGTTTCTCTTTACCTGATTGTTCCCCCTCTCCACGAGACAAAAGGGTTAAAGCGCTCTTTCGTGCTTCAACCCTTTTGTCTTCCCCTTAACCAGATATACGGCTGATGTTTAATGGTCCCCCGTGCAGGGAGTCATGTAGCCGCACGGGCACCCGGCACAGAGTATATCACCGTCAAGTGAGTATTCGGGATCAATGGCGCCGGTATAGACATTGTTTTCAAGGGTATTGTTCTGCCATATGAGGTTTTCCGCGGGGGCAGCGGGCACTGCCCGAAATTCAACGTATACAGCGCAAAATAGTTTCCGGAAATAATGTTGTCTTCAGCCGTATACCCGTAAGAGGCCCGGGGGGTTTTATGATACTGGAGATCGGAATCACTCATCTGAATACCCGGCCCGAGATTATCGCGTATGGTGTTGGAGCGCACGGTTACATCGTGACCGCCGTCCACCCAGACCCCGGCATCCCACCAGCCGTCCACCGTTGCGTCAAGATAGTTGCGTTCAAGGTGGTTATTTTCCACGAGAACATTGACCCCGTCTTCGATAAGAAGCCCGCCCCCGGTATTGTCGTGAGATGAGTTGCCGCGGATTGTTGCGTCACGTATAGTATAGGTGTCTATACCCGTACCCAGGATTCCCCGGTCCCGGTACGCCGGTTTGGGCCCGTTATAATATGATTCATTGTTTTCAATGAGAACATCGGTTGAGTCGGAAACAATGACGCCGAATCCTTCATGTTCAAAATCAGGGTCGAGTGACTCAAAGCCGTTATTTCTAAAAACACAGCTGCGAATAACCACACCGGTTGATTCAAAGGCATAGATGCCCGTATCGGTAAAATTCTGGAATGTCATATTCTCAATAACCAGGTTCTTGCATTCACCGTATCCTATGCCCATCATCAGGCATCCGTCACCGTCAATAATTACCCCCCGGCGGCGGCTGTCGTGGTGGTGGTGAATGAAATTTCGGAAGTGGTTGTGGTTGTCGGCGCGGCCGGGGCAGTTGAAGTCGTCTGAATCGACGAGGTTGTTGACGGTGCCGTCGTCGTTGTCGTCTCGTCCCCGCTCTCCCCGTTATCATCACAAGCGGAAAAACAGCATAGAAATGAGCATACGCAAAGAAACACAAATATTTTTTCAGCATTTTTGATTACATGACGTGCCTTCATACTTTTTCCTTTCATATGATATCACTGAAGGGTAAAAAGACTTCCGCACTACACCGTTATTTTACAGAATATGTTTTTTTGCGCTTTTATTGCAGATAACCGGTGCCGGGTAGGTAATCATGCAATGCTATTGTGTTCACAGTTTTGAATGTAAAATCGACGCTGCCTGTCCCCTCGTCCGGGCACGCCGGGAATATGAATTATTTTTATATAATACTATATATATTTATTTTTTGCATTTTATCAATATTATTTATTGTATCATTCTATAAATTTCAGCAACCTTACCTGTTTGACAATGCACCTTTGGGCCGGGTGCGCGATACCTGTGTAGAGCATTTGTTAAAAAACGCCGCGCTGCACACGAAAAAGCCGGCGGGAACCTTCAGGTGCCGCCGGCTTTTATACTTATTACTTAATGCAGGTACAGTTAAAACAGTACCGTGCATACGCATACTGAAACAGCGCTATTTAACCCCGAACATGACCGTCAGAATGTATTCTTTCTGCTTTTCCGGGCCCAGTATCTGCTTGAATACGTTCACGGCAGGGCCGCCGCGCTCCAGCAGGGTCGTCACATATCCTTCCATCCCTTCCTGCACTTTTTTGCTCATTTCGGGGGTAAGCTGCGGTGCATTCTCCGCCATGCCGATATACGCGTCTAAAAATGTCTTGTATATCTCAAAAAGGGTATCATCCTTTGTCCTGTCTGCCTGAATATGAACACTGAAGTCGGTGACAATGTCCTTGCACCACTCCATTTCAATGTCCATGGGCTCGAACTTTTTTACTTCATCCTCCCATGTTCTCATCCGGTCGTAATATGTTTTCTTGTTGCCATCTTCAACACGGGCAGGATCTATTACTTCAATAACAAAAATACGCTTGCCGCCGACAAAAATTAAATCAACCGAAAGCATGGGAAGATTATATGCGTAATTCGGCCGTATCAGCAGCGTGTACATCCGCATAAAAACAAACATGGTTGCGTCAATATTGTTGACCCGTGCAAGCCGCTCCCCCTGTCGGCTGTCGACAAGAAATTTGAGCATCTTGAAGGCCTTCCACGGATGTATCTTTTGAAACTCTGTTTTAATGGGATAGGGCCTCAGCTGTACCCGTTCGTCCAGGACCTCCCGGGTGTAGCTGTCGTACCGGGCGTACATTCTGTCCCCCTCCCGCTTTGCTGCAATAACAAATGGTGATGCAACGGCAGCCGCGAGAATAATGAGACAGAGCAGTCCGAGAAAAAAGTACTTTGCAATCTTCTTAACCATCTCGTACCCCCTCCTGTTGTTGTCACATGACGTGCGTGGCAATCCTGTTCTATACAATACATCCATGTGTGCGCTAGTCTATTTTTCTTCCATCGGCAAGAAGAAATTTTTCCGCCAGGCCTATATCTGCTTCCACACCGCTCCGTTTATCGGGCTTTTCATAGCACCGGAAAGAAAAATGGACCGTACCCGGGTCTTCGGGAAGGGTTGCCGGAACAATATGGATGGTTATTTCTTCTCCATCATATGTCTTAACGCCATGGTAATAGACATTAAAGAAATTTTTTACCTGCTCCCGCAGCTCTACCCCGGTGTCCGCGGCCCACTGCTTAATCAGCTTGATGCCGTCGTTGAGGCTGCCCTTGACACGGGTGCGCACATACAGTATGCGGTCCGTGCTTTTATGCTCGCTATACTTACGGGGCTTATATTTTTCCTTTGAGGAATCCGTAAGGCTCGCAGGCTGCAGGGACTGCCAGTAGCCGCGCAGCTGCTCGACATTTTCTCTGGGTTCGAGCCCCAGGACAGTGGTGCGCACCTCGTTTGCAAATACTTCAACCCGCTCCGGCACCAGAGATTCCCAGATATCCAGGCCCTCCCACGCGGCCCCTTCCTTTGCCAGCTTACCGACAAGCCATATCTGCAGAGAATCCCGCATTCCCATACTGGGCATCACCTGTCTTCCCCCGAATCCCGCAATAATACGGGGCTTGATATCGGGGAATTTCTGCATGATGTCCATAAGATAATTTCTTCCGGCAATCAGATGAGCATCCTGGCCCGGGACCTTTAATACCATTGTCTCATCAGTGTCACCGCAGGTCAGAAAATAGCATATCTCCTTCTTGGCAAGCTCGTTTTTGTATTTTTCAACAAATTCATATATTTTTTCCGACGGCTTCTCGTTGCGTGTCAGGCTGCCTATGATCACGTAATCATAGGGCTCAACCGTAATGATCTGGGAGAGCGCCTTTACGTCGAGATGATTTTCATGTCCGATAATTGCCTTAATCCAGTACGCAACCTCTACCGTTGAACCATAGATGCTGTCATGGAGCAGCAGCCCCTTTTTGCCCGGCTGCGCGTGTGCTGCAGTTGTCCACAACAGCAGTGCAACACAAAGAAAACACCCCGTTGATCTTAAAATACGGCTGCACATAACGTTCCCTTCCTGTAAATCGGTAAAAAAACATGAAAGCGTCCGTCAGGCACAACGCCTGACGAACGCTTATGGTAAACCACACACGTATTCTGCCCGGGCAGCTCTTATGTTGTAAAACTGCAGGCAAACCCGCCGCGGATCGTTTTCTTCAGGACCGTCTCCGCAGGCAGGGTTGAAAAGCCCTGGAGCTTGCCAAGCAGCTCGGGCCGTTCCTGCTGTATTTCAGGGATAATCTTGATCATCGCCTCACCCATGGTTTCCGGCACTTCATAGGGATCAAGAACCGTGGGCAGAATATCATTTATTTTACTGAAAATATAATCAATTTCTCCATCACTGCACAGAATGGGCATGTAAAGGTTCTTAAGAAAAACCTTGTAATCAAGCGGCTCAATGTGGTGAATTCTCCACCAGTCCAGATAGGGCTGAATACCCTCTTCATTATGCATGCCTTCGCGAAGCGCCATCACAACCGCGCTGCCCGCGTTCCAGCCGCTCATGACGGCACCGGTCATTTCAGCCTCCTGGCACCACCCGGCATCTCCGGCAAACAGAACGTTGTCCTTAAACGGATGAAACAGCGGCGCGTACATGTTGCCTGAGCATCCGCATCTGCGGACTTTCTTGGCGTTCTTAAACCACGGGGCGAAGCGGCTTCGCTGCGTAAGTTCATCGAAAACATCTTCATGGTCCGCATTCATGTCGACATTTGTGGTCATAACCAGCCAGACATCTTCGCCGTTGTGATCCCAGGCCCGGGGAATAACAAAACCCAGCATGGGGGGATTACCGCTTTTTACCAGGGGCTGCTGAAGCGCGTAGGGCTGGGGAAGGTTCAGGTTTGTCATTTCATAGCCCACGGAGGTTACCGACCCGTAAAAGCCGCGGTTCTTGTTCATGCCCATCACACGGGCAACACGTGATTGGCGCCCATCGGCGGCAACGGCAAATACAGTGGAAAAACACTTGCCGCTCGATGTGTATACTTCAACGTTTTCGCCCTCTTTTCTCACATCGATGACATTTTCACCGGCAAAAACATCAACGCCGAGCCGGGTGCATTCTTCAAGCAGGCCGCGCAAAAAGCATCCTTTATCATAAACAGCGCTTGCCCTGCCCTCGCTTCCTTTTTTCACATTGGACTCGTAATCACCGAAAACAATGCGCTCTTCGCCGGGTGAATAAATATGCCATGAATAAAAGTTTTTTGTGGGCCCGTCATATTTTACGCTGAATCCGTTGTGCGGAAAGCAGAAAAGCCCGGCCTCTTCATTGTGATATACCCGCTCGCCCATATACGTTCCGGAAAGTGAGACCACCATCATACCGCACATGCGCAGAATTTCATGCGGGGTGCTCTTACGCTCCAGCAAAGCAACGGAAAGACCGTTTTCAGCCGCTACCTTGGCGGCTGCAAGCCCTGCAGGTCCTGCACCGACGACCACTAAATCATATAAGTTCTTCACCATAATCCTCCTGTTATCTCCTGCAATTGATTCTCACACAGACACAATGAAATTTTTTTAAATCTTTTTTTTACTTACCTACAGTCTTCTGTTGCGTAGTTTAGAGATAATGCAAAGTCCCTGTTATGTCAAGAAAATTTTGCACACAAATTAATTGTAAGCACATCTTATTTCTGCGCAATGTATTTGTGTGTGTGAACAAGTCCTACACGCTACAACACATACACGTTCCCGTTAAAAAAAGAAAGGCTCTGGATAAGGACAAGAGGTCTGGAAAAGCATATGAAAACGGACCCTTACACACCGACATGCACACTTCAGTATGGCACTGAGCCGTACCGCGGGGGACTCGCCGGATGCCGGCTCAAGGCCGTCGTGATATGTCTCTTTTGTCACCCCGTATGTACGTACGGTAACACATCGTTTCGTGTTTCATTGGATCCGGGGTGGTTGGGTTCTGCTATGAAGTGATGCTCCCCGCCTAGTGAAAATCCCGTGTGTGCGCGGGGCAAGGCGGGGCATCCCGGTGCGTACATTTTATTTTTAGATACGTGCCGCTTCTCGTCAGATCCCGTAGTGTCCCGCCCCGGGCGGGACGGGGCTTTCTCGGTACACTCCGGTACAACTTAGAGTCCAAAAAGCCAGTAAAACCAGTTTGGCGCTGCCGTAACCGGCCCATTCAGGCTTTCATTACCGCTTGAATCAACACTTGCCACCATATAGCTGTACTCTGTTAAATTCTGTGCTGTCGTGTCGATATACTGATAGGCATCGCCTGCAGTTTCTGATCCTGTCGCAGTTATGAGCGAAGAATTTATCAGCTGGTATTCACTGTCGTTGGAAGACCGGTACACGTTAAATCCTGCAACATCAATTTCGGCATCAGTCGTCCAGTCAAGTATTACTTTATCATTGCCCGATGTTGCGGTGAAAGAGAGTAATTTCAAGCCCCGGGTCCATCGCTGGTAGGTACGATACCCTTTTTCTTTGAATAAGGTGTCTGCAATGGTTGCTTCCTCCAGGGTAATCTTGGTGAGAACGGTTGCCATTTTAAGCAACTGCATCAGATCTTCCGGTGACATATCAGGGAAATATGAGCCGTATTCCTCCTCAAAGGGAAGTATATCAGCCAGTATTTGTTCAAACTCGGGGTCACTGCCCTCAATAATAACGGCGGTTCCTTTAAACTGCTGGCTTTTAATCTGAGACTCAAAATCGGTAAACTTCTCATGCAGTGAAATGCTTACCTTGGGATTTCTTTCTATTTGCAGTAATTTTTCGGTATCTGTTTCGTGAATCCCGTAAAATGTCATTGTATCAGAATCAAGTGTGTATTCTGCCGGAGTAGCAACCGGATAGCCGTTATAAGACGTGGCAAGCATCACGATTTTATTCTCTTTTTTGCCTCCCACATACTCTTCTATTTCCTCCTTAATCATCTGGTTGGGCATAAGGCCGTCGCCCGGTTCAAAACCTGAATAACGTCCCGTGAGCCATGTCTGGGTAGCACAGGTCACTCCATCAACAGTTTGCTCGGCCCTCAAGGTGGTTGCCGGCATATACACTGCCGCACAGCAGCAAAACAGGATAAAGCAAGCTATCGTCCATTGTGTCTTACGATCCTTCATAGATCTTCTCCCTTCTTGACATAATAATCAGGGTACCTGCAACGGTACCCTGCAGAGTACATGCACGCTGTCGGATTCCGTGTAATGTTCTTACATTACTGCGCATGCCAGTAAGCGTTCAGAATACCCTTGTATGTGTGATTGTAGACAATTTTCGTGGGGGTAATACGAATCAGGCGTACGATATAGTCCTTATCCTTCATATCATTTGTGGGTGCGCCGACTTCGAACTGCTGAAACATGGGCAGAAACAGCTTGAGCGCGTGCACAAACTCTTGTGTATCCTGGTCGAATATCTCGGCAACACCCCATATGTTGACCCCGCGTTCGGACTTGTATGTCCGGGCGGAGTTACCGATGCCCACTGCTACTTTATTGTTCTCCTGAAGATTTTTAAACTTCCCTCCGCCCTCGCTCATAATATATACGGCAAGCCCGTCGTTTACGTACTCGACAACCGAAATTCTGGGCTCCCCGTCTTTGCTGCTCGTTGCCAGGCAGCAGGGATGTTTCTTGTCCAGATAGTCGACGATCTCTTTTTCCAGCTCCCTGCGCTCGGGACGCCATCGGTCGATACCGGCCCGCTTAAGGGCACCTTCTATCATGCGCTCCCGTTCTGTTTCCGTCAGTTCATGCCGCTTCATGGTCATATGCTCCTTACGATTTAGACATAGTCTGATGCGTGGTGTCGGGCCGGAACCATCAACCCACCACTTGTATTGCCGCTAAACCCGGCTCCCATTTCTTTTTTGCGGGGAGCCTTCCCGGCGGCAGATGTAGCAGCACCATTTTCTTGGGTGTTATCTTTATGACATTCATCATCTTGAGCAGCCTTTCAAAAAGTGCTTCTTCATTGCCTCCCGGCATCTCACCGTTTTGAATAAGTTCCTCAACCGTTCCCTTGAGCGCTTCGTCCATGCCGAAACTTTCGATCCTGCGATAAAACTCATCGGGATTATTCTTGACATTTATAAGCTCTGCTTTCCCCCAAATCTGAAGGCTTTTCTGTTCGACACTGTGATCAACCGGTTCATAGATTCCCACGGACACGTTCGGGTTTCGTTTTATGTTGGCAATTTTTCCGCCGGGCTCCGCGAGTATCCAGCACGTGAGGCCGCCGTCATAATAGAAATCTATGGGGGTCACGCGTGGCTCATTATCAACACAGGTGCCCAGAGCGCATGCCTGGCCGTGGACCATATTGCATCCGGGCTTTTTCCTTTTTCCGCCCGGTCTGTTCGTCATCTTCCACAGAAATTCGTCAAGTTCCTTCTCCAGGTCTTCTACCGGTATGGGCTTTTCTTGTGCCATATGATATTCTCCTTTCCGCACGTTTCCGTTGCATAATCCAGTCCTTCAGGGCTGTCTGTTCCCGTTCATCCGGACCGTTCCCAGACCAGCTTTTCCATCGCCTGCCCGGGTCTGATGATCAGATGTATTATTGTTTCTGGTTGAATCTTAATCAGCGTTACATTAAGGAGCTGCTTTTGCAGCGCTTCATCAAAGTCCGTGTTGCCGGTAGTGCCGTAAATATTCCCCTGGACACCCCGGGTTATTGCATCCAGCAGCCCCATGCGTTTAATGCTGTTCATAAACTCTTCTTCCTGGTACCGCAGCGTCACCAGCGTTGCCTTCCCGAAGAGCTGTATGCTGCGGTTGTCCTGTGCGTGGTCCATGGGGCTGTACACAGCCACCGACACATTCCGGTTCGACCGTATATTTCCCAGCTTGCCTCCCGGATCGGCCAGGATCCACAGCGTCAACCCGTCATGGTGAAAATCAACCGGGGTCACACGGGGCACATCGGACCCTTTCCTGGAGGTCCCCAGCGCACACGCGATACCGTGCCTGAGCCCGCACCCCGATTGGGAGCCGTCTCCCGGATGTGTGGCGGTCTCATCAAGATAGCCTATAATTTCAGCTTCAATCTGTTCTTTTGTTTTTTTCATCGCTGTCCTGTTCTCAATAGATCATATGGTGTATTAATACCCGTGCCGCAGCAGGGCCCTGGGCTCATAATAGTCGGGAAGAAATGTTTCGTCCTTTTCTCCTATTGTGGCTCCCGTGAAAACGCCGGTTGAGTGGGTGCGCTGCACATCCGCAACCATGCTGAATTCGATGATCGGCACCTCTGCCTTATTAAATACCGATGTTTTCACTGCCTGCCCCATATCAAAGATCTTCCACAGCTTTCCCTGCCTGTCGTATTTATCAGCATACAGGATGTACCAGGTTTCGGGATCGATATACCAGATCATTTTGCTGTACATATAATCCTTTTCCTTGTGATGGGCCTCTATCACGTAGGTAGTGATGCGTTCCTTTTTGTACCCCGGATTTTGACACACACCCTCCTTGTGGAGGGCCTTTATCTGGTCGATGTCCACCCGGCGGGGAATCAGCAGTTCCTTTCTTCCCACAAGTTTATAGTTCAGGTAGGGTATGGCAAACCCGTAGACCGTGCTGTCGTCAGAGCACAGATCGGTCCCGCCCAGGGCCGTCTGGCGCTGTGCGGTGGAGCGCCGGGTAATCCTGCGTGTAGCGCTGGAGAATGACCAGGACCCGTAGTCCCGGGTTCTGTCCTTCCACTTGATCGACATGCCCCGTGTTCCCTTCATGGATGCCGGCTCAAGGTATTCTGAATGGGTAGCCCTGAATATCTTTTTCTTGTTCGGTTCCATTTCAGGGGTCGGGGTCACTTCCCTTCTGCCGGCAAAATACATCATGCGGCTTTCCATTATCATTTTCCGGTCGTACTTTTTCCTGCCGTCCACAAGCCACATGTATTCATCGGTGTGCAGGTTGTCGCCCAGGTTCATATTGTCGAAGTTATATACTATTTCAAGTGCCGTTTTGGGCTCGGGAAAGGGAATTCCGCAAACATGGTTCAGCAACTTGTCCCCGTCCCCTATGGAGCAGGTGCCTGCGTACTTTTTCGTATAGGCAATATCACCCTCAGTGGGCTTCAGGTATTTATAGGGAATAATCTCGAACCACGACTCTCCCCACTCGCCCGGGTTCTTGTAAAGCTTGTAGAGACTTTCCGGAACAAGTTCCTTAACGCCGTCGATATTATTGTTATCGATCTTTTTTCCTGCCCACAGTTTCTCCCACTGCCTGATTTTTTGCAGCTCTTCGCCCTCATAACACGGAACCGGGTAGCGTATCTCGTCGGCATGCAGTGCGGGCACTATGAGCAGGAAGGTGAAAGCGGTTATCAGCCCGGCTGAAAACAGTACGGATAGTGTTTTCCTTCCCTTCATTTCTTTTCCTCCTATCTTAATTATGAAATTGTTGTATCATACATTCTTTAACCTGTTTTTTCCTACCAGAACTCATAGCGCATGGACAAAATCACCTGGTCCTGGTACCGTGCGGCACCTGCCTCGTTTATCTGCTGGTACACCGCCATCCACTGCCAGTGGTCTCCCGGCTGGTACACCAGAGAGCCCACCACCGTGGTCGTGCCCTCAGATGCGTCATACACGATATTTGCCACCGGTATTATCGTATAAAAGGAAAACCCTGTCATGACCGTCAGCGTGAACTTGGTCTTGCTTGCGTCCTTGCCCGTCTCACCCACGATGTAGCTGCCCGAGTTCTTGTCGTATTCGTGGTTCAACAGCCAGTACTGGTACCACGTCAGCGATATGGTGTAAGCCGTGTTCTTGTTCCACCTGGACAGGTAGGGGACCATGGTCGACCGGCTCAGCTTCAGTGCCGTGGTCACCAGGTCCTTTTCCTTGATGTCGCCGAACTGCCCGTACTGGTATTCCCGGTTCGTGTTGTACACGCACTCCCCGTAGATCGCGCACCCTATCCGGTTCCACGTGGTTGAAAAGGTCAAAGCCGTTGAGTTGTAGTTGGGATACACGTACATGCCGCCCTCCAGGGGCATGTCAAACAGCATCCGCACCATGTTCCCGAACCCCTTCTCACCGTCTATCAGCGGATCATCCCGCCGGGTGTAGAAATGCGATATCGCCCAGTCTATGCCTTCCAGCACGTCCGTGTAGCCTTTTATCCTGAGCCCGATCTCAAAGCAGGTGCTCCCGTCGTCCGGGGCGTCACGCCGCTGCTTGTCCCACATCTTCTGGTACACCTTGCCCATTCCCGGGCCGCCGTTGAAAAACCCCGCACCCGCCACCGGCATGCGCTGCTCCTCAAAGTCAAAGGGGATAACTATAAGCTCAAAGGCAAGCTCCTGCCATGCGTTCTTGGGTGTGTAGTACAAACGGATCATCCACAGCCCGATCTTGAAGTCCTCCCAATCCGGGAAGGCAATCACGTATTTCAGATCAAGGGGGTTGATTACGTCAGCTACCCTGCTCTCTGCCGTTTCACCCCAGCTCACCAGCTGTTTTCCCAGCTTCACCTGCAAGTCCTTGTACTTGATGTCTACGTATGCCTCGGTCAGCCACTCCTCGGAGTCGCGGGGCCGCCTGAAATCACGGTACTTGTGCCTGCCCACCGCCTCCTCACGGATGGAGTGGCGCATGGGCGAGTCTATGTCAAGGGCCCAGTCATAGTAGTAGTTGCCCAGCACGAAAAACCGCACGTCCAGGTCCGGCGTTTTGATCCATTTGTACAGCGCCTCTGCGCGCATGATGGTCCTGAAGCTTGCGTGCCGGATGTCTCTGAAATCCTCGTGGGTCAGAATGTTCCAGGTCTGCTGGATATTGCCCCTCACGTCCAGTTTTCCGTCCATCCAGCTGAACGCTGATGCGCTGGTGCATGCGGCAGAAACAAGAAAAACCAAAACTAATGTGCTCATCATTGCTTTTTTCATCGTTCTCCCCTTTCCCTTTGTTAATATATTTGTAAAACTACCTGTGTACTGCTGTTCGTAGTATTCCAATGTGAATTAAATACACCTTCAATTGTAGAACTTTTCAGGAGTAGTACCTTTCAAAATGAATACTCATTCAAAAGATCCTTTTTGTCAAGAAAAAAAATACTCTTTGATACCATTGTATGCGCATATCCGTTTTAAAGAATATATCATGGTCATTTTCCTTGACAAAATCAACGCTTCGGTTTATCACTTATAAACAAATTGGTATTACTTCAGAAATGTATTCATTTAACGCTTGAATACTCCCGTGAGGAAAATATTGATGGGAAGGGTACACCATGCCGTTGAAAATCAGTAAAGAAAAAAAAGTCCCCAAAAAAGAGCAGGACGATATTATCAACAAGCATAATAGGAGAGTACAAATCGACCTGAGAAGAGCAATGCTTCCCAATACAATCCTCTTTTTTCTGAAAAAGAGGCCCCACTATTCTCTCGAGATACGTGAAAAGATTATGCAATACGCAACGGCCATGGCATCATTTGCTCAGGAGAATTTAACTCACATGGCCCCGTTTAACCAACGGGATTTAAAAATTCAGCAAAATATAATTTACGGCAATCTTATAAAGCTGGAAAAAAAGGGCATACTGGCAAGTTATAAAGAAAAATCAAACAAAGGGGCCGATCGAAAATATTATTATATGACGGAATTCGGCAACCGGTTCTATGATGAAGTTATTGCAAAACGGCTCTATCCGAGAATTTTCATGCTGTATTGTTTTATAGATGCAGGAATTGAAAATGACGGAATGAAATGTAAATTTTCACAAAAGGAGCTGGCCGAATTCAGAAAGCTCTTTTCCAAGCTGATTGAATAGTGCTTCTCAAACGGTGCCCCGGGGGTAACACAGCCTTTTACCGATGGCTACTCAAGCTTCTTCTTGACC